>Ga0187777_10001267_pt1 | contig 16493 bp, 16 predicted proteins | sample 1015_Q2_SP5_10_M_FD_132416 | JGI IMG/M metagenome (GOLD analysis project Ga0187777, IMG submission 132416) | Tropical peat soil microbial communities from peatlands in Department of Meta, Colombia - 1015_Q2_SP5_10_MG | ecosystem: Environmental > Terrestrial > Soil > Wetlands > Peat | place... | reverse complement strand
GATCGATGCGAAAGACTCGCGACTCGTCAAAGACCCCACCAACCACCTGAGCAAGGTCCCGGGCGCTCGCCAGGTCGTGCCCGATCGGCTTCTCCAGTACGACCCGTGCACCGTTCCCAGCGTGCCTCATCCAGTCGGTGGCGGGAGAACTCCTCGACGCCCCCGCGGGCGCGCTCGCGGAATTCAGCATCCTCAAGGCGGCTACCGCCCGTTCCGACGATCGCGTAACGCTCGGGCAGAAGGCCCTCGTACGCCAAGTCGTACAGCGCCGAAACAGCTTATGGCGCGCCGAATCGCCCGACGCGCCAAAAACGACCAACGTCTGGGGTGGTGGCGGTGCAAGTGCCATAGCGCTCCTTGGCCCTATGGCAACGAAGGGACGGCATGAACTTCGAAGGATCCTGGCGTGCAACCGCAACGTCACACATCCGGACAGCTCCCAGATCTCCGCTGCCTTCAACCACGCACGCACACGAATCGGCCGGGACCCGCCTTCGAGCTGCGAGTTAGCTCACCCATCGTTCCCCAGGGCGCTCAATCCGCGTATGGGAGGCAGAGGGCCTGGGCGGCGGCCACGGAACACACGTGACCCCTTGCCTGCTCTCGGAGCAGAGCCATCGCGTGGAAGGATCGTCGTGCGCCCGGCGTCATGCCAGCGAAAGCACTTTGGGGGGCGACGACTTCGTAGATGCCAGCGGCCTACTCAGCGACCGACACGATCCAATGAACATGCATCTCAACTACTACGTTGCGTCCGAAAGCGAGCCACAGCTCGCTCGACGCGTTCAGCCGGGAAGCCTTGCACTTGCCGCGACATTGAAATTCCATGAGCGGCTCAAGCATTGACAGTGTCGCGGAGTCGCGCCGCATCGGCGTGGCGTTCACCCCATTTGAGACGCGAGCCGATCTCATCCTGCGGCTGGCCAGCGAGGCGGACGAGCTCGGCCTTCACCGGGTCGACCTCGCCGAGGGCTGGACTTACGATTCCACGATCCTGCTCGCACAGGTTGCGGCACGAACTTCGAGGATCGGGCTCGGAACTTCGGTGATCTCGGCGTGGGGACGTACACCAGCCACGATCGCTCTCGGCGCAGCCAGCCTGCAGCGCTGTAGCGGAGGTCGTTTCTCCCTTGGGATCGGGGCCAGCAGCCCCCCACTCACCCAGGGTTTCCACGGCGTACGGTGGCACCAGCCTCTCACTCGCTTGCGACAGACACTGACCGCTGTCCGGGCGCTGCTCAGAGGCGACCGGCTTCCGGATCCCGCCGCGGATGCCCGACCGCTGCGACTGGATGTCGCTCCCGAGCCGCAGGTGCCGATCAACCTGGCCGCCCTGTCGCCCGGGTCAGTTCGCCTCGCCGGTGAACTCGCCGATGGGTGGGTGCCGTTTCTCTGGTCCCGGTCGCGCGTGGACGAGGGCAGGGCGCTCCTGCGAGAAGGCGAGTCTCAATCGGAACTTCGCAGCCCCACCCGCATCGCCCCGGGGGTACCCGTCGCGCTCGCGGCCGACGAGCGAAGCGCCCGACAGCTGGCCGCGTGGTGGCTCTCCACATACACAACACGGATGGGGCCTCTCTATCCGCACATGCTCTCGCAGCGCTTCGGGATGGCGGCAGCCGTCGACGCGGTAATCGAAGCGGCGCGCGATCGGCGGACACCCGAGCTTCCGCCCGCCGCGGAGGAAATGGCGCACGAAGTCACGCTGTTCGAGACATACGACCGGGCCGAAGCGGCAATCGACGCGTGGTTTGCTGCCGGCGCCGAAAGCCTCAGCCTCGTGCTCCCGCCAAATCGCCCCGAGGACGAGCTCGCCGAAATCCTGAGAGTCGCCGCCGCCTTCGCGTCAACGAACGACACGATGGCGGGGTCTCGTCGCGCGGTGGAGGTACGGCCCTGAGATGGCCGAGCGGGACGCCGACTGCCGCCGCGAACCAGGCCGCCGCCAGGCTGATCCCTCGCTCGTGCACCGCCGCTCCAACCCGGTCCTCGCGCTGCAGCGCTCGGTCGGTAATCGCGCCGTCGGTCAGCTGCTCGCCCGCGCGCCGATCCGGAGCGGCACCATACAAATCGGCGCCGTGGGCCAGATCAGGGTGAAGGGGGGCAACCTCGACGAATGGACCGGAGAGGGAGCCCCGTACACGGTCGAGGTCACCTCCGGCAAGGGCAGGCATTCCGCCAAGCTCGAGCGGATGTCGAACGCAGGCACGAGGACGGACGTCACGGTGAAGATTGCGCCCGCCAACACGGCCGGCGAGGAGCTCAACGTGGGGGGCGGAACCCTTCTCCAGATCAAGCACGCCCGCATCAAGGGCTACGCCATCGAGGATGGCGTGGAGACGTGGCGGGTGGCCGACTTCGAGGACGTGAAGCGCACGAAGATCATCCACAGGATCTCGTGACGAATGAATGACCGAGGCCGCCACTCAGGCACGGCCTCGCGTCATATTGGCGGACCAGCGCGCAGCTAGGTGGTGAGGGAGGTTACGTTTCCCGGTATGGTCGCTCGAGCGCGGCTGGGCGGCTTTAGAGAAGGGGTGAGGGATGACGACTCTGATTGGGCCTTTGAGCCGGGCTGTGCAGATCGCGCCTGACCGAGTAGCGGTTCGCTGCGGCGGGATCGATCTGACGTATGGTCAGGTTTGGGATCGGGCCGGTCGGCTCGTCGGGGCGCTGCAAGGGCTTGGCATCGGCGCGGGGGATCGCGTCGCCGTGGTGGGTCGCAATTGTCATCGTTACCTGGAGCTGTATCAGGCGGTGCCGGGGGCGGGGATGCTGCTGGTGCCCCTGAACCAGCGTCACACAGCCACGGAGCTTGGGTATGCGCTTGAGGACTCGGGGGCGCGGGTTCTGTTCGTCGGGCCGGACGTGGACTATCCGTCGGGAGTGGTGGAGCGGGTTATTGACCTCGGGCCGGGCTATGAAGAGCTGCTTGCCGGCGCGGCCCCGGCGGCGTTTGGCGACGGGATTGCGGCCGATGCGGTGGCTGGCTTGTTCTACACCGGGGGGACGACGGGAGCGGCGAAAGGGGTCATGCTGACGCACCGCAATCTGACCGCGAACGCGCTTCATTTCCAGGCCTCGTTCGCGTTCGGTCCAGACACGCGTTGGCTGATTGCGGCGCCGTTGTTCCACGCGGCCGGGTCGATCGCGGTGCTGGCGACGGTCTGGCACGCCGGGTGTCAAATCATGCTGCCGGCGTTTGATTCCGGCGTCGCGTTGGACCTGATCGAGGCCGAAAGTGTGACGGCGACGCTGGTGGTGCCGACGATGCTCGCGGCGCTCAGCGAGGAGCAACTGGCGCGTCCCCGCGATGTCTCGACCCTGCGGTTGGTCAGCCACGGCGGAGGGCCGATCGCGACCGACACGCTCCGGCGCGCGCATCGAGCCTTCCCGGAGGCGGAGCTGATGCATCTGTACGGTGCGACCGAGACCGCGCCGATCGCGACCGTCCTGACGCACGAGGAGCGGATGCTCGATCAGCCTCAGGCTCGTTCGTGCGGTCAACCCGCAATCGGGGTCGAGGTGACAGTGATCGATCCTGCCGGCGCGCCGGTTGCAGCTGGGGAGGTCGGGGAAGTCGCGATCCGCGGCGACAACGTGATGGCGGGCTACTGGGACAAGCCTGACGCGACCGCCGCGGCCCTGGTCAGCGGCTGGTATCGCAGCGGTGACCTCGGATACATGGACGCCGGCGGCTTCTTGTACCTCGTCGACCGCGCGAAGGACATGATCGTCACGGGCGGTGAAAACGTGTACAGCTTCGAGGTGGAGGAGGCGCTCTACCGTCACGACCGCGTACTCGAGGCGGCGGTGTTCGGCGTACCCGACGATCAATGGGGCGAGGCCGTCTATGCCGTCGTCGTGCCCCGCGCCGAGGTCGACGAGGCCGAGCTGCTACGTCACTGCCGGACGTTGATCGCCGGGTACAAGGTCCCCAAGCGGATCGAGTTCCGCACCGAACCGTTACCGAAGTCGGCCGCGGGCAAAATACTCAAACGCGAGCTCCGGGCGCCCCACTGGGCTGGGCGCGAGACGATGGTAGCCGGGGCGTAAGCCATCAACGCGGGGGTGGCGGCCTCCACCTGGGCGTGCCAAGCGACGTCTTTGCCCACAAACACGCCTCGGCCGCGGCCGTTGACCCTGCCTCAGTGCGCCGGGCTCAGCTCCACGCGGTTGTCGTTGAAGGTGGGCGCGTGCGCAAGCCGAGTGAGGCGCTGAGGCGTCGTCGCCTGCGCGCCCGCATCGCCCCACCAGCCCATCGGCGCGACCACCACGCCAGGGCGGGCGTCATCGCTGACGCGCGCCGGCAGCACGCATTCGCCTCGGTCGTTGAAGATCCGAACGAGCGAGCCATCGCGAATTCCGCGCCCGGCCGCGTCGTCAGGATTGACGACGACGTAGGCGTGTGGCTGCGCGCTCGCTTGACGGGACTGGTTGGCGAACGTCGAGTTCAGGAACAAGTGGGTCTTGGGAGTGAGCAGCGCGAGCGGGAACCTGGCCGCGAGCTCGGCATCGGCGACCTCGGCCGGCGGGGCGTAATGCGGCAGCGGATCGACGTCGCTGTCGGCCAGTCCATCGCACCGCAGCGCCAGGCGACCGTCGGGGGTGGCGAAGCGCCCGGCGGCGTGGGGCGCGAGGCCTTGGCCGAGGTCGATCTTCGCCCACCCTCTAGTGCGCAGCTCGTCCAGGGTCACTCCGCCGGGAGCCGACGCGAACAGCGTCGCCAGCATCTGCTCGTCGCTTTCGGCAAAGCATGGATCGTCAAGCCCGAGCCGGGCGGCGAGCAACCGGAAGATCTCGGTGTTGGGCTTGGCCTCGCCGCGGGGCGCGATCGCCGGCTCGTTCCAGGTCAGGTAGTGGTGGCCCCAAGAGAACAGCGCATCGAGATGCTCGAGCTGGGTGGTCGCCGGCAGCACGACGTCGGCGTACCGCGCGGTGTCGGTCATGAACTGCTCGAGCACGACCGTGAACAGGTCCGAACGGCCCAAGCCACGTCTGACCGCCATTCCATCGGGCGCCACCTGGGCCGGATTTGAGCACCAGACCACCAGCGCGGCCACCGGCGGATCGAGCGTCCGGTCGGTCAGCGCCGCGCCCAGCGCCGCCATGTTGAGTGTGCGTGCCGGTCCCGGGCGCAGATCGGAACGGTTGAGCTGCGAGCTGTCGACGGCCGCGGCGATCGCGATCGGGATGTACGACAGACCGCCGCCCACGTGCCGCCACGAACCGGCCAGCGCCGGAAGGCAGGCCACCGTGCGGTACGCGATCTCCGCCCCGGCATGTCGCTGGGCACCCACCCCGAGGCGGACCAGCGACGGCTGCCTGAGCGCCAGGTCACGACCCAGCCGCGCGACCTGCTCGGTCGGCACGCCGCACACCGACGCCCAATACTGGACCGGCTCGGCCGCCAGGCGCTCACGGAGCTCGTCATAGCCGGTCGCGTAGTCGCGACACCACTCCTCGTCGACCAGGCCCGCGTCAAGCATCGCCCGCATCGCCCCCAGCGCCAGCGCCGCATCAGTCCCCGGCAGCGGCCGAAGGTGCTCATCGGCCACCCGCGCGGTGCGCGACCGGAACGGATCGACCACGACCAGCCTCGCCCCCCCGCTCCGCGCCGCCAAGATCAGCCGCCACAAGTGGGGGGCGGTCGACAGCGGGTTCCAACCCCAGCACACGATCAACCGGCAACGGGGCCACAGCTCCGGGTCGACCTCGGGCGAGGCGCCGTGAGTGGCGACGGTGCCGAACATTCCTCCTGTGGCGCAGATCGTGCGCTCCAGGTTGGTCGCTCCGAGCGCGTTCATCACGCGGGCGCTCATCGAATCGGATTGCAGGAAACCCTGAGTGCCGAAGTACGAATACGGAAGGATCGCCTCTCCGCCGTGGCGCTCGCTGACGCGCCGCAGCGTCCCGGCGACAAGGTCGAGTGCCTCGTCCCAGCTCGCCCGGCGAAACTCGCCTGCACCCTTCGCCCCCGTCCTGATCAGGGGCTGGAGCAGCCGGTCGCGTGAATACACGCGATCCAGGTAGTTGGACACCTTGCCGCACAGAAAGCCATGCGTGACCGGCTGATCGGGATCGCCCGCCACCCGCACCGCACGACCCTCGCCGTTCACCGTGACCAGCATCGCGCACGTGTCCGGGCAGTCATGCGGACACGCCGCGTGCACGACCCGGTCTTCACTCATGCTGGAACGATGCTCGCAGACTTACAGGGCGTGCGCCAGCCCTGCCGTTGGCGACACGGAGTCGCTGACCGCGTCGCGCCCGAGGCCTCGCGTCCGTTTCCGGTGCGGGCCTAAGCAGTCCGGTTGCGGTCTGCGAGGTATATGACGCCGGCACCGACCGCTAACCCCGCCGCAAACGGCAGGAACCGCCGCCGGGGCTTGGGTTGCTCGACCACACCGAACACCTCCGCGGCCATCGGCCCGTAGATGAGCGCGATCGACGAGGCCGTGCGGGCGGCGTCGCCGTAGCGGCGGGCGTGCTTTTTGGCCTTGCGCTTGACGACCTTCTTGCCAACGAACCAGGTGGCCTTGGCGGCGGGCTTCGCGGCTTGCCGGGCGGTGGGATTGCGTGCGACCTTCGTGGCGCCCTTGGCTCCGGCCTTTGCCGTGGTCGTCTTGCTAGGCGTGTCTGGGGTCATCGTCTAGGCCGGATCCTATCCCGACCGTGGTCGCGGGTGAAGAGGCCGTCGCGGCCCCTGAACCAGAGCCGGCCCCGCAGCCGTATCACCGGGTGCACCTCGCGTCTCTTATCGGCACGCATGCGACCGTAAACACCGGCGGCCGCGGTGGCGGCGCCGAGCTTGGACACCGATCCAAGCCCGCCGACGCCACACGCCGCGGACCGCCACAAAGGAGAACACCATGTCCACCCTAGAAACCACGCAACCAGCCCACAGCGGCAGGCCGCGACTCCCCACGCTGCTGGTCGTGTTGGGCGCGCTCATCGCGATCGGGGCGGCAGCCTTGATCATCGCGCTCAGCAGCAACAGCGACGGGACGACCACGCACCCAGCGATCGGCACCCAAGCACGGCCCGCGCCAGCTGGCGTGGCGCAGTCGAGCCAGCCGACGCCGCATTCGTTGCTGCAGACACTGACCCCGCAGGGGCGAGCGTACGTGCTCGGAATCGAACGGCTGAGCCGGTCTCAGCAGGCCGCGGCCTTCGGGACGGATCCGGCGTCGTCGGGGCCGACTGTCAGCCAGGTCAAGGAGCTAGCCCAGTTGCAGAGTGCTGCTCGGGAACTGGGTCTAAATCCCGGGTTCGGGGGCGCGGGCCATAGATGACCCAGCGCGAGCCGGTCGGTAGCGTCAGGACTGAGTGCCGCTGGCGCTAGCCGACGGAGACCGCGTTGAAGAGGTGGCGGGAGGGCCGGGCCTTCCCGCCACCGAGCTTTTCGGTCGACAAGTCATTGGTGAAAGCCTGTGCGATGCGCGTAAGGGAACCTCACCGAGCAGCAAGCAGGAGACATGACGCCACGATCTCAGTGCCCAGCCATGAAGGTGGCAGATGCCCAGGTGGCCGGCACTCGGCGCCCGGTACGCTAACCCACCAGTTCCCTGAACGCGGGATCGTCGCGAGCCGGGTCGAAGTCGGAGTCGCCGGCGGCGAACGAACGGAATCGATCCGAACGCTCGATCGCCAGCCGTAGGTGCTCGATCGCGTCGGTCGTTCGTCCCGCAAGGCTCTCGCAGCACGCCACGTTGTAGAGCAGCATCGGGTACTCGGGGTAAGCCCCGATCAGCTCCCGTCCTCGATCGGCGGCCGCGGCGTACTCACCCGCGTTGTACAGCGGGACGATCGGCGCCCAGATCTCGAAGCCGTTGGGCTCGTACACCCTCCCGGGCGAGCCGCCGATGGCAATGATCGTGGTCCCCGGCTCCTCGGCGACTGCGGTGCGCTTGACACCCGGGGGGACGAAGACCAGCGTGCCCGCGGGCGCCTCCACCTGCTCCCCGTCGAGCTCGAATCTCGCGCGACCGTGCTGGACGAGGTAGAGCTCCTCTTCTCCGCCATCCTCGGCCTCGTCGTGCTCGTTGATGATCCGGTCGCCAACTTCGCGACCCGTCCATGCGTTGATGCCGAAGGACGTGATCCCGAAGTGGTACCGGATCGGCCGCGAGGGACAGCGGCCGTCGGTGATCTCGTCGATTTCGTCGAGGTGCGCCACTGCGTAGCCACTCATGGGTGCCTCCTCCGTCGCCGTCTTGCCGAGCCGGTGCAACTAAGTTCGAGCCTAGCGATTAAGGGTCGCGCTTGCGGGTGAATCGCAGAGTGGCCGGCAGTGCGAGTCGCGCGACGGTTAGCTGCGATGCGAACGGCTCGCTAGGCGCCGCTGAGAAACCGCGCGAGCGTCCTGCGCACGTCGGGATTGCCGGCCCGAAGCTGCACCGAGTGACCGACGCCGGGCACTTCGAGCAGCCGACCGTCGGGAGCCAGGGCGGCTTCCTCGCGCGCCCATGCGAGCGGCGTCGACAGATCGCGCCCGCCGGAGAGCAGCAGAACCGGCACGGGCGGCAGATCGCTCGCGGAAGCGCCGTCGGGGACGGCCGGCGGCTGTGTCGGCGGCCAGCCGAGGCACCCCTGGGCAAGCCCATTGCCGGTGGCGGTGGCCCGGTCGAATGGGTACAGCTCTGACTCCGGCGTCGATGCCGCGAGCGTGCCGAGCGTGGCGGCGCGCTTGGCGCCGGGCTCCGCCGGATCCCATGGCGGGGCTAACTCGAGGCACAGCGTGCTCTCGTGCAACCCCTGGCTCAGAAATCTGGCGGGCGCCGCCTCCCCTCGCCCGACCGCGGTTAGAAACGCCTCGAGGGCACCGGGACGGCCGGCGCGCGCGGAGTGCAGGGCGTCGATCACTCCGGGGTAATCGGGGGCCGCGACGCTGTCGGCGACCAGGGCGTTCAGCAGCGCGGGACCGTCGTGGAGGTGGTTGACGACCGCCGACAGGTCGGCCGCCGGATCCCACCCGCAGTGCTGGGCCGCGCATACCGACCGCAGCACCCGGCCGCTCGCCGACAGCGCGGCGCGGTAGAGCGGATCGGCGCCCGCCTGGGGGACGACCGAGTCGAGCACGATCCGTGCGACGCGGGTGGGGTACTGGAGGGCGTACCGCTCGGCCACGTAGGTGCCGTAGGAGACCCCGTCGAGCGTCACCCGGCCGGCGCCCAGCGCGGTTCGGAGCGCTTCGATGTCCGCGACGGTCTCCGACGTGTTGTAGTAGCGCCTGGCAGCGCCGATCGACCGCGCGCAGCCAGAGACCGTGGCCGCCGGCACGACGGTCAGGTCAGAAGCTCCCGCCGCCCGTTGCAGCGCCGGACACTCGAGCGCACCGTCCCCGGTGCCTCGCTGGTCGAACATCACCAGCCGATACCCGTCGAGGGCGCCCCCCAGGCTCGTCTGGATCCGGGTCAGGAACGGGACCCCGGACTGCCCGGGGCCACCCGTGAGGAACAGCAGGACGCCGTGGGGCGCGGCCGTGCCGGTCGAGACGCCGACCGCCAGCCGCAAGGTGCCGCTGGCCTGTGCGGCGTGATCGAGCGGCACCTGCAGCGTTGAGCATGAGAAGCCGGGCTGGTCGGGACAGGGATGGGCGCCCGTCAGCAGTGCTCGAGCAGGAACCGCGGCTCTGGGGATGACGGTCGAGCCGTGGGTGACGGTCGTGTGGTGAGCACCGCCGCAGCCGCTCAGCCACGCCGCCAGCGCGACCACGGCGACGATCGCGCGCCGCGCTCCCACGCTTTAGGACTCGCCGCCTGGTACCACGAAGATCCCGAGTCTTGTCGGCGGTCTCATCGCCGACCCCTGGACGCGGCGCCTGGGCGCGCTGCGCCAGCCCGCGCCCGTGACGCCCCGCTGGTGACGGCTCTCAGGTGATCGAGGGAGTCTCGCATCAGGTCGGGCAGCTCCAGCTCGTTGGCCTCATCGACCCACCGTTCGAACGCGATCCGGAACACCGCGATCCCGGCCTCGGCGCTGAGGCTCGCGTCGGGCTCGGGGACGCCGCGCCGGCGCAGCGTGTCGGCGAGCGCCGCGGACAGCGATGCGAGCTTGATCAGCTCCCGCTCTCTGAGTTCCGCGCTCGCCGCGATGATCGTCTGACGCTGGCGCGAGAAGTCGCGCCGCTCCTGCAACAGCTCGCCGATCGCCTGCAGGCCCGCGCCCACCGCCTCGATCGGCGCCAGCGACCCCGGAGCGTCGACGACGGTGGTGACGAGCAACTCTTGCAGTACCTCGGCGCCCTCGAACAGCACCTCGCGCTTGTCGGCGAAGTGCCGGAAGAACGTGCGCTCGGTCAGCCCGGCGCGCTCGGCGATCTCGGCGACCGTCGTGTTGTCAAACCCGCGCTCACCGTACAGCGCCATCGCTGCCAGCGCGAGTCTGCCGCGGGCATCCGGCTCCCATCTGACCATGCTCAAATCGTAGTTGATGACAGCCACTGACATCATGTAGTAGAGTGATGTCAGCGACTGACATCGCGGCGAGGTGCTCGAACCGAGTCCTCGCCGAACACTCGATCTTCTGGAGGTCTCTCATGCGTGTCTTCGTCACCGGCGCGACCGGATTCATCGGGTCCGCCGTCGTTTCAGAGCTCATCGATGTGGGCCATGAAGTCGTAGGCCTGGCCCGCTCGGACGAGGCCGCCGCGGCGGTCGTCGCCGCCGGGGCCGAGGTCCGTCGGGGCGATCTGAACGACCTCGAGTCACTGCGCGATGGCGCTGCCGCCTCGCACGGCGTCATCCATTGCGCGTATATCCACGACTTCTCGCAGATGGAGAGCGCGGCGTACACGAATAACCGCGCGATCGAGGCGCTCGGCGCCGCGCTCGAGGGGTCGGGCCGGCCGCTCGTCGTCACCTCAGGGACCGCCCTGGTGGCACCGGGACGCCTGGCGACCGAGACTGATACGGCCGCCGGCGGCGCGCACCCTCGGGTGGAATCCGAGCGGATTGCGCTGGCGCTTGCGTCACGCGGCATACGACTCTCGATCCTGCGACCGCCGCCGTCGGTGCACGGCGAAGGCGACCACGGCTTCGTCCCGGTGTTGATCGACATCGCCCGGGCCAAGGGCGTGTCTGACTACGTCGGCGACGGCGCCAACCGCTGGCCCGCGGTGCATCGGCTCGACGCCGCCCATCTCTACCGGCTCGCGCTCGAGGCGGCGCCGGCGGGCACGGTACTCCACGCCGTCGGGGAGGAGGGCGTGCCGACCCGCGACATCGCGGAGGTGATCGGCCGGCATCTGGACCTACCGGTGGTATCGGTCGATCCCGATGCCGCCAGCGATCACTTCGGATGGATCGGTGCCTTCTTCGCGCTCGACGTCCCCGCGTCGAGCGCGCTGACCCGCCAGCGGCTGGGATGGGAGCCGACCCAGCCCGGCCTGATCGCCGACCTCGATCAGGGACACTATTTCCACGTCACGGCCGCGGTCTGATGAGGCTGAGCCGGGTGAGCGTCCGCAAGCGCCTGGTGCGAGCGGAGCCTCACCCGGCACGTGACGACCCGCTCCTGGGCGGGTCAGCCGGCGGCGCCGGTCAGGCTGCTCGCGTCAAACACCTCGTCGGCAGGTGGCGCCGCCGGTCGTGACTGCGGTCCGTAGTCGCCGAGATCAACCGTGGCGGTCTCCTGCAGGTTCGGGCCGGTCGGGAGCGACAGGTCGAGCGTGGTCGTGGTCCGCCGGACGAGGTGGTGGGCGTCGATCCAGACGTCGACCGGAAAGTCGCCGTTCGGCAGCGCCTGCTGGAGGGTCGAGATGACCTGTCGCATCGCGCTTCGCTCCGACGCGGGGAAGGCGTCCGCGAGCCGGTTGAGGCTGAGCTGGGCCTGATAGTGGGTCGTCTCGACACCGTCGACGCGCTGCTGACCGAGGTTCACGACGCTTCCGGACACCGATTGCAGCATCTGCAGCGTCTGACCCGGGTCGCTCGTCGTCGGCCCATTGGCAAACGAGGACAGTCCCGGGACGCCCGAGAGCTTTGAGAGATCCACCTTGATCCATGATCGCCCAGACGCCCCCAGCGAGCCGCTGAGGCCCGAAGGCAGCTTCACGTACACCGTGGCTCCTTCCATGACCATGTTGAGCCGCATCGACGAGCTGCCGAGCTGCTGGACAACCTGCGGCTCGTCGCCGAGGTTCATAACGATCGAGAACGCGCTGGCGTGGTCGCGGAGATCGACGACGCCGGTGCCGGTGGCGGTAATCGGGGAGTCCAGAGCGGAGGAGGTGATCTCCATCGACATGTGCATCCGGAACCCGGGCGTGCCCGACGACAGCGTCGCTGCCTGGGCGATCGGGCTGCCGAGGTCCGTACTGCCCGAGCCGAGGAGCATGAACGCGAGCACGGCCACCACGGCGAGCAGCCCGGCAGCCGCGCAAACCGCGAACACCCTCGAACGACCGCGTGGCGCGCGCGACGGTGGCGGCGGAGGCGGCGAGGGCCGCAGCTCGTTGAGCGGCTGTCCGGCAAATCCAGGAGGCGGCACCGATGTCCCCACGGGGGCGTGATCGGCACCGCGCATGTCAGAGGTAAAGCGAAGCTCGCTCCGGTGGACGCTTTACGGCCGCACGTTCCAGTGGACGCGTACGACGGCACGCTCCCGGGGACGCCGCTGACGGCAGATTGCTGCGGCCGCGGCGACCGAGCGATGCGCTCTTGTCGGCCGCCCGCTCCGAGGCGCTCAGCCGCTCATGCCGCCGTCGATCGACAGCGTGTGCGAGGAGACCATCGCGCTGTCATCGCTCGCCAGATAGAGCATGCCCTGCGCGATCTCCTCGGTGGTCGTGTGGCGGCCGAGCGGGATCATCGCGTCGAACGCCTTGGCGGCCTCGTCCTGCGGCAATCGGGTCGCGCGCATCTCGATGTCGTCCTGAAACGGGGTCGAGGTCGGACCCGGGTGGATTGTGTTCACGCGGATCCGGCGCGCCGCCAGCTCCTTGGCCGCGGTCCGCATCACGCCGACCTGACCGTGCTTGGCGGCGATGTAGCCGGCCACTCCGGGCGCCCCGATCAGGCCGACGACGCTCGAGGTGATGATGATGCTGCCGCCATCCTTGACGTGCGGAATCGTGTGCTTGAGCACCAGGAAGGCGCCGAGGATGTGCACCGCCAGCGTTCGTGAGAAGACATCGGTGGGATAGTCGACGATCGGAGCGACCGCGCCGCTGATACCCGCGTTGCTGACAATGACGTCGAATCGCCCATAGCGGCTAACCCCGTCCGCGACCGCGTCCCGAACCGCGTCCTCGTCGGTGACGTCGGCCACGGATGAGATGGCGGTGTCGCCTCCGAGTTCGTCGACCGCCGCCGCCAGCTTCGCCTCGTCGATACCGACGAGGTGGACCCTCGCACCTTCGGCGACGAACAACCGCGCCGTCGCCAGTCCGATTCCACTTTCGCCCCCGGTGATGAGGGCGACCTTGTCCTGCAGTCGGGCCATGGTCACCTTTCCTCGCTCGATCCTCGGACGTGGGAGTCTGACAACCTTTGCGCCATGGCGGTGGTGGACGTGCCGACCGTGACGCGCCCGACCGCGGCGAGCCTCGCCGCGGGCCGCCAGGCGCTCGCCGACCTGCTTGGTGCCGACCGCGTGAGCACCGGCGCCGATGTCCTCGCTCAGCACGGGCACGACGAGTCGTTTCACCCCGAGGCCCGTCCCGACATCGTCCTGTGGCCGCGAAGCATCGACGAGGCGGCGGGAATGGTGCGCATCGCCGCCGAGCACCACCTGCCGCTGGTGCCGTTCGGTGCCGGCACGTCGCTCGAGGGCCACGTCGCGGCGCTGGCCGGCGGCATCAGCGTTGACATGCGCGAGATGGACAAGATCGGCAAACCCTCGATCGAGGACCTCGACGTGACGGTCGGCGCCGGCGTCACCAGGCGCACGCTCGATGCCCGGCTCCGTCCCGAGGGAGTGTTTTTCGCGGTCGATCCGGGTGCCGACGCCACGATCGGGGGGATGGTCGCCACGGGCGCGTCCGGGACGATGACCGTACGGTATGGAGCGATGCGCGAGAACGTGCTGTCGCTGACGGTCGTCAACGGCCGCGGCGAGGTGGTGCGCACGCGCTCGCGGGCGCGGAAGTCCTCAGCGGGCTACGACCTGACGCGGCTGATGATCGGCTCGGAAGGGACGCTCGGGCTGATCTGCGAGGCGACGCTCCGGCTGCATCCGATCCCGCCGGCGACCGCGGCGGCATCGTGTACGTTCCCGACGCTACGCGCCGCGGTGCAGTGCGTCACGCAGGTCACGCAGTACGCGATTCCCGTGGCCCGGATCGAGCTCGCCGACGAACTGCAGATCGAGGCCATCAACCGCCACGACCAGATGTCGTTCACGGTGGCGCCGACGCTGTTCCTCGAGTTTCACGGCGCATCCGAGGAGGACGTGAGCGCGCAGGCGCGCGAGACCGGAGAGATCGCCGCCGAGCACGGCGGCAGCGGCTTCGCCTGGGCCGCGGACGAGCGCGAGCGCCGGCGGATCTGGCACGCGCGCCATCGCGCCTACGACGCGACACGCGCGCTGCGCCCGGGGACGGCCGGCCTGACCACCGACGTGTGCGTTCCGATCTCCGCGCTCGCCGACTGCATCGCGGCGGCGCAGGCCGATATCGCGGAGCTCGGCATAACGGCTCCGATCGTCGGCCACGTCGGCGACGGGAACTTCCATACCTCCGTGCTCGTGGACCCGAACGACCCCGACGACGTGGCGCGGGCCGAGCAGTTCCACACCCGGCTGGTGGAGCGCGCGCTCGCGCACGACGGGACGTGCACCGGCGAGCACGGCGTCGGCTACGGCAAGTCCCGGTTCCTCGTCGCCGAGCACGGCGCCGCGGCCGTCGAGATGATGCGCGCGATCAAGCGTGCGCTCGATCCCGAGGGGATCTTCAATCCGGGCAAGGTCCTCCCATGACCGACGACCTGCTCCAAACGCTGGCCCGCTACGACTCCCCTACGCTCGCCAACGCGATCGAGACGTTCGACATGCAATCGCGCGACATCGGCTTCGCCGACAACCGGATCAAGTGCATGTTCCCGGAGCTTGGGCGGATGGTCGGGTACGCCGCCACCGCGACGATCGTCGCCCGCGGAGCGCCCGCGCCGGACTGGGCCGGCGCCGGCAACAACGCGCTGTACGCGTACGTGCGCACGGTCCCGGCCCCGCGGGTGGTGGTGGTCAAGGACCTCGACGACCCGCCCGCCCACGGTTCGCTGTGGGGCGAGGTCCACGCGACGATCTTCGGAGCGCTCGGCTGCGTCGGCTGCGTCACCGACGGCTCGGTGCGAGACTTCGACGAGGTGCGGGGGATGGGCTTCCACTTCTTCGCGTCAGGGCCGTCGGTCTCGCACGCTTATGTGCGCGTGCAGTCCATCGGCGAACCGGTCGATATCGGCGGTCTCCAGATCGCCCCGGGCGACCTGCTCCACGCCGACCAGCACGGCGTACTAAAGATCCCGCCCGAGATCGCGGCGGAGCTCCCCGCGGCCGCCGAACGGGTGATCGAGACCGAGCAGGCGCTGCTGCGATGGGTCCGCTCCGACAAGTTCGATCCCGATCGGCTCGCGGAGGTGCGCGCCCGCCACTGAGCCGTCGGCGCCCACCCATGGGCCGCCGGCGCCCCCAACTGAGCTGGCGCTACTCCAGCTTGTCGGGCGTCACCCCGGCGTCGAGCATCGCCGCGTAGAGGTGCGACGCCGCCGACGAGAGGCTGGCGTCGCCGAGGCCGCCGCGTTCGAGCAGCATCGCGAAGTACTCGCGAATGCACGTCAGCACCGCCTGGGCCTCCTCGGCGCTGAACTCCGCCCTCACCACGCGAGCCTTCGCCGTCATACGCTCCTCACACCGCCGGCTCGTGCGGTTCGTGCGGGCGGGTGATCCACTCGAACTCCGTGGGGGCGAGCACGCGACAGGCCACGGGCTCCAGGGTAGTGCCACGCGACTGCGATCGTCAGCTACCGGACGTTGCCCGGCTCAAGTAAGGAATGGCGCGGCCGATAGAGGGGGCACCAGACCTTTCGCGCGGGCGCGGCCTGCGCTCCCCAACCACCGCCGCTATGGAGGGCCCGCTGCAATGAGTGCTACCGATCAGATGAACGATTCCCGCGTCGACGGGAACAACAACGAGCCCCGGCTCGTCCTCGACCTTGACCTCACGGAGGCGCAGGCGCTCCGTGCGTGGCTGCTGGAGACCGAGCTGAACGGCGTCTCGGCGCCCGACACCCCGGTCGTCAACTCCGCGCTGGCCAAGCTGGCCAAGGCCGTCGACACCGCCCAGGCCACTGTCAACATCCGTCGCGAGTTCCAGCAGGCGGGCGTCAACCTCGCGCATTGGTCCGACGAGCAGGTGCTCGAGCTCGGTCGTCGCATCGCCGAGGCCGTTCGCCCGATCCTGAACGGCTGAGGCTGCGCCTCGAGTCGGCTCGAAGCTGAATAGATACACATGCCCAGCTCGCCCGCGCCGGCACGCCGAACGTCGATCGTCGCCGTCG
>Ga0187777_10001266_pt1 | contig 16496 bp, 10 predicted proteins | sample 1015_Q2_SP5_10_M_FD_132416 | JGI IMG/M metagenome (GOLD analysis project Ga0187777, IMG submission 132416) | Tropical peat soil microbial communities from peatlands in Department of Meta, Colombia - 1015_Q2_SP5_10_MG | ecosystem: Environmental > Terrestrial > Soil > Wetlands > Peat | place... | reverse complement strand
TGGGCAATCCGCCGAAGGCGGGGGTGACCTTGGCGGTGAAGATGGTGGCCTGATTGTAGGTCGTTGGATTGACCGATGAGGCTATCACTGTGACCGTAGTCGCCTGATTGACCACCTGAATGACAGGAGGAGAGGAGCTGACATCGAAGGTCGTGTTTCCGGCATAGGCCACGGAAATGTTGTGGGAGCCAACTGCGAGGGCCGAGGTGGAAAAGGTCGCCTGGCCAGCGCCATCGAGCGCGACATTGGAGGCGATGGGCGAGGCGCCATCCATAAAGGTGACGTTGCCAAAAGGCGTACCAGCACCAGAGGTAACGGTGGTGGTGAACGTGGTCGACTGATTGAAGCTGCTGGGGTTGGTGGTCGAGGTGACGCCGCAACTGGTGGGAGTGGGGCACTTCAGGATGAAGGTCAATCCCCAACCGCCTGCGAACTGTCCAGTGCCGGCCGGCGGACCCAGCTGAGATTGAGACTGCACGTAGAGATTCCACGTACCGTTCGGGTCAATGCCATTGAAAAGAGAGCCGAAGGTGGCGGTCCCATCAGGAGTGGCCTCGATAGCGGGCGTGTACGGACCCGGTGGTGCGGGCGACGGGAACACGAAAGGACTGCCGAAGAAAGTCTGCTGGTAGCTCCCCGGGCTGAAAACGCCAGATGCGAGCGTGTTGGGAAACGCGGGCAGCGCAGTCGCGGAGGCATCCGTCAGAGTCAGGTTAATCCCGCTGAATGTAGGTCCGTTGCAGTAGGGCCCGCTCAAAGACATGGGGATGAATTGTTGTCCCTGAGGCCCAATGAGCATCACCGCCAGCTCAGGCGGGCAGTTGGTAGTGAGACTCGAGAGATTAAGCATGACCTGCGCAACATTCCCGTTCAAGCCGGAAACAGTAAGCGGGGACGGATAGGGGCTGGTGGCCGCGAGGTTATCGAATTGGATCGGCGTCGAACTTGTCTGAGTGAAAGCGGGTGTGATGGTCAAACTCCAGCCATTCAGAATGTTGCCTGAGTCCCCTGCGACATTGTCCTGGACGTAAAGGCTCCATGTGCCGTTGGGGTCTGTGCCAGCAAAACTTGAAAGCAGACTCGCAGTTCCGTTGGGTGGTCCCACGGGGTAGGGGCCAACAGGCGCAGGGGCGGAAAAGCTGGGGGCACGGCCTGACCAGGAGGTAGGCTTGAAATTGCCTCCACTGAAGGGACCAAATTGCGGCAGAGTTGCAGTGGCCGCGTCGTCAAAGGTGATATCAATCGGATTGAGAGGGACCTCGCCGATGCCGGCGTCATTCATCAGAACAATTTCCTGCCCGCCGGGGCCCACCAGCAAGATGTCCACGTCGCTGGAATAGGTGTGTTGATATCCGGACAACGTAACCGTGACTTTTCCCACGACCCGGCCGTTCAAACCAGAGACGGTGATGCTCGATGGGAACGGGGTCGCGGGGGCAACGTCATTGATGGTGATGGCGGCAGAATTAGTAAAGGTCTTATCCGCATCGGGACAATTGGCCGAGTTCACCAGCACAGAGGTAGAGCCGGTAATGCTGTTAGTGACTGTGTCAGTAGCGACGATGGTCTGCGTACCGGGCGTGTTGAAGACGATGCCGAAGCCGCCACCGCCGTTCACCAGAGTGGAGTCGGCAGGAGGCACCGCAGCGCCATCTGAGCTGGTGAAGTGGACTGTGCCAGCGTAGGTGGGCGCCGTGTTGTTGAACTGGTCCTGTGCGGTGACAGCGAAATTCGTATTCTGACCTGCTGTGCCGGTGGGCGGCGCGGTAACCGCAAAATGGGTGGCCGGGCCGGCCTGGACGTTGACGAAAACGCTTCCGCTGATCGTCCCGTCGGTGACTGAAATCTGCTGATTGCCGCTGGTCTGAAGCGTGGCATTGAGGGTGACGGCGTTGGTGCCGAAATTCACCGTGACGGGATTGGGTGAGAAGACAGCTCCGCTTCCAGTGGGATTGCTGAGAGTGGCTGAGTGGCCGCTGTAATTCTGAACCTGGTTGTTGTTGCGATCGAGCGCAAGCAGCTGAATGGTAAATGCGACACCGGCGGTTGGTGTGCCGGTGGAAGGTATCAACTGATAGTGGGTAGGGTTGTTGCTGTCGTAGGGCGCCACAATAAAGCTTCCCTGCATTGATATCGTGTGTAGAGAGCAATAGTAGGTGTAGGTTCCAGAGTTGTTGAAGACCAGTGAGAAGGTTCCGTTCGCCTTCAACCCAGAATCCCAGGCAGCCATGCCGTTCATTCCGCTGGGAGAACACGAAGAAGCGCCGCAGGTGCCTGAGGTAGTGGAATGATCTTCAACAGTGGAGTCCACGCTGCTGCAGTTGGAGTCGGCCCAGCACCACTCGACCGTGTCTCCTTTGATAATGGTGGCGCTCGGGCCCGAAAAGGCGATCGTGTCTGCAGGCGGAGGGCTAGACACAGTGATCACGGATGTGTTCGCCTGCGCAAGAGGGACGAGTAGCAGAAAGCCAGCCAGCAAACTCAGGAACGCGACTCCGGTAAAAACCGCGGCGCCTTTTGGAGTTATCGCTTCCAATCTCTTCACCAACCCGCTATTGGAAAATAAGTGACTTAGAATCTGTAAGTTACAGGGTCTCGCTGTGTCCTGTATCAGGCCGGATGCTCCCTTCCTGAAAACGAGCGGCAACATGCTGAGTCCGAGGGGAAGGCATATATTGTACGTTCAAATCGGCAATCAGGGGCAAAAAAAGAGAGGCAGCCAGGTGCCTTTAGTAACCAGGCCGGGGCCGCGGACCCTGACCGGCTTGGAAAAACCCTCTTCCCCCCCGGGATGAAAATGGCCACAGCCTGCATTTACTCAGGTATGGCTGCACACACCGTGCCGGTAACTCCCCGGCTTGATGAGGACGCCCCCCTGGTAAGGGCGGCGAAGGCGGGTGACAGCCGGGCCTTTGCCGAGCTGGTAGGGCGCCACGACCGGCGGCTGTTCAAGGTAGCGCAGTATATCGTGCAAAATCCGCACGACGCGGAAGATGTGGTGCAGGATTCCTTCCTGAAGGCGTTTCAGAGCCTGGAGAGGTTTCGCGAGGAGTCGAAGTTTTCGACGTGGATGATACGCATCGTTGTGAACCACGCGCTGATGCGGCTGCGGCAGCGGCGGGCGGGGCAGAGCATCTCGCTGGATGACGCCGGGCCAAAGGATGACAGGCAGCCGCTGGAAATCACCGATGGCAAGAAAGATCCGGAGGAGAATCTGCACATAGCCGAAGTGAAGGAGCGGCTGGCGCGAGCGGTGCGAGAGCTGCAACCGGTCTTCCGGACGGTCTTTGTGCTGCGCGATGTGCAGGGGCTCTCTATCGCAGAGACGGCGAAAATCCTCAATATCAGCTTGCCGCTGGTGAAGACCAGACTGCTGCGGGCACGGCTGAGACTGCGCAAGAGACTCAGCGTATACTTCGGGGACGCGCACTGGGCGGCAGCGGGCCGAGTGACCGCCGCAAGAGCGTACCGGGCAGCCCTGATGTAGGAGAGATTCTGGGCAATTCAAAACCATCGCGGCAGCGGGAGTTCGAGGCCACGGCGATGATCCACGCCAAGGCGCTGCTAAGGACCGCCTTGCGGCTTACGCCGGAGCGCACGGCGGCGGAAGATCTGGTGCAGGAGACCTTGCTGCGGGCCTGGCGCGCTTTTGATCAGTTTGAGCCGGGGAGCAATTGCAAAGCATGGCTGTTCCGAATCCTGCTCAACCTTTCGAGCCGGCAGTTTCAGAAGCAGCGGAGCGCCCCGCCAGTGAGTTCACTGGAGGAACTAAGCAGTACAGCCGAGCCGGCGGCGCCTGCAGCGACGGCGGATTGGCGCGAGTCCAAAGTTTTCGCGGCGCTGGGAGAGCTGCCGGAGGAACAGCGGGTGGTGATCCTGCTGGCGGTGGTGGAAGGCTTCACCTGCAAAGAGATGGGAAGGATCCTGGAAATACCGATGGGAACGGTCATGTCGCGACTGGGGCGGGCGCGGAAAGCGCTACGCGAAAAGCTGATGGCGCCAGAGGGCAAGGGATTGATGCAGCCTTTTGGACAGGCTCACCAGCGCGCAGGAGGAATGGTGCAATGAAGTGCGAAGAAGTGCAGTATCTAGCGCCGCTGTATTGGTCGGGTGAGCTGGAGGCCGAGGCCATGGCGGAGCTCGATCTCCATCTGAAAGGCTGTCCAGAGTGCGCGCAAGAGATGGCCCAGCAAGAGCAGTGCGACGAATTGGTGCAGGAGGCGGTGCTGGGTGAGCCGGTGCACGAGGAGGCGGTAAGGGAGCGAGTGTGGCAGCAAGTAGCGGAGCCCAAGGCGGGGCTTTGGCGAAAGACGAGAGTATGGGCGCCTTTGGCAGCAGCCGCAGCAGCAGCGATCCTGCTGGTCGGTCTGAAAGTCACGAGCTTCATGAGCAAGCCTGCGATTACGACGGAGCCGGCGAATGTGTATGCCGATGCGGCAGACGATCACAACGTAGAGGTAGTGCTGCAGGCCCGGCGGAGGTGGCTTTACGGAAGCAGCGAGATCGAGTCTCTGGTGAAAGAAAGGGCCGGCGATGCAGCGCTGGTGGCGGCCCTGGCCCCGGAGGGGTATCACATCGACCGGGTGCGAGTTTGCGAGCTGGCGTTGCGGGACTACCTGCACCTGGTTTACAGCGACGGGCAGCATGAGGTCTCGTTCTTTGTGCGGCGCAGAGGCGGCGAGGAGTTGATGGGAGAGCCGGCGGGAAGGGAAAGGAATATCCTCCTGCATGCGGATACGATAGATAAGCTGCAGGTCGCAGGCTTCCAGTCACCGGGCTACACGGTGCTGGTCGTGAGCGGACAGCCGATGGAGCAGACGCTGGGTTTTGCGCGGAAAGCAGCAGCGTCATTGCCTGAAGTCACTACGGTCGAGCGGCTGGCGGGCGCAGCCCGGCTGGTATCGAACTAGTTCCAGTTTCCGTCCCTCAAGATGGGAAAGTGTCCATGTGCAAACGCGCAAAGGCAGCAGCTCAAATCTCCGGCCTGATGCTGCTGGTTTTCAGCCTCTCCGGTCTCGCGACAGCCAAGACGGTACACGTTCAGGTGGCCCCGAATAACGATTCGCTCATCTTTGTGGATGCAACCACTGGCTCAAACGTCACGCGCATCAATGTTGGAGACACGGTGGAGTGGGACTGGATCGGAAGCAACCACACCGTGACCTCAGGGGGGTGCTGCACGCCCGACGGCTTGTTCGACCTGGGTACGCTCGCGATAAGCCCACCGATGGGTCAAAACGCAGGATTTGTGGCCTCCCACGTATTCAACCAGGCGGGAAACTTCAACTATTTTTGCCGGGTGCACGGCGGTACGTTCAACATGGTGGGAGTGGTGGAGGTAGTGCAGCCGGATTTCACTTTGAGCGTGGCCACAATGGCGGGGCCGATCTTTCCCAGCCAAACCGCGAATTTTATCGGGTCGCTGGCGCCGGTAAACGGCTACAACAACCAGGTCGCGCTCAGCTGCGTATCGATTGGCCCAGCGCTGCCTTCGACGTGTTCGTTGAGTCCTTCGTTGTTAGTGCCGAGCACTGCACATGGCGGGTTCACGCTCACGGCAGGGGACCCGGCGACACCGCCGAGGGATTATCAATTTCGACTGCAGGCTGCCGGCACCGACCCAAGCCATATCACGCACACCTCGCAGATACTGACGCTGAAGGTGGTTGATTTCGACTTCAGCGCAGTGCCCACGGTGACTGTGGCGCCGGTGGCGACTTCGCCGGTCGGCACGTTCAATGTCTCCGGATTCAACGGATTCACTGGCACGGTCACGCTGAGCTGCGGAAACCTGCCGGCAAACGCGGCCTGCAATTTTCCGCAGGGAAACACGGTGATGCTCTCAGCGAATGCGAGCAGCGCCAATGTGCAGTTTTCAATCACGACATCGAACGCCCTGGCAGGAAGTTACCAGCCAACGATGACAGCCAGCACACCGGGTGCGCCGGATAAGACGCACGCGTTCGCGCTTACGGTGCAGCCGGATTATGAGCTGACTGTGAGCAATCCGCTGGTGCAGGTGTTGCCGGGCGGTGGCGGAGTCTTCAACGGGACGCTCGCCCCACTGGGCGGGTACTCGGGCTCGGTGACCGTGACCTGCGGGCCGTTCGACCCGACCATTCCGTGCACACCGCCGGCCAGTGCGGTGACACTGTTCAGCCCGCAGGGAACAAACGGGCAGCCAGTCAATTTCAGCGTGAGCTTTGCATCCAGCAATTCCACTGTCGCCGGCGACTATACGGCCAACATCACTGGCACAGACACGAACAGTCTGAATCACGCGATGCCGGTCAACGTGCGAGTCGTGGATTTCAAGGTGACATCGAGCTCGCCAACAGTGACGCTGGCGACGGGGAATCCGAGCGCGCCGATCCCACTGACGGTTTCTGCGATGGGAGAGTGGAGCCCGGCGATCACCTTGAGCTGCGGCGGACCGGCGATCACAGCCGGTGCGCTCTGCAATTTTTCACCGAGCGCGACGGTGAACCCAGGCATGAACGGCAGCTCGACCGTGGCGCTGGTGATCAGTGGCGCGACGGCCCCTGCAGGCCAGAGCACGGTCACGGTGACCGCGACGACGGCGGCTCCGGTGACGGCGCACGTGACGGTGGGGCCACCGCTGTATTCGTTCACCGATGTCAACAGCGGAACGACGACGACAAGTATCCATGTGGGTGACACGGTGCAGTGGGATTGGGCGCTGACAGACCATTCGAGCACATCGGGAATCTGTGGCGGGAGCAGTTGTGCGCCAAGCGGGGGATGGGACTCGGGCATCAATGAGATCCAGAATTTCAGCTACGCAGTGGTTTTCAATACGGTGGGAGCGTACTCATACTTTTGCAGAGTGCATGGACCGTCCTTCAACATGCGCGGGCTGGTGAATGTGGCAGCGGGGCCCTCAACAGCAACCAGAACTCAGGACATAACTTTGAACATCGGCGCAGGAGCCGGGACAGCAGACCTGGGAGTCGCGGTAAACCACGCACTGCCCGCAGGGAAGGCGGACCCGGCGCCAGTCGGCACGGCGGTGCATTTCAATGCGACGGTGACGAATGCAACAGCGGCGAGCTCGGTGCCGGCGACACTGACGGTCATGTTCCTGCAGCCAGTAGAAATCGAAGTAGCCAACCTGCCAGCAGGATGCAGCGAGAGCGCTTTGCTTACTGATACCGTGAACTGCGCTCTGACCAGCACGAATGGAAGTCCGACGCAGCTGGCGATTCCCGTGATCGTGCCGTTTGTGCGCTCGGTGAGCGCGCAGGCGTTTGTTTCGTCGGATGCGGCGGACCCGAATCCAGCAGATAACGGGCCGACAACGGATACTGTGCAGGTGAGGCCGCGTCCTTTTTCGCGCAATGGCCTGCTGCCCATCGTGCCTTGAAGGCCCCAGCGTTGGCGCGAGCTCGATACACTCGGAGATGCTTGCCATGTCTACTCGCGAGTCTCCTGTGCGTGTTATCGCACGCACAGGGCGGCAAGGCGCCTGTGGATGAATTTGTGGGCTCTGAAGCCTGCAAAGAATGCCACAGCGAGATCTACAGTAATTTTGCGAATACACCGCATTGGAAGACAAGCTTCGATGCGCGCGGGGGGGCAGCAGGAAAGGGCTGCGAATCGTGCCACGGGCCAGGGCGTGAGCACGTGCAATCGGGCGGCGACCCAGCCAAGATCGTTTCATTCAGGGGAGCGGAGCGCGGCAAGGTCGTCGAGCGCTGCCTGGCGTGCCATCAGTACGGGCTGGAGCACGGCAACTTCCTGCGCTCGGCACATAAGAGCAGCGCGGTCATCTGCCTGGATTGCCACTCCGCCCACCATTTCACGCAGCCCGACTTTCTGCTGGTAAAGCCACAGCCCGATTTGTGCTACGGATGCCACGCAGAGCAGCAGGCCGAGTTCAGCAGACCGTACCACCACCGGGTGGATGAGAAGCTGATCCGCTGCACGGATTGCCACAATCAGCACGGTGGTCCGATGGGGCGCCAGCTGCGCACCAGCGCCGCGCAGAATGCTGTTTGCCTCAACTGTCACACAGAGACAGCGGGGCCGTTCGTCTATGAACATGCCCCGTTGCGCGCCGAAGGCTGCACCAGTTGCCATGTGGCGCATGGGTCAGTCAACCCGAGGATGCTCAAGGTCAGCGAGGTGAACCTGCTCTGCCTGAGCTGCCATACCGTCACGTTCGGCTCCATGACGCGCGACGCGCCTGGGTTTCATGACCAGTCGGCGCAGTTCCAGGCCTGCACTCTTTGCCACACGAGTATTCACGGCTCCAACTTCAGCCGAGGGTTCTTCCGGTGATGCGGGTTTTCGTCAATGCCATAGCGTTCTGTGGCGCGATTTCGGTAACCGCAGTCGCGCAGCAGAGCACTGTGCCAGAGCCAGTCACCGCCGGGGGATACCAGATAAGCCAAAGTGTCGAGGTGGGAGGACGGTATTCCGCGGTCGACGGAAATCCTTTTGTCTATGCCACGTTCGTTGACTTGCAGACCGGGCCACGGTTGTTGGAGCAGTCGCTCAGCATTCACTCGGTGAACCATCGGGGGCTGCTTTTCGACAGTCTTTCCATGAGCAGTTATGGATACGGAGGCGACCCAAGCAGCGGCACGCGGCTGCGCATGTACAAGAACCACTGGTACAACTTCAACGCCAATTTCCGGCGGTATGAGAATTCATGGGAGTACAACCTGCTGGCCAATCCGCTCAACCCGCCGACATCGAATCCAGCAGTGCCGGTGGGATTCTCCCCCCACCACTTTGCCACGGTGCATCGGCTGGGAGACTACAACCTGCTGATAGCGCCGCAGTCGCGAGTGCGCTTGCGGCTGGCATACACGAACAGCACCCAGGAAGGGCCGAGCTTGAGCTCGGTGAATACAGGAGGATTTCAAGGCGCGCAAACGGCGCTATTCCAGCAGTGGCGCGAGTCGCAGAGCCAGTATCAGGTCGGTGTGGACTTCAAGCTGCTGCCCCGAACGAACTTCAGCTTCGATGAGTTTCTGCAATACCGTAAAGCTGACACTTCAGTCCAGGACCAGAGTTTCATATTCCAACTTGCCAATGGCGTGCCAGCGGACCTGGGAACAGTGTTCAACACACCATTTGTACCCTGTGCCAATCCTGTGATCAGCGGGGGCCCTGCACCGCCGACGGCGAACCCGGTCTGCAATGGCTTCCTGGGCTTCTCACGTTCCAGCCCGGGACGCAGCTCGATGCCGGTGGAGCAAGTCACATTTCAGTCGCAGTATTTCAACAATCTTGAGCTTTCCGCCCTGTTCTCGTATGCCGATGCCAGCTCTGATGTAGATGACCTGACGGAGTTGTTCAGAGGCCTGATCGTGCCCCTGAATCTGAGTCAGGCTGCTGTCAGCGGCCGCGCCAAAGCTCGCAACATCACCGTGAACGGCGAGTTTGGAGCTACATGGAAGCTTGGCCATGGAGCGAGTATTGTCGAAGAATTCCGCCAGCATGACTTCCGAGTTCCGGGCAATGCGGCCACCTTGCAGCAGGCACTCTTCGCCGCTTCTCTTGCGGACTCGCCGAATCCCTTCAATCCTGTGACGTGTCCGCCGCCATACTTGGCGTCCACGTGTCCCGCTCACAGTTTCGGCTCCATAGCAGACACCATCAACTCGATGGCGGCGGAGTTTTTGGGGCAGAGCGAGAGCAGCAATCTGATCAGCGTGGAATACGAATCGTCACGGCTATGGGGCAGCCGGATCGGATACGGCTACGTGCACCGGGCGATCACCGAGAACGGCGCCGAGAGCAACGTTGAACTGTTTCTGCCTCCGCTACCGAATCGTGATGCGTGCCTGGGGCAGCCAATCCTTCCCAACGGTACCTGCAGCGTGGTGGTCACGAATTCGCTGGTGCAAGATACGCCGATTGACGAGCAATCACTGGTAGCCGGTTTCTGGTTCCGGCCGTTCAGGCAGGATGCTCTGCGAATCAACTTCGATACCGAACTGCGCTGGGCGGACAACACCTTCACGCGAATCGATTTGCGGCAGCAACAGCGTTACCACCTGAGTGCGCATTTCCAGCCGGTGCATTGGGCCAGCCTCTCGGCAAGCATGCACTTGAGTGAGGGGCGAAACGGCGAAAGTACGGTCCAGCTCGGGCAGCACGAGCGCAACGTGAACGCAGGAGCCATCCTGTTACCCAGCAACAGTTTCAACCTGGACTTAAACTACAACTTTAATGATGTGTTTTATCGAAACCTGATCTGCTATATCAACGAGAGTCCGATTGCGGGATCGACGATCTGTCCGACGGACGCAGGCCTCTTCCAAACCCAATCGTTCTACCGCAGCACCACGCATTTTGGCAGCATCGCGCTGCACTGGGTGCCACAGCGGCGGGTGACGGCCAGCCTAGGTTACTCGTTGACGAGCGCTAACGGCGACACGCTGCTGCTTAATCCACTGGCGCCAATCGGGCCGCTGCGCTTCAACTACCATCGTCCCGGAGCCGGTGTGACCGTCGTCCTGGGCAGGGGAGTCAGTTGGAAGGCCAACTGGGGTTACTACGATTACAACGAAAAGAGCGAGGCCGGACCGACGCTGCCGCGTGATTTTCACGCCAACCTGGGAACGGTCGCGCTCAAGTATTCATTTTAGGATGCATGAAGACGATCTCTTACTTTGCCCTCATGCTTTGCACGATTGCAGCCTGGGGCCAGCAAAACTCACCGCCCTCGACGGTCGCATCCCCAGGGGCAGCGACACCGGGGACGCCCCGGCAGATCTTTCAGGAGAATTGCGCCCGCTGCCACAACTCCGATGGCAGCAGCGAGACGTTCGTGGGACGCAGATGGAACATCCCTGACTTGCGTTCAGACGCGGTGCAAAAGCTGACCGTCGAGCAGCGGATCGAGATCATCACCCACGGCAAAAACAAGATGCCGGCGCACGTGAACAAACTCACCACGGAAGAGATAAGGCGAGTCGAGAGTTACGTGAGGGAACTGGGCAAGGCGGCACGAATTCCCGCTGGCAAGTAAGAACCCTCACTTCTTGGGCAGCAGAACGATGATGAGTGTGACCAGCGGCCCAAACAGGATGGAAACCAGAAACCATAGCAGGCCGCTTCGGCCCTTGGCCTGAGCAAGCCCGGCGTTGAGCAGAGCCAGGGTCCCCCAACCAACGTAATAGAATGGCGGCTCAAGCGGGCGCAGCATTAGGAGGAATTGTAACTGAGCCTTGTCTGCCGACACAGGAGGTGAGCAATCATGCTGGGCTATAATGGGCGTACCCTCCAGCTCACGGCATGATTCCGCTTCTGGTCGCCTTGCACCGGCAAATCCTGAATACAAGCTCGCGCAGGACTGTGCGCGCACTGGCATTGGCAGTGTTTATACTGCCGTCCCTGGCAGCAGCGAAAACAGCGCATGTGCAGGTGGGCTATAACAACAGCCCGAACTACTTCGACGTTACGAGCGGACAGTTAGGAGTCACCACCATCAATGCGGGCGACACCGTGGAGTGGGACTGGGTGGGAAACGACCACACGGTGACCTCAGGGCCATGCTGCACGTGGGATGGATCGTTTGACCTGGGCACAATCTCGGTCTCGGGCCCGCAGGGCCAAAGTACCGGTTTTGTCGCCTCGCATACATTCAACCAGGCTGGAACCTTCCCGTATTTTTGCCGGGTCCACGGCAGCAACGCAGGAATGACCGGGGTGGTGAGAGTGGTGGGTTTCACAACCACCTCGCCGGCCGTCGTTTCTCTAGGCCCAACCGCGACTTCAGGCGCGATCCCTCTGACCATCACGGGCACGTGGAATTTCACGGGAAATGTGGCGCTTAGTTGTGCCAATCTGCCAGCCAATGTTGCATGCAATTTTGCGCCACCTATGGTGGCACTTTCTCCGACCGGAGAATCCGCGAATACTTCGTTTACAGTCGTGACGAACGCGGCCTCGACCGGAACATATCAGCCTGCAGTCGTCGCAAGCTCCGGGGGTTTTCCTGACGCAAGCGCAAGTTTTCCGCTGACCGTAATGCCCGACTACGCGCTGAGCTTCAGCGATCCCGTGGTGCAGGTGCTTCCCGGCGGCACAGGAGTATTCAACGGGACGGCGACGTCTTTAGGCGGATATACGGGCAACGTGTCCATTTCCGGCTGTGGGCCGTTTGATCCTATCGGCGGGACCATCACCTGCACCACGTCACCCACGTTGCCTATGCAATTCGTGAATGGGCCCAACAACACACCGCCAAAGCCGATAGCCTTCAGCGCTGCTTTTGCCACCAACAACGGGAGCGCCACCGCTCCGGGCGACTATGTTTCTACCCTGCAGACCACAGATTCGACCGCGTTGCCGGCGCATCAGATCTCGGCCACGGTACGCGTGGTGGATTTTGCCGTGACTGCTGCCCCAGGCACCGTAAGTGTGGCCGCGGGCAATCCGAGCGCGCAAATTCCCTTGACGATTTCCACCTTCGGGCAATGGAATCCGATAATCACCTTGAGCTGCAGTGGAGCGGCCATCACGGCGGGTGCGACCTGCAACTTCCAGCCCAGCGCTGTGGTAGAACCCGGGCTGAATGGAGCGGCGAGTGTGGCTCTGGTCGTCAGCACAAACGGGGCGCCCGTAGGGCAAAGCACGCTTACCGTCATGGCTACGACGGATGCGCCCCAGACTGCGCGGGTGCAAGTGGGGCCGCTGGGCAGCAAGATCTTCAAAGATGTAAGCAGCGGCACTACAACGACAACCATTAATGTCGGGGATACAGTGGAGTGGAATTGGGGCAGCAGCAACCACTCCACGACCTCGGGAAGCTGTGACCCGATCAACGGCTGCCAGACAGCCCCAGGGTGGGATTCCACGGTGCAGCAAGGCTCCACTTTTGCCTATGCTGTCACCTTTACTCAACCCGAAACCTACCCGTACTACTGCCTGGTACATGGGTTTCAGAACAACATGGTTGGAAGCGTTGTGGTGAACGCTGGCCCCTCGGTCGCGACGAGGACTCAGGACGTTACGCTGAACATCACCGCCGGGAGCGGAGCAGTCGATCTGGGGGTGACGGTGACCCACTCCCTGGTGCCATCGAAACCAGACCCCGCGCCAGTGGGCGGTCAGGTCGTTTTCGATGCAACTGTAGCCAATGCAACCTCAGGCAGTTCAGTCGCAGCGACACTGACTATGACATTCCTTTCGCCGGTCAGCTTTGGCGCCTCGCTGCCGACTGAATGCAACCTGAACGCCCAATTCGCGTTCACCGTAGTCTGCAGCTTTACCAGCTCGAATGGGAGCCCAGCAGATTTTCCTATCCCAGTCACGGTGCCGTTCGCGCGTGCAGTGAGCGTGGAGGCATTCGTCGCGTCAGGTGCCGCGGAAACAAATCCCGCAGATAACGGGCCGGTGACAGAGACCGTACAGGTGCGCCCGCGACCATTGGCGCGCCCGGGGCTTCCGGCCCTGATACCTTAACGGTCCCTATCGCAGCCGGGCACGTGTATATTTTCATCGATGCCATTCTCGTGCTCTAACTTGGCCATCGACGCGGATATCAGTCGCGCCTGGTCGTTACCGTCGTCGCTCTATACCGATGCAGAGATCTTGCAGGAAGAGAACGAACGCATCTTCGCGCGTACATGGCAGATCGTGGGCAGAGGCGAGCAGGTAGCGAAGCCTGGCGACTACATCACGACGGAGATTGCCGGCGAACCACTGCTGATCGCGCGAGGAACGGACAGCAAGCTTCGCGCCTTTTACAACGTGTGCCGGCATCGGGCCGGCCCTGCCGCCGAGGGCTGCGGCTCGCGCAAGGTCTTCCGCTGTGCCTACCACGGATGGACTTACGGACTGGATGGAAAGCTGCTCAATGCTCCTGAGTTCGAGGGCGTGCGGGATTTCAGCTTTCAGGAGTTTGGCCTGAGGCCGATTCAAGTCGAGGAGTGGGAAAGCTGGGTCTTCATCAATCTCGATGCAAAGGCAGCGCCTCTGCTGGAATCTATACGCGAATTACCTGGGCAGACGAAGAGATTCGGTATGGAGAAGATGCGCTTCTATGAGCGGCGCGACTACATGGTGCAATGCAACTGGAAAGCCTATGTCGACAACTACCTGGAGGGATATCACCTGCCCAGCGTGCATCCGGGGCTGAATCGTGAATTGGATTACGGAAGCTACAAGACGAAGCAGTTCAGCCGTCACTCGGTGCAGTACAGTCCGATTCGCGGGCCAGAGAATGAAGGTGATGCGCCGCGCCGTTATAAAGCCGCGGACGGAGAGTTGATGGCCGAGTATTTCTGGGTATTTCCCAACTGGATGCTGAACTGCTATCCGGATAACGTTTCTCTGAACCTGGTGCTGCCGCTGGAGACCGAAAGGACGCAGGTCACCTTTGAGTGGTATTGCACCGAGGAACGGCTGCAGTCAGCTGATGCGAAGGAAGCTGTGGCCTTCAGCGACCAGATCCAGATCGAAGATGGCCATATCTGCGAGGTGGTCCAGCGCAATCTGCGTTCACGCAGCTACTCGCGCGGGCGCTACAGCGTGAAGCAGGAGCAGTGCGTGCATCATTTCCACCGGCTTTATGCTGAGACCATGAAGGAAGCGCTGCCGGAGCGTGTTTCCGCAACGAAATGACAGTTTTCGCGCAGAACTGCGATAATAAGTGTTTGCTGCATCGCATCCTTAAGTGCTGGAGGAGAGAGTTCCATGGCAACTGCAACCGCCACTGAAGTGAAGCCGCTGGTGAATTATCGTGTGGACGCCGGATTGGCGATCATCGAGATGAACGATCCGCCGGCCAACACCTACACCTACGAGATGAACCGGCAGCTGGATGAAGCCATTCTGAAGGCGCGGATGGACAACAGCGTATACGTCATCGTGATGACGGGCGCGGGCGACAAGTTCTTCTCTGCCGGGGCGAACATCAAGATGCTTTCCAGTGTCGATCCAACATTCAAGTACTTCTTCTGCCTGCATGCCAACGAGATGCTGCTGCGGCTGGAGCACACGCCCAAACTGGTGATCGCCGCGATCAATGGTCACTGTGTCGGCGGCGGACTTGAGATAGCAATGGCGGCCGATCTCCGCATCGCCCGCAAGGACGCTGGCAAGATCGGTCTGCCGGAGGTCAATCTGGGAGTCTTGCCGGGGACTGGCGGAACACAAAGGCTCTCGCGGCTGGTGGGCAAATCGAAGGCCATTGAGCTGATGGTGACGGGCAATACCTTTTCGTTTGAAGAGGCGAAGGAAATGGGCATTATCAATGACATCTTCGAGCGCGAGAACTTCATGGAGAACATCTACGACTATGCGCGCCAGTTCTGCCCCCCGAACAAGGCGGCGAAGGCTGTGGGCCGGATCAAACGTGCGGTCCAGACCGGTTGGGAGATTCCGCTGGAGTCCGCGCTGGCAGTCGAGCGCGAAAACCAGCAGTTGCTCTTCCAGAGCGACGATGCGAAAGAGGGCTTGAACGCGTACGTGGAGAAGCGTCCGGCGACCTTTACCGCAAAGTAGAGGAAATCAATTTGAGAGCATAGGCACGAGGTGGTTCACAGCTTCGTGCCTTTTTATTGAAGATGCTGACCGCAACCAAAGCACAGATCAAACCGGGAAAGCTGCTCATCGGCGGCGAATGGCGGGACTCGGTAAGCGGCAAGACCTTTGCCACCATCAATCCGGCGACAGCGGAGGAGATTGCGCGAGTCGCCGACGGCGGTCCTGCGGACGTTGACGCCGCTGTGAAAGCGGCGCGCGCGGCATTCGACGATCCCAGCAGCAAATGGCGCAAGATGAGCGCCAGCGAACGCGGGCGTATCTTGTGGAAGATCGCCGAGCTGATCGAGAAGAACCTGGAAGAACTGGCCGAGCTGGAAACACTGGACAACGGCAAGATCATCACCGAATCAAGATACGTGGACATGCCGATGTCGGCGGATGTGCTCCGCTACTATGGCGGATGGGCCACCAAGCTACACGGCGAGACAGTGACCACCTTCGAGAACGCCTTCACATTTACTCTGCGCGAGCCGGTTGGCGTGGTGGGCGCGATTGTGCCCTGGAATTTCCCCCTGCTGCTCGCTACCTGGAAGCTGGGGCCCGCCCTGGCATGTGGATGCACCGTAGTGCTGAAGCCGGCTGAGCAGACTCCGTTGAGTGCGCTGCGTTTTGGTGAGCTGGCGATGGAGGCTGGTTTGCCTGCCGGCGTGCTCAACATCGTCACCGGTGGGCCGGAAGCCGGGCAGGCGCTGGTGAGACATCCGGGCGTGGATAAGATTGCGTTCACCGGCTCGACCAGTGTGGGCAAAGAGGTGATGCGCAGCGCCGCCAGCGACCTTAAGCGGGTGACGCTGGAGCTCGGCGGCAAGTCCCCCAACATCGTCTTTGCCGATGCCGACCTGGACTCGGCCATAAAGGGCGCTCTCAATGGGATCTTCTACGGCAAGGGCGAGTGCTGCAATGCGGGCTCGCGCCTTTTTGTGGAATCCAAGGTCCACGACCAGTTCATGGAAAAGCTCATCGAGCGG
>Ga0187777_10001265_pt1 | contig 16502 bp, 16 predicted proteins | sample 1015_Q2_SP5_10_M_FD_132416 | JGI IMG/M metagenome (GOLD analysis project Ga0187777, IMG submission 132416) | Tropical peat soil microbial communities from peatlands in Department of Meta, Colombia - 1015_Q2_SP5_10_MG | ecosystem: Environmental > Terrestrial > Soil > Wetlands > Peat | place... | reverse complement strand
CGACCATGATCTTGCCGCTGAGCGGGAGCAGCGCGCCGCCGAGCGCAAGCGCTTGCACCTGCGCGTTGACCGTGCCGATCTGCGTGCCCGGCGACTGGTTCGCCGTGATCGTCGTGCCCGCCGGGACGTAGATCGAGGCGACTGCCGTCGCGTCGTCGTTCGGGCTCGCGGACGCGGTGATGTTCGTGATCGCGCCGTTGTACGAGACGCGCAGCGTCGGCGACGTGTACGCCGCGAAGGCGACGGCCACCGCGACGAGCGCGACGACGGCTCCGACCGCGAGCACCGCGAGGCGGATGCTCCGTTTCATGTGACGTTCCCTCCTGTCGATGTCTGGACTCCTGCGATTTCGACGTCTCTCGGTAAGTGCGGTTGCCAATCCTTACAAAGCCCGGGTCGTCCGGGATTCAGCTACGGGCGGCCACGAGCGGCCCCGCCTTCACCCACTGTTTGTTGTCGAAGCGGTAGAGGTAGACGTTTGCGAGCGGGAAGTACTGCGTCGGGGTGGTGCGGATCACGATTCCGGGCAGCAGGAACGGGTTGTTCGGCAGGTTCAGGTGTTGGGCCGCATCGAGGAGGCTCGCGCGTGTGAGGTTCTTGCCGGCTGCCTGGAGCGTCGCGACCATCGTCCACGCGACTGTCATCCCGTACCAGTTGTAGACGTCGGTCACCCGCCCGCTCGGGTCGTACGTCTTCATGATCTTCCGGTAGAGCGCGAGGGCCGGGTCCTTGGCCCAGATCGGGTCGTCCGGGTTCTTCACGAACGCGATCGAGAGGGCGCCCTTCGTCAGCTCCGGCGCGTTCGCCTGGGCGATCCCCATGATCCCGGGTTCGATCGAGATCGAGGCGATGTAGAGCTGCGGCTTCCAGCCGAGCCGGTGAGCGGCGACGACCGCCTGGATCATGAACTTCGGCGTCGCGAACAGCATCAGTGTGTCGGCGCCGGACGCCTTCAGCTGCGCGATCTGGGAGGAGACGTCCGTCGCCGTGTACTCGTACGACTGCGAGGCGACGACCTTCGGCCCCTTGCCGGCGATCGCCCGGGAGAGGCCGCGGGTCATGTCCTTTCCGAGGTCGGTGTTCTCGAACAGGACGGCGATCTTCGCCTTAGGATTGCGCTTCACGATGTCCCTCCCGTAGACGGCGCCCTCGCCGCGGTAGCTTTGGAGGAAGCCCATCGTCCACGGGTACTTCGCGTAGCTGCGGCCGATCGCGTCGGAGCCGTCGCCGACGAAGAGTTGCGGCACCTTCAGGGCGTTCAGGTAGTCGCGGATCGCGAGGTTGTTCGCCGTGCCGACCGAGTTGAAGATCGCGAAGACGTGATCCTGCTCGACGAGCTTCCGCGTCAGCTGGACCGTCTGCGCCGGGTTGTACGCGTCGTCGTAGTAGGTGTACGAGATCTTCCGCCCGTGCACGCCGCCATGGGCGTTGACGTAGTCGAAGTACGCCTTCGCGCCCGGGCCAACCGAGCCGAAGGCCGCGGCCTCGCCCGAGAGTGGCACGGTGCCGCCGAGCAGGATCGACGTCGGCGTCACGCCCGGGTCGGAGGTGCGCGCCGCGCCCGCGAGGCCTCCACCGACGGCCACTGCGACGAGAGCCGATGCGAGGACGCGACGCATCAGTATCCGGGCTCCACGTTTTCGACACTGAGGTTGACGCGGCCGATCACGGAGAGCCGAGCTGCCGGCGGCATCGGCAGCTGCAGGTAGAGCAGATTCGCCGGATTCTGCGCAAGTGAGGACGACCCCAACGTGACGACGAGCCGCGAGCCGGCCGGCATGTAGGTCATCTGAGAGATGAGTCGGATCGTGTACGCATGCTTGCCCGGTTGCGTCGGCACTCCGCCGCTTGAGACGACGATCGACTTCCCTTCCTTCGTGACCGCCGTGAGGACGGCGACGAGGCGACTCCAGCCTCCCGAGGCGCTCGCAGTCACCTGAATACGAGGGGCGCCGTACACGTCAGCGCTGGCCGGGGTCTTCCCGAACCCGAGCTTGATGCTTCCGGACGGCCCGATGGTGCGGGTAACCGTGAGACTCGACGGAAACGAGCGGGAGCCCCACTCGCCCGGCGCGATCTTGAACGGCGAGGCGTAGCCGACGGTGTTGCCCTTCCACGTCTCGGGTGCGACCTCGACCGGCGGCTTCTTGTCGATCCCGTTCTGGACGCCGCGGAGGTAGTGGTCGAACCACTGGCGGCCCTCGGTCATCATCGCCACGGTGTCCGGCGCCGGGAACGTCGACGGCGGGTGACCGTGAAGGCCGAGCCAGAGGTGCTTCGGGCCGGCGAGGAGCGGCCACGCGGTGGCCGCCTGGTCGATGCCGAAAGCGAAGTCGCGGCGGCCCTGCATCATGAACACAGGGATCTTCACGCCCTTCAGCTTCTGGATCGACGAGCGAGCCGCGGCGAAGCCATCGACGGTGGACAAATCGCCGGCGAGCGCCGCTCGCCCGACGCTCAGCACGGCCGGATCGTACTTCGAGACCGGCATCTCGTTGATGAAGCCGGCGATCGCTCCGGACTTCGCAAGGCCTTGCGGGGCGAGCGCGGTCGCGAGGTTCGTCCACGTCTCGCACACCTAGATAGCCGCCCACGGAAACCCGGCGACGAGCGAGTTCCACACTGCGCCCCCGCCGAGAGAGATGCCGAACGCGCCGATCTCCTTCCGGTTGACGTCCGGCTGGGCCGCAAGCCACGCGAACATCGCCTTCGCATCCGAGATCTCGTTGGGCCCGTCGATTCCGATCAGCCCGCCCGACTGGCCGTGGCCGCGAGCGTCGTAGGTGAGCACCGCGTACCGATTGGCCGGCAGGAAGGCGAGCTCGGCGAGTTTGTTCATGTCCTCGCGCGAGCCCCCGAGCCCGTGGAAGAGGACGATCGCCGGCCAGCCTCCCGCCGGCGGCGTACCCGACGGGAGCCAGAGCGTCGCGGCGATCGGTGTCCCGTCGGCCATCGTGACGGTGAGGTCCTGGCGGGAGAACGTCGTGGAGGCGTGTCCCGCGGAACCGGCGAGCGCAACCGCCGCCACGAGGAGCACCAGCATCCGACGCACGACGGCGAAGGGTAGAGGAAAGTGTCGCCAAGCTGTGAACCCGGGCCGTTCCTTACAATCCCGCGCGTGGACGGGCGGCCGATCGGTGTGTTCGACTCCGGCGTCGGCGGGCTCACCGTCCTGCACGAGTGCCTGGTGACGCTGCCCCACGAGGACGTGATCCACCTCGGCGACAACGCGCGCCTGCCGTACGGGCCGCGGCCGCTCGACGAGATCCGTCGCTTCGCGCTCGAGATCGGCCGCTACCTCGAAGGCCAGGGTGTCAAGCTCGTCGTCGCGGCGTGCAACTCGGCAACGGCTGCAGCGCTGCCCGACCTCCAGCTGGCTCTGGCCGTCCCGGTCGTGGGTGTGCTCGCGCCGGAGGCGCACGCGGCCGCGCTCGCATCTCGGAACCGTCGGATCGGCCTGCTCGCGACGCAGGCGACCGTGGAGAGCGGCAGGTACGAGACATTGGTCCGCTCGCTCGACGCGGGAGCCGAGGTCGTGGCGGTTGCGTGTCCCCGCCTGGTTCCGCTGATCGAAGGCGACGACCCTTACGGCGAGGAGACTGCCGAAGCCGTCCGCGAGTACGCCGCGCCGCTCAAGGACGCCGGCGTGGACACCGTCATCCTCGGCTGCACGCACTACCCGCTGATCAAGCCCGTGCTGCAGCGCGTCTTCGGCCGCGACGTCACGCTCGTGTTCTCCGCCGAGGAGACTGCGCGCGAGGTCGCCGAGACGCTGGCCCGCAAGCGGATCGAGAACGAGGGCGGGCGCGAGGGCTCCTACCGCTTCCTCACGACCGGCGACCCGGAGAGCTTCCGCGAGATGGGCGGGCGCTTCCTGCAGTTCCCGATCGGCGACGTCGAGCGGGTCGAGGTGTCGGCGCTCGAGCGGGCGGCCGCATGAGCCCCCACGTTCCTGGGACGCTGCTCCCGGTACGAGGCCGGAGGGGCCAGTATTGGATTACGGCCCTGCAAGGCCTCGCGTCGGGAGCAGCGTCAGCCTTCCGACGAAGGCCGGCTTTGCCGGCCAGAGCCGGAAGGAGGCCAGGGACGTGAGAGCCGACGGACGCGGGCGGGCGGACGAGCTACGCGTGCTCGACCTCCAGCCCGACTTCCTCGAGCAGCCGCACGGCTCGATCCTCTACGCGCAGGGCCGCACCGTCGTCCTCTGCACGGCCACGGTCGAGGAAGGTGTCCCGCCGTGGCTGCGAGGCAAGGGCCAGGGCTGGATGACGGCCGAGTACGCGCTGCTTCCGGCCTCGACCGGGGATCGCACCCAACGCGCCTCCTCGAGAGGCCGGCCGGACGGACGGACGGTCGAGATCCAGCGGCTGATCGGTCGCGCGCTTCGATCGGTCTGCGACTTCAAGGCGCTCGGCGAGCGGACGCTCTGGCTCGACTGCGACGTGCTCCAGGCCGACGGCGGGACGCGCTGCGCCTCGATCACCGGCGCGTACATCGCGGCCCGACGCGCGCTCCATTCGTTCGGCCTCTCCAAGGCGCTGACCGGCGCCGTCGCCGCAGTCTCGGTCGGCGTCGTCGACGGCGAGGCGCTGCTCGATCTCGACTACAGCGAGGACTCGCGGGCCGAGACGGACATGAACGTGGTGATGACCGGCGACGGCCGGCTCGTCGAGGTGCAGGCGACCGCGGAGCGCGATCCGTTCTCGCGTGAGCTGCTCGATAGCCTGCTCGACCTGGCGGCCGGCGGGATTACCGAGCTTCGCGCCGCGCAGGACGAGGCCATCTCCTGGCAGCCGTGAGGCGGACGACTTTGCAACAGGCTGTTGCAAAGTCACGGTGAGCGTGTCCGCGAAGCCGCTGTTGCTCGTCGCGACCTCGAACGCGCACAAGCTCGCCGAGCTCCGCCTCCTCCTCCCGGAGTTCGACGTCGAGGGCTTCGTCGCCCCCGGTCAGCCTCCCGAGGACGGCGCGACGTACCTCGACAACGCGAGGATCAAGGCGCGCCATGCTCGCGCCCATGCTCCGGCGGACGGCTGGGTCGCCGGCGAGGATTCGGGGATCGAGGCGGCAGTGCTCGGCGGCCGGCCCGGGGTCGCCTCCGCACGGTGGGCGGACGACGGCATCGCGGCGCTGCTCGAGGCGCTCGAAGGCGAGACGGAAAGGCGCGCCCGTTACGTCTCCGAGCTCGTCGTTATCGCACCCGACGGTGAGGAGCTGCGCGGGACCGGCACGCTCGAAGGGGCCGTCACCGACGCGCCCCGAGGCAACGAGGGGTTCGGCTACGACCCGATCGTCGTGCCGGTCGGAGAGACGATGACGGTGGCGGAACTCGGAGATGCCTGGAAGAACGAGCATTCGCATCGGGCCCTCGCCGCCCAGGCGCTGGCCGAGCAGCTCGCTTTCAGGCGAGCCCGCTGATCGTGTCCTCGCGTCGCCTGCGGCCGAGCCACCAGTTCACCTCGGCGCCAAACACGATCACGTTCGCCATCACGTAGAGCCAGAGGAGGAGCAACACGCCTGCGCCGAGCGCCTGCAGCGCCACGATGTGCTTGGACACGCGGAGGAAGATCGGAAGCGCCTCGAACGTCAGCTGGAGCGTGACCGCCCCCAGCACGGCTCCCGGCAGCACCTCGCGCCACGACAGTTCCGCGTTCGTCAGGCCGTGGTAGGCGGACATCAGAAAGACGAACGCGGCAAGCGTCGACAGCGCGAGCGACAGCGGCACGGCCACCCACGAGCTCCCCATCACGCCGCTCACGTCGTGCTCGAGGACGTGGAAGCCGAAGCTGCCGACGACGAGGCCGACGAAGAGCACGACGAGGGAGGTCGCCATGAACGCCATCGCGAGCAGCTTGCCCCGGACGAACGAGCGGTTGGGGCGCCCGTAGACGATGTTGAACGCGGACTCGAGCGCGCTGAAGAGCGAGAGGGAGCTCCACGCGAGAAAGAGGCCGCCGATGATCCCGAGCGTGGCCGCGTTCTTCTGCACCGACCGCACCGTGGCGACGATGTCGTCGACCGACCGCGACGGAAACAGCGTGCTCAGCTCCTTGACGAGCGCGCTCGACTCGTCCACTCGGTTGAAGAGGCCGAGCAGCGCGAGGGCGAGGAACGTCAGCGGCAGAAACGAGACGAGCGCGAAGTACGCGATCATCGCCGCCAGGTGCGTGCCGCGGTCGGCGAAGAACTTCGGGAACGGTCCGGCCGACGGCTTCACGCGGAACCTCATCGTCTTGCGCAGTATCGTTGTCCGACCGTGAACGACGTGTCGACCCGCGCCGCAGAGATCGTTGCCTCGCTGACCGAGCTGTCGTCGGAGATCAGGCGGGTCGTGCTGGCCGAGTCAAACGGCGATGTCCTCGCTGGATCTGCGGGCGAGGAGGCCGGAGAGCTCGCCCGCGTCGGTGCCGAGCTCCTCGTTCTCGCGCCCTCGGCAGGGCCGGCCGGCGCTGCGGTCGACCATGTCGTCGTCGCCGCTCCAACCGGTGCGGTCGTCGCCTTGCGCGTGGGTGGCCGGATGGCCGTCGCAACGACGGCGCCGGAGCCAGCAGAGGCCCTCGTGCTGCACGACCTCCGCACCTGCCTGCGTCGCCTCGACGAGCCGGAGGCTCCGCGCAAGCGCCGGCGTGCGAAGGCCGAGGAGCCGGCCGATGCGTAGGCTCGTCGCCGTCTGCCTGCTGGCCGCCGTGGCGTCGGCCGCCGTCTGGGCGTTCCTTTCCGTCCGGAGACGGCCCGCGGCCGGGCGCGTCGTGGTCGGCTACGACGACGGCACCAAGACCGTTCTCGAGCCCGGCTCGAGGGAGCGCGAACTGCTCGTCGTCGCCGCAGCCGAAGCGCTTCGGCCATGACCGACGATCTCGGTCGACTCCTCGTCGACCACTCGCTGCTCGAGGGTGACTTCGTCCTTCGCTCGGGGCGCCGCTCGAGCTACTACCTGGACAAGTACCGGTTCGAGACGCAGCCGGAGCTGCTGCGCCGTCTCGGCGAGCGGATCGCGGAAGCGGTCGCCGAGGTCGAGCCGGGCGCCGAGCGGCTTGCCGGGCCCGCGCTCGGGGCCGTCGCGTTGGCCGCCTCGGCATCGATGGCGTCCGATCTGCCCTTCATCATCGTGCGCGGTGAGACGAAGGACTACGGCACCGCGAACCGGCTCGAGGGCACGTACGCCCCCGGGGAGCTCGTGTGTCTCGTGGAAGACGTCGTCACGTCCGGCGGTGCCCTTGCCGAGGCCGTGTCTGCTCTCCGCGAAGCCGGGCTTGAAGTCCGGCACGCGGTGTGTGTGGTCGACCGGGAGGAAGGTGGCGCGGACGCGCTCGCGAGGCTTGGGGTTCGGCTGCGCCCGCTTTACCGGTCGAGCGAGCTCCTCGCGGGACGCAAAAGTGCCGCAAAACCGCATGGTTGAGCCGAATCTCGGAGACTGTTAGGGTCCGGGGCTGTTCAGATCGCGATCGGCGCAAGGTCGTGAGCAGGCGCGATCAGGTGTGAAAGCAGTGACCAACCGATCAGGAGGAGAGCAGTGACCAAGGGAGATGTCGTCGATTCCGTCGCCCGCAAGACGGGTATGACGAAGAAGGACGCCGGCGAGGCCGTCGAGGCCGTGCTGGATGTGATCACGGGCGCGCTCCAGTCGGGCGACTCGGTGACCTTCACGGGCTTTGGAAAGTTCTCCACCTCGCGGCGGGCCGAGCGCCAGGGTGTGAACCCACGCACGGGCGCTCCCGTGACGATCAGGGCCGCCAACGTGCCGAAGTTCTCTGCAGGCAGCCAGCTCAAGGCTTCGGTCAACTAGCGCTCGCGCGGCCTGCCGCAGCAGGCGCGAGCAGCTCCTCCGAAGGCTGTCTCGAGCGACGAAAGGGGCCGGAAGGCCCCTTTCGCGTTGGCGGAGGCAGTTACGGTTGCACTACGAACATATGTTCGCTTAGACTCGGACGTGTGCAGCTCTCGTTCGACGCCGCCGATCGCCTCGTCGAGCTCGTCGAGGCTCGCGGCGCGTTGCCTGCCGCTCAGGCGGCACGGTCGCTCTTCGCGCTGACAAGCGCGCCGACCGCTGTCGCCCGTTCGCTTCTCGACGACGTCGTCGCGGACGACGCCCGGCTCGCCTGGCGCGGCGACTCGGTTGCGCTTGCGTCGACGGGCTCGCTGGACCTGCCGCTCGAGCATGCGACCTGGACGGTCTTCGATCTCGAGACCACCGGGCTCACACCCGCATCGGCCCGCATCTGCGAGATCGGCGCGCAACGTGTTCGTCGTCTCGAGCTCGAGGAGACGTTCGAGACCCTCGTCGACCCTCGCGTGCCGTTGCCCGCTGCGGTACAAGCGCTCACAGGGATCGAGCCGTCACGCCTTCGCGCCGCGCCTCCCGTGGAGCTCGCGGTCAGACGGTTTCTCTCGTTCGCGGAAGGAAGCGTTCTCGTCGCCCACAACGCGCGATTCGACATGGCGTTCGTCGACAAGGAGGTGCAGCGGCTGACCGGACGGCGGGTTGCCGCTCCCGTGGTCGACACCGTGTGGCTCGCGCGGCGGCTGCTCGAGGGCCGCGTGCGGCGCGTCGGGCTCGCCTCGCTTGCACACTTCTTCGGGACGGACGCGTCTCCGTGTCACCGCGCACTGCCCGACGCCTCTGCGACGGCCGAGATCCTCCTCGCGCTGCTCGGGCTCGCCCAGGAGCGCGGGGCTCGGACGATCGCGGACGTCGTCGAACTCGCCGCGCCTCGGGCGCGGCGGATGCACGCCAAACGCTCCCTGGTCGCGAGTGCGCCGACGACGCCCGGTGTCTACCTCTTCCGCGACTGCAACGACGCGTTGCTCTACGTCGGTCGCGCCCGCAACCTCCAAGCGAGGCTGCGCTCCTACTTCGCGGGCGGCAGGCAGCGGCCCGCGGTCGAGGCGGCGCTCGGCGCGTTGGCTCGGGTCGAGTGGAGGAGGACCGGCTCCGAGTTCGAGGCGGCGCTGCTCGAGCTCCGGCTGATCCGGGAGCTGCGCCCGCTCGCCAACGCGCGCGGACGCGGCGGGCGCGGCGTGTGGTTGAGACGTCGCGGCGACTCGTGGAAAGTCGTCCGCGAGCCCACAGCGTATGGCCCGCTCGGTGGCGCCGCCGTCGCTCAGCGTGCGGCTCGGGCTCTCGCAGGACACGAAGGCGAGCCGGCTGGAGCACTACCCGGGCTGCAGGCCCGGCTTCGGCGACTCGCGTCCGATCAGCGATTCGAGGACGCCGCCAGGTTGCGCGACCGGATCGGGGCGTTGGAGCAGGTCGCGGGTCGGCTGCGCGATCTCGAGCGGCTCCGTTCGCTTCGAAGCTGCGTCCTCGCGCCGGCCCGGGAGGCAGGGTTCGTCTGGGCGGTTGCCGTCGCCGACGGGCGGATGGCTGCCGAGCGGACGATCCCGATCGGCGGCGGAGCAGCGACGGAGGTCGATGCGTTGCTCGCCGAGGCAGAGCTTGCGGCGCTCGCCGGCGACGACGGCGGACGAGACATGGAGGAGGTCGCGTTGGTCGACTCCCTGGTGCGGCATCCGGCACCGGAGCTGCAGGTCGTTCGGCTCGAGCGGCGCGCGATCCTCGAAGCGCTCGGGCACGGGGTAGCCTTTGCGGCGTGACGCAGGACATCACCGGCGAGGCTCGCCGTGAGGTGCAGGTCGGCGTCGAGCCTTTCGCCGACCGTTTGGCGGACGCTGTCGACCGGAAGCGCAGCCAGCTCGTCGTGGGCCTCGACCCTCGCGTCGACCTGCTGCCAATGGAGCTGCGCGGCGAGGCGGTGCTCGGACGTTCGGCCGCCGCCGGGGCGGTGTCACGCTTCTGCAAAGGGATCGTCGACGCGGTCGCGCCGTATGCCGTCGCGGTCAAGCCGCAGGTCGCCTTCTTCGAAGCGCTCGGGGCGGACGGCTGGCGAGCCCTCGAGGACGTCTGTGCCTATGCACGCGAGGTCGGCCTGATCGTGATCGCCGACGCCAAGCGCGGCGACATCGGCTCGACGTCGAGGGCCTATGCCGCCGCATTCCTCGAGCCCGACGGCGGTGCGCCATCGCTGGCCGATGCGCTCACCGTCAACCCGTATCTCGGTCACGACTCGGTCGAGCCCTTCCTGCACGCGTGTCGCCGGTACGGCGCAGGGGTCTTCTTTCTCGTCCGGACCTCCAACGCAGGCGCCGCGGACGTCCAGGACGCCGCTCTTTCCGACGGCGCGCCACTGTGGCAGCACGTGGCCGCGCTCGTCGACGAGTGGGGGCGGGAGCAGGTCGGCGAACGAGGGCTGTCCAGCGTCGGTGCTGTGGTCGGGGCGACCTATCCGCGGGCGATCAGCGAAGCCCGGCGTGCGATGCCCCAGGCCATCCTGCTGCTGCCAGGCGTCGGTGCTCAGGGAGCGACGCCGGCCGACGTCGCACGGGCGTTCACGAGCGGGCCGGCGAGCGCGCTCGTCAACGCGTCGCGTTCGGTGATCTACGCCTTCCGGGACGCGTCGGACGACTGGCGGGCCGCCGCAGGCCGCGAGGCTGCGCGCCTCGCTGGGGAGATCTGGGCCGCCGCCGGCTGGTAGGAGTGCGCACAGGACTCCGTTCGCTGACGCTCGTCGCCGGAGCGATGGCCGTCGCAGCGGTCTCCTCTACTGCGACGGCGTCTCCACCGCAGGTGGAGGCTCCCGCCTACTTCGTCCAGAGCGCAGTCGACGGAACGGTGCTCGCGCAGCGCGCTGCGACGACGCCCCGTGCGATCGCGAGCATCACGAAGTTGATGACCGTGCTCGTCGCCCTCGAGCACCTCTCGCTCGACGACGTCGTCACCGTGCCCGTGCTCGCGACGAAGGTCGGGGAGGCATCCGTGCCACTTCGCGCCGGCCAGCGCCTCACGGTGAGGGAGCTCGTCGAGGCCGCGCTCGTGCCGAGCGCGAATGACGCGGCCACGACGCTCGCGTACGCGGCAGCGAACGGTTCGGTGCCGCTGTTCGTCTCCTGGATGAACGCCAAGGCCGCCGAGCTCGGCTTGCATGACACGCATTTCGTGACGCCGCACGGGCTCGACCGCCCCGGCCACTACTCGAGCGCGCGCGACGTGGTCGAGCTCGCCCGAGTGGCGCTCGCCAACCCGATCATCCGTCAGTTCGCGTCCTCTGAGAGCGCCGAGGTCGGAGGCCGGGAGCTGGAGACGACCGACGACCTGCTTTCGAGCTTCCCGCCACTCGTGGCCGGGAAGACCGGACACACGGACGATGCTGGGTGGGCGGAGGTCGCAGAGGCGAAGCGCGGGAGCGTGAGGGTCTTCGCCTCGGTTCTTGGCGATCCGAGCCGCTACCAGCGCAACGTCGACCTGCGGGCGCTGCTCGCGTGGGCGCTCGGCCGCTACCGCCGCGTGCTCGCGATCGACGCGCACCGGGTGTACGCGACCGCGCCGACTGCCTACGGCAGACCCGCGGTCGAGCTCGTCGCGGCGCGCTCGGTCGCCCGGGACCAGCTCGACGACAGGGCCCTTGTCGAGCAGCTCGTGGCTCCGACTGCAGTGGCTCTTCCGGTCGTTCGCGGCCAGCGACTCGGCGAGGTGCGGGTCTACGAGCGCGGTCGCCTCGTCGCCTCGTCGCCGCTCGTCGCCGCCGAGTCGATCGCGAAGCCGGGAGCCTGGGGCCGCGTACGGTGGTACGCGACACGTACGCTGCACCGTCTGACCTCGTTCGTTCCGTAGCCGGCAGACCCAGGGGAGGTCTCCGTGATCGTCACCGTCACCCTCAACGCAGCGCTCGACCGTTCGCTCACCGTGCCGATCTTCCAACTCGGGCACCGGCATCGTTCGAGCGACGTTCTGACGCTCGCGGGCGGCAAGGGGATCAATGTCGCTCGTGCGCTCAAACGGCTTGAGGTTCCGGTCGTTGCGACTGGGCTGGCAGGTGGGAGGACGGGGACGCGGATCGTCGAGGAGCTGACGGCCGAGGCGATCCTCAACGACTTCGTGCGAATCGCGGACGAGTCCCGGACGTCGACAGCCGTGCTCGACCCGACCTCGGGCACCTATACCGAGATCAACGAGTGGGGCCCCAAGGTCACCGAGACCGAGCTCGGCGTCCTCCTCGAGAAGCTCCAGTACCTCTCGCGCGGCGCCGACGTGGTCGTCGTCGCCGGCTCGCTTCCGCGTGGCGTCGGCGACGGGTTCTACGCCGACCTGATCCGCGATCTTGCCCGGCGCGGAGTGAGGGTCGTGCTCGACAGCGAGGGGGAGCCGCTGCGGCTCGGCGTCGAGGCAGAGCCCTGGCTGGTCTCCCCGAATCAGGCCGAGGCCGAACAGCTCGTCGGGCAAGAGCTCGAGGACGACGACGATTTCCTGATGGCGCTCGACCGGATCTCGGAGATGGGCGCGCGCAACGTCCAGATCACGCACGAAACGGGGTGCTTCGCACTCGTCCGCGAGGAACGGCAGATGCGTCGATACCGTGCGCTCTCGCCGCAGCTCGAGCCCGTGTCCGTGCTCGGCGCCGGGGACGTCCTTCTCGCCCAATGGCTGGCTGCCGTGCTCGACGAACGGCCGGCCGACGAGGCGCTCCGACTCGCGGTTGGTGCAGGCGCAGCATCGGTGCTCGAGGTCGGCGCGGGACGCTTCGACCCGCGCGAGGCCGCGCGTCTCGCCGCGCTCGTCGAGCTGCACGAGCTGCAACCCGCCTGACGAGAGGGCACGAGGGTCGGCAGGGGCCCCTGCTAGGATCGGCCGACTCTTGGAGTTCGAGCTCGACCGCGAGAGCAAGTTCGGCAAGGAAGGCCTGACCTTCGACGACGTCCTGCTGCTCCCTGCGGAGTCGTCCGTCCTTCCCAACGACGTCTCCACCGTCACGCGCCTGACGCGGACGATCGCACTCGAGATCCCGGTCGTCTCGGCGGCGATGGACACGGTCACCGAGGCGAGACTCGCGATCGCACTGGCGCGAGAGGGCGGCATCGGCGTGATCCACCGCAACCTCTCGATCGCCGACCAGGTGGCGGAGGTCGACAAAGTGAAGCGCTCGGAAGCCGGGATGATCGTCGAGCCCGTCACGCTCGGCCCGAGCGACCTCGTTGCCGACGCCCTCGAGATCATGGGGCGCTACCACATCTCCGGCGTGCCGATCGTCGACGGCGAGGGCGTGCTCGTCGGCATCCTGACGAACCGCGACCTCCGCTTCGGCGCGGATCCCGGCCAGCCCGTCTCCGTGTACATGACGAGCCGCGATCTCGTCACCGCTCCGGTCGGGACGACGCTCGACGAAGCCTCGGCGATTCTCGGCCGGAACAAGGTCGAGAAGCTCCCCGTCGTCGACCATGACGGACGGTTGAGGGGCCTCATCACCGTCAAGGACATCCAGAAGAAGGTCCGGTACCCGCTCGCGACGAAGGACGAGCGGGGCCGCCTCCGCGTCGCTGCCGCGGTCGGTGTCGGAAACGACGCGCTCGAGCGGGCCGCGGCCCTGGCCGACGCCGAGGTCGATGTGATCGTCGTCGACACGGCGCACGGCCACTCACGCGGCGTGCTCGACGTCGTCCGACAGGTCAAGGACGGCTGGGACGTCGAGGTGATTGCCGGGAACATCGCCACCGGAGCCGCAGCGGAGGCGCTGATCGACGCGGGCGCCGACTGCCTGAAGGCAGGCGTCGGACCTGGCTCGATCTGCACTACCCGCGTGGTCGCGGGCGTCGGCGTGCCGCAGGTGACGGCCGTGTTCGACGTTGCCGAGGTCGCGACACGCCACGGCGTGCCGGTCGTCGCCGACGGTGGGATCACCTCGTCCGGAGACGTCGCGAAGGCGATCGCCGCGGGTGCGGACGCCGTCATGCTCGGCTCGATGCTGGCGGGAACGGACGAGTCGCCGGGCGAGGTGCTGCTCGTCCAGAACGAGCGCTTCAAGGAGTACCGCGGAATGGGGTCCCTCGGGGCGATGCGCGCCCGCTCGTTCTCCAAGGACCGGTACTTCCAAGGCGACGTCGAGGACGTCGAGAAGCTGATTCCCGAGGGCATCGAGGGTCGCGTTCCGTACAAGGGGCCGCTCGCGCCGATCGTCTATCAGGTCGTCGGCGGGCTCCGGCAGGCGATGGGCTACTGCGGTGCGCCTACGGTCGAGGCGATGAAGCAGGCGCGGTTCGTCCGCATCACCGGCGCCGGCCTGCGCGAGAGCCATCCGCATGACGTCACGATCACGAAGGAGGCGCCGAACTACCGCCGTGCCTGAGCACGCCGAGGTCATCCCCTTCCCCGCAGGTCCGGAGCCGTCGCCGGAGGAGCGGCCGGTCCTCGTGCTGGACTTCGGCGGCCAGTACTCGCAGCTGATCGCTAGGCGCGTCCGCGAGGCGCGCGTGTACTCGGAGCTCGTCAGCCATCGCATCGGAGCCGAGGACGTGCGGCGGCGCGACCCCCTCGCACTCGTGCTCTCGGGCGGCCCTGCCTCGGTCTACGCGCCTGGCGCGCCCCAGATGGACGACGCGATCTTCGAGCTCGGCATCCCGGTGCTCGGGATCTGCTACGGCATGCAGCTGATGGCTCGCGACCTCGGCGGGGCCGTCGAGCGGACGGGCGGTTCCGAGTACGGGAAGTCGGAGCTCCTGACGGAGGGGGGCGAGCTCTTCCACGACCTCCCGACCGAGCAGACCGTCTGGATGAGTCACGGCGACTCGGTCACGGCGGCGCCGGCCGGGTCCCGCGTGGTCGCGCACTCGACGGCCGCACCGATCGCGGCTTTCGAGGATCCGGCGCGGAAGCTCTACGGCGTCCAGTTCCATCCGGAGGTCGTCCACACGCCGAACGGTCAGCAGATCCTGAAGAACTTCCTGTACGACATCGCCGGTGCGCCGCCCGCCTGGACGCCCGCGGCGGTGATCGAGGAGCAGGTCGAGCGGATCCGTGCGCAGGTTGGACCCGAACAGGTGCTCTGCGGGCTCTCCGGTGGCATCGACTCGGCTGTCGCTGCGCTGCTCGTGCACAAGGCCGTCGGCGACCAGCTGACATGCGTGTTCGTCGATCACGGGTTGCTGCGCGCGAACGAGGCCGAGCAGGTCGTGGAGACGTTCTCGGGTCATTTCCATGTGCCGCTCGTCCACGTCGAGGCACAGGAGCGTTTTCTCACGCGGCTCGCCGGAGTCACCGAGCCCGAGGAGAAGAGGAAGATCGTCGGCGAGGAGTTCATCCGCGTCTTCGAGGAGGAGGCGCGCAAGCTCGGGAATGTTCGCTTCCTCGTTCAGGGCACGCTGTACTCGGACGTGATCGAGTCGGGCGGCGCCGAGGACGGCGTCGCGGCCAAGATCAAGTCGCACCACAACGTCGGCGGCCTCCCGGCTGACATGCAGATGGAGCTCGTCGAACCGCTGCGCCTGCTCTTCAAGGACGAGGTGCGTCGCGTCGGCGAGGAGCTCGGACTGCCCGAGCGGCTGGTCTGGCGCCAACCGTTCCCAGGTCCGGGGCTCGCGATCCGGATCATCGGCGAGGTGACGTCGGAGCGGCTCGCGATCCTCCGCGCGGCCGATGCGATCCTGCAGGAGGAGATCCGTCGAGCGGGGCTCTATCGCGACCTGTGGCAGGGCTTCGCCGTGCTTCCGGCGGTCAAATCCGTCGGCGTGCAGGGCGACGAGCGCACGTATGCCTATCCGATCGTGATCCGGGCGGTCACGTCCGAGGACGCGATGACCGCCGACTGGGCGCGTCTTCCCTACGACGTCCTCGAGGCGATCTCGAGCCGGATCATCAACGAGGTGCGGGGCGTCAACCGGGTCGCCCTCGACCTCTCGTCCAAGCCGCCGGCCACGATCGAGTGGGAGTAACGCGGGCGGACGCTCGTCACGCGTCCACCCGGCAGGGATCAAGTGGTGGCGGCGACAGCCGATACCGACTTGGCGATGCGTGTTCGGCTCGTTCTCCTGTTTGCGGCAACAGGATTGGCCGCCCTGACGGCTGGGGCGGTCGCGCCGGCGCACGCGAGCCAAGCCGTCACGGACACGAACCTCAAGTCCGTGAAGCTCGCAGTCAACGTCAGGGGAGAGGCACTTCTCACCTACACGCGCTCGGACGGGTCGGTGCGTCATGTCCTCGCGTGGGGTGCGATCAACGCGAACCCGCCCGTCGAAGCCGGGCTCGTGCCGCAAGTCCAGTTCCGGTGGGACTACGCCGGGGGCTGGGGCAAGTATCGGAATGCGTCGTACTGGAAGACGTTCGCGAACGCCTGCAAGCCGTACGACGGGCCTCAGCTCCAGTACCTCGTCGCCGCGTGCAAGGCACCGGACGGGACGTACTGGGCCGTCCAGTCCTGGCAGCGACTCCTGCCTCTACTGGGATTCGACGCCTGGATGCCGCAGCAACTCGCCTACGAGACACACCTCTCGCACTGGTCGGGGCCGCTGCCGCAGCTCGAAGTCTACGCGCACTGGACCTATGGCGGCCAGTACCAGGGTGTGTTCGGGCGCTTCACCTATCTTGGAGAGCCCGTGCACGGCTTCACATCGACGAGTGATGGAAACCCACACGATCGCTACGGACGGAACGTCTTCATCGACACCTACAACTCGGCGTACGG
>Ga0187777_10001263_pt1 | contig 16512 bp, 13 predicted proteins | sample 1015_Q2_SP5_10_M_FD_132416 | JGI IMG/M metagenome (GOLD analysis project Ga0187777, IMG submission 132416) | Tropical peat soil microbial communities from peatlands in Department of Meta, Colombia - 1015_Q2_SP5_10_MG | ecosystem: Environmental > Terrestrial > Soil > Wetlands > Peat | place... | reverse complement strand
GCGGCGGCCTCGCCGCGGACTGGCCGATCGAGCGCGTGCTGCGCGTCGGCGATGCCGCGGTCGGTACGCGCACGCTCGAGGACCTGTACGCACAGATGAAGGACACGCCCGTCGCCCCTGATCTGATGGCGCTGTGGCGCGAGCTCGGTGTAGAGCCCGAGGGCACAGGCGTGCGTCTCGACGACAACGCGCCACTCGCCCCGGTGCGCCACGCGATCATGCGCGCGCCCTAACTATTGAACTCGTAACGGCAGCGCTCGCGCCCTCTGCGGGCGAGAAAAGCCCGGTCATCAGCGCGGTGATGACCAGCGTGGCGCAGATGATTGCAAATTCGAGGCCGAGCGAAAAAGTGAGGCGCGGTACCACTTCGGTGGCGCCGCCCGAGAGCGCAGGCGTCAGCACGAATCGGTTGAGACACGCGATGCCGAAAAGCACTGCGAACAACAACGCCTTGGCGATGAGCAGCAGCCCGTAGGGCGTCCAGAGCGCGGCGAGATTCGGCAGCAACGCCACCGCCATCGCCACTCCGGCAATGGGAATGAGTGGCACGAGCCAGACCGCGCCCCTCGAGAAGGCCGCGAAGAGCTCGGATGCGGCCGGCGGGGCTTCAAGATGCACCGCCTGCCGCAGCGGCCAGAGCGCGCCGAACCAGAACGCGACGACGCCGAGATGAACGAAGAGCAGCGCACCGAGGATCAGGCGATGGGGCGCGAGCGTCGTGTGGCCCGTGAGCAGAAACGAATTCACCGTCAGGAGCACACCGGCCAGGGCGAGTAGCTGGCGCCCCTTCCATAGCAACCCGAGCCCTACGAGGGAGATCCCGGCGATCCGCATCGCGAACGCCGTGCCGGCCGAGGACGCGAGCACGAATCGCACGAGGCTCATATCGGTCATCGCGGCAAGCTCCCCGCCGAGATGCGCGGGCTCGATGACCACCTGGGCGAGGAGCACGCCGAGCGCTGCGACGGCCGCGCGCAGAGCGACGGCGCGGATCGCGGGCCCCGAGGCGACAAGGAGATGTTCGAACGCGAAAAGAAAGAGCGCGGCGCCCGCCGCCTGGAAGGTCAGCACCAGACTTGCGGCGCGCAGGACGAGCCAGAGGAGATCCGTCATCGACTGAGCGTGAAGTGGATCTGCCCGGGCACGACGTGTCCGTCGGTGCCGACGACGCGAAAGCTGACGAGGTAGTCGCCCGGCTCGAGCTTGGGCAGCTTCACCGAGATCTGTGCCTGCGGCTCGCTCGGAAGTGCGGTCAGCTTCTCTTTCGCGCCCCCGCGTCTCTCGATCCACAACGCGGTCACGCGCGCCGGCTCCGAGAAGCGCAATACGAGCGACGTCGGACTCTCGCGCAGCGTGCTGCCATCGGCCGGTGCTGCTTCCTCAAGGTGCGCGTGTGCGGCGGCGCAGGGCATGAGCGCGCTTGCGGCGAGCAAAAAAATGACGGCGTGGTAGCGCCTTGCGCTGCGCGCAATGGTAAATGGCCCGGCGCGCCGCGCCGCAAGCGGCTGCTGCAGAAACCGATTGCGCCGGGCGCGGTCCAACGGCCGCCGAGCCCAATTAAGGAAAGCTCGATGAGCGCCGACGACAATTCGACACACTTCTTGAGAGGGCCGTGCGTTGCGGCGCCGCATGAGTACGGGCATGATCCCGGGGAGTGAGCGCACAGGGACTTGCATGAGGAACCCCCTACCTACCCTTGTCGTCACCGCGGTCGCGGCCACCCTCTGCGGGTGCTCCGAGCGCACTGATATGTCGCTGACTGGCAACACACCAGCCGCATATTCGCACGTCTTTATCACCACGCAGGAAGTGTGGTTCAACAAAAGTGGGACGGCCGGCCCGAACGACGGCGGCTGGGTGCAATTCTCGCTCTCCACGCCGCAGACCGTCGATCTCGTCGGCGCAACGGGGGGCAATCTCGGGACCTTCATTACGGGGATGAGGCTAATTGCCGGAACCTACAACCAGGTGCTCCTCGTACCGCTCGACAACTCCCAGCCGCTCGCGCTCTCGGCACAAAGCGCTGGCGCACTTTACAACTCGGAAGCCGACTACATTGACGCGAGCGGCACCACCCAACAGGTGCCGCTCGGGCTGCTCAATCCCCAACAGGGCTTTGGCGTCCCTTCGGCGCTCAAAGTGCCGATCGGGAAAATCGGCCCCGTGCTCGGCGCCGCCGCCGTGGCATCCCATAATGGAGGAACCAACACGCAGTCCGGGACCACAACGGCCGCCAACCCCGTGAGCACCGCGGTCTCGAACTCCTCATCGTCCGGCACCTCCGTCTTGGGGTCGTCGAGCTCCTCGCAGCCGCCCAACTCTTTCGATGTCAACATCGACGGTGCGATGGATCTCGTGCCTTTTACCTATTCGGGCGCGCTCGGCGTACTGCTCAGTTCACACGCCACGGCTTACGATCTCTCACAGGTCGGGGCGATTTCCGGCACGGTGACGCTCACGAACATCACCGGAATCTCAGGCCCGAGCGGGGTTCCCGCCATCCAGGCGACCGCAGAGGTCACGAGCACTGATGGCTCGCGGCACGTGCCGGTGATCAGCACTCCGGTCAACGCCGATGGCACCTTCCTCATCTACCCGCTGACGACGAGCAGCTCCGCCCCCGCCTACTATGACGTCGTCATTCACGGGCCCGGGATCGCCACGATCATCATCAAGGCCATCCCGGTGCCGCTGTCCAATAGCACCGCAACGCCCACCCCGCTCACAAGCACCACCACGACGACAAGCAGCACATCGAACCCGGGTACCACGAACAGCTCGATCAACTCGGTTTCGCTCGGCACGTTCACGCCGCGCAGCGCGACCTACTACACGGCGAATCTCACGCCCTCCGCGGCCCAGCCCCTGCCGGCTGGCGCGTTCATCGGTTTCTACCAAACGCTCGGCGCCGCGGGCGAGGTCCCCTACCTGATCACCGGAAGCGCGCTCGATCCCTTCAATCAAAATCTGGCGATTGGCCAGCCGCTCGGCACCCAGACGATCGATTCAGGCACCTTTACATCCGGCGGCTCCAACATCAGGGTGGTGAGCGCCGCGCCCAAAGAGACCGCTGGCACGTACATCGTGGCGGCTTTCGCGCCCTACTATACGGGCGGCGCTCTGACGCCGACCGTGTCGCAGGCAAACCCTGCTACGAGCATCCCGGGACTCACCCTCATTGCGGGCACGCCTGGCACGATCTCCGCCACCGTGACCCAAGGCACACCCGGCGTCTACGATTCGGGACAGCTCCTCGTGAGCCACGATGGACAACTGATCGCCACGGCGCCACTCAATCCGCTCTTCACGCAGCCCAGTCCGGTCGTGATCAACGTGAGTGGTATGCCTGCCCAGACTTCGAGCGCTCTTTATTACGTCTCCGTGCAGGTATGGCTTGCGAGCAATCCCGCATCGCTTAAGATCGAATCCTCGCCCACGCCCGTCGATCTGCGTGGCAGCACGAGCGGCAGCATCCAGCTGACGGTCAACTGAAGCCCGCGAAACCGTTACACTAGCGCGCTTTCGCGGCAGCCAAAGACGTAAGTCACTGTAATTACCGGGGAACGTATCGCCCGCCGGCCCCTCTAAGGCAAGGCGGCGCCGAAGCCGAACGCCCAAGCCGCAAGAGTTAAGGGGATCGTTTAGATGACAGTTGTCTGCATTCGTCGGACCCGGGCGCCGCGCGTCCTGCTACTCGGAGCGCTCACGCTGGTCCTCGCCGCCTGCCATACCAGCGTCCCCCCGCCGGGCGGGACTGCGGTGATCAGCATGGGCGACCTGAGCGGGGACTTCTCGAGCTACATCATTACCCTCAACTCGATCACCCTTACCTCGACTACCGGCGGACTCGCGACACCGCTGGTCACCCCCCAGATCGTCGATTTCGTACAGCTCACCGACCGGGGCGAGCTCGTCGAGGCGCCCGCGGTGCCCGCCGCCACGTATACATCCGCGACCATCGCTCTTGATTTCTCAGCCATTCAGATCTTACTGAATTACAACGGCGTCCCCACCCCAGCAGCCGCCGTCGATGTTACGGGCGCGTTGCTCAGCACCGTCAGCGTTCCGGTCAACTTCGATCCGGCGAACCCCCTCGTCATCACGACCGGGCAGTCCGCGTACCTGCGGATCGATGTCGACCTCGCGGTGTCGAACTCCGTCAACTTCAGCACCTCACCCCCCACGGTCACGGTGCAGCCCTTTGTCGTGGTCACGCCGGCGCCTATCGATTCAACGCCCATGCGCGCACGCGGGATCCTGGTCACAGCAAGCCAGGGCGCAATGCCCGGGCAGTTCATCATGAACCTGCGCCCCTTCGTTGACCTCTATTCGGCCCTCGGGTCGGTATTCGTGCAGACCAACGCGCAGACCTATTTCAACATCGAGGGAATTACATTCACGGGCTCTGCGGGACTTGCAGCGCTCGCGCAGCAGCCGCTAAACACGGTCATCGCTGCCGTCGGCACGCTCTCGAGTCTCTCGGGGGTCACTCCGACCTTCAACGCCACCGAGGTGTATGCGGGTTCGAGCATCTACAGTCCGCTCTACGATTTCGTCACCGGAACTGTGAGCGCCCGCAGCGGCAATACTTTGACGATCAGCGGTACGAGCTACGTCACGGCGCTCGGCGCCGAGGAGTTTTTTCAGAATTCCACCGTAACGCTCGGGAGCGGCACCTACGTGACTGCAGATGGCGTCCCGACAGCCAACCTCAGCACACAATCGATATCGATAGGTCAGGTGATCACCACATCGGGCGTCAGTTCGCCCACCGCCGCCGGCGGCCTCTCGCTCGATGCGAGCTCAAACCAGGTGCGGCTCGCGCCGACTCCGCTCTGGGGCACGCTGAACGCCTCCCCGCCGGCCACACCGGGCAGTGCCTCGCTCGATGTTGTGACCCTCGGCAATTACGCACCCGTGGGGCTCAACTTCGCCGGTACCGGACTGACCCCGGCCCAGGACGCAAACCCGATGCTCTACGCGGTAAACACGGGGTCCACCGACCTCAGCACCGAGCCGCCGCAGACGCTGGTGCAAATGTATGGACTCGTGAGCCCCTTTGGCTCCGCTCCTCCTGACTTCAATCTCAACAGTGTCGTCTTCGGTGCGCAGACCGAGCAGCAGCTCGTCGTCGAGTGGACCAATGGCGGCTCCGCCGCGCCCTTCAGCAGCATTAGCGCTTCGGGACTCGTTGTGAACCTGAGCGACCCGAACCTCGGCTCCGTCCATTACATCCGCACCGGACCCACGACGCTCGATCTGACCTCTCCGAGTATTCCCTCAAGCCCACTCATTACCACGACGGGGGCCAATCCGAGCAGCATCACCCTCGCGGTCGGTGCCACAAACCTCTCGACCGGGATCTCGGTCTTCAACAGCTATCCGCCCTTCGAGACGGCGCTCAACAACACGCTCAACGGAAACAACCCGGTGTTCCGGCTCGTGGCGCGCGGGCAGTACGTGGCGGCGAGCAACACCTTCGTCGCCTCGCGCATCGACGTCGCCATTCAAGAGCAGTAGGCCGCGTGGGCGAGCGGCCCCCTCAGCGCTCGGGAGAGTTGAGCAGCTCCTCGAGGTATTGCCGCCACAGCAGCGCATAGGTGTGCGAGCCGTGACCGTGCGTCGCGGCGCTGAAGGGAATCAGCACCGCTTTCCCGTGCGGCACGCGTTTGATCTCACGCTCGAGGATGCCAAGCTCTGGGGGGTTGATGAGATCGTCGCCGGAATTCACGGCGATGAGGGGCGCGCTGATCTTCTCGAGCCCCGGGCCCGGATCGTAATCGCGAGATGACGAGACGGCGTAAAGAAGATTGTTGGCATCTTCGGTCTTCAGTTCCTCACTCACGTACGTGTCGATCACCCGGTCCGCCTGCGCCAGCGTCGGCGCCTCCTGCTGCCGCAGCACGGGATTGCTGCTCACGAGCCACAGCAACTCAATCGCGGTGCGCAGCGAAGGTGGCTCGGTGCGGTATTCCCCGCCCGCCCAGTCGGGGTCGTTGGAGATCGCATCGATGATGGTGCGTCGCCACACGCGGTTGCGGCCCGATATCTGCGTCGGCAGGCTCGCAAGCGGCAAGAGCGCGTCCATGAATTCGGGGTGCAACTCGCCCCAGAGCCAGGTGTGCATACCACCCATGGAGGTTCCCATCACGAGACGGGCGTGATTAACCTTGAGACCCTGTGTCAGGAGACGGTACTGCGCCTCGATCTGATCGCGATAGCCATAGTGCGGAAAATGCGCGTGAAGGCCATCGCTCGGTTTGCTCGACTGGCCGTGCCCGATGCCATCAGGCAGCACGATGAAGAAACGTGTCGCATCGAGCGGCTGCCCTGCACCGAGGAGCTCGCCCGCGAACTGCGGCCGCAAGAACTGCGCCCCGCTCCCGCCCGTGCCGTGCAGGATGAGGACCGCGTTGCGCACGACCCCGTGCGAATCCGTCCGCGGTTTGCCAAGCGTGCGGTAGTGAATGCGCAGCTCGGGCAAGGTCTCCCCGGAGGCGAAATGAAAATCCTTCATCGCGAAATCGCCCTCGGTCGGTTGCGGGTAATCCGCCGCCAGCACGGGCGTCGCAGCGAGGAGCGCTACGGAGGTGATCGCCGCAAGCTGCGAGAGTCCAAAAATGCCCACATTCATGCCGCTTGGCTCCTCAGCCAGTCATCGATTACGTTCTGGAGTACAGAGAGCGGCATCGGCGCCGCAGTGAGTCCCGTGTCATGGAAGGCACGAATGTCGAATTTCGTACCCAGACGCCCCCGCGCCTGAGCCCGCAGCTTGAGCCATTGGGTCTGTCCCACTTTGTAACTCGCCGCCTGGCCCGGCCAGGTGCAGTAACGCTCCACCTCGGTGGTGAGCATGCTGCGCTTATCGCCCGTCGTCGTCACCATGTAGTCGATCGCGCGCTCGCGGCTCCAACCCTTGGCATGCAGACCCGTATCCACGACGCAGCGCGCCGCGCGGAAGAGCGCCGACTGCAGCATGCCGAGCCGCCCGATGGGATCGGAATCATACAAGCCCATCTCATCGCAGAGCTGCTCCGCGTAAAGCGCCCAGCCCTCGGTGTTCGCGGAGAAGCTGCCGACTTTACGGATGAGCGGGAGGTTCGGCATCTCGAGCACGAGTGCCAGCTGGAAATGATGCCCGGGCTCGGATTCGTGATACACGAGCGTCGGGAGTGTCCAGCGCGGCCACTCGCTCGTATCGCGCAGATTGATATAGAAGGCGCCCGGCCGCGAACCATCGAGCGCCGGCGTCTGGTAGTAACCCCCGGGCGCCCCGGCCTCGATGTAGACCGGCACGCGACGAATCTCGACCGGTGCCTTAGGCAGGATGTGGAAGTACTGCGGCAGGTGCGACTGCAAGGCGCCGATCAGGTGGTTGCAGTAATCGAGTATCTGCTGGCGGCCTTCGGTGGTGTTGGGATAGAGGTACTGCGGGTCCTTTGCGAGCGCCTGCATGCGCTCGCCGACCGTGCCGGTCTTCTTGCCCTGGACGCGAAGCAGCGCGTCCATGCGCGCATTGACTTCCTTCGCCTGCTCGAGTCCAAGCTCATGTACTTGCTCGGCCGTCAGGTCGGTGGTCGTGTACTGGCGCAGTGCGACCTCGTAAAGCTCGCGGCCATGCGGCAGGCGACCGATTCCGGCCTGATGCACCGCGCTCGGCCGCAGTTCGGTCAACGCCTGCCGCTGACGATCGAGCGCCGGATAGACCTCGTCGGCGACAACCTGCGCGGCCTGCGAGCCATAGTCGCCACCGAATTTCTGGGCGCGCCGCGCGATCGAGGTAGTCAGGATCGAATCGGCGGGCGCTGTGCTCCTGAGGGTCTGCATCTGCTCGAGGGTGCGCGCGAGGATGAAATCGGGCGGTGTGACGCCGACGCCCACATCGTGCCGGACGCGCGCAGTCTCCTGATCGAGCACGATCGGGAAAGCTCGCAAGCGCGTGAGATACGCTTCGGCGTCCTCGCGGTTCTCGATCTGATGCTGCCGGTCGAGGAACGTCGGAACGCTTTGATATGAGCCGGTCAGCTGGCTCACCACGTACGGCCTCACCAGATCGCCATAGTCGAATTGCTGGGTGCGCTCGATGGTCTCGAGCTGGAACGCGACCGCGTCGTAGTTATAGAGATCAGCTCCGGCGAGCGTGCTGCGATCGAAGGCTCGCAGGCGCTTGAGGCGCGAGTCGTTTTCTCGCTTGAAAGCCCGCGCACGCTCGAGTGAAGCGTCATCGAGCTTGGACTTTGCCCAGGCGTACTTGCCCTTGTCGAGTCCGAGGGTCGTGAGGAGCGCGGGCGTCTCGACAAAACGCTCATCCATGAAGACATCAAAGAGTGCATTGAGGCGGGCACCCGCCCCTTCCGTCGGCGGCTCCGCTGCCCGTGCCAGTCGCCTGAGCGAGGAGCCGACGCCGAGCGCGATGAGCGCGCTTGAGGCAGTCAGGACGAATTGACGGCGATTGCTCACGGTCGTTTCTCACGCATACGCGAGTCTCTGCCACCCACGCTGGCGGCAAGCTATGATTGAGTGAACCGCCCCAACGCCCGGGCGGCGCGCTTTCACGCGGCGAGCGTGCCCTTCTTCTTCGCGGTATGGGTTGCGATGAGATCCATCAGCGCAGGCGACAGGCAATCATAAGGCTCGAGCTTAAGCTCCTTCAAGCGCCCACGTACCTCCCCCATGCGAGCGGGTGGAAAGCCCGACTCAATGATCGAGGAGACGAAGGCCGCGAATTCGGGCGCCGACCAGCCGTTCTCCTTTGAGAGCTCGGTGTGCACGAAATCGAAGCCATAGAACGGGTGATCCTTGTTCTCGATCCGCCCGTACATGTGCACACCACAGCCGGTGCACGCGTGGCGCTGAATCGGCGCCTTCTCATCGACGATCTTGAGCTTGTGACCGTTGGCGGTCACGCTGAGTTTGTCGCGACCGATAACTGCGACCTGGGAGAACAAGGCGCCCATCGGTTTCCAGCATTTGGTGCAGCCGCAGACGTGGTTGAAGGCGGTGTTGCCCTTGAGGGACACGGTCACGGGGGCGGACGTGCATTTGCAGCTGAGCGTGCCGCCCGCGAAGTCGGCTTTGCCGGGCTTCACGCCAGCGTCGACGGCCGGATGTATTGCTGTTGCCATTGAGGTTCTCCTGATTGGGGCGTTAGAGCGTGAGGGGCTGATTCTTCAGCTCGTCGTTAGTCAGTGCAGCGCCCTCAGAATGTGACCACCGAGCGGATGGATTCGCCTTTGTGCATAAGGTCGAAGGCATCATTGATCTTCTCGAGCGGCATGACGTGCGTGATCAGATCGTCGATATTGATCTTCTTGTCCATGTACCAATCCACGATCTTTGGCACGTCGGTGCGGCCGCGGGCGCCACCGAATGCGGTTCCCTTCCATACGCGACCCGTGACCAGCTGGAAGGGGCGCGTCTTGATCTCCTGCCCGGCTCCGGCGACGCCGATGATGACCGAGACGCCCCAGCCGCGATGACAGCACTCGAGCGCCTGGCGCATGAGATCGACGTTGCCGACACATTCGAAGCTGTAATCCGCGCCGCCCTCGGTAAGACTCACCAGATGCTGGACCAGATCGCCACCGACTTCCTTGGGATTGACGAAGTGCGTCATACCAAAGCGCTCGGCGAGGGGCTTGCGCCGCTGATTGACGTCGATGCCGATGATCTTGTTCGCTCCGGCAAGGCGCGCGCCCTGAATGACGTTGAGGCCGATGCCTCCCAATCCAAACACCACGACGTTCGCGCCGGGCTCGACTTTCGCGGTATTGATGACGGCGCCGATGCCGGTTGTCACCCCGCAGCCGATGTAGCACACCTTCTCAAAGGGCGCGTCCTCGCGGATCTTCGCCACGGCGATTTCCGGCAGCACGGTGTAGTTAGAGAAGGTGGAACAGCCCATGTAGTGATGCACCATCTGCTTGCCGATCGAAAAGCGGCTCGTACCGTCGGGCATGACTCCCTTGCCCTGCGTCGCGCGGATCGCAGTGCAGAGATTGGTCTTGCGCGAGAGGCAGGACTTGCACTGGCGACACTCGGGCGTATAGAGGGGAATTACGTGGTCGCCCTTTTTCACGGAGGTAACCCCAGGCCCCACATCCACGACGATGCCGGCGCCCTCGTGGCCGAAAATCACCGGGAAGAGGCCCTCGGGATCCGCCCCGGAGCGTGTGAATTCATCGGTGTGGCAGACCCCGCTCGCCCGGATTTCGACCAGCACCTCCCCGGCCTTCGGCCCCTCGAGCTCCGCGGTCACCACCTCAAGGGGCTTCCCAGCCGAATACGCGATCGCAGCCTTGGTCTTCATGCCAGGTCCCCGTTCGAGCAGGCGCAGTGGATAAGCGCAGTGTAGCGCCTGGGGGGTGGGATTCCTAAACGACTTGCAGGAATGCGACTAGGATGCGTGGGAACGGCTATCTTTACTGCCGCAGCGGATGAGGTTCACCACTATGGCAGACACGGTATTCGGCAAGATCGTCCGCGGGGAAGTGCCCTGCCACAAGATCTACGAGGACGACAAAGTTCTCGCGTTCCTCGACATCAATCCCCTGAGCCGGGGTCACACGCTCGTCATTTCCAAGGAAGCGGCCGAAACCCTCGACCAGCTATCGGATGAGTCCGCGGCAGCGCTTGGGCGCGTGCTGCCGCGCCTTTGTCGAGCCGTTATGGCCGTGACCGGCGTCCGCGAGTACAACGTGCTCGAGAACAACGGCAGCGGCGCCCATCAGGCCATCGCGCACGTGCACTTTCACATCATTCCCAAGCCGAACACGCGCGACGGACTTGGAATCGGCTGGCCAATGAAATCTCTCGACCGCGAAGCCGGCGCGGCACTCGCGGCCAAGATCGCCAAGGCGATTTCCTGATCCTCGGACGCTGTCAGCGCTGTTGCCGCCTACCCGGCTCGCTTGTAGAATGCGCGCCCTCTTGGTGCGGGGTGGAGCAGTCTGGCAGCTCGTCGGGCTCATAACCCGAAGGTCGCAGGTTCAAATCCTGCCCCCGCTACCAAAATAAAGCCAATTGATTTAATAACTTATAATAAATAACCCGCTACGACTAATTCGCGGACGACTGCGCAGTTCGCCCACCCGCGGAGCCCACAGCGAAGACTGTTCAGTTACTGACTCCTGAGATATTTAAGACTTCCGACGTGTTGGGTCGGATCTGCGGTCCGACGTCGAGCTGCGGTAGCTCACGAAGGATCAGCGTGGGAGAGCCATTTCCTTTCACTACGACTGCTTTCACGATAGCTCCTGTCCGACCAGAGTGTCTCAGGTAGGGTTATGGCCATGCTGGCTGTGCGCTGACGCCGCCATGACCGAAAGCGAGGGGCGAGCCAACCCCTGCGCGGCCGCATACCGGCTAATTGCGCAAGATCACGTCAATGATGGATCGTATCGTTGATGATCTCTGCCCATTCACCTGGGGCCATTTCGCGGACGACGTTCGGTGCTGATGAGGCGCTGGACATCACCACGCCCGGCTCCACATCGCGCAACAGTTCCAGGCTCTTTGCGAGCGTCGTTCTCTGATGCCGTGCCACGTATGTACCCCAGCCTTCGCCATCGGGAAATATGCTGTCGCCTGTGAACAGGTATTTCTGCCCGGTTCGCGAAGCCACCAGAAAACACACACTTCCCGGTGAGTGACCGGGCGTGGGAATGATTTCAATGTTTCCAAGGTGCACTTCCCGCTGCCTGATCTCCAAATCAACTGGGCAGAAGCGTCTCGCAGCATCGGCATCTAATTCATGACAACACAATATTGATTGAAACCGATTCTTGATCGTAGCGAGCGCAGGTCCGGCTTCATCCCGATGACTGAGATATTGCCGAGAGATGCCTCCGAGCTGTGTGATCTGCTCCAGCTCGTACTCGTGAGCCCCCATTCCGTAAAACAACACATTCCCGCCGGGCTGTACCAGCAGATAAGCGTGTGTCGTCGTCCGGTTTCGAAACGGATGCTCTGGTTCAGATTGCCAAAGATCTGCGTATATCTGTTGCATGCGGGGCACTCCTTTACCGACCTGACTCTTGCCGCGGCAGCGGGCCACCGCGTTGCAACGGATCGCCACGCCCGACCGGTCTCGACCCAAAGCGGAACTACAACCTGCTCCAGACCAGCCGTTCACACTGGACGAAACTGTCATTCCCGAGTGTCGCTTACAAGCGGCGGCGCCGCGGCTGAGTAGATCACGCCGTTTTTCATGACGAAGCGGACCTGCTCGAGAACGCCCACGTCAACGAGCGGATCTCCCGGCACAGCGACAATGTCGGCCAGTTTGCCCGATTCGATCGTGCCTACCCTATCCGACCAGCCCAGCAGTTCCGCACCCGAGACGGTCGCCGATCGCAGTGCTTGCTCGGGCGTCATACCAAATTTCACCATCCAACCAAATTCTTTGGCGGGATTGATTTGCCAATCAAAGCCGCCGATGTCCGTGCCGAACGCAATCTTCACGCCCGCTTTCAGCGCGCGGCGAAATGTTTGTTCATGAATGTTGATCATTTGCTGCCAGACCGGTGCCCCCGCCTTCGCCCGCCCCTCAGCCACGTAAGCGCCCACGTAGATCGTTGGCACGTAGAAGATGCCCTTGCGCACCATCGTTTTCAGGTCTTCATCGGCAATATAGTTACCGTGCTCAATGGAATCGACGCCCGCTTCGACCGAGTTGTGCACGCCCTGCAGTGCCATGGCGTGTGAGGCCACCTTGTGACGCTGCCGGTGCGCCTCATCGACGATCGCGCGTAGCTCGTCGAGCGTAAACGTGGGAATGTCATCGAGTACACCGTTCGCGGCCACCCGATAGCTGCGGTCGGAATACACCTTGATCCAATCGGCGCCATGAGACAGTTGTTCGCGCACCGCGCGCCGGCCGCCGTCGGCACCATCGACTTCTTGTACGCCCTTCGGCACCATCACGTTAGGCGCATAGCCCAAGAGCGGATAGGCGCCGGTTACGTCCATTGCCCGGGTCGCCACTTGCATGCGCGGCCCGGGAATGATGCCGCGCTCGATCGCGGTTTTGACGTCGACGTCCGCGTATCCGGCGCCTTCCGTCTCCACGTCTCTGATCGTCGTGAAGCCCCAGGAGAGGATGCGTCGTGCATTCATGGTTGCGAGAATCGTGCGGTACTCTGGCGACTGTTTGAGTAGCTGCTCATCGTAGTCGGTGGCAGTGATGTCGCCTTGCAGGAGCACGTGGGTATGACTGTCAATAAGGCCGGGTAAGCAAGTGAGCCCGGAGAGATCAATGATTTTCCCCGCCGGTACCACGTCGGACATAGGCTTCACCGAGACAATACGCTCGCCGCGAACTTCGATAAGCGTTGCACCCTTCTTGCCACTGCCTAGCCCGTCCCAGAGCGCACCGCAGTGGATCCAAGTAGAGGTTGCGGCCTCGGTAGCTGCGCTGGCCGGTGTCGCCGCAGGCGTTGACGCGATGATGAGCCCTAGAAGGACGGGGAGCGCAGCGGCTGCCACTCGGCGAACGAGTCCTTTTGATGCGGCTCCCGGTAACGAGCTAGCAAGCGTCCGCATGATGGGTGCTCCAGTTGTGAAGGTTCTAATGATCGTGAATGTATTCCGACATGGAGGCAACGGTGCCGTGCGCTGAAGCATGGACCATTGCCGCGACTTGCTGGGTGCTGACGGAAAGCTTGCCTGTCAGCCACGCGAGCTCCAGACCAACAATGGTGGCCGATAACCGCCACCAAGAGTTCAAATTGCCTGCTGCTTCTCTGGAACCACGCTTTGAGCCCAATTCGGCGAGAACAACACGATACTTGTCACAAAAAAAGCGAATTGTGCGCTTTCCGTAGGCCAATTAGTGGGAACGCGGCCAGTCGAACGACCGGTTTGGCGCAAATTGAGCGGTCGCGAGGAACGACTGAAGTTGGCCGATAGGCGACCGCCGGCACACCTGACGATGTCGATGTCAGCGTCACGCCGTCGTGGGGACAGGCGCGATGACATCAGCTGTTTCCCGGTCTATTTTAGGGACGTCAGACAATTCCTGGAGACGCCGCAATGAGACAGCCGCTTCTGGTTGTGATCTTCGCATCGTTCGCAGTGCTTTCCCGCGCGTCGGCCCAGACCGATCCGCAGGCGCCCGAGGCGCAGTTGCTTCAGGGTACGTGGAAGCTAATCTCATACGTCGGCGAGGAAGTTCCCTCCGGAGCTCGGGCCGACGTCATGGGGCCTCATCCCTCCGGCTACATCAACTACGGCCCGGACGGACGCATGATCGTGATCATTGTCGGCACCGGCCGGAGCAAGCCCGCCGGCCCTGTCGCTACTCCCGCGGAGGCCGAGGCGCTGGTGCGCAGCATGCTCGCCTATGCGGGCACGTACACGGTCGACACGCGCGCGAAGACTGTCACGCACCAGATCGACGTCTCGTGGGACGAGTCTCGCACGGGCGGATCGTTCGTGCGGACCTACCGCCTCGATGGTGACCGTCTGACACTCATCACCCCAGCGTCGACCGACCCGGCGAACGGCCGAAAGACCGTACGCACCGTGACTTGGGAGAAGGTGAATAGCCTCCCCTAGACCGGACGCGGCCACGAGCGTTCGAGTCCGTGCATGTGAATTGAAGTTCCCGGATTGAGTGCTGACACAATCCCAGTGTCCGGTGACTCGAAATCTGCGCAGTGAAACCCTCCGTCCGCTTCTGGCCGCAAAGAGACGGATGACGCGGACATCCATTGAGCGTCCCCGTGATGCATTCCGTTGCAAAGCGGTGCGTTCCGGCGCCCAGGCTGACCTGGATACGACCCTGCACCAGCCGAGTCGGGGCGAACGCGATAGTCACGCCCCTGTTCATCGGCGCATGCCCGCCCTACTCTGCCGTGTCATGGAGATTCTCACGCAGCGCGACTATGTCGACGGCGAAATGCCGCAGCGCGCTCGCGCCCGCATTGCAGGCAGCGCCATCGCTGCTCGCTTTGGTCGATTCGCAGATTGTCCGGAGCCATAGGGACGGGCTATCTTTGTCGCCGCTGGGATCTCCCTCCAGAGATCATGAGATTCCCAGCGTGCTCGCAGGCAGCGCCTGAACACACTGGCGATCCTCATGAAAAATTGGCTTGGCGCGACTCTCATATGCGTGGTTCTGAGCGGTTCGGCCGATATTTATGCCGCTCAAATCCCGCCCGTTCCCGAATATCCGCCATGGGCACAAACGACCTTCGGATTCAATCCCAAGACACGGTGCCCGGATCTGCGGATGGCTGATGAAGGAACCATAGCAGTGATTGTTTTCTGGCTCTCGACCAGGGGCATCGCGTCACAGATCTCCGTAAAGTCGTCTTCGGGTTCGAATGCTTTGGATTCCGCGGCGATTAGTTGTGTCTCCAGGCTTCGATTCGCGGCCGCAACCACGCTCGGCACCGGTGATCCGATCGACTCGTGGCAGCAGGTTGCCTTCAGGTGGGCCGATCAAGGCCATGCGGACGAGACACGAGCGACGACATCCCAAAACCCGCTACCGGTGGCAAGCAGTGCCTCTGTACCCATCGCGGGAGCGCTTAAGAGCCAGGATGACTCCGGTGGCCGCGCAAACACCGTGACTGTGCATGCCTGTGTCGATGAAACGGGCAGACTCAAACAGGACCCGACGATCGTCCACTCTTCGGGCGTGGTCTCTTTGGACCAGGCCGCTGTGAGAATCGCGGCGTCCGGGTCTGCCTACTACCGCCCAGACACCTCGTCGAACGGGCCGCCCGTCTCCGGCTGCGCGCAACTGATAATAAAATTCGACACCAAGTAACGCGGGGTTCCGAATGGGTATCCAGTTGGGCGAACTCGCCGGCGCATGGACGTGTTGTATCCGGCCGGCAACGAGGTCACCGACACGGTGTCGAGTCCGCCGTGGCCGGCGCATCTTTAAACAATCAACGATATTCAGTTTGGAAACCTCAATTGCCGCTCTTGGGCCCTGCTTCACTCGCTCGCCAGGTCAGTGACTTACCAGCAGCATGCCTATCAGCCGTAGCGGGCAGCCCGTGGAGCACGCGTACCCGGACATCGACTTTGGCCGCGACGAGCTGCCCGAGCTCGATCGGCTGATGGCGGAGCTCCAAGGCCAGGGGAGGCGCGTTGTGCCGGTGCGCTACCTCGGTGACACCGCATGGCTCATCCTGCGTCACGAGGACGTGGCGCGTGCTTTTCGCGACGATGTGCATTTTCCCGCCTCCGCCGCGCACCGCCGCTACTCACTGCCGGTACAGGGCAAGACGCTCCTTTGTATGGACGGCGAGGAGCATCGCATTCATCGTGCGCTCGTGGCGGCGGCATTTCAGCCGCAGGCGATCCGTGCGCTCGCCGCAACGGTGCTGCGGCCCGTCGCAAACGAGCTGATCGATGCCTTCGGCGCGCGCCGCGAGCTCGATCTGATCGCCGCCTACTGCCATCGCTATCCGCTTCGGGTCATCACATCTCTTCTCGGCATTCCGCTCGCGGATGAGGCGCAGCTTCTCGACTGGGTCCAGGGACTCTTCGATTATC
>Ga0187777_10001262_pt1 | contig 16528 bp, 15 predicted proteins | sample 1015_Q2_SP5_10_M_FD_132416 | JGI IMG/M metagenome (GOLD analysis project Ga0187777, IMG submission 132416) | Tropical peat soil microbial communities from peatlands in Department of Meta, Colombia - 1015_Q2_SP5_10_MG | ecosystem: Environmental > Terrestrial > Soil > Wetlands > Peat | place... | reverse complement strand
TCACGGGTCGAGACGCAGCACGGCCTCGGGCCGGAAGCGGACGACGACCGGCTCCCCGCGGCGGCGCTCGCGACCCTGGCCCGCGCTCTCGGCCACCCTCAGCAGCTCGGGGCCGACCCGCACCTGCCACTCGGTGCGGTCGCCCAGGTAGATCTCGTCCTCGAGCGTGCCCGCCAGGAGATTCTCGTTGCGCTCTCCTTCGAGCCACAGCCGCTCGGGCCGCAGCCCGACGATGGCGCGGCTGCCGGGGCGGAAGCCGCCGTCGTCGTTCGCGAGGAAGCGGTGCGTCTCGCCCAGGAGCAGAAGCACCCGGCCGCCCTCGACCGACTCGACGGCGACCTCCAGGATGTTGCGGACGCCGAGGAAGTCGGCGGTGAAGCGGCTGCGCGGCCGCTCGTAGAGCGCCTCGGTCGTGTCCACCTGCTCCAGGCGGCCCTGGTTGACGACGGCGATGCGGTCGCTCATCACCAGCGCCTCGTCCTGGTCGTGGGTCACGAACAGGAAGGTGGTCTGCAGCCGCTCCTGCAGGTTCTTCACCTCCAGCTGCATCTGCTGTCGGAGCTTCACGTCGAGCGCCGCCATGGGCTCGTCGAGCAGCAGCACCTCCGGCTCCAGCACCAGCGCCCGGGCCAGAGCCACCCGCTGGCGCTGGCCGCCGGAGAGCTGGTCGACGCCGCGGCCGCCAAGGTCCGTGAGGCGCACCGTCTCCAGCACCCGGGAGACCTTCGCCTCGACGTCGCGGCGGGAGAGGCCGCGCGCCTCGAGGCCGAAGGCGACGTTGCCGGCCACCGTGCGGTGGGGGAAGAGCGCGTAGTGCTGGAAGACGGTGTTGACCGGCCGCTCGTAGGGCGGCAGGGCGGAGACGTCGCGGCCGGAGATGAGGATGCGGCCCTCGTCGGGCGCCTCGAAGCCGGCGATGAGGCGCAGCAGCGTCGTCTTGCCGCAGCCCGAGGGCCCGAGCAGCGTCAGGAACTCTCCCGGCTGCACCTCGAGGCTCACGCGTTCGAGGGCGGTCACCGCCCCGTAGGTCTTGCGGACGTTTTCGATGCGGACCGCGCCGCGCATGGGGTCAGGTCCTGCTTTCTAGCACCGTTCGCGGCGCGACGCTCCCGCGCCGGCGGCTACGTTCAAATGGTAGGACCTGACCCCTAGCCGAGCTTGGGCGGCAGCTCGCGCATCGGCCCCATCCACTCCAGCATGCGCTCGATGTCGCGGTGGAGCTGGTAGCTCTTCTTGACTTCGGCGACCTTCGCGCCGCGCACCTCGATCTTGCCGAGGTCGTACTCGCCGACGTCCATCTGGGCGCAGTAGCCGAGGTAGCCCACCCACTCCGGGTTGATCCCCATGCACTCGAGGCCGACCCGGTCGGCGGCGATGTAGTCGGTCGAGGCGATGGCCAGCCGCGAGGGCACCGGCAGGCCGGAGTTGGGGCCGTTGCCTTCCATGCCCTCGAAGCCGTCGATCACGGTCGCGCCCCAGAAGGGCCGCATGCGCTGGGCGGTCAGCATGATGTTGTAGTGCATCTGGCGGATGCCCACGTGGTAGCGGCGCTTGTCGCTCCAGCGCGCGCTCTCCCTGGGCCCGCTGCGCAGCGGCGCCCCGAGGGCCATGTTCTTGACCGAGAGCGTCGCCACCACCGCGTTGTGGGTCTTCATCTGCGTCGAGCAGATGACGTAGGCGTCCGGGTCGAGGAGCCGCGCCGCCAGCCGCACCGGCTGCAGGTGCAGGTTGTCGTCGAGGATCTGCAGCGTCTGGTAGCGGCCCTCGTCGTTGAGGTCCAGGAGCGTCACCTTGCGCTCGGGGTGCTCGGCCGGCACCTTCGTGTAGCCGAAATGCTCGTAGCCCTGGAAGGTGCTGGAGGCCGAGGACTCGGCGATCACCACCTCGCCCTTCCACCGCGGCGCCAGGAAGTCGAGGATGCCGTGGAGGGCGTCGGCGTGGGTGGCGGCCAGGGGCTGGATCAGCGAGACCACGTTCGGCTTGATGACCACGTACTTCTTCTGGCGCAGCACCGGCAGGATCTCGCCCTCGATCGCGCCGAGCGCCTCGGCCACGTTCTTGCGGCGGTCCTCGCCGCGCACCAGCGCCACCGTGGCGCGCGCGGCCCCGGCCGCCGCCGTCGCCGCACCCGATGCCGCCGCACCCGACGCCGCCGCCTGCGGCCCGCTCTCGGCCCGCAGCAGGCGCGGCGCCGCCAGCGCCAGGCCCGCCACCCCGCCGCCCACCCCGAGGAACCTCCGACGCGACACGCTCATGCACCCGCCTCCGCCTTATACTGCGTGACCGCCATGACGACCCTGCTCGCTCTCCTCCTGCTCGCCGCCCAGCCGGCCGCGTCCGGCTTCCCGGTCCCCGACTGCGCGCTCGTCCCCGGCTGGACCCGGCAGGGCGAGCCGCGCAGCTTCGACACCGAGACGCTGTTCGACTACATGGACGGCAACTCCGAGGGCTACTTCGCCTACGGCTTCACGCTGATGAGGGGCATCACCTGCGTGAGCGCGGCCGGCGACCAGCTGGTGATCGACGTCTCGGCCATGGGCGACCCCGATCGAGCCTGGGGCTTCTTCGTGGCGAACCGCGACCTGCGCTCGCCGATCGAGGCGATCGCCTCCGCCGGACAGGTGCTGCCCCGCAAGGCGACCTTCGCCAAGGGCACCTACTACGTGGAGATCTCCGCCAGCCCGGACAAGGACCACCGCCAGGCGCTGCGTGCGTTCGTCGTGGCGCTGCTGAAGAGCGTGCCCGGCGAGGCGCACGTGCCCGACGCCGTCGCCCTCTTCCCGCCCGCGGGCCTGGAGCCGGACTCGGTGCGCCTCGTCCCGGAGAGCGTCCTGGGCCTGCGCATGTTGAAGACCGGTTTCGTTTCCCAGTACCCGGCGGGCCGGGCGCTGGTGGTGCCGGAGCCGGACGCCCAGGCGGCGCGGGCCACCTTCGCCAGGCTGCGGGAGCGCTTCCCGGCGGCGAAGGCCGAGAGCGGCCCCGGCGAGGAGGCCTTCAGCGCGACGGACCCCTACCTGGGCGGGCTGCTCCTGTTCCGCAAGGGGCGCAACCTCGCCGGTGTCGCCAACGTCGAGGCAGGCCAGGACCCGCGCCCGCTGGCGCAGGCCCTGGCCGCCCGTCTGCCCTAGCGACACGGCCCTCCCTCAGGCGAAGAGCTGCTGGGCCCGGCTGAGCCGCCGCGCGACCGCCACTCCCTGCGGGCAGTGGACCGGGCAGCTCGCGCACTCCTCGCAGCGCACCTCTCGCTGCGCGGCGGGCAGCGAGAGGAACTGCTCGCGGCCGAGAGCGAACTGGCCGTAGCCCTCGGCGTAGGTCAGGAAGCGTAGCAGGTCGGCGACCCGCAGGCCCTTCGGGCAGCTCCCCTCGCACTCCCCGCACATCGAGCAGTAGTCGTGACGGATCTCCTCGAAGCGGGCGGAGAGGATCTTCTCGTCCTGTGGCGTCCAGGGCTCGGCCATGGCCCGCAGGTTCTCGTCGAGCTGCGCCATGTCGGTGATGCTGGGGATGGTGGCGCCCACGTGGGGCGAGCGCAGCACCCACTTGAGCGCCGCGAGCATCCCGCCCGCCTCGGCGAGCTTCTTCCGCTGCGCCACCGCCTCCGGCCCGCGCCCGCCCGCCATCACCTTCATGGCCACCACGCCGACCCCGGCGTCGTGGAGCTGCTGGAGGAGCGCGTCGTTGCGGGTGCCCATGGTGAAGTTCTGCGTCATCAGCACCACGTCGAGCTTCTTGGCGATGGCCGCCGGGATCACCTCGGCGTGGCCCGAGTGCAGGCTCACCCCGGCGAAGCGGATCTTGCCCTGCTGCTTGGCGATCTGCTGCGCCTCGAGGAGATCGTCGTGCAGCTCAGAGGCCTTGCTCTTGCCGTGCAGGTACCAGATGTCGACGTGGTCGGTGCCGAGCTGGCGCAGGCTCTCGTCGAGCTGCTGCAGCGCGTCCGCCTTCTCCTCGCCCCCGCTCTTGGTGGAGATGAGGACCTTGTCGCGGCGGCCCTTGAGCGCCGCTCCGACCAGGCGCTCGTTGTTGCCGTTCTGGTAGCCGCGGGCGGTGTCGAAGAGGTTCACGCCGAGGTCGGCCGCACGCTCGATGACGCTCTGGTCCGAGGTGATCATGCAGCCGAAGGCCACCTCGGAGACGACCAGGCCCGTCTCGCCGAGCGTCCGCTTGCGGACGACGGGCGCCTTGGCGGCGGGGCCGGGCAGGACCGCCGGTGCGCTGGCCGGAGCCTGGGGCCCGAGCCTCCCGGCCTCGGCGGCGACGGGCAGCGCGAGACCGGCGACGATGAACTCGCGACGGCTGCGTGACGTGGTCATGGGCGGAAACCTCCTCGCGGTCCGCTCAGTCTGCGTTTTCCCGCCGCCGGCCGCCATGGATCGTTCGATCCAATTGGCGCTTCGGGTCTGTTAGCGCGCTCGGCGGCAATCCCCCGCCAATGGCGGGACCGTTCCGTGCGACGATTCGCGACCATGCACGGCGGGGGCACCGGGCAGGTGCCTTCGGATCGCGTCTCGGCACAGGGTGCGACGAGGATCGGCCGTCTCCTCTCGCTCGACCTGCTGCGCGGCCTGGTCGTGCTGCTGATGCTGTTCGTGAACCAGGCCGACTCCGTCGAGGGAGCCTCGCCCTTCCTGCGCCATGCCCCCGAGGACGCGGACGCGGTGACGCTCGCGGACCTGGTGCTGCCCGCCTTCCTGTTCATGGTCGGCATGTCGATCCCCTTTGCCGTCGGAGGGCGCCGCAAGCGCGAGGGCCTGGGGGCGGCCGTGCGACACGTGCTGGAGCGGGGAGCGGCGCTCCTGGTGATGGGTGTCCTGATGGTGAACGCCGACCTCGCCCGCGAGGACGGCCTTCTCTCGCCTGCTGCCTGGGGTGCTTTGGCCGTGATCGCCGCGGTGCTGGCCTGGCAGGCCCGACCGGGCGACCCGGCGCGCGAGGCCGGCTGGCGCGCGGCGCGCGGCGTCGGCATCACGCTGCTGGTGGCGCTGGTGTTCCTGTATCGTGGCACCGGGACGAGCGGCCTGCTGCAGATCCGGCCGCACTGGTGGGGCATCCTGGGCATCGTCGGCTGGGCGTACCTGACCGCGGCGCTCCTGTACCTCGCGGTCGGCGAGCGGCCGGCAGTGCTGCTGGCCCTGGTGGCCGCGCTGAACGGCCTGTACTACTTCGAGGCGCCGGCCCGCGCGCTCGGCTGGCCCGCCATCGGCCTTGGCAGCCTGGTCGGCTCGCAGGCCGCGGTGGCGCTCGCGGGCGTGGTGCTCGGGGTGATGGCGGCGGCTCACCTGCGCGGGGGCGGCTCCGCCTGGAGCCTGGCCGGTCGAGGGCTGGGCCTCGGCGCCCTGCTGCTCCTCGCCGGGGTGGGCCTGCACCACGCGCGGCCGCTCGACCCCGCCTTCCACTACAGCAAGGAGAACGCGACCCCGCCCTGGGGCCTCGTCTCCGCCGCGGCCACCGCCATCGCCTGGGTGGCACTGTTCGCCGCCGCGGACGGGGCCGGCTGGCGGCGCTGGCCGCCGCTCCTGCGCATCGCCGGCACCAACGCGCTCCTCACCTACCTGCTGGAGCCGCTGGTGCTGGCTCTCCTGGCGGCGAGCGCGGCCGTCTTCGGGCACAATCCCTGGACCTGGCTGGTGGGCAGCAGCACCGCCTCGGGGCTGGTGGCGGCGGCTCTGTTCGCCTGCCTGCTGGCGCGCCTGGCGGGCCTGCTGGTCCGGGCGGGCGTGCGCCTGCAGCTGTGAGCCGGGACGGTCCCGCTAGAAGACCCGCCGCTTCAGCCGCTCGACCGTGAACTTCGCGGTCTCGGCGACCGCCATCACCGTCATCACCCCCGCCTGCACCGGGTCGCTCACCACCAGGTCGGCCGCCTCGGGCACGCTGCCCGCCATGTTGAGGCTCACCACCAGGAGGCCCCGCGCGCGCACCTCGCGCACCGCCTTCTCGATCTCGCCGCCCATCAGCGCCCCGGCCAGCACCAGGGCGCGCGCGCGCGGCAGGCGCACCACCGCCCGCACCGCCTCGGCCAGCGGCTTCTCGCCCACGAGGGGAATGGTGTCGACCGAGATGTGCTCGCCGCGGATGTTGTGGCGGTCGGCCTCGGAGATGGCCCCGATCGCCACCTGTCCCACCTGCGCGCCGCCGCCGATGATGATGATCCGCTTGCCGTAGATGCGCTGGAAGGTCTCGACCAGCTCCAGCTCGAGCACGACCGGGACCGCCCGCATCTCGGAGACGAGCGCCTCGGCCGGGGCCTCCTCGGGCAGCTGGATCTCGAAGTAGACCCGGCTGGAGTCGGCCGAGCGCTCCACGATCTCGACGGAGGTGATGTCGCCCTGGTGGCGGGCGATGACGCCGGTGAGCTGGTGCAGCACGCCGGTGCCGCTGCGGGCACGGATCAGGAGGCCTTGGGTCTGCTCGTGCATGCGGGATCTTCCCTCGAAAAACACGACGGCCGGCGCTCCAGGCGCCGGCCGCCTGCACGTCGGTTCGGCAAAGCCGCTACGGCTTCGGCTTCTTGTCGTGCACCTTGGTGAGCATCTCGTCCTTGAAGTCGGCGGCCTTGTGGCACTTGGCGACGCAGCTCGCCTTGGTCGGCTTCTCGGTGAGGCCGGCCGCCTGGCGCTTGGCCGGGTCCTTCATCACGGCCATCGTCCAGTAGTCGCCGCCGTTGCCGTGGCAGGTCTCGCACTCCGTCGGCGGCTTGGCGTCGGCGTGCTTGGTCTTCGACCAGGACTCGAACTCGACCTTGTGGCACATCTTGCACTTGGCGACACCGACCGCCGCGTGATCGGCAGCGCCGGCGAGGCCGCCCAGGGCCACGAGGACGAAGGCGGCGACTCCCAGCAGCGCGACGAGCTTCTTCATCAGCAGGCTCCTATCGGGTTGAGCGGGCACATCAGGACGCCGGAGTCTGCGGAATCCCCCATCACGGGTCAATGGCTCATTTGCTTCAAGTGGTGCGGCGCGCTCCGAGGCGTTCAGAACGCGGCCGGGTAGCAGGTGCCGCGGTAGATCCCGGGGCCGTTGCGCACGTAGGCGTCCTGGTAGTTGATGTCGAAGTGCTCGGTGAAGTCGTTGCTCCTCTTGACGACGATCTCCTCGCCCGACTTGCCGCAGAAGCCCTTCTGCCTGAGCACGTCGATGACGGCCATCTGGTAGGCGTTGAGGTCCTTCACCTTCGGCCAGTCCGGGTGGCCCTTGGGGTAGGAGGACAGGTCGAAGAGCTCCGGCTTCTGCGCGATCACCTGGCTCACCGCGGTCTCGACCAGGCCCAGGTACCGCGAGTCCATGACGCCGCAGGTGATGTCGGTGCTCGGCGACAGCTGGCAGCCGGGAGGCGAGGGGTCGGGGTTGCTGCGGCTCGCCGGGAAGATGGCCGGGTAGCAGCTGCCGACGTAGAAACGGCGGACCAGGTTCGACGACGTCTGCAGCTTGTACTGGTCGCTGAAGTCGTTCGAGGTCTTGACCGTGAGCTCCTCGCCGTCGAAGCCGGCGCAGATGCCCTGCTGGTCGAGCTGCTTGATGAGCCCGACGTAGTAGGCGCCCACGTTCTTGATGGTGTTCCCGTCGAAGTACTCCGGGTGACGGGCCTTCAGGGTGTCGATCGCCCCGTTGACCTCGTCCATGAAGCTGGCGGCCGTGGTCCGGCATCGGGCGCGGGGATCCCCCAGCGGCAGCCGGTCGCAGCTCGCGGAGAGAGGCGGGCCGGAGTTGGTGGAGGGACCGGGGTGGCCACGCCGCGCTGGCGGTCGCGACCTGGCCGGGGCGGCCGCCCCAGCGGCCCGCGGATTGTACCTCGTCGGCTAGACTGCGCGGGTGACGTCCCGCGCGAACCCGCAGCCGGCGGCGAGCGTCTTCGCACGGCACCCGGCGGCAACGCTGGCGGTGCTGGTGCTGCTGGCGCTCTTCGCCACCGACTTCGCCTTCACCGCCGGGTACCAGTGGCTCTCGAGCCGGCTCCCGCGCGGCGAGCCGCGGCTGCGGGTGCGCTCGGAGGTGTTCCACCACACGCTCGCGCCGAAGGTCAGCCTGGTCGCGGAGCACTGGGGGCCGCGCGCCTGCCCGTACCGCACCAACTCGCTGGGCTTCCGCGACGCCGTGGTCCGTGACGTGCCGCTCGCGGGCTCCGGCCGGCGGATCCTGTTCATGGGCGACTCGTTCACCGAGGGCGTCGGCGTGCCCTGGGAGCAGACGTTCGTGGGGCTGACGGCAGAGGCGCTGCAGCCGCGCGGGGTGGAGGTCCTGAACGGCGCCGTCTCGCTCTACTCGCCGACCATCTACGAGCGCAAGACGCGCTGGCTGCTCGAGGACCTCGGCCTGCGCTTCGACGAGATGGTGGTGTTCATCGACATCTCCGACATCCTCGACGAGACCGCCTACCGGCTCGACGCCTTTGACCACGTGGTACTCACCGGTCTCGTCCGCCGCCGCGCCGAGCAGGCCGCCGAGCGCTGGGGACGCGGCCGCGCACCCGGGGCGCTGCAGGCAGTCGGCCGCTTCCTGGACGGCCACACGCTGCTGATGGCCAGGGCCTGGGACCTGGTCGCCGGACGGCTGGAGCCGCTGCACTACGGGGCCGGCTGGACCTTCGACGCCTCGCTCATGGCCGAGTACGGGCAGGCCGGGCTCGCCCGCGCCCGCGAGCGGATGGACGCCCTCGCCGCGCTCCTCGCCGGTCGTGGCATCCGGCTCACCGTCGCCGTCTATCCCTGGCCCGACCAGGTCCTCCTGCGCGACCGGACGTCGGTGCAGGCCCGCTTCTGGCAGGAGTGGGCCGAGGCGCACGGGGCGGGCTTCCTCGACTACTTCCCGGTGTTCATCACCGACGAGCCGCCGCGCGAGACCGTGAGGCGCTACTACATTTCCGGCGACGTGCACTGGAACGAGGCCGGCCACCGGCTGGTGGCCGGTCCCCTCATCGCGCGGCTGGTGGCTTCAGCATCGCCTCCCGCGCGGCCCTGAACTCGGCGCCCGGCTTCCACTGCGGCCAGCGCGCCGCCTGCGCCAGCTCGTAGCCGGCGCGCAGGTAGAGCGTCAGGTCAAGGACGGCGCCCGAAAGGTCCCAGTCCGGCCGCACCCGGTCGGAGGGCTTGTGGTAGTCGTGGGCGATGTAGTCCTCGCGCAGGCGCAGGCCGTAGTCGGCAGGCTTGCCGACGAACTCGATGCCGCCTCCCGCGTGGACCGAGGGCACTCCCTTGCGCGCCAGCGAGAAGTGGTCGGAGCGGTAGTAGGAGCCCTTCTCCGGCATCGGGTCGGGCTTGACCACCCGGCCCTGGGCCGTGGCCGCCCGCGCCAGCACGTCGTCGAGTGTCGAGAGGCCCAGGCCGACGATGGTGAGGTCGCGGGTGCGGCCGTGGACGTTCAGCGCATCGAGGTTGAAGTCGGCCACGGTCTTCTGAAGCGGGTAGAGCGGGTGGTCGGCGTACCACTGCGACCCGAGCAGTCCCTGCTCTTCGGCCGTCACGAACAGGAACAGGATCGATCGGCGCGGTCTCGGCTGGATCTTGGCGAAGGCGCGGGCGATCTCCAGCTGGCCGGCAGTACCCGAGGCGTTGTCGATGGCGCCGCGGTAGATGGTGTCGCCGTCGACGGCCGGGCCGATGCCGAAGTGGTCCCAGTGGGTGGTGTAGAGGACCCACTGGTCCTTCAGCTTCGCCTCGCTGCCCTCGAGCTTCGCCACCACGTTGGCCGAGGGGACCTGGCGGATGCGGTTGGTCAGGCGCACGGAGGCGGTCAGGCCGAGCTCCACCGGGCGGAACTCGCGGGTCGCCGCCTTCGCCTTGAGCGCGGCGAAGTCCTTCCCGGCCATGGCGAAGACGGCCTTGGCCTGGTCGAGGGTGATCCAGCCCTCGACCGCGGCACGGCCCTGGTTGCCGTCGGGCGTCTCCACGTCGAACTGCTCGGCGATCTTGCCCTGAACCACCGAGAAGGGATAGCCCGCGGCCTCCGTCTCGTGCACGATCAGGACCCCGGCCGCGTGGCTGGCCGCCGCCATCTCGTACTTGTAGGTCCAGCGGCCGTAGTAGGTCATGGCGCGGCCACCGAAGACGTGGGGGTCGAGCTGCCCGGGGTGGGCGGGGTCCGGCACCGGAGGGTCGCCGACCAGCACCACCATCGTCTTGCCCTCGAGGTCTTTGCCCTTGTAGTCGTCCCACTGGAACTCGGGGGCCTTGACCCCGTAGCCGACGAAGACGAGCGGCGAGCCCTCGAGCGAGACGTTCTCGCTGACGCGCTTCGTCCAGGCGACGTAGTCGTCGCGCCACTGCAGCGTGCGCACGGTCTCGCCCAGGCGGACCTCCAGGGGCGGCTGGCCGAGGACGGTGGTCCCCACCAGCGGCACCTTCTGCACCCAGCTCCCGTCGGGGTTGCCGGGCTGGAGGGCGAAGCTCTTGAGCTGCCGTTCGAGGTACTCCACCGTCAGCGTCTCACCCTTCGTCCCCGGGCCGCGGCCTTCGAACTCGTCGGAGGCGAGCTTCTTCGTGTGCTCGAGGACGGCGGCGCCATCGATGGCGGGGAGCTGGACCGGCGGCGGTGCCGCGCGGAGGGCCGTCGCCAGGGTGAGCGCGAGCGTCGGCAGGAGAGCGAGCGGGCCGTGCTTCATGCCGCCGATTATGGCCCGGGCCGCTACGACGGGGTCACGCCCTTCTTCAACAGCACGTTGCCGTACTTGGCGGTCTCGCCGGTCATCACCACCGCGAAGGCCTTCCGCGCGCGGTCGTAGAAGGCGAAGCGCTCGACGCGGGCGATGGGCGGGGTCCTGGGCGCGTGGCGGTCGATGGCGGCGCGGTAGGAGGCCTCGACCGCGGGGTCGAGGCGGTCGCCGGGGACCGACGCCATCATCACCACCGGCGCCTCGACGTACGAGTCCAGCTCGAAGAGAGGCAGGATCGCGTCGAGGAGCGCCTCGATGCGCAGGCCGTCGGCGCGCAGGACCGGCACGCCCAGCGAGTGGCCCGGGAAGTGCGCGTCTGCCAGCACGATCTCGTCGCCGTGCCCCATGCGGTAGAGGACGGCCAGCAGCTCCGGAGAGAGCAGTGGCGAGAGCCCTTTCAGAATCGTCCTACTCCTGCCGACGCGGGCGGTACTTGACGACGTAGCCCGTGCCGATGACCAGCAAGAGCGCTCCCCACCACACGCCGGCGTGCAGGCTCGCCAGCTCCACCGCCGGCGTGTGGACGAGGCCGTAGAGGCCGGCCGCGAGGACCAGGACGCCGTAGACGGCGAGGAGAGCCCCGATGAAGAACCAGATGGGGATGCGGTGGCCGTGCATGGCGCCTCCTACCAGAAGACGAGGTTGACCGCGACCAGGACGAGCGTGACCAGGGTTGCCCAGAGCGCGGGGCTCTCATACCAGGGTGGCTTTCCCTCGTCCGGGCGAGGGGTCAGCCCGTAGACGAGGTTCTTGAGCTCGGCCTCCGGCTTCGGCCGGGTGAAGAGGCTCACCAGCACGGTGACCACCACGCAGACGACCAGCGACCACCAGCCGCTGTACATGTTGACGGCCATCGGCTTGGCCTTGCGGGAGCGGGCCACGTACTGCGTGTGGTCGGGGTTGAAGGCCGCCGGCGCGAAGCGCTGGGAGATCTCGCTCACCGAGAGCCGCACGCCGGGCCGCAGGACCACTTCGACCCCCTCGACGCCGAAGCGCGTCGGCTGGCCGGCGACCGTGACCTGGGGCGCCAGCACCTGCACCGGGCTCGTTCCCTGCCGGGCGGTGACCGACGCCGGCAGCGCCAGAGCCGTCGTCACCGCCGTGGCCTGCGCCTGGGCGGGTGCTCCAAAGCCGGCGAGAGCGACGTTGAGCGCGGCGACCTGGCCGCTCTCGACCGTCACGCGCCGCAGCGCGCCCGACGCCTGGTCCTTCTGCAGCGAGACGACACTGCCCTCGCCGAGCGTGACCTTCGGCTGCGGAGAGTAGCCCTCGGGGAAGGTGTGCACGTAGGTCCACATGCCGATCGAGGCCACGATGGCGGCGACGAATCCCCAGAAGCCGCCGGCCGACGTCGCGCGCTTCCACAGCATCCCCAGGATCACGGTCCCGAAGAGCGGCACGATGAAGAAGAAGACCAGCACCTGCAGGAACTCGAGGATGTTCGAGAACCAGAGGAGCGCGTAGGCGGCGGCGATCGAGATGAGGACACCGAGGATCGAGCACCAGCGGCCCATGGCGAGGTAATGCCGGTCCGAGGCGTTCCTGCGGAAGAGCGGCTTGTAGACGTCGTAGGTCCAGACGGTGGCGAAGGCGCTGACGTTGCCCGCCATGCCCGACATGAAGCCGGCGATCATGGCGGTGACGCCGAGGCCCAGGAGCCCCGGGCCCAGGTAGCGGCCCATCAGCAGCGGCAGCACGTCGTTGAAGGTGTAGTGGGTGATGCGGGCCCGCGGGTCGCTCTCCGGGACCAGCACCAGAGGCGAGCCGTCCTGTGCGTAGAGGACGGCCAGGCCGAGGAGTCCCGGCAGCGTCACGATGAGCGGCACGCACATCTTGAGCGCCGCCCCGATCAGGGTGCCGTTCTGCGCCGAGCGCAGGTCCTTCGCCACGATCACCCGCTGCACCTGCAGGAAGTCGGTGCACCAGTAGCCGAAGCTGACCGCGAGCCCAAGGCCGAAGACCATGCCGAACCAGTCGATGCCCATGGGGTTGGTGTCGAAGGAGCCGAGGTTTCGCCACAGGCTGGTGAAGTCGGCGTTCTGCACGGTCGGGTGGATGATCGGCGCGTTCTTCTGGATGGCCTTGATCATCCCGTTCCAGCCGCCGGCGGCGACGAGGCCGAGGATCGGCACCAGGAGCGTCCCCAGCCAGATCAGGAAGAACTGCAGCACCTCGTTGAAGACGGCCGAGAGCAGGCCCCCCAGCGTCACGTAGACCGCCACCGTCAGCGACGAGGCCCAGATGCTGAGGTGGATGTCCCAGCCGAGGAGCAGGTTCAGGATCTTGGCCATCGCGAACATGCTGGCCCCGCTCACCATCACCGTCAGGAAGGTGAAGGAGATCCCGGCGACGCTGCGCGCGCCCTCGCCGTAGCGCAACTGCAGATAGCCCGGCACCGAGTGGGTCCGGCTGATGTAGTAGAACGGCATCATCACCATGGCCAGGAACAGGATGGCCGGGATGGCGCCTATCAGGTACGCGTGCGCGCCCAGCATCCCGTACTGGTAGGCCATCGCCGACCAGCCCATCGTCTCGAGCGAGCTGAGGTTCGCCGAGATGAAGGACAGGCCCGCCACCCAGGCGGTCATCTGCCGCCCGGCCATGAAGAACTCCTCGCCGGTGGTGGCGAAGCGCCGCAGGTACACGCCGATGGCGATCACGGCGGCGAAGTAGATGGCGACGATGGCGAAGTCGAGCGGGGTGAGGGTCAGGAGACGCGTCATCGGTGCTCCTCGGCGGCGTGGGTGATGCGGAAGGCGAAGGCATAGCGGCCGGTCGGCTGGGCGGGCAGGTGGATCACCAGGCCGTCCTTCTCCTGCGACCACTGCAGCCGGCCGTCGTAGCCGAGGAGTGCGACATCGCTCACCCGGCCGCCGGCGCCTCCCGCGGCGAGCGCATGGATGGTCAGCTCCTCCCGCGGCCAGGCGAGCGCGATCGCGTAGAGGGTGCCGCCCCTGGTGGTGAAGCGGATGTCCTGCCCGGTGAAGGCCGTCCGCTTGGTGTCGTTGAAGCTGCCGCCCACCACCTCGGTCGGCCCCTCGCCGAACCGGTTCCAGGGGCGCGTGCCGTAGATCGCCTCGCCGTTCGTGCGCAGCCAGGCGCCGATCCCGCGCAGGACCTCCTGCTCCGGCTCGGGGATGGTCCCGTCGGGCTTCGGGCCAATGTTGAGCAGCAGCGTCCCGTTCTTGCTGACGATGTCGACGAGGTCGTCGACCAGCGAGTCGACCGTCTTGTAGTCCTGCTTCTCCACGTACCCCCAGGAGTTCTTGGAGATCGAGGTGTCTGTCTGCCAGAACTCCGGCCGGATGCCGGGGAGCTGCCCGCGCTCCACGTCGAAGACCGCCGTCTTCTTCGGGAAGGTCCGGTGCTTGTAGTTGATCGCCACCCCCTGGTGCCACTCGGCGCCGCGGTTGTAGTAGAAGGCGGCGAAGCGCTGCAGGTACGGCTGGAAGACCGGCTGCTCGATCCACCAGTCGAACCAGACGAGCTGCGGACGGTAGCGGTCGACCAGCTCGGCCGTGCGCGCCAGCCAGTCGTCCAGGTACTCGCGGCTGGGCGGCTCGCTCCTGTCCTCTGCCTTCTTCTGGCTGCGCGCCGGCCCGTAGAACCCGAAGAAGCTTGGATCACGCACGTCGGAGTCGAGCTCCATCCCGGCGTCGTAGAACCACCAGTGCTCGGCGCGGTGCGAGGAGACGCCGAGCACCAGGCCCTGCTCCCGCACGGCGCGGGCGAGCTCGCCCACGATGTCGCGGTGCGGCCCCATCTTCGCGGCCGACCACTCGGTGAGCGAGCAGTCGTACATGGGGAAGCCGTCGTGGTGCTCGGCGACCGGGACCACGTAGCGGGCCCCGGCCTCCTTGAAGAGGCGCGCCCAGGCGGCGGCGTCGAACTTCTCGGCCGTGAGCCTGGGGATGAAATCCTTGTAGCCAAAGCGCGACTGCGCCCCGTAGGTCGCGAGGTGGTGCTGGAACTCCGGGCTGCCCCGCCGGTACATGTTGCGCGGGTACCACTCGTTGCCGAAGGCCGGCACCGAGTAGACGCCCCAGTGGATGAAGATCCCGAACTTGCCGCCTTGGTACCAGTCCGGGACCGAGAAACCCTGGAGCGAGGGCCAGCTCGCCTGGAACGGGCCTTGCGCCACCGCCCCGTCGACGGTCTTCAGGATGTCGGCGACGTGGGGATGCGGGACCGGAGAGACAACCGAAGGCGAGGCGAAGAGGAAAAGGAAGACAGCAAGCAAACGGACGGACATCCCTCCGCGCGCTCGACGAGCGCGTCGGGATAGCGTTAATCCCACAACTCCTCCCAGCTCCGCGCTCCCGGCCACAGGAACACCTGGCCCTTGATGAGGCGGCAGTTGCGGCCGATGCCGGCGATCGCCTTCATGTCCGCGTCCGCGAGCGGCGCGCTCACCGCCGAGCGCAGGTTGGCCAGGTAGTGCGCCCGGTTCGCCGAGAAGGGGATCACCACGTGGCCGCGCTGGATGCCCCACCTGAGGCAGACCTCCGCCGGGTGGACGCCGTGGCGCCCGGCGATGGCCACGATCACCGGGTCCTCGGTAGGGGCCGTGTCCTGCGGTGTCCGGTCGCGCGCGGGGCGGCCGGGCGAGCCGACCGGCGAGTAGCCGACGGGGACGATTCCCTGCTCGACCAGGTAGCGCAGCAACTGCGGCTGCTGGAAGTGCGGGTGCAGCTCCATCTCGTTCGCGACCGGAGCGATCTCCGCGTCGTGCAGCAGCAGCTCGAGCTTGGGGATCGTCATGTTGGAGGTGCCGATGTGGTGGACGAGCCCGCGGCGGACGAGAGCCTCCATCTGCCGCCAGGTCTGCAGGTAGCCCTGGTGAAGGTACGGCCGGGCATCGGGCGAGCGCGCGGTGACGTCGCAGCCCGGTGGGTGGTAGTTGGGGAAGGGCCAGTGGACGAGGTAGAGGTCGAGGTGGTCGAGCCGCAGGTCCCGCAGGCTCTGCTCGCAGGCAGCGGCGACCTGGCCCTCGCCGTGCTTGTCGTTCCACAGCTTCGAGGTGACCCAGAGCTCCTGGCGGCGGACGCCGGAACGCAGCACGTCCCGCAGCGCGCGGCCGATCTCTGCCTCGTTGCCGTACACGGAGGCGCAGTCGAAATGGCGATAGCCGACCTCGGCTGCACCGCGGACGGCGTCTGCCACCGTCGCGGCGTCCACATGGTCGGAGCCGAAGGTGCCGAGGCCGACCACCGGAACCTCTGCTCCGGTGGCGAGCCGCTTCTTCGGCACCAGGGCGGGGTCGACGCCGTCCAGTGAGGGCCTCACCGGACCTCCTCGTCGAAGACGACCGCCACCTTGCCGCAGCGGCCGCTGGCCATCAGCGCGTACGCCTCGGCCGCCCGCTCGAGTGGGAAGCGGTGGGTGACCAGGCGGTCCGGGTGCAGCCGCCAGCGCACCAGGCGCTCCACCAGCTCCTCCATCCGCCAGATGCTGGTGACCCAGGAGCCGTAGATCGTCTTCTGGTCGTGGATGACGTCGGGCGAAGGCTGGAAGGCGACACCACCGCCTTCCCCGAGGAAGCAGACACGGCCCCACTTGCGCGTCGCCTGGATCGCCACCAGCCGCGCGTCGGCGTTGGCCGAGCAGTCGAAGGCGCGCTCGACGCCTTGCCCGCCGGTCAGCCGTCTCACCTCGGCCACGTTGCCGCGGCCCGATGGCAGGGCGGCGTCGCACAGGCCGAGCTTCAGCGCCAGCTCCAGCCGGTCCGCGACGACGTCGGTCCCGATCACCTGCCGCGCGCCCATGGCCCGCGCCAAGAGGGCGGTGGCGAGGCCGACCGGCCCCAGGCCGGTGACCAGCACCGCGTCGTCGCCGCTCACCCCGACCTTCTCGATCCCCTCGTAGACGGTGCCGAAGCCGCAG
>Ga0187777_10001258_pt1 | contig 16540 bp, 15 predicted proteins | sample 1015_Q2_SP5_10_M_FD_132416 | JGI IMG/M metagenome (GOLD analysis project Ga0187777, IMG submission 132416) | Tropical peat soil microbial communities from peatlands in Department of Meta, Colombia - 1015_Q2_SP5_10_MG | ecosystem: Environmental > Terrestrial > Soil > Wetlands > Peat | place... | reverse complement strand
GGCATCAGGCGCTCCTGCGGCAGGAAACGGCCCTTGTAATCCATCTTGCGCGAGCCCGGCACCCAGTAACCGAGATAGACGTAAGGCAAACCCATACGGTTGGCACGTTCGATGTGGTCCAGGATCATGAAAGTGCCGAGCGAGCGGTCACCCTCGCCGGGATCAAAAAACGAATAAACCATCGATAGCCCGTCGCTAAGCACATCCGTGAGCGCAACTCCCAGTATTTGTCCTGAGCTGCGTCCGTTGATGCCTGTGTCAGGTCCGCGCAGTCGATACTCGATCAGGCGCGTATCGACATGACTGTCTTCGATCATCATAGCGTAGTCGAGCACGGTCATATCGGCCATGCCGCCGTCGCGGTGACGCGCGTCGAGATATGCGCGGAACACCGAATACTGCTCGGAGGTCGGCGCCGGCGTGCGCATCTCGCCGACGATGTCGGCGTTACGCTCGGCAATTCGACGCATACTACGTGATGGCGCAAAAGCCGCCGCCGCGACCCGCACCGATATACACGCGCGGCAAGTTTCGCATGCGGGCCGATAGGCGATCGATTGGCTGCGCCGGAAACCGCCGTGGGTTAGGAGGTCGTTGAGTTCGTCTGCCCGCTCTCCGACCAGATGCGTGAACACCTTGCGCTCCTCCTGGCCGTCGAGATAAGGGCAGGGCGAAGGCGCCGTCAGATAGAATTGCGGTGTGTCGCGCGAATGCTGGGTCACTGATAAGACCGTCGTGTCGGCAGTATCTCAATTAGGCGCTAGCATCGCTCGCTGGACGTTTCCCGTCAAAGCCCCTTTATCCGGCTTTTGTGGACTAAGGGGCTCGCAACATCGAGGCGCGGCGCGCATTGTTGATAACTACGGTTCCGAGGAGGATGTCGTGCAGAAGGCGCCGGCGCTCGTTGAAGAAAGCAACCAGCAAGACAAGTGGCGTGAAGAAAGAGACGGTGAACCAGAACGCGATGGCATGCACCGCGCCGAGGACAAAATAGGCCGGAGCGCCATACCAGGTGCGCATTTCCAGATCCATCAACCGCATCCCGATGGTGGCTGAATTCGGGCCGCCAAGCGTACCGCCGAAATACAGCAGCGCCCAGATCACAGTCGCCGGCGGCAGAAGCCAGTAGAGCGCGAAACCCAGCCCCAAGGTTACGATTCCGAATGCGAATATGAACATCGCGGCGAACACCACAGGAATGGCCAGGATGATGAAGTCGACAACAAAGGCGACCACCCGGCGCGCCAACACGCCATCGAACAGTTCCGGCTGGGTCGCGGGATCGTAGGCGTGGGGTTTTATGTCGATCGACATGGTCCGTTGCCTGGGGGGTATCCGGTTAGACGACGCGTCCGATGACGAGATGGAGAAAGAATCGGGCGGACGCAAGGGCCTCATCGTCGCGATTGACCGGCTGGAAGCGCGCCTTGGCTTGCGGCATGGTTCGGTTCTTATCGGGGGACCGGCCCGTTGAATGTCACTATTGCCAATATCGAGGCTGCCCGCCGGGTGATTGCCGGCGTTGTGCTACGTACGCCTATGCTCCCGGCACCAAAACTTTCCGCGCTTACTGGCGCCGACGTCTACGTCAAGTACGAAAATCTCCAGGTCACCAATTCGTTCAAGGACCGTGGCGCACTGGTCAAACTTGCATCGTTGAGCGGCGCCGAGCGTAAACGTGGTGTCATCGCGATGTCTGCTGGCAATCATGCCCAATCCGTTGCGTATCATGCCCAACGGCTGGGTATCCCCGCGACGATCGTCATGCCGGTGACCACACCCTTCGTCAAAGTGGCGGCCACGCGCTCTTACGGTGCAGAGGTCGTGTTACACGGTGAAACAGTGGCCGAAGCCGAGGCACGCTGCGAACAAATCCTGAGTGAACGGGGGCCCGTGCTTGTGCACCCTTACGATGACACAAGCATCATCGCAGGGCAGGGCACGATCGCACTGGAGATGCTTGAGGAGGTGCCCGAGCTCGATCTGCTCGTTATTCCGGTTGGCGGTGGCGGGTTGATTGCGGGCAATTTGATTGCCGCGCGCGCCAGAAATTCGGCAATCGAGGTTATTGGTGCAGAAGCCGCGCTATATCCTTCTATCTGGAACGCGCTTCACGGCAAAGACCGCCCGATCGGAGGACCTACCCTGGCCGAGGGCATAGCGGTCAAGAATGTCGGCAAGCTCGCTCTGCCTGTGATCCGCGAATTGGCTGCCGAGATCATTCTGGTCGATGAGGCCCACCTTGAGCGTGCCGCCAATTCCTATCTCACTCTGCAAAAAACCATGGCGGAAGGCGCTGGCGCCGCCGGACTTGCGGCTATGCTGGCGAAGCCGGAAAGGTTCAAAGGAAAAAAAGTCGGTCTCGTGCTGACCGGTGGGAACATCGATCCGCGCGTCCTCGCTTCAATCATGGTGCGTGAATTAGAGCGTGACAGCCGCATTGTTTCGTTTCGCCTGACCATTCCCGATCAGCCCGGTGTGCTTGGGACTATAGCGACGCGCCTTGGCACGCTCGGCGCCAATATTCTTGAAGTCGATCACCGCCGGCTGTTCCTCGACGTGCCGGCCAAGGGGGCCAAGCTCGACGTCACCATCGAAACGCGCGACGCGGGTCATGCCGATGAGATCATCGCCGCGTTTGCTGCCGATGGTTATCAACCGGTGCGGATTGAGCCGGGCGCGGCGCTGGAGAGTGACGTCTAGGCGGCCGATGATTGCGTTTGAGCCAAACGCGCGTTCAATTCATTCAGCGTCGCATCGGTCTTGTGGACGGCGAGCAGGTTGATGCCGGCGTCAAAAATCGCATAACCGCGTTCCTGCAGCCACGCTCGCAGCTGTTCGCGTCCGGTCTTAATCTGCTCGATCAAAAGAATTGGATGGCACTTCTCAACGAGCTGGCGCCCACCCTCAAGCGCTTCCATTTCCATGCCTTCGATATCGATTTTGATCAGGTCAACCCGCGCAAGCCCCAGTGCGTCGAGCGTGATCTTCTGAACCGCGACCATTTTTGCATCGGAATAGTCGATTGCCTGTCCGATGAATTCGTTGTTATCGTTTTGTCGCAGCTCTAGACTGCCGAAGCTCGATGCCGTCAGATAGTTCGGGCTTGGAATTTTCATAATTCCCGTTTCCGACGACACGGCGGCGTGCATAGCAATAGCGTTAAAACAGTTATTGAGCGCGATGTTGCCGGCAAGCGCGTAATAGATGCGTTCCTGCGCCTCGATCGCAATCACCGACCCCCAGCCAGTCATGGCAATCGCCCATTCTATCGTGTGCGCACCAATATTTGCTCCACAATCAATCGCTACAACGCTATCACCATGATAGCGCCGTCGCGTTTCCAATAGCTGGACCGCAAGCTCGACCTCGACCGGATCGAATGCGCCCTGTTCGAGAAGCTGGAAGCCCACCCCGTAACCGCTGTCGGGACCGGCCAAGCGATAATCGAAGCGATTGACGATCATCGCCCCTTGGTTGGTGGAGGCGAGCACAAAGGCGAGCTTGCGTCCGACATTGCGCATGGGAAATCTCCTCAGCGGGACGCAATACGCGCGGGGAATATCGAATCAGCAGCCAGTATAGTGTTTTATTGCGCTAGCCGCGCATCGCCCGCCAGATGCGCTCGGGTGTTGCTGGCATTTCGATATGCCTGACGCCGAATTCGGAGAGAGCATCGACTAATGCGTTGGTGATCGCCGGCAAGGCGCCCACGCAACCAGCCTCTCCAGCGCCCTTGACGCCGAGCGGGTTGGTTTTGGTCGGCACCGGATTGCTCTCGACCTCCATGTCACAGAGATCGTGCGCGTGCGGCATGGCATAGTCCATGAAAGAGGCGGTGACCAGCTGACCAGCCGCGTCGAAGTGGATGTCTTCCATCAGTGCTTGGCCGGCACCTTGGGCAATGCCACCGTGGACCTGGCCATGCAACAGCATTGGATTGAGCACGGTACCGAAATCGTCCACCACGCTGTAACGTGTGATATCGACCTTGCCGGTTTCGCGGTCAATTTCGAGTTCGCAGACATGGCATCCGTTTGGATAATTGTTGACCGGCGCTCGGTAGACAGCCGTCGCGAATAGTCCCGGTTCTATCCCGGTTGGCAGATTCGCGGGCTCAAACGAGGCAACGGCAATTTCCTTTACCGAGAGCGTACGATTCGTCTTGCTGGTGGAAAACACGCCCTCATCGAATTTGAGATCGCTGGTGTCAACCTTGAGCATGTGCGCGGCGATGGCGCACGCCTTGGTCACCACTTTTTCCGTTGCCATGTGGAAGGCTGAACCTGCGAGCGTCGCAGAGCGCGAGCCGCCGGTGCCTTCGCCATAGAACACCTCATCGGTGTCACCCTGTATGTATTGCGTTTCGTTGGGGTCGAGCCCAAGCCGGTCGCAGACCAGCTGCTTGAAGACTGTCTCGTGCCCCTGACCTTGCGAATTTGACCCGGAAAACAAGAGCAATGTGCCGGAACGATCGAAACGTACCTCGGCACCCTCGGTGCTTGGCGCGCCCGCACGTTCGATGGTGTTGGAAAGGCCAAAGCCGAGCAATTTGCCGCGCTTGCGGGCTTCGGCCTTACGCGTCTTGAAGCCCTTGCGGTCGGCAAGCTCGACCGCAAGATCCATGTTTTTCTCGAACTCGCCGCTGTCATAGGTAAACGTCAGGCCCGTCTTGAACGGCATTGCAGCGGGAGGCACGTAGTTACGCCGTCGCAACTCGGCCGGGTCGATGCCCATTTCGATGGCGGCGAGGTCAACCATACGCTCGATCACATAAGCCGCCTCTGGCCGGCCGTTGCCCCGATAGGGCCGCATCGGATTCGTGTTGGAAAACACGGCGGTAATATCCACATGGATCGCGGGCGTGCGATAGACGCCAGCGAGTGTGCCGGCGTTGAGCACAAAAGCTGGCATCGCGTATTGCAGGTACGCCCCGATGGCGGCGAAGGTCTTAACCCGCAACGCGAGGAAAATGCCATCCTTGTCGAGAGCTAGCTCGGCCTCGCTAACGTTATCGCGCGCTTGTGCATCGCTCAGGAAAGCTTCGGTGCGTGTGCTGATCCATTTCACCGGCCGGCCCGTGAGCTTGGAAGCAAGCAGCACCAACGGCGTTTCGTTGAAGATCGGCGATTTCATCCCGAAGCTGCCGCCGGTGTCACCGGTGATGATGCGTATTTTGCTCTCCGGCACCTTGAGCACTCTGGCAAGCTCGGTGCGCGTGGGATGCGGTCGCTGCATTGCCGTGTAAACCGTGTAGCGGCCATCGGCGGCATTGTAGTCGCCGACGGCGCCGCGCGGCTCCATGGTTGCCGCGGTCACACGATTGACGACAAAGCGATGCTTGACCACTCGGCTCGCTCGCGCAAAGGCGGCATCAACCGCCGTCTTGTCGCCGATCAATTCGACAAAGCAGATGTTGTCAGCGCAGTCGTCCCAAACGCGCGGCGCACCCGGCTTCGGAGTTTCGGCGGTGGAGGTGACTGCAGGCAGCAGTTCGTAATCGGCCACGATCATTTCGGCGGCATCGAGGGCCTGTGCTACGGTCTCGCCGACAACAAAGGCGACGTAGTCTCCAATCCAGCGCACGCGATCCTCCACGAGGATTGGATAGCGCGGCTTGTACATGGGTGAGCCGTCGCGGCGCTTGAGTCCGCCGGGCACAGGCAGGTCGCCATAACCGGCTGCCTTTATATCGGCGGCTGTAAGCACTGCGAGTACGCCGGGCGCTGATTTCGCTGCCTTAGTGTCTATTGATTTTATTTTGGCGTGGGCGTGCGGCGAACGCAGCACAACACCGTGCGCCATGCCGGGGAGCTTGATGTCGTCGACATAGCGACCCCCACCGCGAATGAGCCGCGGATCCTCGAAACGCGACACGCCTTGACCGATGGCGAACTCACCCATGGAGTTTTCAACCTGCTGAATTCAAGTGTCACCAGGCTGGTGACGCGGTGGGAAACGAGGACCGGTCTGCGGTTAGCCTGCCTTGAGTTTTTCCGCCACGCGCGGGGCAAAATAAGTCAAAACGCCGTTGCAACCGGCGCGCTTAAAGGCAGTCAGGCTTTCGATCATGGCGCGCTCGCCATCGAGCCAGTGGTTTTGTGCTGCCGCCATGATCATCGCGTATTCGCCTGAAACCTGATACGCGAAGGTAGGCATTCCAAAGGTCTCTTTCACGCGCTGGACGATATCGAGATAGGGCAGGCCGGGTTTGACCATGATCATGTCGGCGCCCTCTTCGATGTCGATCGCGACCTCGCGTAACGCTTCATCGGAATTACCGGGATCCATCTGATAAGTGCGTTTATCGCCGGTTAGCGTCGTCGAAGATCCGACCGCGTCGCGGAACGGTCCGTAAAACGCCGAGGCATATTTTGCGGCATAGGACATGATCGACACATCGGTGAAGTTTGCGACATCGAGCGCCTTGCGAATGGCACCGACGCGCCCGTCCATCATGTCGGAAGGCGCGATGATGTCACATCCGGCCTCGGCTTGCACAATCGCCTGTTTTGTAAGCATCGCGACTGTTTCGTCGTTGAGAATAACCCCATCACGCAACAGGCCGTCATGGCCATGGCTGGTGAAAGGATCGAGAGCGACATCGCACAGGATTCCGATCTCCGGCACCTCTTTCTTGATTGCGCGGATGGCGCGGCATACGAGATTGTCCGGATTGAGCGCCTCACTGCCGGTTTCATCGCGCAGTTTTGGGTCAGTGTAAGGAAAGAGCGCAATGCAAGGGATGGTCAGATTGGCCGCACGCTCCGCCTCGCGGACTGCCTGATCAACCGACAATCGCTCCACGCCTGGCATGGAAGGTACTGGCGTCCGCACTTTGTCACCGTCCATCACGAAGAGCGGCCAGATCAGGTCGTCGGTGCTTAGAACGTGGTCACGCACCATGCGGCGCGCCCATTCGGCGCGCCGGTTACGGCGCATGCGCACTGCAAGGTCTAGCCGGTCATTTTGCGCGGCTGGCCCGGGTTCAACGGGGGTGAACCGGGCGCGGCTTTCGATCGGGCGGCCGAATTTGATCGCCATCGGGGTCTCCAAGGGCGTCTTTTTTAGCCGTTCCTGTCGGACACCGCCACCCGTTGGTAGGGACTGTATGTCCGGCGTCTTTGGTAGCATATTGTTCGCGCTGCGGGCCGCCAATTAAGGCTTTCTGGCGCGTTACCGCTCAGGAGGATGACCATGGCACGAATGTTCATTGATTGCCGCAACTATCCCAGCGAGAACAACTGCACAATCTCAATTGCGGCGGACAACAAAAACGAACTGATTGAAGCAGCCGTGCAGCATGCTGTTGCAGTGCATGGCCACAAGGACAGCAAGGAGCTGCGCGAGATGATTGGGAAGTCGATTCGAACTGAAGCTTAAGCACCTTGCTCCATCTTCACAGCGGCTTCGAGACTTTCTTTATCGCGATAAATCGACGCGACCGCTAGGACCTTACCACCGAGCTTGTAGCGCACGATGCAATCGCGTTTTAGCACGTCGCCATCGATATCAATGGTGTCCCATTTCTCGGCGTGACCGACATAGTTGATTGGCACATCGTAGTGCTGACTCCAGAAGAACGGCACGGCGCGGTAAGGTGTGCGCAGGCCCAGCATATTAAGCGCTGCAATTTGTCCCTGCCGCTCGGCAACCACCCAGTGCTCCACACGGATACGTTCACCAGATATTGGGTCTGGCCAGCGGACGATATCGCCGGCCGCGTAAATGCCAGGCGCATTGGTTTCCAAATATTCATTCACAAGCACGCCCTTATCCATCGTGATGCCGGCCTTTTCGGCGAGTGCCGAACGAGGCCGCACACCGACGCCAACCACGACGATATCGGCGTCGAGTATGTCACCACTTTTGAGCGTTACGCGCCTTTCATCGATTGCATTGACACCATTTTCGAGATGGAAATGGACGCCGTGCTCCTCGTGCAGTGCGCGAATAAAATCGCCGAACTTTTCCCCGAACACGCGCTCAAGCGGGCGCTTCTCCGGCGCCACCACATGAACTTCGATATTGCGCGCGCGCAATGACGCGGCGGCTTCCAGCCCGATGAAGCTTGCGCCGATCACTACCACACGTTTGGCCGACTTTGCCTTTGCAATAATTGCGCGGCTATCGACGAGCGAGCGCAGGGTGTGCACGTGCGGTTGATCAGCGCCGGGGATGGGCAGCCTTACAGGCTCTGCGCCGGTCGCCAGCAGCAATTTATCGAACGCTGCAGTGGTCCCACCGGCGAGCCTGACGATGCGGGCGCGGGGGTCAACTGAAGTCACCTCGGTCTTCAGCTTGAGGTCGATCTTGTTTTCGGCATACCAGTCGTCACCGCGTAGCGGCACCCAATCTTCCGGAGCGCTGCCGGCCAAATAATCCTTCGAGAGGTTGGGCCGATCGACGGGGGCGGCATCATCGTCGGAGAATATCGTTATGCTGCCGGCAAAACCGCGACGCCGCAGCATTTCCGCAGCCGCAAAGCCGGCTGCGCCACCACCGACGATGACAATACGTTGGTTGTCCGCTCCGGTTTTTTTCGGCGCGGGCTGAGCTTTCTTTCCTTTCACCACTATCCTTCCATCACGCTCCTCGGCCTGCCAGCAGGTGAGCGGGCTGAGCGCGGGCGCCGCAAGCGCCTCGCCCGTTTTTAGGTCGAAACAGGCATGATGCCAGGGACAGCGGATGGTATTGCCGACCACGAGCCCGTCGGCCAGCGGTCCGTGATAGTGCGTGCAGTGGGCTGCGATGGCCAAGGCTGTCCCGCCCTGACGCACCAGTAACACCTCGTCATCGCCGACATGGCCCGTCAGCATGGCGCCTTCCCTCAGGTCGGAGGCGGGGATGCCCTGAGCAAGATCGGGACCGCTCGGCTTTTTGCCGCTATCTGCCATGGGCCGTCCTCCGGTTTGCGGGCGCAAGATATCGCCGAAGCATTAGATGCCGTAGTCGCAAACTAAGTTCCAGCATATGCATTTTCGCGCAAAAATAAGCCCCGTTGCCGTGGTGTAGTCCAGCTTGCTAATCGGGGGTAAAAAGGGCGGGCGTTTCCATGGACTTCGATCTGACCCAGGAGCAGCGGGCCTTCCAGTCGACGGCACGGCAGTTTGCGCGCGACGAAATGATGCCGCATGCACGCGATTGGGACGAGAACGAGACTTTTCCGGTCGAAAGTTTGCGCAAAGCAGCTGCACTCGGCTTCGGCGGCATCTATGTGAAAGAAGATGTTGGCGGTTCGGCGCTTTCCCGTCTGGATGCGGCTCTGATTTTCGAGGAACTTGCGCAAGGTTGCACCTCGACCGCCGCATATATTTCGATCCACAACATGGCCGCGTGGATGATCGATGCCTTTGGCGACGCCAATGTGCGCAAGATATTTCTGCCAAAGCTTTGCGCCATGCAGCAGTTCGCAAGCTACTGTCTGACCGAGCCCGGCGCAGGCTCGGATGCGGCGAGCCTGACAACACGCGCGCGCCGTGAGGGCGATACATATGTTCTCGACGGGACGAAAGCATTCATTTCCGGAGGCGGGGTCTCCCATATTTATGTCGTGATGGCTCGCACAGGCGAGGGTGGTTCTCGCGGCATATCTTGCATCATCGTCGAGAAAGGTACGCCGGGTCTGTCATTTGGCGCGCAGGAGAAAAAGCTCGGCTGGAAGACGCAGCCAACGACCATGGTGATGTTCGAAAACTGCCGCGTGCCGGTATCGAACCGGGTCGGCGCGGAAGGCCAGGGCTTCAAGATCGCAATGGCGGGCCTCGATGGCGGTCGATTAAATATTGGGGCCTGCTCAATCGGCGGTGCGCAGTTCTGCCTCGATCGCACGATCGAGTACATGAAGGAGCGCAAACAGTTCGGCTCGCGTATCGCGGATTTCCAGGCGCTGCAATTCCGTATCGCGGACTATGCTACCGAACTGGCCGCAGCGCGGCTTCTGCTGCACCGAGCTGCGGCCGCAGTCGGGGAGGGTGACCCGGCAGCGACACTCTTGGCCGCCCAGGCGAAACGCCTTGCTACCGATACGGGTTTTGATGTGGTCAATGGCTGCCTGCAGCTGCATGGCGGCTATGGCTATCTGCGCGACCACCCGATCGAACGCGTCTTGCGCGATGTGCGCGTGCATCAAATACTTGAGGGCACCAACGAGATCATGCGGCTGATCATCAGCCGGGCTATGCTGGAAAATTAAAGGGAGAACGCCATGGAACAGCTGCCGCGCCTGTACCTCGCTCGCGCCGAAATGGAAAAGCGCATCGCTCGCTTCAAGGATCTCAAGGGATTCGACGGCGGTTTGCCGGACAGCAAGATGCCAGGATGCGAGCGCATGCTGTTCAACGTAATCGGCTTCCAGCCGCCGGACGATATCGGGGAGGGTGGTGTGACATCGCCGGTGGGTGCGCAGGCGGCGCAGATGGCCGCCATCAAGATCCGCGAAGGCTTCAATCTCGGTTACTGTAAGGCCAAGCCCGGCCATGGGCCGGAAATGCACAATCACGACACCAACGAAACTTTCATCCCGATGACCGGTACCTGGCGTGCGAGCTGGGAAAACGAGAAGGGCGAGGTGGAATTTGTCGATCTCGGCCCATTAGATGTTGTGTCCTTTCCGCCTGGCATGATCCGCCGCTTTGAGAACGTAACCAAAGGCGATCCCGATGCGGAATCGATCCTGATGTTCGTGATCGGCGGCGACATGCCGCGCGCCGAGTTCACCGACCAGGCTATGGAGCGGCTGGAAGCGGCCGGCGTTTGGTCGCCGCGGCACTGAACCAGACAAGCCGGCCGCGATGACCGACGACATTCTCTTTGAGCGTCGTGGTGCCGCCGGCATTGTTACGCTCAACCGCCCGAAAGCACTTAATGCGGTCACGCACGCCATGGTGCTTAGCTTGCGGGCGCAACTTGATCGCTGGGCCGATGATGCCTCTGTCACGCGCGTGGTGATCACCGCGGCCGGCGGTCGGGCCTTTTCAGCGGGCGGTGATATCCGCGCGCTATACGATCTTGGTAAAGCCGGCCGGCACGATGAAGCCCTGCAATTCTGGCGCGACGAATATCCGCTCAACGCAGCGATCAAGAACTTCCGTAAACCTTACGTTGCGTTGATCGACGGCATCGCCATGGGTGGCGGCGTCGGCATATCGGTACACGGTTCGCATCGCGTTGCGGGAGATCGTTTCTCGTTCGCCATGCCGGAGGTCGGCATCGGCTTCTTCCCCGATGTTGGTGCAACCTGGTTTCTTGCGCGAATGCCGGGCGAGCTTGGCACCTATTGCGCTCTAACCGGTGAGCGTTTCGGTACTGCCGATGCGATTGCAAGCAGGGTCGCAACACATCGTATACCGTCAGCACGCTTTGCCGCGCTGCTCGAAGGGCTGACTGGAACGGTGTCCGTCGACGCCGTTCTCGCGGCCTTCGCAGAACCCGCCGGGGAGGGACCGATTGTCCGGCATAAGTCGACGATCGATCGCTTGTTTACCGGGGATAGAGTTGAAAACATCCTGGCGGCGCTTGATCGCGAAGGCTCTTCGGACACCGCTGATGCGCAATGGGCGAGACAGACTGCCGTGACTATACGCGCTAAATCCCCGCTCAGTCTCAAACTCGCGCTTGCACAGGTGCGGCGTGGAAAAAATTGGGATTTCGGGACGTGCATGAGTATGGAATTCCGCATAGTGTCCCGCATCATCCATGGACACGATTTTTACGAAGGCGTGCGCGCTGTGATCATTGACAAGGACAACCAGCCGCGGTGGCGACCCGCGACGCTGCCAGATGTCGGTGAAGCGGACGTCGAGCGCCATTTTGCGCCGCTTGCCTCCGAACTGGTGTTGCCGTGAACGCACGCGCCACACCCAAGGACGTGCGCTCGCTTGAGCCCGTGCGAGAACACGAGGCTGATCGCTCGATTGGGCGCTGGACGCGGCGTTTGGTGCTGTTCCTGCGGGCGATGGCGGCGATATCGATGCTCAAAGGGCTCTATCACTGGGCGCAAGTCTGCGGCATCGGCATCGAAGAGACGCAGGCGTTCGAGTATCATTCAGTCGCTTGGCAAATCGCCACCGTGTTCTTTGCTGTTATCGATCTCGTTGCTGCTGTCGGGTTATGGCTCGCGGCGGCCTGGGGCGCTGTGATCTGGCTGACCGCAGTTGCATCTATGCTTACGGTGGAAATATTTTTTCCTCAGGTCTTCGGCGGCGGCTGGCTCACCGGAGCGTTGGAAGGCGGATTACTTGTGCTTTACCTTTGGCTGGCCTTGAAATCAGCCCAGGAGCATCCGCAGTAGTGATCAAGTGAAATAAATTGGGAGGGCGCCATGGCGCGCGTAGCATTCATCGGCCTTGGCAACATGGGGTTGCCGATGGCGCAGAATCTGCTCAAGGCCGGTCACCAAGTTGAAGGCGTCGATGTCAATCCGGCTTCAGTCGACAAACTCAAGGCCGCGGGCGGGGCCGGCGTAGAAACAGCTAAGACTGCGGCGGCACGTGCCGATGTCGTTATCACCATGCTGCCGTCCGGCAAGGAAGTGCGTGAGGTCTATTTTGGTTCCTCAGGCGTTATCGAGAACGCCAATGCCGGAACGTTGTTGATTGATTGCTCAACCATCGATGTTGAAACCGCGCGCGTTGTGGCGAGCGAAGCGGAAAAGAAAAGCCTGCTGATGCTTGACGCGCCCGTATCCGGCGGCGTCGGCGGAGCTACCGCCGGGACGCTCACGTTCATGGTCGGCGGCAGTGCACAGGCGTTCGCGCGCGCACACTCGATTCTGGAAAAGATGGGCAAAACAATTGTACACGCCGGCGGTGCCGGCAACGGCCAAGCTGCGAAAATCTGCAACAACATGATCCTTGGCGTGTCGATGATCGCAATTTCGGAGGCCTTCGTGCTTGCCGAGAAACTCGGCCTCGATCACCAGAAGCTGTTTGACATTTCGTCCAAGTCGTCCGGCCAGTGCTGGTCTCTGACTACCTACTGCCCGGTGCCGGGGCCGGTCCCGACATCACCGGCGAACCGTGACTATCAGGCCGGGTTCACCGCCGCGATGATGCTCAAAGATCTGAAATTGTCACAGGACGCAGCGAAGACGGTCGGTGCCCGCACGGAACTCGGTGCTGACGCAGAGCGAATTTATTCACGATATGTGGCAAGCGGGGAGGCGTCTCGCGATTTCTCGGGTGTAATCCGCTTTATTCGCGGGTGATGCCGGATTTTAAAGTGAATGAACCCTTGCGCGCTTTTGTACAATTGCGCGTTCAACAGACCATTCACCGTTGCAAATAAACCTAATCTTTATGGTGTTATTTAAGCCGATTTTAGACTGGGCCCCTTAGGGTGCGTCATCCGGAGCGGGGAAAACAGGGCCTCGTAACCGGGGACGTAAAAGGAAAACGCAAGGGGCGTTGAACATGAAAGCCGTCGCGAAGACGGTCGAGCCCGCCGGACGCGAGGCGCAGCTCGATCACATTCGGCCACAGTATCTGGAGGCCTTGACGTTGGTCGAACGGCTGCATCGGCGGCTGCTCGACGTCATCAAGGATGAATTCGATCGGCGTGGCCGGTCCGATATCAATTCGGTGCAGGCGCTGCTGCTTTACAATATTGGGGACAAGGAACTGACAGCCGGTGAGCTGCGTACGCGCGGCTACTACCTTGGCTCCAATGTTTCGTACAACCTCAAGAAGCTGGTTGAGATGGCATTCCTCGATCACCAGCGTTCGCGGGTCGACCGCCGCTCGGTACGCATCAAGCTCACCGACAAGGGCCGGGAAGTCCGTGACATCATCGAGGCGCTTTACCAGAAACACGTGCGCACCGTTGAGCAAGTCGGCGGCATCAACGCCGAGGAGTTCTCGACCCTCAACAAATCGCTGCACCGTCTCGAGCGTTTCTGGACCGATCAGATTCTCTATCGGCTCTAGCCCGACTGCGGGTAGATTGACTGGACCCCGGCCGTCTCTGGCCGGGGTTATTTTTTGCCGTGTGCGCTAAACCAGCTTGGGCGCTAGATATTGCGCCTATGTATCCTCCACAGCCCAATGCTTGGCGGGTGCGGGGCGATATGCTATTTCCGGGCGCAATCCCGGACTTTTCCCGTTGTTCGGTGCCGGTTGCTCCCGGGGCCAGGAGACCATGATGTCGGCGACGTCGAGCCCCAAACCCGCAAACGCTGTGGAGGCGCTGTTCTCAACCAGTCTGCGTGAGGTTGATCCAGAGGTTGCTGATGCAATCCAGCGCGAGCTCGGCCGACAGCGCGACGAGATTGAGCTGATCGCTTCCGAGAACATCGTCTCGCGTGCTGTGCTAGAGGCACAGGGTTCAGTCCTTACCAATAAATATGCCGAAGGGCTTCCGGGCAAACGCTACTATGGCGGCTGCCAGTACGTGGATATTGCAGAGCGGCTCGCTATCGAGCGAGTCACCAAATTGTTCGGCTGCAAATTTGCCAATGTGCAGCCGCACTCGGGCGCATCCGCCAATGCGGAGGTCTTTTTTGCGTTGCTGCAGCCCGGCGACACTTTCATGGGGCTCAATCTGGCTGCCGGTGGCCATCTCACCCACGGCTCCCCAGTCAACATGTCAGGCAAATGGTTCAAGCCGGTACCTTACGGCGTGCGGCGTGATGATCATCGCATCGATATGGAGGAGGTCGCCCGACTCGCGCGTGAGCACCGGCCGAAGCTCATCATCGCAGGTGGTTCGGCTTATCCGCGCATCATCGACTTCCGTGCTTTCCGCGAAATCTGTGACGGCGTCGGTGCGTTACTGATGGTGGACATGGCGCATTTTGCCGGTCTGGTGGCGGCCGGTGTTCACCCTTCGCCGTTCCCGCACGCGCACGTGGTCACGACCACCACTCACAAGACTTTGCGAGGCCCGCGCGGCGGCGTCATACTCTCCGACGACGAAAGCATCGCAAAGAAGCTTAATTCGGCGGTATTCCCCGGCATGCAGGGCGGTCCGCTGATGCACGTGATCGCAGCCAAGGCCGTGGCTTTTGGCGAAGCGCTGCGGCCAAGCTTCCGCACCTATGCGCGCAACGTGGTCGAGAATGCAAAGGCGTTGGCCGAGACACTGAAATCGCACGGGCTCGATATTGTTTCCGGCGGCACTGATACGCATCTGATGTTGGTTGATCTGCGACCGAAACGGCTCACCGGCAAGGTTGCGGAAGCAGCATTAGGCCGCGCGCATATTACCTGCAACAAGAATGGCATTCCGTTTGACCCGGAAAAACCGATTGTGACGTCCGGCATCCGTCTCGGCACGCCTGCATGCACGACGCGTGGTTTCGGCATCGCTGAATTCCGCCAGGTCGGGGAGATGATTGTCGAGGTGCTCGACGTATTGTCCCAGAAGCGTGTTGAGGAAGATTCGTTGGTTGAAGGCGCGGTGCGCGGAAAAGTGAAGACGTTGATAGGACGTTTCCCGATTTATCAGGATTGAGGCGTTATGCGTTGCCCGAGTTGCGGAAGCCTCGATACACAGGTGAAGGATTCACGCCCGACCGAGGACTCGGCGGTCATCCGGCGCCGCCGCGTATGTCTTACCTGCAATTTTCGCTTCACGACCTTCGAGCGCGTGCAGTTGCGCGAATTGACCGTCATCAAACGCAACGGGCGTCGGGTTCCGTTCGATCGGGACAAACTCATGCGGTCGGTCCAAATCGCGTTGCGCAAGCGGCCCGTCGAACCCGAGCGCATCGAACAGATGGTTTCAAAAATTGTGCGTGAGTTGGAAAGTCAGGGCGAAAACGAAATTTCGTCGGAGGCGATCGGCGAAATCGTCATGGAGCACCTGCGCGAACTCGATGATGTCGCCTATGTGCGTTTTGCCTCCGTCTACCGCAATTTCCGCGAAGCCAAGGATTTCCGTGCCGCACTCGATGAATTGTCGGGCGATGACGACGGCCGGCCTGCGGCAAGCGCGCGCAAATGAACGATCACGCTGCACCCGGATCTGAACCGGCTTTAGACGACGAGCACTTTATGCGGCTCGCCCTGACACTCGGCCGGCGCAATCTCGGCCACACCTGGCCTAATCCGGCGGTCGGCGCCGTGATCGTCAAGGATGGCACCATTGTCGGCCGCGGTTGGACGCAACAAGGAGGTCGGCCGCACGCCGAGGTGGAGGCCTTGCGCCACGCCAGAAAAGCGGCACAAGGCGCCACCATGTACGTGACACTCGAGCCGTGCTCGCACCAGGGCAAGACCCCGCCTTGTGCGGACGCCATAGCACGCACTGGAATTGCGCGTGTTGTTTCCGCGCTTGAGGATCCCAATCCGGAGGTGGCCGGGAAGGGACATGAGCGCTTGCGAGCAAAAGGTGTCGCCGTGGACATCGGGCGCGGCGCCGACGAAGCGCGGCGCGCGCACGTTGGCCATTTCACCCGCATCATCCAAGGGCGGCCACACGTGACATTAAAGCTCGCGATCTCCGCGGATGGTAAGGCGGGACTGGCCGGGCGAAAGGAGGCGGCAATCTCCAGTGAGGCAGCACGTGAGCGCGTATTTCAAATGCGCGCCGCAAGTGACGC
>Ga0187777_10001256_pt1 | contig 16554 bp, 11 predicted proteins | sample 1015_Q2_SP5_10_M_FD_132416 | JGI IMG/M metagenome (GOLD analysis project Ga0187777, IMG submission 132416) | Tropical peat soil microbial communities from peatlands in Department of Meta, Colombia - 1015_Q2_SP5_10_MG | ecosystem: Environmental > Terrestrial > Soil > Wetlands > Peat | place... | reverse complement strand
TTCTCGTAGCTCTCGTCTCGGACGATCACGTGCTCCAGGTCGGGCAGCCCATCCGCGAGCCCGGCAACGTCGGGCTCGTACTTCTGCGCCACCACGAGCACGCGACAGTTCGTGTGGCGGAGCATGTGGACGTGGGCTTCCCGGGAGTTCCTCGGGTAGAGAGGCACCCGCACCAGGTTCGCCGCCGCAGCCCCCGCGAAGAAGTCGGCGGCTTCCACCGAATTGTCCTCCAGGACACCCACCCGGTCACCCGGTTCGAGACCGCCTGGCCGCTCCGGCCGTAACTCGCTCGCCGCCCGCGGGAACAACGGATGGAGGTGGCCATGCCGCAGCGTGTCCGCAGCCGGGCGGTGCTCCCAGTGCTGGCGCTCTCGCTCGCGGCAGCCGTGGCCGCCCCGGCTCCCGTGCCGGCCGCCACCGCCGAGCGCACGCCGATGTTCGGCGGCGGGGTGGAACTGGTGGTGGTCGACCTGGTGGTGCGCGACCGCCACGGCAACCTCGTCCGCGACCTGCAGAAGGACGAAGTCGAGGTCTACGAGGATGGCGTACGCCAGCAGGTGGCCGAGTTCCGCTCGCTGCAGTCGGGTGCGACACCGGCCGCCGGCTCTCCAGCCGCTGCCGCCGACGCCGCTCCGGGCGTGCCGGCCGTGGCGCCGGCCCCCGCCCCTGCCGCCCGCTCGCGGGTGAACGTGGTCGCGCTCGTCTTCGACCAGCTCTCGGTCGACGGCCGCTCGCTCGCGCGTGACGCGGCACGCACCTTCGTCGAGGCACAGCCCGACGCCGACGGCTACGTGGCCGTCTTCCGCATCGACGGACGGCTCAAGATGGCCTGCAACTTCACCCGCGACAAGGAGGCTCTGCTCGCCGCGCTCGAGAAGGCGACGCTGGGCAGCTCACCGGCCTTCGCCTCCGGGGTGAAGGCGATGAGTGGCGACGTGGCCAGCTCTCCGAACTACGGCGACCCGCGCCAGACCGGATACGACCCGCGCGAGCTGCGCCCGGCGCACTTCGACGGCGACCCGGAGGCCGGCACGCCGATGGACGGCCCCGGCCCCGTCTCCGCCGAGCGCGGCATCGCCAACGCCGAGCTGGACATCCTGCGCACCGCCGAGGACGTCGAGCGCACGCAGCGCGGCAACTGGTCGCTCGACGGGCTGCTCTCGGTGGTGCACGGCCTGCGCAACCTGCCCGGCCGCAAGACGCTCGTCCACTTCTCGGAGGGCCTGCAGGTCCCGCCCTGGCTGGAGGACCCCTTCCGGGGGCTGTCGAGCGAGGCGAACCGCGGGGGTGTCAGCATCTACGCGGTCGACGTCCGCGGCCTGGGCAGCCGCAGCCATCTCGACGACGCCAAGGAGATGCTCGACCAGGCGGTGCGGGTCAGCGAGAGCCAGCGGCTGAGCGGGGGCGCCTGGCAGGGAGTCACCCGCGAGCAGGCGCGCGAGTTCGACACGGTGGAGGCCACGCTGCGCATCGACGCCCACGGCACCCTCGAGGACCTGGCCCGCAGCACCGGCGGCTTCCTGATCGGGGACAACAACGACCTCGGGCGCAAGCTGCGCACCCTGGGCGAGGACATCCACCACTACTACGAGGTCGCCTATGCGCCCAGCGACGGCCGCAACGACGGGCGCTTCCACCGCCTCGCCGTCAAGGTGCGACGGGCGGGGGCGCAGGTGCAGTCGCGGCAGGGCTACTTCGCGGTGCCGCACCAGCTCGGCCAGCCCGTCTTCGCCTACGAGGGGCCGCTGCTCGACGCTCTCGCCGAGCGGCGCCCGCCGCGGGCGTTCGAGCACCAGGCGGCCGTCTTCCGCTTCGAGGCGGACGAGGTGCTTGTCCGGCACGCGCTGGTGGCCGCGGTGCCGCTGGCGAACGTCCGCTTCAACCGCGACGAGGCGAAGGGGCACTACCTGGGGCGGGTGTCGGTGCTGGCGCTGGTGAAGGACGCCCGCGGCGACATCGTCGAGAAGCTCGGCGAGGACTACCTGATCCAGGGCTCGCTGGCGGACCTGCCGGCGACGCGGCAGCGGCGGGTGTCCTTCGTGCGCGGGCTGACACTCCCGGCCGGGCGCTACTCGGTCGAGACGGCCGTCCGCGACGGCGTCGGCGAGCGGACGAGCTGCGGGCGGCTCGAGGTGCGGGTCGAGCCGCGGGCGCCGGGCGTGCGCCTCAGCAGCCTGGTGGCCGTCGCCGGCGCCGCGCCCGGAGTGGCGGCTGCCGACCAGGACTTCTTCCGCCTGGGCGAGGTGAGCCTGGTCCCCGGGCTCGACGCCGAGGGGAGCGCGGTGCGGGCCGGCGACGGGCTGGCGCTCTACTTCGTCGTCTACGGCCGGCCTGGCGCCGCGGGACCTCCCCGGGCCGAGCTCGAGATCGGCAGCGGCGGCCGCACCGTCCGCCGCGGCGCCGTGCCGCTGCCGGCCGCCGACGCGAGCGGCCGCATTCCGCACCTGGCCAGGGTCAACCTGGAGAGCCTCGCCCCCGGCGACTACACGCTGCAGCTGAGGGTGGCGCAGGACGGCTCCACTGCCAGCGAGCGGACGTCGTTCCGCATCCTCACGGCGACCCCGGCAACGGCCGGGGCCGCCGTGCGCGCGGCCCGCTGATCAGGCCTCGTCGGAGGCGAGCGACTGGATGTCGTTCAGCACGCCGCCGGCGGTGACGTCGGGGCCGGCGCCGGGGCCGGCCACCACCAGCGGCTCGCGGCTGTAGCGGCGGGTGGTGAAGGACAGCAGGTTGCGCGTCCCCTTGAGGCCGCCCAGGGCCGAGTCGCGCGGCACCGCGCGCAGCCCTGCCTTCACCGAACGCCGCGTCGCCACCGCCACGTAGCGCAGCACGCGCCCGTGGGCCGCTTCGGCCTCGATCCGCCGCCGCCAGGCGTCGTCCAGGGCCGGCAGCCTCTCCAGGAAGTCGGGGAGCGACAGGCGGCGCAGCGCCGCCGGCACCAGGCTCTCGGCCCGCGGCACGCTCCCCTCGTAGCCGAGCAGGCGGGCGAGGATCAGGCCCTTGCGCAGCACGTCCTGGCCGCTCAGGTCGTCGCGCGGGTCCGGCTCGGTGTAGCCCTCGCTCATGGCCTGACGCACCGCGTCGGAGAAGGCGCAGCCCGCCTCCACCGCCGAGAGCACGAAGCCGAGGGTGCCGCTGACGCAGCCCTCGATCGACAGCACGCGGTCGCCGCTGTCGACCAGCTTGCGGAAGGTGTCGAGCACCGGCAGCCCGGCGCCCACGGTCGCCTCGAAGCGCAGGCGCCGGCCCTTCGCCGCCGCCGTGTCGAAGAGGCGGCGATAGGCGACGCGCGAGCCGGCCAGCGGCTTCTTGTTGGCCAGCACCAGGTCGAAGCCCTGGCCCAGCGCCTCGATCAGCAGGTCGTCCGTGTGCTCGGCGGTCACGTCGACCAGCACCGGGCGGGACACGGCGTGGGCGGCGATCCACTGCATCGCCTCGGCGGCGGAGGCGGCCCGGCCGCCGAGCTGCGACAGCAGCCGGCCCTCGTCCTTACCGCCTGCCAGCCGGTGCAGGCGCGCCCGCGACAGCCCGCGCGGGTCGAAGACGTACCCGGAGCGGTCGAGGGCCGCCACGATGCGGATGCGGCCGTCGGTCGAGGCGGGGGTCATCGCCGCCAGCGCCCGGCCTACCCGCCCGAAGCCGAGCAGCACCACGTCGGTGGGCGGGCGCTCGACCGCGCGTCCGCCGCCGATCTTCGCCAGCTGGAAGGCGCCGTGCACCGCGCGCGCCGCCTCGGCGGCCTGCTTCTCGTCGACCACGAAGGAGATGTTGAGCTCGGAGGAGCCCTGCGCGATCGCCATCACGTTGACGCGGTGGGCCGCCAGCGCAGAGAAGACGCGGGCGGCGATGCCCGGCGTCCCCGCCATGCCGCGCCCCACCACCGCCACCACCGCCACGCCGCGTCTCGACGACACGCCGTCCACCAGCCCCGCCTCGATCTCGTCGCGGAACGCGTGCTGCAGGGCGACGAGGGTGCGCTCGGCGTCGGCGTCGGGCAGGGTGAAGCCGATCGAGCTCTCGGAGGAGGACTGGAAGATGGTCGACACCGACAGGCCGGCCGCGTGCACCGCGCCGAAGGTGCGGGCCGCCATGCCCGGCACGCCCATCAGCCCCTTGCCGGCGACGGTGACCAGCGCCTGGCCGCGGATGGTGGCGAGCGCCTTCACCGGGTAATCCGCCAACGTCCGGCGGGTCGACACCTCGGTCCCCGGCTTCCCCGGTTCGGTGAACGAGCGCACGTGCAGGGCGATGCGGCTGCCGTCGAGCGGGATGAGCGCCCGCGGGTGCAGGACCTTGGCGCCGAAGTAGGCGACCTCGGCGGCCTCGCGGTGGTGCATCTGCGGCAGCAGGCGCGCGTCCGGCACCGCCCGCGGATCGGCGGTCAGGATGCCGGGAACGTCCTTCCACAGGACGACACGCTCGGCCCCCAGCGCGCGGGCGAGGAGGGTGGCGGTGAGGTCGGAGCCGCCGCGGCCGAGGGTGGTGACGGCGCCGTCCGGCCCGGCGCCGATGTAGCCCGGCACCACCGGGGTGACCCCGCGCCGCAGCAGCGGGAGCAGCACCTGGCGGGCACGGCGCCGCGTCTCCTGGAGCTCCGGGGCGGCCTGCCCGTGCCGGCCGTCGGTGAGCACCAGCTCGGTGGCGTCGACCCGCTGCGCTCGACGGCCGGACCCGTCCAGGGCGGCGGCGACCACCGCGCTGGCGGCGCGCTCGCCGCGGGCGACCAGGGTGTCGCTGGCCCGGGCGGAGAGGTCGGCGAGCGCCGACATGGCGTGGGCGATCTCGCGGTACTCGCGAGCCTGCTCGTCCGCCAGGGCCAGCAGGCGGCGGCGCGCGGCGGCGGACGTCACCAGCGCGTGGGCGAGGTCGCGGTGGCGCCGAAGGAAGGTGGCGGCGGCGGTCGAGGCCGCCCCCACCTCACCCTGGACCGAGCGACGAGCGCCGTCCAGGAGCAGGTCGGTCACCCCCGCCAGCGCGGAGACGACCACCACCAGCGGCCCGCGGTGCGCGCGCACCAGCGCGACCGCGTTGCGCACCGCCGCCGCGTCGGCGAGAGAGGCCCCGCCGAACTTCCAGACCTCCGGCCGCGGGGTGCGGCCGGCACCGACGCGCTCTCCAGACATCTGCAGCCCTCATCGGAGGCATGCGCCCGAGCGGGCGCGCGCCTGTCTCAAGGAGGCGCATTGTAGCAGCGCGGGCGGAGGCCCTCCGGGGCCGGGCTAAGGGGTGAGCTGGTACGTCTGCCGCGCCAGCCAGCGCACCTTCACCGGCACGCCGTTCTGCCGCGCCGGCTCGAAGCGCCAGCTGCGCACGGAGTCGAGCGCGGCGGCGTCGAGCGCCGGCCCTGCCGAGACCACCACGTTGAGGTCGCGGGGGCGGCCTTCCTCGTCGACGACCATCTCGATGGCCACCGTCCCGTTGCCGCGATCGCGCCCCGTCAGGCGCGGGTACACGGTGGTGCCGGCAATGCGGCGCGGCGGCGTCACCTCGGGACCGGGGTCGAGCGAGCGCGGCTGCAGGGAGGGCAGCGAGCCCGGCAGGGTCGGCGCCGGTGTCGCCGCGACGAAGACCTGCTGCGGGGCCGGTGTCGGCGGGACGGGTGTCGGCGTGGGGAGAGACGGCGGGTAGGGTCGGGCCTGTGCCTCCACCCGCGGCCTCGGCCGCAGCAGCGAGGCGGTGCGCGTCGTCCGGCGGGCCGGCGGGAGAACCCTGGCCGGCGCCGTTGGCCGAGCCGGCGTGGCCGGGCGGGCCACCGTCGGCACCGCGGTTGCCGCGCGCACCACCGTCTGAGTCGTCCCCGACAGGACCGCGGCCGCAGTCGTCAGGATCACGACCAGGCTCGAGCCGGCCACCGTCATCGGCCGCACGCGCCCCCGCGGGAACAGCGGCCGCCGCCTGGCGCCTCCCGGCCGCGAGGCGACCGTCTCGACGTGCTCGTACCAGCCACGGCCTCCGCCGCTGGCGATGGCGCTGACCGGAAGTGTCAGCGAGGACGGGGGCTCCTGTGGCGCGGCGAGGCGTTGCGCGCCCGCGGCCGGGGCCAGCAGGTCCAGCTCGCGCAGCGCCAGGGCGCCCACGAACTCGCCGGCCGTGGCGAAGCGGCGGGCCACCTGCTTGTCGAGCGCCTGCGCGAACAAGTCGTCGTAGCGGTGGGGCAGCCCGGGATTGCAGCGCCGCGGGGCCGCCGGCACCTCGTGCATCACCCGGTAGATCACCTGGGTGATCGCGCCCTGGAAGGGCGGCTCGCCCGTCAGCATCTCGTACGCCACCACCGCCAGCGCGTAGATGTCGGCGGAGGCGGTCACCTCGAACCCGGCGATCTGCTCGGGCGACATGTACGAGGGCGAGCCGAGGATCTCGCCCGCGGTGGTCATCACCGAGGTCGCCAGGTGGGCGACACCGAAGTCCATCAGCTTCGGCTGGCCGCCGGGCTGCACGATGATGTTGCCGGGCTTGATGTCGCGGTGGATGACCCCGGTGCGGTGCGCGTAGTCGATGGCGTCGGCGACGGGGGAGAGCAGGGCCACCACCTCGGAGGGCTCGAAGCGACCGTGGTCGCGCAGCAGCTCCTGGAGGGTGCGGCCCTCCACCAGCTCCATCACCATGTAGTCGAAGCCCACGTCGAAGACGCGGACGATCGCGGGGTGGCTCAGCCGGCCCGCGGCCTGGGCCTCTCGGCGGAAGCGCCGCAGGTAGTCGGTGGCGGTGCTGTGGGTGAGGTACTCGGATTTGACGGCCTTCGCTGCCACGATCCGCGACAGCACCGGGTCCCAGGCCTTGTACACGCGGCCCATGGAGCCGTCGCCGATCTCGTACAGAACCTCGTAACGCCCCAACCGTGCTGGGCACATGAAGGCGCCGTCACTCCGGGGGGGATGGAGCGCTGGTCAAAGCATATACGAGACCGCACCGGTGTGAGTCAAGAGAAGCCGCTCACAACAGGAGTGGTTTACACCCAGAGGCCGGGGATCGTCCGGTGGCAGTCCGGGCAGGCGCCGCCCTTCATTCGGTTCTCGAGGACCGCCATCCCCGTCCGCCGAATCAACGGTTTGCCGCAAGCGGGGCAGTAGGTGCTCTCGCCGGGATGGCCCGGCACGTTGCCGAGATACACGAAGCGCAGGCCCTCGGTGATCGCGGCGCTGCGGCACCGATCGAGGGTGGCGATCGGGGTCGAGGGGACATTCTGTAGACGATACGAAGGGTGGAAACGGGTGAAATGCACCGGCGTCTCCGGACCCACCTCGTCGCGGACGAAGCGCGCCAGGCTCCGGGCCTCCGCTTCCGAGTCGTTCTGCCCCGGGATCACGAGGTAGACGATTTCGGTCCAGGTCCCGCCCCGGCGCAGCCGCCGCAGCGTCTCGAGCACGTGCTTCAGCTCGCCGCCGGTGTGGCGTTTGAAGAAGCCCTCGTCCATGCCCTTGAGGTCGACCTTGTAGGCGGCGATCTCGCGGCACATGTCCGCGAGCGGCTGCTCCTGCACGTAGCCGTTGGAGATCACGACCGTGCGCAGCCCGGCCTTGCGGCCGGCCTGGGCGATGTCGACCACGTACTCGGCGAAGACCACGGGCTCGGTGTAGGTGCAGGCCAGGAGCGGCGCCCCCTTCTGTTTCGCCAGCGAGACAACCTCGGCCGGGGGCAGGCTCATGGTCCTGACCTGCTCCGGCCGCGCCTGGGCGATCTCCCAGTTCTGGCAGCAGCGGCACTCGAGGTTGCAGCCCGGGGTGGCGAGCGAGAGCGCCAGCGAGCCGGGCAGCACGTGGAAGAACGGCTTCTTCTCGACCGGGTCGAGGCCGAGGGCGCACGGGCGGGAGTGGACGAGCGTGTACAGCTGCCCCTTGCGGTTCTCGCGGGTGCCGCAGGTGCCGCGTTCGCCCTCCGAGATCTTGCAGCCCCGGGGGCAGACGCCGCACTCCACCCAGCCGTTCGGCAGCGCCTTGTTCCACCGCGCCGGGACGGGGTTCAGTCCCCCCTCCTCCGCCGCGAGCGGCCGCGAGGCCTGGAACGGGTCCTGGAACGGCTCGGCCTCGAGCCCGTCGGGCCGCGCCAGCGCGCAGCCGCCGCACCCGGCGGCGACGGCTCCCAGGAACTGCCTTCGCTCCATCAGACCTCCACCCGCTCGATGCGGACCTCGTCGGCGACGCCGAGGCCCAGCCGCGCCGCCGCCTCGATCCAGCGCGGGCCCCGGTTCTCCGCCGCGAGCGGCGGCAGGCCCGCCTCCTTCCTCCGCGCCTCGATCACCTGCCAGCCGACCCGGTCGATCGCGACCGGGTCGGTCGAGGCGAGGAACCCCGAGTAGGGCCAGGCCCACCGCGGCACCCGCCCGGGGCCGCCGTGGCACTGGCCGAGCGAGCCGTCGACCACGTTGAGCCGCAGCTTCTGCCGCACCAGCGGGTGCGCCGAGAGCGCGGGGACGAACGGCGCGCAGCCCTCCTCGTGGAGCTTGTTCGGGTTGTGGACCGCGCCGTACCAGTTCTTCATCGAGAGCGAGGCGCCGGCGATGTAGTGGTCCTTCAATACGGCGCAGGAGACGACGGCGGTGAGGTCCTCAGCCAGGACGCGGGCGAAGCGCGAGGCGGAAGGTCCCCAGTCGACGAGGTCGCCCCAGCCGTCGTCGTTGGTGCCGAAGACTCGGACGCCGCTGCGGCTCAGCGCGTAGCCGGCGGCGAGCAGCTCGCGGTCGGTGCGGTCCCACACGTAGATGCGCTCGGCGGGGACGCCGGCGGCCTGCAGCCAGGCGGCGAGCTGCAGCGCCACCTCCGGCCGGGTGCAGACCCCGCGGCCGCCCAGGCAGTTCACCTTGATGCCCACGACGTCCTTCGGCCTGAACAGCCGTCTCATCGCCAGGACCGGAGTCTGCTCGCCGGCCGCCCGCGCCACCGCCGCGCCCAGGCCGTCCGCGAGCAGCTTCGGTTCGAGCCCTCCGCCGGCTGCCAGCACCCCCGGCCGGCGGCCGACGGCCACCACGGCTCTAGACGGCGCCGACTTCGGCCCGGGCTCCGGCCCCGGGAGGAACGCCTCGGCCGCGCGCGCCAGCGGGCTCGTCGCCGCCGCGCTGGCGGCAAGGCCCACGAACGCGCGTCGGCGGCCCGCGTCGATCGGTGCCCGGCGAGAGGGGCTCACGGGTGCTCCGGGAAGACCTGGCCGGTGAAGACGGAGAGCGTCGCCCCCTCGCGCCAGGCGTCTCTCGGCAGGCCCGCCTTCTCGGAGAGAGCGTCGAGCATCTGCTCCACGTTCCAGCCCTGCTCCGGGGCGACCTGCGGCAGGAAGAGGGCTGCCCGGCCACCCTTCTGCAGCACGACACCGTGGGTGCCGATCCTGATCTCCTTGTACGAGCCGATGGGCCTGCGCGGCGAGAGCACGGTCACCTCCACCTCCAGCCGCGGCAGCTCGGCCGTCTTCACCGGCAGGAAGCGCGGGTCGTGGAGCGCCGCGTCGAGCGCCGCCTCGACCGTGCCGTAATAGAGCGGGAAGGTGGGCTCCGGCTGGCCGATGCAGCCGCGGAGCTTGCCCTCGCTGCGAATCTCCAGCGGGTCCGTCCGGTTGAGGGTGACGAAGACACCCTGCCGGCGCTCCTGGTCGCGGCCTGCCGGCCAGGCGGCGAGCGCCTTCTGCAGGTCGTCCGTCCCGCGCAGCTCCGTGTCGAGCGCCGCGCGGGCGAGCTTCACCAGCCGCGTCCCCGCCTCGGCCGTCAGCGCCGGCGTCTCCGGCGGCGCGTCCTCGAGCTGGGGAGGCACCGTGAGCGTCGCCACCTGCGGGACCTTCGGCTCGCGCAGGAACACCATCGCCGCGTAGGACACTGCGCCGTCGCTGTCGTCCTTCACCCCTGGGATGTCGGAGGAGGCGTAGGCGGCGAGGGTGAGCGCCTTCGCCCTCGGCGCGATCCTCGGCAGCAGCTCGAGCATCGTCTCCAGGTCGCGCCGGCCGCAGATCGTGTTCCCGGTCTCCTGCAGGTAGCCGCGGAAGCCGTCCGCGTCGACGGCGGCGAGCAGCGCGATCGCCCGCTCGTTCATGGCGCGGATCCTCGGCAGCACCGCCGGCTGCAGCGCGCCGAAAGGCTGGTAGTCGAAGCGCGGCCCGTAGTGGGAGAAGTCGCTGGAGAAGACGAACAGGGTGCGGCCGTCGTCGAGCTTCGCCAGCCGCGCGGCGAACACCTTCTCCATGTCCGCGTCCGTCTCGCCCGCCAGGATCGGCACCAGGCAGAAACGGCCGAGGGCCGCCTGCAGGAACGGCAGCTCGATCTCGACCGAGTGCTCCTCTCCGATCGCGGCAGGCACCGGACGCGCCTCGCCGCCCTGCAGGGACGCGGAGACGCCGGCGCACAGCGGGATCTCGCCGATCGGCGTGCGGTAGGCGGTGGCGTCGTCGATCGCGTACCCGCGAAAGGCCTCGTGGTGCGAGGGGCCCATCACCACCACGCGGTCGAAGTCGCCGGGGCGCAGCAGGCGGAAAGCCGTCCCCGCCACCGGCCCCGAGTAGTTCCAGCCCGCGTGCGGGACGACCAGCGCCACGGGCTTCTGCGGAGCGCGGTCGAGCGGGGCGCCCGCCCGCATCAGCAGCTCGGCTGCGGCCACCAGCGAGGCGCGGCCCGCGGGGTACCAGCTCCCGGCGAGGGCCGGCGGGCGGACGCGGTCGCCGCTCCCTTTCTCCGGGGCGAGGGTGACCGGCGCGCCGGCGAGCGCCACCGCGATCGCGTAACCGGCGATGGCCTTCATGGCAACCTCCCCCCCAATGTGAACCCGCCCCGGGCGTCGCGGGACTCGCCCGCGCGGGTCACGCGCACCGCCGCGGGCGCCGCGACGGGGCACTTCGCCTCGCACAAGCCGCAGCCGACGCAGAGGTCGGGGTCGATGCGCGGCCGGCCGAGCTTCACCGCCCGGCCGTCCGGCCGCGTGAGCGCGGCCGGCTCCAGCGTGATCGCCTTGGGGCTGGTCGGGCAGACCTCCTCGCAGACGACGCACGGTATCGCCATCGCCCAGGGCAGGCAGCGTCCCCAGTCGAAGAAGGCGGTGCCGATCTTCACCGGCCTCTGGGCCCCGGCCGACGCCGTTCGTGTCCAGCCCTTCGTCTCCGGCGTCAGCGGGGCGATCGCGGCGGTGGGGCAGACCTGGCCGCAGCGTGTGCAGCTCGGCTCGCACCAGCCGCGCCGCGGCACCAGCACCGGCGTGTAGAGGCCCTCGAGGCCGGCGGTGGTCAGCGAGGGTTGCAGCGCGCCGGTGGGACAGGCATTGACACAGGCGCCGCAGCGCACGCAGCGGGCGAGGAAGGCGTCCTCGGCCAGCGAGCCGGGCGGCCGGATCGCCTCGGGGCCGGCCTCGGCGGTGGTGGCTCGCAGCAGCGGCACGACGGCGGCGCCCGCCAGCGCGGCGCCGATGAGCTGTCGGCGCGGCAGGTCGACGCCGCCGGCCGGCGCGGCCGCCCTGGCGAAGGGCTTGAATCGGATCGCGCCCTCGGGGCAGGTCGAGAGGCAGTTCAGGCAAACGTGGCACTCCGACACCCGGTGCTTGGCGAACGGCTCGTCGCCGCCCTGGCAGTCGCGGGCGCAGCGGTTGCAGGCGTTGCAGCGCTCCTCGTCCACCTGGATGCGGAAGAGGGCCGTGCGCGCGGCGAGGCCCAGGAGCGCCCCCAGCGGGCAGAGCGCCCGGCACCACCAGCGGACGATCCAGCGGTTCGCGGCGAGCAGGCCGAGGAAGACGCCTGCCGTCAGCCAGGCGCCGCCGAAGGTGCGCGGCCGCGTGCCGCCGGTGCCGAGAGCGGCGTGGACCGCGGGCAGCAAGGCGGAAGCGAAGGAGCGCATGGCCAGCGAGAGCGGGTCGAGGAGACCGACGACGCCCGTCCCGGCGAGGGCCGCGATCCCGAGCGCCAGCAGGAGCAGGTACTTCAGCCGGAAGTGCGGGCGCCAGCGGTTCGCCCTCTGGTAGGGGCCGTGGCGGAGCCGGCGGGTGAGCCAGGAGGCGAGCTGGTGCAGGGTGCCGAGCGGACAGATCCAGCCGCAGAACGCCCGGCCGAAGAGGACGGTGATGGCGACCACGACCAGCGCCGTGGCCAGCCCGGCCGGCAGCAGCCACGACGAGGCCAGCACGGCGGCGGCCGACAGCGGGTCGAGCTGCAGCAGCATCCGCACCGGGACGCGCCGCAGCCCCTCGTCGCTCATCAGCGCGAGCGCCGCCAGGAACAGGAGCAGGAAGTAGCCCTGGTAGACCCGGCGGAAGCCACGCAGCAGCTCAGGCACCCGCGCCCACCTCCGTGACCGGCCCGACGCCAGCCGCCACGCGGCCGAGCCCGCGTCCCTCCGCCTGGACGATCGAAGGGACGTCGAAGGGGTCGAGGCCGAGCTGCCGTGCCGCCCATGCCTCGCAGGCGACCGCGTCGGTGCCGGCGGCCACGGCGTTCACCGCCTTCAGGTCGTCGAGCCGGCCGCCGGTCGGGCCGTTGCGCAGCATCACCCGGGTGGCGTCGACGACCGTGAGCGTCGGGCGGAACGCCGCCGCCAGGTCGACCACGCTGGCGTGGATCTCCTGGTGGAGCCGGCCGCGGTTGCCGCCGAGGAGCCCCATGTGGTTCTTGAGGCCGCAGGTGAGCCGCGACAACGAGTGGTGCTTCACCACCGGCACGTTGATCAGGCGATCGGCCTGGAGGACGGCGGCCAGCACGTCCCAGCTCGAGAGCACCACCCCGCCGATCGCGACCGGGGCGAACGTCGCTCCCGCCGCGGACAGCAGCTCCGCGCCGGCGGCGCTCGCCGCCGAAGCGATGCCCGAGCGAACGGCCACCCGGCCCGCGTCGTGGACGGGGTTGTCGGTCACGATCACCCGCGCCGCGCCGGCCGCCCGGCACTGCCGCACCACCTCGGCGACGACGTCCGGGTGCGTGTTCGCGCCCTGCTCGGGCGTGCGGTCCCAGGCCATGTTGGGCTTGACCAGCACCGTCTCGCCCCGCTTCACGAAGCGGGCCATGCCACCGAGCCCGGCGAGCGCGGCCGTCACCATGGCGGTGGGGTCGCTCCCGCGCGCCACCACCAGCAGCGGCCGCGAGGCCTCCTCGGCCACCCGGTGATCGCGGACGGCGCGCGCGGGCGGGGCCGGCTGAAAGCGGCCGCGGCTGGCCAGGCCCAGCCAGGCGAGCCCGCCCGAGCCGCCGAGCACGATCCCCGCCCCGGCGAGGCGGCGCAGCACCAGCCGGCGGTCCACCCGCTCGCTCATTCGGCCCTCGGCAGTGCGGGAGCCAGCCGTTCCGCCGCCCTCAGCAGCCGGGCGGAGCCGGTGACGCCGGGGTCGGCGATCACCCGCACCACGACCGCGCCGCGCCGGAAGTAGGCCGCCTGCTCGGACACCTGCGCCTCGTCACCGGGGCCGGCCGTGCGCTCGTGGCCCGCCTCGCGCTCGAGCGCGGCCCGGGCCTGCGCGACGGAGCCGAACACGAGCGCTTCCGCGTCGGCTGGCGGGTCCTCGGAGCGCCAGTACCGCAGGCGCCGGCAGCCGGCGGCGCGCAGCGCGTCCGCCCCGCCGTCGACGCGCTCCTCCAGCCGGCTGGCGGGCAGGTCGAGGGTCGGCGGCGGGCTCACGACGGGCGAGCCGCCGTCGGAGACGCCGCCCGCCCTCAGCGCGCCGCGCACCAGCCACGCCGTCAGCAGGACCAGCGGCGCCGCCAGCGCCAGCCCGGCCAGCCACGCCCGCCCTCCCCGCCACATCCCCGAACTTTCGGCTCGTTCGGCTCTTTTCGCATGAGCCGTTTGATCCGCCCCCGCCGATGACATAATCCCGCCGACGCGCCGTCGGTCGGCATCACCCGATGGAGGTGAGCGTGCAGCACGGCATTCAGCTTGGCGGGATCGACTACCTGATCCTCGTCATCTACTTCCTGTTCGTCATCGGCATCGGCTGGGTCCTGCGGCGCTACACGAAGACCAGCGAGGACTTCTTCCTCTCCGGCCGCGCCATCCCGGCCTGGATCGCGGGGCTCGCCTTCCTCTCCGCCAACCTGGGCGCGCAGGAGATGATCGGCATGGCCGCCTCCGGCGCCAAGTACGGAATCGCCACCGCTCACTTCTACTGGGTGGGCGCCATCCCGGCCATGGTGTTCGTCGGCATCTTCATGATGCCTTTCTACTACGGCTCGAAGGCGCGCTCGGTCCCCGAGTACCTGAAGCTGCGCTTCGACGAGAAGACGCGCGGCTTCAACGCCATCTCCTTCGCCACCATGACGGTCTTCTCCTCGGGCATCTCCATGTACGCCCTGGCGAAGCTGCTCGAGCTGCTGCTCGGCTGGGACTTCAACTTCTCACTCTGGGTCTCGGCGGCGATCGTGCTCGCCTACATCTACCTGGGCGGGCTCACCTCGGCGATCTACAACGAGGTGCTGCAGTTCTTCCTGATCGTCCTCGGCTTCGCGCCGCTCGTGTACCTGGGCCTGCGCGACGTCGGCGGCTGGAGCGGCCTCAGCGCCCGGCTGGCCACGGTGGCGACCGCCAACGGCTACGCGCCGGGCACCTGGAGCGAGTCGTGGCGCCATCTGACCAGTCCCCAGGCCAACCCGATGGGGGTCGAGTGGTTCGGCATGGTGATGGGCCTCGGCTTCGTGCTCTCGTTCGGCTACTGGTGCACCGACTTCCTGGTGGTGCAGCGGGCGATGGCCGCCAACTCGATGGCCGCGGCGCGGCGCACGCCTCTCATCGCCGCGGTGCCGAAGATGATGTTCCCGTTCCTGATCATCGTCCCCGGCATGATCGCCATCGGCCTCACCTACGCGGGCACCAGCTTCACGCTGCCGAAGATGGCGGACGGGAGCTGGGACTACACCATGGTCATCCCCAACCTGCTCCAGCACTACTTCCCGCCGGGGCTGCTGGGCCTGGGCCTCACCGCGCTCATGGCCTCCTTCATGTCCGGCATGGCCGGCAACGTCACCGCCTTCAACACCGTCTGGACCTACGACATCTACCAGAGCTACATCAGGAAGGACGCGACCGACGCGCACCTGCTGTGGGTCGGCCGCATGACCACCATCTTCGGCATCCTGGCCTCGGTCGGCACCGCCTACCTGGCGACGCGCTTCAACAACATCATGGACTTCCTGCAGCTGGTGTTCGCCTTCGTGAACGCGCCGCTCTTCGCCACCTTCCTGCTGGGGATGTTCTGGCGGCGCACCACCGGCCACGGCGCCTTCTTCGGCCTCATCTCCGGGACGGCGGCCGCCGCGATCCACCACGGCCTGACCCTGCCGCAGAACGCGGTGGCTGGCATCAAGGGCGGCTGGCTGGCCTCCTTGCCCATGCACACCTACCCCTCCGAGATGGCCCAGAACTTCTGGACCGCCATCTGGGCCTGGAGCACCTGCTTCGCCGTGACCATCGTGATCTCGGTGCTCACCGCCCGGCGCAAGACGGACGGGGAGCTGACCGGCCTCGTCTACTCGCTGACCCCGCGGCCCAAGGAAGAGGCGCACCTGCCCTGGTGGAAGACGCCCGCCGGCTTCGGGGTCGCGGTGCTGGTGCTGGCGGTCGTGCTCAACGTCGTCTTCTGGTAGGCGAGGAGGCAGCCATGGGTCTCGACATCCGCACGCCGATCGGCCTGATGTTCGGCATCTTCGGGCTGCTGCTCGCCGGCTACGGCCTGATGACCAGCGGCTCTGCCATCTACCAGCGCTCGCTCGGCCTCAACATCAACCTGGAGTGGGGCGCCGTGCTGGTGGTGTTCGGCGGCGTCATGCTGTGGTTGGGCTTCCGGGGCGGTAAGAAGTGAACAGCGCCCTCAGCTGCTCGCGGCTGGCCGGCTTGGCCAGGTGCCGCTCGAAGCCCGCCTCCTCCGCGCGGCGCAGGTCGTCGGGAAGCGCGTAGCCGCTGAGCGCGACCAGCCGGACCTCGCGCAGCTGCGGGTCCTGCCGGATCGCGCGGGCGACCGCGTAGCCGTCCATCTGCGGCAGCCCGACGTCGCACAGCACCAGCTCCGGCCGCAGCTCGCGGACCCGGTCGAGGCCCTCGCGGCCGTCGTGGGCGACCGCCACCTCGTGCCCCTCCAGCTGCAGCAGCTCCCGGAGGCTGTCCGCCGCGTCGCGGTTGTCCTCGATCACCAGCACCCGGAGGCGGCCCGGCGGGTGCGCCACGCCTTCCGCCGCCGGCTCGGCCACCGGCGTCGTCTCGAGCGGGAGCGAGACCACGAACTCCGACCCCGCGCCAGGCCCCGGGCTGCTCGCCGACACCGCACCGCCGTGCAGCTCCACCAGACCCCTCACCAGCGCCAGCCCCAGGCCCAGCCCGCCCTGGCTGCGGTGCAGGCTCGCGTCGGCCTGGGCGAACGGCTCGAAGAGCTGGGCGAGCATCTCGGGCGCCATCCCCACGCCGGTGTCGGCGACGCGGACGACGGCCCTTCCGGCCTCGGCGGACGAGGCCACCGTCACCCGCCCGCCCGAGGGCGTGAACTTCACCGCGTTCTGCAGCAGGTTGCCCACCACCTGCGCCAGCCGGCTCCAGTCGCCGCGCAGCGGCAAAGGCTCCGCCGACAACTCGGCCCGCAGTTCCAGCTTGGAGAGGAGCGAGCGGTGGTCCTCGATGGTCCGGCG
>Ga0187777_10001255_pt1 | contig 16556 bp, 19 predicted proteins | sample 1015_Q2_SP5_10_M_FD_132416 | JGI IMG/M metagenome (GOLD analysis project Ga0187777, IMG submission 132416) | Tropical peat soil microbial communities from peatlands in Department of Meta, Colombia - 1015_Q2_SP5_10_MG | ecosystem: Environmental > Terrestrial > Soil > Wetlands > Peat | place... | reverse complement strand
GTCGCATACCTGGGCGTCGGCGACCCCGCCGTCTGCCCGGCCGGACCGCCGAGCATCATCGCCGACAACACGATCAGGAACGTGTACGGGGACGGGATCAAGCTCGGGGCGAGCCTGTGCCGCGCTGGGTGCTTCAGGGCCACCTATCACGTCCTGGTGCAGGGCAACATCGACTACGGCTCCGGCCGCGAGGGAGTCGGCCCGGACGACGCACACGACGTGACCATTCAGGACAACGTCTTCGTGGTGGTGGGCCACGACTTCATCTCGGGTGAGCTGTACAAGCGGTGGGGTGCCACCGACATCAGCATCGTCCACAACCTGTTCGGCCAGCGCGGGTGCGGGAGCGGACGCTGCGGCGGCTACTACTTCGTGCAGTTCCACGGCCACGGCGCGATCTCGAACATCCTGGTCGAGGACAACAAGGTGACCGGTGGAACCCTCCTGTCCGGCTTTACGAGCTACACGGGTACCCCGGTTGCGGGCGTGAAGTTCGTCGGCAATGTGGCCGCGAAGCCTATGGTCTCTCCGGCCATGGTCATGCTGAGCAACGCGGCCGATGTCGTCATCGCCCGCAACCAGGAGCCCATCGGCCCGGGCAACCGCTTCCTCGTGTTCCTGTCGTCGTGCCGCAACGTGCAGGTCGTCTCGAACACGGTCATTGGGCTGCGTCCGCACAACGTGGTCCGGCTCAAGAGAGGGCACTCCGTCGGCATCGTGACCTCCGGCAACAAGACGTAGGGCGGGCCCGGGCGACGACGGGCGGCCCGGCTCTGGAGATCGTCACGACCTGGGGCGGGGCCAGTCCTCGGGGGCGACGACCTTGCCGAGACGACCCCGAAGGTAGTCCCAGCAGCCTCGGCACCAGAGGGCAATCGAGCGGCGCTTGCCCGACTCCAGGAAGACGATCGCGGCCAGCTTCCGCAGGACGCCGGAGTACGTCCGGAGCGTTCGCTTGGCCGTCAGCGGCATCAGGCGCGTCTTGACGTACAGGGAGTTGCGGACCTCGTAGTAGAGGCGCCAGTCCCGCTCGGCCCCGCGGGCGTGGTCCTCGTCGTTGAAGTGATAGACCGACGCCTCGGGCACGGGCCGCACCGGAAAGCCGGCCGCTCGGGCGCGCCAGAAGTACTCGGTGTCCTCTGCCCAGAAGAACAGATCCGCCCGAGGTACTCCGATCGTGCGCACCACCACGGCATCGAACAGCGGCCCGCACCAGGATGGGAGGTGTCCGTGGAACCCGTGCGGATCGGTCTGGAGAGGAATGAGGACGTCGGCGCCGCCGGACGCCGCAAGCAGCCGTTCGAGGCAATCGGGATCGGGGGCCACGTCGTCGTCGACCACCCACACCTTGGTGGCGTGCTGGTCGAGCGCGAGTTCGAATCCAAGCGCGTACCCGCCTGCCGGTCCGAGGTTGGCTCCTGTTTCGACAAGCTGAACGTCCGGCGTCGGTTCCAGAAGCTCCCTCGCAAGGTGGTCGTTGTCGACGACCAGGACGAGATCGGGGGGCCGTGTCTGGGAGCGCACGGCTTGCACGGTGCGAAGGAGTAGATCTCTTCGCCGAAAGGTCAGGATCGTCGCAACCACGAAGGGAACGGGCTCAGTCATTGGGGTGTGCATCGATCCCATCCTGGCAACAGGGAAGGGACATGATATCGACTCGCTTCGGAGGATCGTGTGACGGCTCGGCTGGGTGAGTCGCCGGGTGCCGGCGGGATGGCCAAGGCTTCCGACGTACCGGCCGAGGCTCCCACGGACGTCGACGGGAATCGGCCGGGCCCGTTCTTCATCGTGGGCGCGTCGCGATCGGGAACGACGCTGCTGCGAGTGACGCTGGATCGGCACCCGCTGATCGCCATTCCCCCGGAGTCGCACTTCATCCCAACACTCTGGCGACGGCGTCGTCGTTATGGAGCGGGGGGCCGCGTCCAACGTCCCGAGGCGCTTCTCGAGGATCTTGCTCGCGACCGCAGATTCAGGGACTGGGGGATTCCGATCGAGCGTGTGCGAGACAGGCTGACCGCGGCGGGACCGCCGACGTTGGAGGCCGCGATCGAGCTGCTGTATCGCGAATACGCGCAGGCAAAGGGGAAGCCGGTATGGGCGGACAAGACGCCCGAGTACGTGTGGCACATGGAGCTTCTGGGCCGGCTGTTTTCGAAAGCCAGCTTCGTGCATCTGGTTCGTGACGGGAGAGACGTGGCCCTGTCGATGCTGGACCTGAACCCGTACATGCGCCACGCCGCGGCGACGGCGCCCCTGTGGAAGCGCTCGGTGAGGAGCGCCAGGGAGGCCGGACGTGCGATGGTACCCGGACGCTATGTGGAGCTCCGGTACGAGGATCTGATCTTGGACCCGGAGACCACCCTGCGGAGGCTCCTCGAGTCGCTGTCGGTGCCCTTCGACTCGTCCGTGCTGGGTCACGATGCGCGAGCCATCGAGGCCGTTCCGGAAGCTCGGCGCTCACGACACCAGCGACTCGCGCTTCCGCCGACGCGAGGGCTGCGGAACTGGCGGCAGGACATGCGACCCGCGGAGGCCGCTGAGTTCGAGGCGATCGCGGGCCGGGAACTCGTGGCCTTCGGCTACGAAGTGACTGCCAAGCCCACGATGCGTCGTCGCGCCGGCGCCTGGAAGCGGGTGGGTGGATACGGCCTCCGCACGCTCGGGCCGAGCCTTCGAAGCCGGGTGCGGTGGCTCCGCAGGAGTCGACACCGGCGTCGCGTGGGCCGGAGGCTCGTCGTCGCGGGCCGGCAGGAAACCGGGGGTTCGAGGTGATCGTCGAGCGAGAACGTCAGGTCGTGAGCCAGCGAGGCATTCTCGTCGCCGGGCTGGTCTTGACCGCGCTGTACGTGGCGGGCCTGATGTGGCTCGCGGGCCTCGGCTCGTACAACTTCTTCATCGCGTGTCTCATCGCTCCCGTTCTGGTGGCGATCTCACTCCCCGCACTGGCGAGGGAGGCGCGGCGCGAGGGTGATCGCACGCTCTTCTGGATCCTCGTCGGCGCGCTCCTCGTCAAGCTGGTGGCTTCCCTCGTCCGCTATTACATCGACTTCGTCTACTACCACGGGGTAGCGGATGCGGCCGGGTACTACGGCAAGGGGCTCGCCCTTTCGGAACAATTCCGGGCTGGGGTCTTCCACCTGAACCTGCACACGTTCACGGGCAGCTCGACCTTCACCTACCTGATCTCGGCCGCGGTGCTGACGATCATCGGTCCGTCGAAGCTCGGCGGCTTCCTGGTGTTCTCGTGGCTTGGCTTCTGGGGGCTGTTCTTCTTCTACCGCGCCTTCGTCATCGCGGTGCCGGAGGGTCGCCGGCGCCAGTACGCGGCCCTCACGTTCTTCATGCCGACCCTGCTGTTCTGGCCGTCCGAGATCGGCAAGGAGGCGTGGATGATGCTGTCCCTCGGGCTTGCCGCCTATGGGGCAGCGGTGGCGCTCGCGCGGAGCCCCTGGCGCGGCCTGTTGGCTTCCGCGTTGGGCCTGTGGCTGGCCAGCCTGGTGCGGCCGCACATGGCGGCCATGCTGGTCTTGGCGATGGCGGTCGGCTTCCTCGTGCGCAAGCCGAAGTCGGAGCTGCGGCAGCTCGCTCCTGTGGTCAAGGGCCTCGGGTTGGCGCTCGTCGGCATCCTGGCGTTCGTGCTCGTCAGGAAGGCGAGTGCGTTCCTCGCTCAGGCGGGCGTGACGGTCGGCGGTGGGTTGACGCACGCGGTGGATCAGCTGGTCGCCCGAACGGGCGGCGGCGGCTCGGGGTTCGAGCCCTCGATCCTCACCAGCCCCATTCACGCTCCCATCGACATCGTGACCGTCCTGTATCGTCCGCTGCTCTTCGAGGCGAACAGCATCACTTCACTGGCTGCCGCGCTGGAGGGCTCGTTCCTGCTGGTGCTGACGGTGGTGAGGTTCCGCTGGATCATCGCGGCGGCGCGAAGCGTTCGACGACAGCCGTACGTTGCGGTCGCGCTCGCCTACACGATCATGTTCCTCATCGCGTTCTCCGTGTTCGCCAACTACGGCACCCTCGTGCGGGAACGGTCGCAGCTGCTGCCTCTGTTCTTCGTCCTTCTCTGTGTGCCTCCTCCCAAGCTTCGCTCGGAGGAGTGATGCAGACGGTCCGACTCGCCGACCGGGAAGCAACCCTCGACCGCGTCGGCGCCTGCCTGCTGGGAGCCGCGGTCGTGTGGACGGTCGCGACCGCCGCGATCGCCGGAGGCCGGCCGGGCCCGGTCGTGCTGATCCTGGTCGCCACCGGCGCAGCCTTCGCGGCGGGGCGCGTCGTGGGCGTCGCGGAACCCCGGTTCGTGCCGGCCGCGATCGGCGGGATCTGTGTGCTGCTGGCGGCGATCTATCTGCGCCAGAACATCGCGGGGAAGGCACTGGGAGGCCCGCTGCAGTACTCGAACGCAAGCGCGGCGCTGTACTTGCAGGGGACGATCGCCGCCCTGGTGCTGGCGACGGTCCGTCCGGGCCCCGGTCGCGCCGCGGGGTTGATCGGGGCGGCGATCCTCGGCTGTGCCACGCTGGTCGCGGACTCCCGGGCGACCGACGCTCTGCTTCTCCTGCCGGTGGTCGCGTTGTTCCTACGCCGGCCTGCTGACGTCCGATCGGGACTCATGACCTTCGCCGGGCTGTTGGTCGCAGCGCTGCTGCTGACCGTCACGCTCGGGGCGACGGCGCCGGCTGGGGTGCGACACGACAGGGGACTGGATTCCGTGGACACTGCGCTCAGCGGCAATCGCCTCGCGCTCTGGCACGACGCGATGACGTTGATCGGCGAGCATCCCGTGAGCGGTGTCGGCCCCGGGCGCTTCCAGTTCGAGAGCCCAACGGCTCGCTCCGACCGCGACCTGCGCTGGGCGCACAACGGCTTTCTGCAGCAGGGAGCCGAGCAGGGCCTGGTGGGACTGTTCCTGACGCTTGCCCTGTTCCTGTGGGTCTTCGTCCGACTCGGAGTCTCGCCGACCGCCGACCGGACCTGCGCCCTGGCCGGTGCCGCGGTGGGTGCGCTCGGCATCCAGGCGTGCGTGGACTATCTGCTGCACTTCCCCGCCCTTCCCATCGCGGCGGCGGCGCTGGCAGGGTCGGTCATCTCGTCGAGCTCACCCAGGTGGTTCCCGGAGGTGGCGAGCGCGTGAGCGTCGACTCGGTGGCTCGCAAGGCGATCAAGACGACGGCGCTGCCCTTCGGCGTCCCCGGCCGGGTCCGACCGGGAGACCTGGTCGTCCTCCTCTATCACCGTGTGGGACAGGGAGATCGCGAGATCGACCAGCGGGCGGAGGCGTTCGAGCGGCAGATGGCGTACTTGGCGGCCCGGCCGGACACGGGGACGCTGGATGCCGGCCTCGACGGCGACGGCCGGGTCGGGGTCGCCGTCACCGTCGACGACGGCTACAGGGACTTCTACGACCACGTGCTTCCGGTGCTGGTCCGCCACGGGGTTCCCGCGCTCTTGTACCTCGCGACCGGGTTGGTCGAGGGGGAGGGTCCCCCGCGCGCCGACGAGTTGCCACGCCTGACCTGGTCGCAGCTCCAAGAAGCCGTGGCCTCTGGTCTCGTGACGGTGGGCGGACACACCCATGGTCACATCGATCTGTCCCGCTCGTCCGAACAGGAGGCGGAGGACGAGATGCGACGTTGCAAGGACCTCATCGAGGATCGGTTGGGGGTGGCCTGCCGGCACTTTGCCTACCCGTGGGCTGTCGCGGGTCCCGCCGCCGATCGGGCGGCCCGTCGCGTGTTCGACTCGGCGGCGCTCGCGTGGGAGACCAACCGTCTGGGGAAGACCGATCCCTACCGCCTCGGGAGGACCCCGGTTCTTCGCAACGACGGCATGACCTTCTTCCGGGCGAAGGTTCGGGGGATGCTCGACGCGGAAGCGCTTGCGTACAGGGCCCTGCGGCGGGGCCCGTGGCGCAGGACGTGAGCAGCGGGACCCGCGTCGCACATGTCGCCACGATCGACCTGACGGTCCACGCCCTGCTCCTGCCGCAGCTCAGGGCGTTGAGGGACGCCGGATATGAGGTGACGGCGGTGAGCGCGCCGGGACCCTTCGTGCCGCTGGTGAAGGCGGAGGGCATCCGGCACGTCCCGTGGCCCCACGCGACCCGGGCGTGGGATCCGCGGTCGGATCTGCTCGCCCTGCGCGAGCTCACCGCGATCCTGCGGCGGCATCGCTTTCACATCCTGCACACCCACAACGCCAAGCCGGGGGTGATGGGGCGGATCGCGGGGAGGCTCGTGGGCATCCCGTGCGTGGCCAACACCGTGCACGGATTCGACGCGACGCCGGACGACCCGATCGCCAAGCGCGTGGCGTTCATGGGGGCAGAGCGCCTCGCCGCGATGTTCTCCGACGTCGAGCTCTACCAGAGCCGAGCCGATCTGCAGCGCGCCGTTCGGACGGCCCTCGTGCCGCCGTCGAAGGCGGTGTTCCTGGGCAACGGGACGGACCTGAGCCGGTTCGACCCAGACCGTGTCGGGTCCGGCGCGGGCGCGTCGCTGCGCAAGGAGGCCGGGATCGAGGGCGATGCCGTGGTGGTCGGGATGATCGGCCGGCTCGTCGGCGAGAAGGGGTACCGCGAGTTGTTCCGCGCGGCCCGCATCGTGCGAGAGCAGTGCCCCGCCGTCCGATTCGTGGTGGTGGGAGACCGTGACCCCGCGAAGGCGGACGGCATCAACGAAGCCGAGATTGCCGAGGCGAGCGGGGACGTCCTCTTCCTCGGGTGGCGCGACGACATTCCCTCGATTCTCGCGATGACCGACATCTTCGTCCTGCCCTCGTGGCGGGAGGGGGTGCCGCGGTCGGCGATCGAGGCCGCGGCGATGGGACGGCCGATGATTCTTTCCGACATCCCCGGGTGCCGCCAGGTCGTCACCGACGGCGTCGAGGGGATCCTGGTTCCGGTCCGCGATCCCGACGCGCTGGCGTCGGCCATCCTGAGGCTCGCCGGAGACTCCAATCTGCGAGCCCGGATGGGGGCCGCCGCGCGAGCCACGGCCTGCGAGCGCTTCGACGAGCGAACGGTGGTGGCCACGATCCTGCGTCAGTACGAACGGGTGCTGGCTCGGCGAGGTGTTCGCACGTGACGACGAGCCGGGTAGTGGTCGTCGGGGCGGGCGGCCATGCGCGCGAAGTCCTCCAGATCTTGCTGGCCTGTAGGCAGATCGGACTGGACGTCGAGCCGGTCGGCTTCGTCGACGAGGCGACGTGGCCGGACGGGGCGACGCTCGACGGTGTTCCGATCCTCGGGGGCCTGGAATGGTTCGAGAGCGCCGGGCAGCCTGCTCCGGAGGCCGTCTGCGCCGTGGGAACCCCTTCGGTGTGTCGGTCGCTCGCCACCCGAGTCGGTGCGCGCGGAGTCCGGTTCGCCTCGGCGATCTCGCCGTCCGCTTTGGTGGCGGGCACGGCGCGGATCGGCCGCGGCGCCATGGTCTTCCCCAACGTCGTGGTGGGTCCGGGTGCGTTGATCGGCGACCACGTCGCACTCAACGTCGGCGTGACCGTCAGTCACGACACCGTGGTGGGCTCCTTCTCGGGGATCGGCCCCGGCGCCCATCTGGCCGGAAACGTCACCCTCGGCACGGAGTGCTTCGTCGGGATGGGGGCCAACGTGATCCAGGGCGTCTCGATCGGCGACGGGAGCGTGATCGGTGCCGGCGCGACGGTGCTGGACGACGTGCCCTCAGGCATGACGGCAGCGGGGGTGCCGGCGCGCCTGATCGGCCCGGCGAGCCCGATGCCGCTCGACAGGCGCCGGCCGTCCCGTCGGGTCCGAACATGACGCGGCGTTTCCGGCTGGCCGTCAAACGGGGGTTCGACGTCGCGGTCTCGTGTGTGCTGTTGCTGCTGCTGTCGCCCGTCATGGCAGTCGTCGCCCTGGTGGTCAGGCTCGACTCTCCCGGTCCGGCTCTCTTTCGGCAGGAGCGGACCGGACGTGGGGGAGTGACGTTCTCCATCCTGAAGTTCCGGTCGATGGTGCGGGGTGCCGAGCGGAGCGGACCCGTCATGTCCATGTCCGACGCCCGGGTCACCACCACCGGCAGAGTTCTCAGGCGGACGAGCTTGGACGAGCTTCCACAGTTGCTGAACGTCCTCCGGGGGGAGATGAGTTTGGTCGGTCCTCGCCCGCTCCTTCCCGGGACGACGAGGGCGACCGAGGCCCGTCGGCTCGAGATGCGGCCCGGTGTGACGAGCCTCGTCGAGGTGAGCAATCCCCACCTCCTCAGCTGGGATGAGCGCATGCAGGTCGACGTTTCGTACGTGGAGGAATGGAGCCTGTGGCTCGATCTCCGGATCCTCGTTCGCACGATTCCGGTCGTGTTCACACGCAAGGACATCCTGGATACACCTCGCGACAAGGCGAAGGAGGTCGACCCTCGGTGACCGTCGCCGCGGTGCATCAACCTCAATACCTGCCGTACCTCGGCTTCTTCGACAAGGTTGCCAAGGCGGACGTGCTCGTGGCGCTCGACAGCGTGCAGTTCCACCGCCGGGGTCTGCAGCACCGCAACAAGATCAAGTCGAGTCAGGGTTGGCAGTGGTTCACGGTCCCCGTGTTGCACGAGACCGACCAGCTGCTGCGCGACGTCGCGATCAACCCGACCGAGCCATGGCAGCGCAAGCACGCGAATGCCGTCCGCTGGAACTACGGGAAGGCCCCGTACTTCGAGACCTACTCGGACGAGCTCATCCGGATCATCGAGCGACCCTGGGAGCAGCTCGTGGAGCTCGACATGGCGCTGACGCGCTGGGTGATGGACTGCCTGGGGATCACCACGCCCATCGTGCACTCCTCGGAGCTCGGCGTGGGGGGGAGTAGTTCCGAGCTCTTGGCGGACCTGTGCGTGGCGGTGGGAGCGGACACGTACCTGTCCGGGCCCGGCGGGCGCCGGTACATGGATCTGCAGGTGTTCGAGGACCGGGGCGTGGGCGTTGTCTGGCAGGAGTTCGAGCATCCGAGCTACCCGCAGCTGTTCCCCGACGTGGGCTTCATCCCGGACTTGTCGATCATCGACACGCTCCTGTGCTGCGGCCGGGAGACCGCGTCACTCCTGGGAGCGTCGGCGTGAGCGGGGGACCCATCCTGGTCGTGGCGCCGCACCCCGATGACGAGGTGCTCGGGCCGGGCGGCACCATCGCGAGGCGAGTCCAGGAGGGGCGCGACGTCTTCGTCGTGGTGGTCACGCACGCGGACCCCTCGATCTTCCCCGACTACTCGTTGGAGGACGGCCGGGGCGAGGCCGTCCGTGCCGACGGGATCCTGGGTGTGCGCAAGACGATGTTCCTCGAGGGATTTCCGGCGGCTCTCCTGGACACGGTTCCGCAGGCGGCTCTCAACGCGGCGATCCAGGAGGTGGTGGACGAGCTCGAGCCGGAGGTGCTGCTGGTGCCGTTCCCGGGGGACCTGCACGTCGACCACCGCAAGGTGGCGGAGGCGGCGCTGGTCGCCGCCCGGCCGGCCCGCGCGCATCTCGTTCGGCAGATCTGGGCGTACGAGACGGTCTCGGAGACCCACTGGGGGTGGGGCGTGGGCCCTCCGTTCGACGCCAATGGATACGTGGACGTCTCGGCGTTCCTGGAGACGAAGCTGGAAGCGGCCGCGGCGTACGAGAGTCAGATGCGCGCCTTCCCACATGAGCGATCCATCGAGGCGCTGCGCGCGCTCGCAATCGCTAGGGGGGCGGTCGTGGGCGCGGGAGCAGCGGAAGCGTTCCAGCTCGTCCGGGCCATCGATCGTTGGTGAACGGCAGTCCGCGGATCGACCGCGGCCGACAGTCGAAGTAGGGAGGAGCAATGGCAGGGATATCCGAACGAGGCACGTACGGACGGGCCGGAATACCTCGGGTCTGGGCCTTCGTCGTCGGCGGCGGCTTGCTGCTGCTGGCGGTGGCGGACGCCGTCTCGGGTCGTCACGGCCTGAAGGTCGGCGGCCACACGGCGCTCATGACGGCCCCGACCCTCGATGTCGTCTACGCGCTACTGGGGATCGCGGCGATCGCCTCCGCGTTCATCAGTGAGGTCGCGGTGAAGGTGACGCTGCGGACGATCGGGGTCGTGCTGGTGGTGCTCGTCGGTCTGGGGATCGCGGCCCGAGCGTCGATCGGCAAGGCACTCGGCTTCCCGACGAAGATCCCGATGGCCATCAACCTGTTGGATTTGGCCGCGGCGGTGGCCGTCCTGGTCATTGCGTTCTCCGCGGCCCGTCTTTCCTACGCCGAGGACTGAGCGACGCCGATCCAGAGTCCGCATACCAGCCGTCCGAACGGAGGGAGTTCCATGGCTGAGGAATCTGTCCTGGTCACCGGAGGTGCCGGTTTCATCGGCTCCCATCTCGTGCGAGGCCTGCTGCGGCAGGGGCACGCCGTCAGAGTGATCGACGACTACGCGACGGGGCGCATTGAGAACCTGGAGGATGTTCGCGGCGACATCGACCTGCTGGAGTCCAGTCTGCTGGACTCGGCTGCGCTCGCCCGGGCCGTCCGGGGCGTGACCGTCGTCTTCCACGAGGCGGCAATACCATCGGTCGCTCGGTCGGCGCGCGATCCCATGCGTTCTCACGAGGCGAACGTCACGTCGACCGTGGCCCTTCTGAACGCCGCGAGGGAGGCGGACGTCGAGCGATTGATCTACGCCTCGTCGTCGTCGGTGTACGGGGGGATCGACGCCCTGCCGGTGCACGAAGAGCTCCCGACGGTTCCTGTTTCGCCGTACGGGGCCTCGAAGCTCGCCGGGGAGCAGTACTGCAGGGCGTTCACTCGAACCTTCGGATTCCCGACGATCTCACTGCGCTACTTCAACGTGTTCGGGCCGCGCCAAGACCCGACGTCCGAGTACGCGGCCGTCATCCCTCGGTTCGCGCTCGCTCTGATCCGGGAGCAGCCCCCCGTCATCTTCGGCGACGGTCGCCAGTCCCGCGACTTCACCTACGTGGACAACGTCATCGAGGGGAACCTGCTCGCCGCGCGGGCGAGTGAGGAGGCGTTCGGCGGCGTGTTCAACGTCGCGCAGGGGGGACGACACACGCTTCTCGAGCTCCTCGTCATGCTGGAGAGCATGCTCGACGTGGGATCCGCGCCGCCGCAGTGGGAGGCTCCGCGGGCCGGCGACGTGCGGCACAGTCAGGCCGACGTCTCCGCGGCCGGTCGCCTGCTCGGCTACCGCCCGCTCGTCACGTTCGAGGAGGGCCTGCGCAGGACGGTCGACTGGCTCCGCTCCGTTGCTCCTGCCGCGGTGGGCCTGTGAGGGCGGCAGCCCTCAATCAATGCGCCGTGGCGTCTCCGTTCGCCGAAGGCGATGAGGTCGTGCCCTCGACTGTCGCGCGGACCGCGTCGATCGCGGATGGCAGGTCTCCGATCCGCAGCCGGTAGCAGTCGGCATCCCTCAGGACCTGCGCGAGCACTCGTACCCCCTCCGCTTTGAACCGCTTGAAGTTGTATGAGTTGTCCACGAGGGCGACGAGCGCTTCGGCACGCGATATCGGCTCCATACGGGTCGTGCTGCCGGCAACGTAGCTCGGGAAGACCACCCAGCGAAGGGAGACGGGGGTCTGCCCCTCGATGGCCCCCGGCCGGAGCGCCTCCGCGCTCACGTAGTGATAGGGAGTGTCTTCCTCCGCGGTCCGCATCTCCGCGGGAAGGGACTGCAGCAGCCCGGGGAACAGCGGCCAGGACGGCGGCTCCAGACGCAAAGCCTTCTGGAAGGGCCGCACGAGGCCCGTCAGCGGGTCGATCGCCAGGACCTCGTCGCTGACGTAGGAGAAGCCCGATCGAACGAGGCCCGCCACCAGCGTGGTCTTTCCGGAGTCCATGGGCGCGGGCAGGGCGACCGCGCTGGCGCCGAGCGCAGCCACCGACGCGTGCAACAGCAGGAGCGAGGAGGTTCGCCGGATGGCGTCCTGCTGGACGGCCCATACGATGCTTCGCGTGACGTCGGACGCGCTGAGCGCGGGAGGGACGGCCTTGCCGTCAACCTCCAAGGAGAAGAGTCCGCCGTGAGCCCTTCGAACGCGAAGGGTGCTGGATGCCCGGTCGTCCGTCGACCGGAAGGGCGCGAGGTATCCGTCGAGCATCTCGTAGACGAGATCGTCGTCCACCTCCAGACGGAACGAGTAGTCGAGGGCGCGGTAGCGCCAGCAACGGCCACCGGGTGCCCGCTCGTCCCACGGGCTGTGCGCCGGGACGGCTGGGGAGGCGCGCACCGTCACCCCCACGTCCTTTGCGCGCACAGCGAAACCGCCTCGGGGGACCCCTCTGCGACTCGAGGGTCCTCCGAGGCGGTTTCGACGAGCGGTCGAGTCCGTCCTAGGTGCAGGAGCAGACGTTCTTCACGCAGGAGCAGGACTTTCCTGTGTGGTAGGCGACCACCGAGTTCAACGGCTTGCCCTTCTTGCTGACGGGAGTGCTGCACTGGGCAGCGCATTCCGACGGCGAGATGTCGTCCTGGGCGCACTTGACCCCGGTGTCGTTCTTCCTGGCGCACTGACAGCACGCGTGCAAGCTGGCGGCGTAGGCCGATGGGGCCGTGATGCTCTGAATGACGGGAGCAGCCCATAGCAGCGTGCCACCGACGATCGCTCCCCGCTTCATCAGATCGCGCCGGGTCAGGCCGAACTCGCGCCGCAGGCCGTCGTCCCTCTGCTCGTCGCTCACGTAGCCTCCTCTCGGGGCGGTGCTTCGTGTGCAGAGGGTCGCAGACGCGCGTAGGGGGCCTCATCGGCACGTCACCGTATCTTTTCTGCGGCACCGGCCCGTCGCGTCTCACCCGTCCGGGCCCGGCTCCTACGGCTCACCGCGCGTCGGCGGACACGAGCAGGCGAGGCCCAGCCGGGACGCCCGATGGCCCGAAGGCTTCATCGACGCCCTGCCGGAAGGCCCGCACCATCTCGGCGGGGGAGGCCATCGCCAGTTGCGAGCAGGCTTCCGTGCCCGCGACCAGGCGTTTCACGGTACGCAGCGACTCCGGGCCCACCTGGGGGAAGTTGATGGTGCCGGTGGCCAGGTGCAGCAGCGCCACCCCTCGCGACACCGGAGTCAGGACCGGGCCGTCTGCGACGAAGGTCATGACCATCTGGGGCTGGACCGGCTCGGTCACGCGAAGCCGGCCTTCGAGGGGGTCGTCGGCCTCGCCGTCGAGGCTCGCAAGGATTTCGGGCGAAACCGCCAAGCGACGCGGGACGGGGACGATCATCGCCGTGGCGTGGTCCACCGCGACCCAGCGCGCCGGGGTCGCGAGGGCACCGGCGGACAGCAGACGCCGCCGGCCGTCGTCGAGGACGGTCGCCAGGGCCCTGGACATGAGCACATCGACGCCCTCGATGCGGACCAAGGTGGCGTGCAGGAAGACGGCGTCCTTCCGGGTCGGCGCCAGGAACGTTTCCAGCTCGTCCAGGAACGTCCGCCGAAGGGCGTCGACGCCGAAGGACCGGACCGCCGCGATGGTTCCGCGATACATCACGTGGAACCGTTTGATGCCCGCCGCCCCGGTAGGGGTCTGTGGAGCGACGTAGATGGAGTAGTAGGGAGTCGTTCGTTCGTCGGTCCGGTACTCTCCCAGCGCGCGGTCCAGCCAGATCCCCATCTCGCGCGAGTTCGTCCGGACCCCGAACGTCTCTCCGTTCAGCTCGAACGACCGGTGCACGATCCAGTCGAGGCGGTTGAGCTTGTCCATGCACGGGCTCTCGCTGTCCTCCCAGTCGACGAACTCCAATCCGTCGAAGCCGTCAAGCATGGGCGGGCTCCCCAACCGTGGCCAGCAGGCCGCTCTTGCGAAAACGCTGATTGAGCGTTCGGACGTCGCGCTCCACCTGCGAATCGGGAAGGCCCGAGGCCTCCGCGATCTCGCGGGACAGCTCCGCGATGGTGGCCGACCCGTCGAAGAGCTCGAAGACCAAGGTGGCCGTCGGGTTGAGGTAGTGCAGCCGGTCCTCCACCTCGTCGTAGACGACCGCCTCACCATCGATCTCCACCACCGTCAGGTCGGGGCGTGTCCGGGGCTTGACGGGGGCCGTCATTCGTCGACCCACTCGAGGATTCCGGCCCGGTCGAACTCCCCCAGGATCCGAGTCACGTCCTCGGTCACCACGTCGGGGTGCAGCGCGGAGATCTCGCAGATCGCGGCCACCATCTCCTCCGGTTGGGTATCTCCGTCACACAGATGCCAGATGGCGAGGGCGGTGTCGTTCAGCAGGTGGACGGAGTCCTTCGTCGGATCGACGACCGCGTTCTCGGTTCCGGCCTGGCGAAGCCATACGCCCTCGCGTCGCCGCGGCCGGCCGCTTCGGACGGTTGTGTTCATACTCGCGCCCCAATCAGCTCGTCGAAGACATCGTTTTGAACAACGAAGGCGGCCGCCTCGAGCCTGGAGTGCACGCCGAGCTTGCCCAGAACGTTCTGGATGTGCGTACGCGCGGTCTCGGGGCTGATGACGAGTTCCTGTGCGATTCGATCGTTGCCCGCCCCGTCGGCCAGGAGCGCCAACACTTCCTTCTCGCGCCTGGTCAGCTGCTCGAGGAGCTTCACGGCCTCGTTCTGCTCCCTGCGTCGATGGACCAGCTGGGACAGAAGGGGTCCGAGCATCCGAGGGGGGACCAGCGTCTCGCCGCGATGTACCGACCGGGTCGCGTCGATCAGTTCGGCCAGCGGGCACTCCTTGGTCAGGTAACCCGTTGCGCCCGACTCGAGCGCGCCGACAAGCGTGAGCAGGTCGTCCTCCTGAGTGCCGAGCACGAGCACCCGGCATCCCGGGACCCGAGCGCGGATCTCGCTCGTGGCCTGCAGCCCGTCGGTGTTCGGGAGGCCCGCATCCACCAGGGCCACGTCCGGCTCGAGGCGTTCCGCTTCGGCGAGCGCTTGCGCTCCGTCGCGAGCCTCCGCGACGACGCGCAGGTCGGGCTCACTCTCGAGCACGACGCGAACAGCTTCGCGAAACAGCGACTGCTCGTCCGCGAGCAAGATGCGAACCTGGTCGTCCTGGACCGACACGGGGTCCTTTCTCGGGCGGGCCGGCGGCAGGGCCTCAGGTTAGAAGGGCCGAACTGCTCGTGCACCCGCCCAACGACGTATTCGGGCTACGGAGTTGGGCGTAGGCGTCGCCGTGCGAACGGCGGATCAAGGCTCCCGTCGCGGCGGAGTGACGATCCCGTGCCGGACCCCGAATGCAGCGGCCTCCAAGCGGGAGTGCACCTGCAGCTTGGAGAGAATCGCCTGGACATGGGTCCGCACGGTATTGGGGCTCATGGCGAGCTCCGCAGCGATCTGCTTGCCGGAGTTCCCCTGTGCGAGAAGGGCGAGGACCTGACGCTCTCGGTCGGTGAGTTGCTCGGCGAGCAGCGCCGCGTGCTGCTCTTGCGGGCCGACATTCCCCGCGGCTGCTCGCGCGAGCCCTTGGTTGATGAGTACGCGGCCGTCGACCGCGGCTCGCACCGAGTCGGCCAATTGGGCCACCGGGGTGTCCTTGGTAAGGAAGCCGTGGAGCCCGCGCCGCATCGTTTCGTTCACCCACCTGGGCGAGCTCGACGCGGTCACGACGATGACCTTCAGATCGGGAAGGCGTTTGGCCAGACACTCGGCCAACGACAGCCCATCCTCGTCGGGAAGACCGATGTCGACCAGCGCCACGTCGGGACGCAGGGTTTCCACGAGTCGCCCGGCCTCTTCTGCCGTCGAGGCGAGGCCGACCACGTCCATGTCCCATCGTTCCAGGGCCGTGCGGACCGCCTCGGCGAAGAGCTTGTGATCGTCGACGATCACGACCCGAATCCGCTTGGTCGCGGAACGATCCTGACTCAAAGTCCTGATACCGCAGGCAGCGTGACTCGAAAAGACGTGCCCTTCTCGGCCATCTCCACCGAGATCGTCCCGTCATGGGCTTCGATCACCTTGCGCGCGATGAACAGACCCAGTCCGTGACCCCTCCGGCCCGCTGTGCCCGCGCTCCCGCGCACGACGGGGTCGAAGATGGTTTCCAGCTCGTCGGGCCTGATCCCCGGGCCTCGATCCGTCACGCGGATCGAGGCCTTCCCCAGCCTCCCGCCGACCGCCACCAACACGGGCGCGTCGGGTGGGGAATAGGCGAAGGCATTGCGGATCACGTTGGACAATGCGAGGCGGAGCTGGGGCTCGTCGGCGTTCACGACCACGTCAGAGGAAGCCGTCAGCTCGAGGCGGTGGGACTCGGCGTCCAGCGGGGGACTGGTTGCCGCGTCCAGCACGATCGGGGCCAACAGGCGAGGGGCGCGGCGCAGAGCGTACCGGCCGACCGACCACTGGAGGAGCTGATCGACCAGCTCGGCCAGTTCCTCGAGTTGGCGGCGTGACCGATCCAGCAGACCCCGCTCCTGCTCCGGATTGGCATCGAGCGCCGCCTCGATCGCGGCCCGTGCGCCGAGGAGAGGGTTCCGGAGCTCGTGAGCGGTGGCGGCCAGCCCGAGCTGGAGCTGCTCAGCGCGCTCCTGCTCGGACGCCTTCCGATTGAACAGCCGAAGGACCTCTTGCAGAAGGTGGGTCAGAGGCCCCCGCCAGGCGCCGCCGTCGCCACCAACCAAGATGAGCGCGTCCTCC
>Ga0187777_10001254_pt1 | contig 16564 bp, 14 predicted proteins | sample 1015_Q2_SP5_10_M_FD_132416 | JGI IMG/M metagenome (GOLD analysis project Ga0187777, IMG submission 132416) | Tropical peat soil microbial communities from peatlands in Department of Meta, Colombia - 1015_Q2_SP5_10_MG | ecosystem: Environmental > Terrestrial > Soil > Wetlands > Peat | place... | reverse complement strand
GTGCCGAGGCGTTTTTCGCCGAGCACGGCGAATTCGATCCGGAAGTGGATCGCGCCGTCATTACCGTGCCGGCGTACTTCAACGACGCGCAGCGCACCGCGACGCGCGACGCCGGCCGCATCGCGGGCCTCGACGTCCTCCGCATCATCAACGAGCCGACCGCCGCATCGCTCGCGTATGGGCTCGACAAACGCCACACCGGGCTGATTGCCGTCTACGATTTCGGCGGCGGGACGTTCGATATCTCGATTCTCCGCGTCGAGGACGGCGTGTTCCAGGTGCTCGCCACCAACGGCGACACGCATCTCGGCGGCGACGACATCGATGCGTTGCTCGTGCAACAGGTGCTCGCAGACGCAGCGTCCGGCTCGGGCCGCGCCGATGTCGCGTCCGGCTTGAGCCGGACACACGAAGAGATCCAGGCGATTCGCAAGTCGGCGATCCAGGCCAAATGGGATCTCTCGGATCGCGATGAAACCACGTTGAACGGACGCCGGTTCACGCGGGCGGAGTTCGAAGCGCTCATTCGCCCGATCGTCGACCGCACGCTCGACCCCTGCCGCCAGGCGCTCGGCGACGCGGGCCTCGAACCGCCGCAGATCGACGAAGTCGTCCTCGTCGGCGGATCGACCCGGATTCCGCTCGTGCGCCGCCTCGTCGGCGAGCTGTTCGGCCGGACACCGCACAGCGAGCTCAACCCCGACGAGGTGGTCGCCCTCGGCGCCGCCGTGCAGGCCGACATCCTCGTGACCGGCAATCGCGAGATGCTGCTGCTCGACGTCACCCCGCTGTCGCTCGGGATCGAAACGATGGGCGGCGTGATGTCGAAGATCATCATGCGGAACTCGACGATTCCGGCGACCGGCAGCGAGATGTTCACGACGTTCGTCGACAACCAGACCGCCGTCGACATCCACGTGCTGCAGGGCGAGCGGGAACTGGTGGCGGACAACCGCTCGCTGGCGCGCTTCAAGCTGCGGGGCATTCCGCCGATGCCCGCCGGCATGCCGCGCGTCCAGGTCCAGTTCCAGATCGACGCGAACGGCATCCTGAGCGTCACGGCGCACGAGCTCCGGACCGACGTCGAGCAGACGATCGAAGTGAAACCGTCGTACGGACTGACGGACGAGGAAGTCGAGCGGATGCTGCTCGACTCGTTCGAGCACGCCGAAGCCGATTTCGCGGCGCGCCTGCTGATCGAAGCGCGGAACGAGGCCGAGTCGGTCATCCAGGCGACGGAGAAATCGCTCCGGTCGCCCGATTTCGGCGAGATCGTGAGAGCCGAGCTCGCGCCGGGCGAACGCGAGCGGATCGACGGGGCACTGGCCGACCTGAAGACGATCGTCGCCGGCGACGATCGCGAGCGCATTCAGCAGAAGACCCACGCCCTCAACGAGGCGACGCAGCACCTCGCCGAGGTGATGATGAACCGGAGCGTCAGGGAAGCGCTCGCGGGCAAGAACATCGACACCATGTAGATGCCGAAAGTCACCTTTATCATCGACGGCGAGCCCCGCACCGTGGAGTTCCAGTCCGGCAGCCTGCCGTACTCCAACCACGGCAAGCCCGAATCGCTGCTCGACGTCGCCAAGAATCACGACATCCCGCTGGAGCACGCCTGCGGCGGCAACTGCGCGTGCACGACGTGCCACGTCATCGTGCGTCAGGGCGCCTCGAATCTCAGCGAGATGGAAGACGACGAGGCCGATCGTCTGGACACCGCCTGGGACCTGACGCCCGATTCGCGACTCGGGTGTCAGGCCGTCGTCACGGGCGATGTCGTGTGCGAGCTGCCGATGTATACGCGCAACTACGTTCAGGAAGGCGGCGGCATCCAGCTCGGGAAGTCCGAGAAGGAGAAGCGTGCGTGAAATGGATTGACGCCGAAGACATCGCCATCGCGCTCACCGAAAAATATCCGCACATCGACCCGCTGACGGTCCGCTTCACCGACCTGCGGGCGTATGTCCTCGGCCTCGACGGCTTCGACGACGACCCGAAGGCGTCGAACGAGCCCAAGCTCGAGGCGATTCAGATGGCCTGGCACGACGAGTATCAGGACGCCAAGGGGTAGATGCTCGGGATCTTCCGTCCAGGCATGCGGGGATACTTCGTCCCGCTCGTCGCCGGCATCGTGCTGACCGTGAGCACGTTCATGCCGTGGATCCGCGTCGGCGAGCTCTCGCTGCGCGGCGTGCCGGACGTGGCCGCGCTGTGGGTCGCCGGCCTGGGCGCCGCGGCGGCCGTCCTCGCGCTCCTCAGCCTCATTACGCGCAAGAACTCCCGGCATCCGCTGCTGCTCGTCGGCCTGCTCGCGCTGGGCATCATGTTCCTGTCGTGGCGGATCATGCCGCAGAGCGTGGCGGAGCGCGCGTTGACGATGTCCCAGGCGTTCGCGATCGTCGAGCAGCGTCCGTTCGACGAGGCGCCGGTCGCCGACGCCGCGTCCGGCATCTACCTCGGCCTGGCGGCGTCGCTCGTGCTCGTCGGCTTCGGCCTCACGATCGTCGTCAAACGCGTCCGCCAGCCCTACTACGTCGCGCCCCCGGACGACGACGTCTAGCCGGCACGTGCGGATCCTGCTCGTCGCCGCCACGGATGCCGAGATCGCGCCGATCGTCGCGAACCTCGCGCATCGCGAGACGAGAGGCCCGCGAACCCGGGCCTACCGCGCCGATCGTCACGACGTGGATGTGCTCATCGCCGGCATCGGCATGGTGCCGACCGCCGTGTGGACGGCGCGTGCGCTGGCCGTCGATCGCTACGACGCGGCCTTCAACGCCGGCGTCTGCGGCAGCTTCGACGCCGCGCTGCTGCCGGGGACGGTCGTGCACGTCATCTCCGACCGGTTCCCGGAGGTCGGCGTCGAGGACGGCGAGGCGCTTCTCACGCTCGAGCAAGTCGGACTCCCGGCGGAGGTCGAAGCGGTCGGCTCCCGCCCGCCGGCGAGCGCGGCCCTCGACGCGCTGCCCCGGGTGCGAGGCATCACCGTCAACACCGTGCACGGCTGCGAGCGGTCGATCGAGAACGTCCGACGGCGCTTCAATCCTCAGGTGGAAACGATGGAAGGCGCGGCCTTCATGTACGCGTGCAGCGTGGCCGGCGTGCCATTCGCCCAAGTCCGCGCGGTGTCGAACATCGTCGAGCCCAGGAACCGCGCTTCCTGGAAGCTGAGCGAGGCAATCGACGCGCTCGGCCGGACGATGGGCGCGATCGTGTTCGGACGATGAAGATCGATCTGGCGTTCTCACCGTGCCCGAACGACTGCTTCATCTTCGATGCGATGGTGCACCGCCGCATCGATCTCGAAGGCCTCGAATTCGACGTGCGCCTCGACGACGTCGAAGCCCTGAACAAAGCCGCCTTTGCGGGCGACGCCGGCGTCACGAAGCTGAGCTTTCATGCCTACGCGTATTGCGCAGACCGGTATGTGCTCCTCGACGCCGGCAGCGCCCTGGGACGCGGCTGCGGTCCGCTTCTCATCTCGAAACGGATCATCCCGGAAAGCGAGATGCGTGCCGGAGCGCTGCGCATCGCGATCCCGGGCCGGCTCACGACGGCGAACTTCCTGCTCGGTCTCGCCTTTCCGCAGGCGCGGGACACCCGCGAGGTGCTGTTCTCGGACATCGAGGACGCGGTCGTCGACGGCCGGTTCGACGCGGGCCTCATCATCCACGAGAACCGGTTCACCTACGAGGCCAAGGGCCTGCGGAAGATCGTCGATCTGGGCGAATTCTGGGAGCACGAAACCGGATCGCCGATTCCACTCGGCGGCATCGTCGCGGCCCGCGGGCTGGAAGGGGACGTCCGGCGGCGGATCAATCGGGTCATCCGGCGCAGCGTGGAGTACGCCTTTGCGCATCCCGAGGCGAGCCTCCCGTATGTTCGAGAGCACGCGCAGGCGATGAGTGTCGACGTCATGCGCCGTCACATCGAACTGTACGTGAATGAGTTCTCCATGGACCTGGGAGCCGAGGGGCACCGCGCCGTCGAACTGCTGTTCGAGCGCGCCCGGAGCCTTGGAATCATTCCGGCGTCGCCGCACGGGCTGTTCCTGGAACGCCGCTCCGACTGAGTTCCCCGCCAGAAACTACGCTCGGGTCTCGTCGACGCCGAGCACCGCTTCGCCTCCGGCTTCGATGAAGGCCGCTCTGGCTTCGCGATGCTTCTCCTCGGCCTGCTCGACCACCCGCCGGAAGTCTTCCCGTTGCCGCAGCGGATCGAACCAGGGGTGAGTCGTGAACGTGCTGTAGGGAAAGAACCCTCGTTCGACAACGCGCGCCAGAATGTCCACCGCGCGGTCCTGATCGCCGCCGCGCGCGAGGCACAGCGCGTTGTAGAAGATTCCCTCCGGGTCCCGAAACGATCCAAGGGTCGCCTCGATTGCGGCGTTGGCCGCTTCGAGCGCCGCTAGAGGGCCGGTCCCGCGCAGGATCGCGAGCCACCCCTCGAAGACGGCACGCTGGCGCTCGTCGCCCGTCATCTTCACCGTGCGGCTGTAGCGTTCGGCGGCCGCGTCATGATCGCCCGCGCATGCGAGGGCCAGCCAGCCGAAGTCGACTCCAGGGTCGTGATGCAGCGCAGCTCCGCGGTAATCCTGCAGCATCAGCAGGGTGTGCTGAACGCTCGTGCGGACGTTCGGGTCCAGACGCCGCGCCCGTTGATGCGCGGCGAGAGAGGCGTCCAGAAGGCCACAGTACCGACACGCGGTCACGAGCGCCGCGAACAGCTCCGGGTCGGTAGCCCGTCCGGAAGCCCGCCTGACGAGCCGCGCCATCGCATTCGCCGCGCGCCCTCGCTCGACCTCCAGTTGTGCGTAGAAATGATCGGCAATCGAGAGGTCGGGACTCAGCTCGAGCGCGCGGTTCAGGGCAGCTTCGGCCCGCGAGGACTCTGTCAGGTCGCTGGGGCTGAACTTGGCGAGAACCCTGAGCATTCGGCCCAGCCGCGCCCATCCGGGTGCGAATTGCGGATCGGCCCGGACCGCCTGTTCGTAGAGATCTCGCGCGAGAGGCCACGTCGCGCGCTCGTGACTGAGCTGGTTGCCGCGGAGGTAGAACTCGTACGCCGTCGCATTCGCCGGCACGGCACGGTCCGGCGCACGGCGTTCTCCGCTCGAGAGCGGCAGCGCGAGCGACTGGACGATCCGGCGTGCGAGGTCGTCCTGCAGCTGGAACAGATCGCCGAGCTCAGCTTCGGCCGTTCCGGCCCACAAGACGGTTCCGGAGGGCGCTTCGAGGAGCTGGGTGCTCACGCGGAGACGAGGGCCGGCGCGCAGCAGCGTGCCGGTCACGACCGCGTCCACGTCCAAGCCTTGTGCAATCGCGTTGAGGTCGAGGCCGGCGCCCGCGAAGCGAGCGGCGGCCATTGGCGCTCTGACCACCAGCGAATCGAGCGGCGACAGCGTCGTCGCGACGGCATCGGCGAGCCCGAACGACAGAAAGTCCACCTCCGCGTCCGGCCGCAGCAGGCGGAACGGGACGACGGCCAGCCGGGTCACGGGACGCGCGCGCGCCTGGTCGTCCGACGACGCGCCCGCGGCGATCGCGCGCAGGTCGTCGGCCATCGCCGCCGCAGTGGCGTAGCGATGCTCCGGTGCCTTCGCCAGTGCACGGTGGAGGACGCGATCGATGGCGCCGATCGCCGACGAGCCGCCCAGCACGGGCTGATCTCCGTGGAGGATCTGATCGATGAGCGCCTCGATCGCGGGTGCGTCGAACGCCGGCCGGCCCGCCAGCATTTCGTACAGGACCGCCCCGGCGGCGAAGAGATCGGTGCGCGCGTCGACCGGCCGTCCCTGCAGTTGTTCGGGAGCCATGTACCGAGGCGTGCCGACGAGCGTTCCCGCACGCGTCAGTTCACGGGTTGTTCGATCGTCGAAGCTCCGCGCGAGGCCGAAGTCGAGGAGCTTGAGACCCCGGGGCGTGATGAACACGTTCGAGGGCTTCAGATCGCGATGCATGATGCCGCTCGCGTGCAGGGCGCCGAGCGCGTCGAGCAGCTCAAGGCCGAGGCGCACGGCATCGCTGACGGTCAGGGGGCCACGCATCAGGACGGCTGTCAGCGGCTCGCCTTCGAGCCGCTCCATCGCGATGAACAACTGACCGTCGGCTTCGCCGACGTCGTACAGCTGGCAGACGTGCGGGTGGTTGACGCTCGCCGCGAGCCGGGCTTCCCTCCAGAATCGCTCCCGCGCGACATCGCCCTGCGCCATAGCGCTGCGAATCAGCTTCAAGGCGACGTTCCGCTCCAACCGCGTGTCGGTGGCGGCGTAGATGACGCCCATGCCGCCCTCGCCAAGCGGCTCTCCGAGCACGTACGGTCCGAGGCGAACGCCCATGAGATGGCCGAAATCCTAACCTTCTTCCGACGTCTCGCTGTGCCATAATCGCGGCCTTCTCAGGAGGATCTGTCCATGGCCGTGACTGCCGGTTCCGTCCTCTCGGATTCGCTGCTCGAGACCCTTCGTTCCCGCGCCGCGGGCTACGACCGCGACAATCGGTTCTTCAAGGAAGACTTCGACGATCTGCGCAGCGCCGGGTACCTTCGGCTGGCCATTCCGAAGGAACTGGGTGGCCCTGGGCTGACGCTGGCCGAGGTCAGCCGCGAAGCGCGCCGCCTCGCGCAGTACGCGCCGGCGACGGCGCTTGGCCTGAACATGCACCACTACTGGGTGGGCGTCGCGGCGGACGTCTGGCGGAGCGGGGACAAGTCGCTCGAGTGGATTCTGAAGGACGCCGCGGCTGGGGAGGTGTTCGCCGCCGGTCACGCCGAGAGCGGAAACGAAACCTCGATCCTGATGTCGATTACGAAGGCCGAGCGCGTGCCGGGCGGTTACAAGTTCACCGGCCGGAAGTCGTTCGGCAGCCTGACGCCGGTCTGGACCAGGCTCGGGCTGCACGGCATGGATACGAGCGATCCGAAGGCGCCGAAAGTCGTGCACGCGTTCATGCCGCGCGATACCCAGGGCTACACGATCAAGGAGACGTGGGACGTCATGGGGATGCGCGCGACGCGCAGCGACGACACGGTGCTCGAAGGGGCATTCGTGCCGGACAAATACATCGGCAGGGTGCTGCCCGCGGGATTCGCCGGAGCCGATTATTTCGTGCTGTCGATCTTCGCCTGGGCGCTCCTGGGTTTTTCGAGCGTGTATTACGGGCTCGCGAAGCGCGCGTTCGACCTCACCGTCGATCACGTCAAGACGAAGGGCTCGCTCGCGCTGACGCGCTCGATGGCGTGGCATCCGGAGATTCAGCACGACGTCGCGGCCATGGCCATGCAGCTCGAGGCCATGCGCACGCAGCTCGATGCCGTGACGGGCGACTGGTCGAGCGGCGTTCAGCATCCGGACTGGCCGATCAAGATCGTCGCGACGAAATACAACATCGTCGAGGGCGCGTGGCGGGTGGTCGACCGCGCGATGGACGCATCGGGCGGCTTCGGGATGTTCAAGAAGAGCGAGCTCGAGCGCCTCTTCCGGGACGCGCGCGCGGGCCGCTTCCACCCCGCCAATTCAGCGCTCTCGCACGAGGTGATCGGGAAGCTCGCGCTCGGCCTGAATCCGGACGAATCGCCCCGCTGGGGTTAACTCGATTCGAGCAGGCTCCAACAGCGGGTGCCGAGCTCCATCCGCCAGGTGCGGTACTGGTCCGCGAGCCTCGCGCGGAATGGCGCCTGCACGACGTCGTTGAAGATCAGGCCGCGCCTGGCGAGCCCCGTCCGCAGCCGGGCGTTGAGGCGCGCCTGATCGGCACGCTGCCGCCGAACGGCCAGCGTCGCGTTCCGTTCGATGACGCCGCGGATGTCCTGCGGCAGCCGGCGCCACGTGGGCAGGTGCGCCACAAGGTTGAATCCCGACCACATGTGGTTTGTCAGGCTCACGTAGCGCACCACCTCGTACAGCTTGAACAGCTCCACGACGGCGAGGGGGTTCTCCTGCGCGTCCACGCGTCCGCTCTTGAGGCCGCCGTAAATCTCGTCGACGTTCAGAACGACGGGCGTGGCGCCGAGCGCCGCGAACGTGTCGGCAAAGACAGGCCCCGCTGGAACACGCATGCGAACGCCGGCGAGATCGCCGGGCGTGGCCACCGGACGGCCGGCGCTGGCGATCTGACGCATGCCGTTGTCGAACGCCCCGATCGCGAACGCGTGCAGCCCGTTCGCGGCCGCCTCCTGGACGAGATACGCGCCGAGCGCGCCGTCCATCGCGCGGAGCGCGTGCGCGGGGGAACGGAACGCGAACGGTATCTGCTGGACGTTCATGGCGGGGACGACGTTGGCGAGGATGCCGCCCATCAACGTGAAGAACTGAATGTCCCCCGCCTGCAGCATCCGGAGCGCCGCCGGATCGCTGCCGGGCGTGCCGCGGTTTTCGGCGAACACCTCGGCGGCGACACGGCCGCGGCTTTCCCGCGCGACGGCGGTCCACATCGCGGTCAGGTGTCGGTGCAGCGTGCTCTCCGCCGCCTGGTTGTGAAACTGGATGAAGCGGTATTCCGGCTCCGCCGCACGGGCGAAGACCGTCGCACCACCGAGTGACGCCAGGAAAGAACGACGCGAGGGATAGCGATCGCCCAACAGCGCCTCGTGAAGCCGACGCACCCCTTCGGTCAGGCTCGCGGGCCCGGGCTGGAGGATGTAGGTCGACTTGATCTCGTAGATCCGATTGTTCCGCACCGCGTCGACGGAATGCCAGCCTGCACGAGCGCGCATGCGCTCGGCGCGAACCTTCTTCCCGCACCACGAGGCAAAAACGACCTCCGGGTTCCGCCGCGCCACCTCGGCGGGATCGACGATACGGTCGCGGGCGAGGCGCGCGTCCGCGAGCTCGGGAAAGATCGGATCGCCGCCGGCGATGTCGACGAGCTCCTCGACCCAGCGAATTCCTGAAATCAGCGGCTCGTCCCACTCTTCGAAGAACACGCGCGGCCGCGGAACGATGCGCTCGGCATCGGCTCGAATCCGGTCGAGGCCGGCGCTGAGCCGGTCCGTCAGCGCCTCGGCGCCCGCCTGGCGTCCGACGAGCGCGCCAACGATCCGGATCATCTGCAGGATCTCGTCGACGGTCCGCTGATTGAACGTCATCACCGCGGCGCCGCGCCGGATCAATTCCGCAGCGATGTCAGCCTGCAGGTCCGAGAAGGCAAGGACCAGATCCGGCCGGAGCGCGTGAATGTTCTCGAAATTCGCGTTGACGAATGCCGACACGCGCGGCTTGCGGCGGGCCTCCGGCGGCCGGACGGTGTAGCCGGACACGCCGACGATGCGATCGCCTTCGCCGAGCAGGTACAGCGTCTCGGTCGTTTCCTCGGTCAGGCAGACGATGCGACTGGGATATCGATCGCGCATCGATGATCAAGTGACCAACTTCAGATCCGCGAATGCAAACCCGTCTCTTTCGACGACTTCCCCGGTCTGAATCGGTATCGGCGCAGAAAACATCGGCCCGGCGTACGCGAACGTGTGGAACTCGCCGCGTTCGCCGCATGGGTCAACCGTCGGCGGCAGTTCGTCGAGCAGGGCGGCATCGAACTCCCTGCCGACGAACCGGCGAGCGATCGCGCGCGGGTCGACGCACGTGAGCCGGGCGCGCAGTCCTGCCGCCACCATCTCGCGCGCGAGACTCGCCGTGTCCGCCCCGAACAGTGGAAAGATCGGCGCCAGGCCGGTGCCCGCCAGCCGCTGTTCGCGATAGGTCCGGATGTCTTCGAGAAAGAGATCCGCGAACGCGATCGCCGTGAAGCCATCGGCGACAGCCCGCGCGACCGCTGCACCCATCGCCGACTCGTACGCGTCGTTGGAGCAGGGAGACGGGATGGCGACCTGCCGCACGGGGAGTCCGAGCGCCGCCGCCTGCGCCTCGAGCAGCTCGGTCCGGACCGCGTGCATGGCCACCCGCCGCGCCGTTTCGTTGACCGTCGTCAACAAGCCGGCGATCTCGACGTCGCCGCGCGATCGGAGCACGTGCACCATCCACGCGCTGTCCTTGCCGCTGCTCCACGATATCAACGTCTTCGCCCGCATACGGCCAGGGCGGTCAGGGCCCGAATGCATCGGGATGGAGCGTGTGGGCCAGCCGCTCCGTGGCTTCCGCGACGCGCGGGCCGGGGACCACGAACTCGTCCCCACGCAACAGGTAGACCCGGTGGTTGCGCACGGCTGGAACCGACGGGAGCGCATCCCAGGCGCGAAGGTCCGATTCGGCGAGGTTCTCGCTGCCGCCGTACCGCAGCTCGATGATGACGTCCGGCGCCCTCGCGAGGACCAGTTCGGTCGCGGCATCGACGGATTGGCGATGAATGTCGCCGAGGACGTCCGCGCCGCCGGCGGTTTCGAGCATGTCGTGCAGAAAACCGTCGCCGCCGCTCGCATCGATGTTCCGCAGCGAACCCGGCTCGCGCCCGAAGACGAGCAGCGTGCGCGGGCGCGCACGGCCCGCGACGCGCGCGCGGATGTCGCGAAGCCGCGTCTCGATCTCCGCCGCCAGCGCGTCCGCCCTTGCCGGGACGCCGACGCGGCGGCCGAGCGAGCGAATGGTTTCGGTGACGTCCGGAAGCCCCTTGTGCGTATAGCTGTAATACGGAACGCGCGCGCGATCCAGCTGTGTACGCAAGTCGGCCTGCGTGCCGTAGAGCACGACGAGGTCGGGACGAAGGGCGATGATCCGCTCGACGTTCGGATCGAGAAGCGCGCCCACGCGCGGGAGACGGTCGACCTGAGGCGGATAGTGATCGTAGCTTCCCACGGCGACCACACGGTCGCCCGCGCCCATCGCGAAGAGCATCTCGGTCGTCGCGGGGATGATCGAGATCACCCGGCGCGCGCCGGTCTGCGCCGACGAGCCGAGCGCCAGGGCGGCGGCAATGGCCAGCGTCAGCGCAAGCCGTCGCGTCATGTCAGCCGCCTGAACAGAAGCCAGAGAAACACCGGCGCGCCGATGATCGACGTGATGATGCCGACCGGCAGCTCGACGGGCGCCAGGAGCGTTCGGGCGAGGAGGTCGCATCCGATCAGGAATGATGCGCCAAACAGCGCCGATGCCGGAAGCACGAGGCGATGGTCGGCGCCGACGAGCAGCCGGACGAGGTGCGGCACGATGATTCCCACGAGCAGCACCGGTCCGCCGAGCGCCACGGCCGCGCCCGTCGTCAGCGACGCGCTCAGGAGCGCGACCCGCTCGGCGCGGACGACATCCACTCCGCGGGCCTCGGCGGCTTCCGCGCCCATGCTGAGGAGATCGAGGGCGCGCGGCAGCGCGGCACACCCGGCGAAGCCCAACCCCATCGGCACGAGCGCCCCGAGAATCGGCGCGTAGCTGGCGACGTCGAGAGAGCCCATCACCCACTGAATCGTCCGGAACGTATCGGTGAAGTCGGCGAGGTACTGCACGAACCGCGAAACCGCCGACAGGAGCGCGGCGATCGCGACGCCCGCCAGCAGGAGCACCGTCGTCGACGTGCCCCGGCGGCGGGCGATGGCGAGTACATAGACGATGGCGAGCGAACCGAGTGCCCCGGCGAAGCTCGAGAGCGGAAGCACGGAGATGCCGAAGACGTGGACGTCGAGATGAAGGGTGATCGCGAGCATGGCGCCGAGCGTGGCGCCGGCGGCGACGCCGAGCGTGTCGGGCGACGCCAGCGGATTGCGGAGCAGCGCCTGGAACACGACGCCCGATAGAGACAGCCCCGCGCCGACGAGCGCCGCCGCGAGCACCCGGGGGAGCCTCGCGATGAAGAAGATCTGCGCATCGACGTTGTCAGCGAACGGAATGCCGCGGCCGAGCGCGCGCGACAGGCTGACGTGCGTGCTGCCGACGAGCGGCGCCAGCGTGACCGCGAGGATCGTGGCGGCTCCGAACCCGGAGACGACCATCGCGAAGCGCCGGCGGATATCAGTCGACGCGGGCAATCGGCACCACCAGGACGCGATCGGCCGCGGGATGGCGGGCGATCTGCACGTCCACGCTGTACAACGCGCGAATGTTGGGAGCGGTGAGCGCGTCGCGCGTCGCCCCGTGCGCGATCACGCATCCGCTGCGCACCATGACGAGATCGGTGCACAGCGCGCTCACGAGGTTCAGGTCGTGGCTCGACACGACCATGGTCGTCCCGCGCTCGCGATTCAGCCGCTGGAGGAGGGCGACGACCTCGAGCTGATAGGCGAGATCGAGCGACGCGGTCGGCTCGTCCAGCAGCAGGGCATCCGCACCCTGTGCGAGCGCGCTCGCGATGACGACGCGCTGCTTTTCGCCGCCGCTGAGGCGGTTGAACTGCCGGTCTTCGAGGCCTGCCGTGCCGGTGGCCGCCAGCGCCTCGCGCGCAATCGCGATGTCGGAAGGACCCTCCAGCTCGAACGCGCCGAGGTGCGGATAGCGGCCCATCAGCACGATCTCGAGGACGGTGAAGTCGAAGGTGGCGTGCGTCTCCTGCGGTACGACCGCAATGCGCCGCGCGAGGTCGCGCCGCGACAGCGATGCGACGGGAACGTCGTTGACGAAGACGGCGCCGGCCGTCGGGGACAACGTTCCCGCCAGCAGGCGCAGCAGCGTCGTCTTGCCCGACCCATTCGGCCCGAGCAGGCCGACGATTGAGCCGCGGCCCACTTCGAGCGACACGCCGTCGACGACGAGGGGACCGCGGCGTCCGTACGCGTAGCCGACGTCGCGCGCCGCGAGGAGCGGATCGCGGCCGGACATCAGAACGTGAACCGGACGCCGGCGCGGGCCGCGCGGCCGAGCGTTTGATAGCCGAGCGGCTCCATGTAGTCGCGGTTCGCCAGGTTGTCCGCCGAAAGGATGAACGCCGCCTGCCGCACGATCTGGACGCTGAGCCGCGCGTTCCACACCGAGTAACCGGGGTTCTCGACGAGCGGCGGCGTCAACGACGCGAAATCGCTGTCGACAAATCGTCCGACGAACGTGCCGTTCAGATCGGCCGTGACGCGATCGCGCGTCCACGACACGTCGAGGAAACCCGAGTGACGAGGACGCCGGAACGCCCATTGTCCGACGGCGAAGACAGGGCTGAACGCGGACGTGCTCGTGACGACTTCAGAGTCGAGAAACGTGTAGCCCGCGTGCACCTGGATGGCGGCGATCGGCACGGCGTCGCCCGAGAGCTCGAGGCCCCGGGCACGCGTGTCGCCGATGTTGTCGTAGTGCGAGTCGAAGGTGACCGGGTCCGGATTCGTCGTCGAGATGATGTTGGAGTACCGGTTGTCGAACCAGGTGAACGTCACGCGCGCGCGATCGCGCGCGAGCCGCTGCTCGATCCCGACGTCGGCCGTGCGTGAACGCTCGGGTTCCAGGTTCGGGTTGCCGAGGAAGAACGGGGACGTGCTGAACGACTGCACCACCGTCGGCTCCTTGATGCCGAGGCCGGCGCTCCCTTTCAGCCGCGTGTCGCCGATCTGACCGGCGGATGCCCGTGCCACGAACACGATCGATCCGCGCGGCACCGCGGCCGTTCCGAAGCTCTCGTTGTGCTCGACGCGGCCGCCGACGGTCGCCGAGACACGAGGCCAGATCATCTGCTGCTCCGCCGACGCCCCGAAGTTGTCGCGCGACGCCCGCGAGGTCGAGGCCGCCAGCACGTCCTGCTGCTCGATCCGCTCGCCGTCCCAGTCGGCCAAGAGCGTCAGGATCTGCTGCCCGCGCGTGGCGTCGTTCGCGAGCGTCAGGTCGGCCTGATAGCTCGCATGATGGCGGTGGAGCAGCGTCTGATTGTCGAAGGTGAAGTCGGAGAAGGGGAATGGCGCCTGGCTCGCCCCGAACATCGGCGTGTACGGCGGGTCGGCGACGAGATCGGCGGACGTCTGATCGGATCGCGAGAGCGAGTAGGACGCGCGCTGCCGCAGCCACGGCCGGAGCCGATCGTCGAAGCTGATTCCGAAGACGGCGTCGTTCCGATCGAAGTGGGCGTCGAGGTCGGGGCGTTCGAACGCGGTCTGTCCGGGAGTGCCGGTGCGCTCCACCTCGCCGCGGGCGACGATCCTGAGCATGGCGGCGTCGGTCAGCGCCGCGCCGACGTTCGCCGTCCACGTCGTGTTCCGGAACGCGCTGTTCGGCACGCGGTTGTCGGTGGAGAGCCGCGCGACGTCGAGCGCGTAGTCGAAGATGCCGGAGCGGCCGGCGGCGTTGGCGCTTCCGTGAAACGTCCCGTACGTGCCGCCGTCCATCTGCACCGCCGCACGCTGCCCGGCGCCGCCGCGCGCCGTGAACAGTTGGACGACGCTCGCCATCGCGTCCGAGCCGAAGAGCGCCGACTGGGCGCCGCGCACGAACTCGATCCGATCGATGCCCTCGGTCGAGAGATTGCTGAAGTTGAAGACGCCGCCCGGCTCGTTAATCGGGATGCCGTCGAGCAGCACTTTATTGTACGTGCTCTCGCCGCCGCGCACGAACAGCGACGTTTGCGCGCCGGGGGCGCCGGTCCGAATGACCTGCGCGCCTGGCGCACTCTGCAGGAGATCCGCGACGAACGGCCGATCGCGTCGGTCGAGGTCCTCCGCGGTGAATGTCGACACGCTGGCGCCGACCTGCGCCTCCGGCGCTTCCGTTCGCGTCACCGAGTCGACGACCGATTCCCGAATCGGCGCAATCGCCAGCACCACGCGCGTCGCTCCGGCGGCGGCGCATGGCGTGGTGGTGGCTTGAAAACCGGTCAACGAAACTTCGACGCGGCATGCTTCGGATGCGGCCTCGACCCTGAACTGGCCCGTGTCGTCCGAAAAGGTCGTGGCCAGCGGGCGGCCCGACTGGTCGAGCGAGCGGACGAGCGCGCGGGGCACCGGCTGGCCCGCCGGATCGACGACGACACCGACGACGTCGGCGGCGCGTGCAGTTATGGGAAGCGCGACGATCGTGAACAGGACACTGAGACGGCGGACGGCGGTCCGCCACTGGCGGAAGGCAGAAATGCGCATCGGGCTCCTTTCGGCGTCTCGCGCGCCGACATAGGACGCCCCCGATGGCCAGGTTTCCTGACTTGCGGATCATCGCAGCGCGTTCGTCTTCCCGGGCTGCTAACCCAGTGACATCCGTGAACGCGCCGCTCCCCGCTTACAGTGGCGGGACCGTGTGGGCATTTCACCCACTTCGCGTGGCCGCCGGGGCGAGCGTCAAGTTGTGGGCGGAGTATAGCAGGTTGCCTCTAGTGTAAGTTTTTGCGTAACATACCCGGTTGGTTCACGCACTTCCAACACATCGACGTAGCGGGGCCGCGCCCCGCCAACGAGGCAACATGAGCAAGAGTTCGACCGTGACCGCTCGGGAAAGGCCCGTGGAAGAGGTAGCCACTGCAACGGTCGGCGGTCTGACGATTCACGGCGAAACCTTCGTGATCCCGACGGATCAGCGCATCGAGCTCGTCGACCTGACGAATCGGGTCATGGAGTTCGTCCGGCGATTCAATATCCGCGAAGGGCTCGTCAGCCTGTGGTCGATGCACACGACCTGCGCCCTGTTCATCAACGAGTTCCAGACGGCGCTTCTCTCGGACATCCGCCGCTTCCTCGAACAGATGGTGGCGCGCGACGCCGAGTGGATGCACAACGACCCCGAGCATTCCGACTGCGACCGGATGAACGCCGACTCGCACATCCGCGCGCTGCTGCTCGGCCATACGCTGACGCTGCAGGTCAGCGGCGGCGAAGTCGTGCTCGGGCAGTGGCAGCGCGTCTTGATGGCCGAGCTCGACGGCCCCCGCGCGCGGTCCCTGCGAGTGCAGATCTTCGGCGTGTCGTAGACTCGATCTGGTCATCTGATCATCTCGTTAATCAGTCAATCAATTGACTAGATAACCAGATGACCAAGTGACCAGATGCGTGCTCGCCTTCGTTCTTCCCGCCTCACCGACATCGCCGACAAGCTCGATGCCGGCGTCCGACTGACCCTTGAAGACGGCGTCCAGCTGTTCGAGGCGCCCGATCTGCTCGCGGTCGGCTGGCTCGCGAACCGCGAACGCGAGAAGCGGCACGAGGCCCGCACGTACTACAACTACAACATCCGCATCGAGGCGACGAATGTGTGCGTCGCGAGCTGTCTGTTCTGCTCGTTCGCGCGCTTGAAACCGGGCGACGCCGGCGCGTACACGATGTCGCTCGAAGAGGCCTGGGACAAGCTGCGTCACCGCGCCGCGCAGCCGCTCACCGAGATCCACGTCGTCAACGGCCTGCATCCGGATCTGCCGTTCGACTACTACACGGAGCTGCTCCGCGGCTTCAAACGCATTCGTCCCGGCATCCACTTGAAGTGCTTCACGGCGGTCGAAATCGCGTTCTTCGCCGACCTTTACGGCATGTCCGACGAGCAGGTGCTGCGCGAGCTGATGGCGGCCGGCCTCGATTCGCTGCCCGGAGGCGGCGCGGAGATCTTCGCCGAGCGCGTGCGCCGGAAGATCGCGCACGACAAGTGCGGCTCCGATCGCTATCTCGATATCCACCGCACCGCGCATCGCCTCGGCGTGCGATCCAACGTGACGATGCTGTACGGGCACATCGAGACCGCCGAAGAGCGCGTCGATCACATGCTGCGATCGCGCGCGCTCCAGGACGAGACCGGCGG
>Ga0187777_10001253_pt1 | contig 16567 bp, 11 predicted proteins | sample 1015_Q2_SP5_10_M_FD_132416 | JGI IMG/M metagenome (GOLD analysis project Ga0187777, IMG submission 132416) | Tropical peat soil microbial communities from peatlands in Department of Meta, Colombia - 1015_Q2_SP5_10_MG | ecosystem: Environmental > Terrestrial > Soil > Wetlands > Peat | place... | reverse complement strand
CATGCAGTGTGTTGTCGCACCTTTTCTCCGCTGGCTGGTTGCTCCCTTGTTTGGTTAGGCCTGCGACGGGTGTACCTGATCAGTTGCGCAGTCTGCCAAATGGGATCAAGCAACGTTTCACCCAGTGCGCTTCCAATGGTCGCGCCAATGTAAGCACAGAGCAAGCCGCTTGCTAGCAGAACGGAAATCGTATGTGCCAGCGTGATCGTATTGAGCGTCTCGAGGTGTCCACCGGGATCGTAGTGTGGCAACAGTTCCTGGTGAATGAGCGGCACAACGTAGCTGAAGCTATACACGACCCCGGCTCCGATCACAGTTCCTAAACGTTGCTGGCTCATCATCGCGCTGACCAGGGAGGCACCAGCAACCAATAATAACGCGGTGATCAATCCAGTGGTCAGAGGATCGAGACCTACAGCAACTATGGGTGTGGTGAGCGCATTCAGGACAACTGGAGAAAAAAAGAATATGGTTATGAGCAGCCCGATGCTCAATCCAATCAAGGTGCGCCAGAACGGACCATATCGCTGGAAGTGCGATGTCCGTTCCGGCTCAGTTCCTCTCCGTGTATCCATAGTGCATGCTTCCCCGACTCCTACACTACAGTAGGACTGGCCTGTGCTTTCGCATGCGCGGTGGGAACAAAGGTCATTATCCCGAAAGCCAATATTGCCCCAATGAGAACCACTAGCAGAGCAACGCGATATGCTTGTTTGGGTAAACGAACCAGAAGTGAAGAGAAAGGATGTCTCATCTTTACTTTTCCTTTCTTGAGAGATCCTGGGATATTTACTAGCAAAATAGAGTCAAGATCGCCGGGGAGCCGCGAGGATTTGATACCCCGCAGCTCAATGAAATTAAGTTACGTTCTCAATTGTGACAGTACCCACTCCCATCACTGTACAGTCCAGCAGGTACACCTACTCGGACTCGTAAGCACTGATGTTTGAGGTACGCTTCCCATGCTTTTGCGTCAACGGCAGCGACTATCAATCGAATAACCGAAGCAACTACATTTGGAATGTAAGCCAGGTAGCCTGAAGCTATCAGACCATCCTCAGCAATTACGCGCGTGCTGTTACGGGTAAAGTAGTACGAACAGGAGGTAATGCCACAGTGCCATACCCCAATGATCTCAACCATGCCAGGCGTCAAGGTAGTATTGGCTTGTGTGGCGACATCTGAAGAGGTAGAGGTACGTGTAGCTGCGAAACTAGGTGTGGAACTGAGTAGAAATACACCCAATAGCACCATAGACAGCATAGCGATTGAAACCATCTTGTATACTTTACGGGACATCTGTTTCTCCTTTCTGAAGAGGATGATTGGAAATTCATATGTACAATAGGCCGTTCAGTGTTTCAATCTGGTCGTTCAGAAGACCAGACTCACTACAATGTGAGATGTTATAACATGCGCTTCTTTGCTCTGATTCCCCCTTTCCGCAGTCAACGAAGCACAGGCCCTCTCGACACAGGACCGGAACAAGCGCACACTTGTTCGAGACAACAATTGAACGCAGAGGGTTTGTTTCCTTTGAAGTGTACCGGGAAGAGGTCTTTTCGAGAACAACAAACTCGTCTTTGAGTCGTCTTTCTGTCGTCGTTTCATACATTTTGAGCTTCACAACAACATTTCTCTCTCAAAAGATGCTATAGTAAGCATGTGTTTACTATTGTTCGAACAGGTCGAGCAGGGTAGCAAAGACCTTTTCGATGGAGGACCAGGCTGTGACGAAGCCCTATCAGATGTTGCTCAAGCAAGCACGCGAAGAACGCGGATGGTCTCAAAAAGATGTCGCAGAGAAGATTGGCACAGACCCGAAGACCGTGAGTCGTTGGGAACGAAGGGTCGCATACCCCTCTCCCTATTTTCGCCAAAAGCTTGCCAAACTTTACGAGAAAAATCTTCGTGAGCTGGATCTACTCAACTCTAGTGATAAAGAGGTAGAAGATAACGACTCTACAAACTCAAGGCGTCCAGCAGGGTTGCTCGAGGATATTGGGAAAGCTCCAGACGGGCAACTCGATGTGATCGGCCAGCAAGCAGGTCACCCTATCACAGCAAACGTGCAATCAAGTCAGCATATACGTACCACTGCCTTGCAGGAGCAGAATAGGAAGCGCATGCTTGAGCGCCTGCAACACGCCTATAGTGAATTGCTGGAATACTCACTACAGGAAATTGCCTGGATCGAGCTGGGTCTTGCTGGGATTCCTGATGCGGTTCAAAATGCTACCAATCGGCTGGCGCGTCTTTCTCAGCAGCATGCTCAGATGCTTCCTCCTGGAACCTCGATTCTCGAAGTGTACGAAACGTCCGAGCGAGAATTGCTCATCCTGGGAGAACCAGGGGCCGGCAAATCCACGCTACTGCTGCATCTTGCCCAGGCATTGGTGCAGCGGGCAGAGCAGGAAGAAGCGCATCCCCTGCCGGTAATACTAAGCCTTTCATCATGGGCAGAACAAAAACCAGCGCTGGAAGACTGGATGAGCGACCAACTGGCCTTGACCTATGATGTCTCCCAGAAATTGAGCGCGCAGTGGGTGCGTAACGAACTTGTCCTCCCGTTGCTAGATGGCCTGGATGAAATGGATGCCTCATCACGCTCGGCTTGTATAGTCGCCATCAATGCTTATCATCGTGAGCACCTACTTGTTCCGCTTGTCATCTGTTCACGCCGGACAGAATATGAAGACGCGGCCAGGCACCAGAAGCTCGCACTCCAACATGCTGTACTCATCCAACCTCTGACCCTTGAACAGGTCTTTACTTCTCTTGACCAGATTGGTCAACCACTGGATACCTTGCGGCAGACCCTGCAGACGAACCAGGCACTGCGGGAACTGACCACCACGCCTCTGATGTTGAGTATTTTGATGCTGACATACTCCAGAACTCCGTTGCCAACCCTCTCTCACGAGACTCCTAAGCTACAAGAGCAGGTGTGGACCGATTATGTTGCACGCATGACCGGGCAGAGAGGAGACCCCAGGCATTATTCATACCAGCAGACCTGCTCCTGGTTGAGTTGGCTGGCACGCAACCTACAGAAACACTACGAGACCGTGTTCTACCTGGAGCATGTGCAATCTGACTGGCTGCCAGCCAGCATGCAACAGTACGCTTATCGACTGACGATGAGCTTGCCGATCATGCTACTCGGTATGTTGTCCAGCATCATCATTGGCTTGTTTATGCAGACGGTTTTTGATCTTACAACTGGCATCCAGGCTGCGATTCTTGGGTGCTTATTAGGAAGTTGTTTTAGTCAAATAGCAGGTACCAGCACTTCTCAGAAGAGGTCGCACAAGCACAACCTTGGGAGAGGGCTAATCAGTGTTGGAACAGGACTTGCTATTGGGTTGAGTTTCGGATTTGAGTTAGGGCCTGGGTACGGGTTCAGTGATTGGTGGCGCGATGGTTGGATCTACGGAATCATTATTGGACTTATGTGCTGGTTACTCCTGGTTTTGCTCCCACTTGTATCTTCCCAGCGCAGTTCCTCTCGCGCTCCGCAGGCACCAGCACAGCTACGCCACCTGTTCTCCCCACTACATCTCTGGCGTACGCTACTGGTTGCGATCGGGCTTGGGCTTGCCTACGGACTAAGTACCGGGCTGTGTTATGGACTGAGCTATGCACCGAGTGCCGGGCTGAACATCGCTTTGAGCTACGCGTGCGTAACGTTTCTCATCAGTTTGATCGTTGAGAATTACACAGGCGATCTTCGCCTGACCGAGCGGTTACGCTGGACCTGGAGTAGCTTCTTTCACAGCTTGTGCTCCTTTCAACACTGTGTTACCAGTGCCGGGCTGGCTACTGGTGTTCTGTTGATCGTCGGGCTGAGCTACGGACTCACCACCGGGCTAGGTTTTCAATTGAGCACACAATTGGGCTTCCGGCTGAGCTACGGGCTGAGTGATGGACTCAGCACCGGACTCAGTACCGGGCCAGGCACCGGACTTGCGTATGGGTTGATGATGGGGCTAATCGTTGGAGTTGGCACAGGGCTGGGATACTGGCTTGCATTGGGAGCCTTTCAGAGTATTACGCAGGAGCAAATTGAGGATCAGGATCGCCAGAGTTTCAATCAAGGCGTGCACCGATCCGCATTGAATAGTACCATCATCGGCCTGCTCAGTGGAGGAATTATCGGTGGCATCGGGTTTCTGGGCTACTGGCTAAGCTACGGGCTGAATGAGGGACTCAGCAAGGGCCTGAACTATGGGCTGAGCGATGGACTCAGCAAAGGGCTAGGCCCTGCGCTAGGTGCCGTGTGGCTTTTTGCCATTGGTGGCGGCTTATTCGGCTGGGCTATCAGTGGTGGATGGGCAGTGCTGCGACATGTCATCTTGCGCTGGTTACTCTCCAGAAGACAAGTCTTTCCCTGGAATGCACAGGTATTTCTCAATGATGCCACAGCTCGCATTCTCTTACGGCGCGACGGAGGAGGGTATAGTTTCATCCACCGCCTGTTGTTGGAGTATTTTGCGAATCTCGATGCTGCGAACATTCATTGAATTGAAAGCACACCTTGTGAGCTTGTCCCTTCAGAAAGCTCTGGACAGTCAAAAACCACCTGGCTGGCTCCAATCGGCTTAAGAAAAACATGCTCCTGGGTAAGATGATACGTTCGATACCAATTCCTCCGCCTCTACTGCTCCCGATGGGGGTTGTGGATGAAACCAGTACGCAGAAGTGGAGCCATGTTCAGCTCTGCAGCGTACTGGCATAGTCAGCAGGCAATGTGCAGCCACCGTAGAGTTTTGCCAACAATAGCTCCTGATCAGCAACCACGATCTTTCCAGAGGAGCAGGTGAGCACTAGCTTGACTGCCCCGATCGAGAGGTCCTGACGCAGTGGTTTAGAATGACTATTCACGTCGAGAACACCGTATATCCAGCCGATTTGAGGAGTGTAGAAATCCTTGCCGCTAAAGTAAAAGAAAGGCACACCATACCCTACCGTCGTCTTGACGTCGGTGACCAGCGTCATGATATGTGAGATAGCTACTTCACGTGGATTGCTGGCATCGATCCCACACCCTTTCACACAACCCGTACCTTCTACCACCCAGAGGTGTTTGCCCAAATTCCCGCTATTGATGCCAATGTGGAGTTGCTGCGCCCAGAAGGCAAACAACTGGGCGAGATTATTGGTATTTGCGTCGGGATAGCCATTATGCCAGCTATCAATCAAGCCCAGGGTCTGCGAGCGCCAGTTCCAATTGCCTCCTGGATGCACTGAAGCGTTCATTGTGGACTGCATCGCATCGAGATAATGGACCTGGTTCATCAATTTATCATTATCATTTGGAACCACGAGAGGATCCATGGATCCAAGAATAACCGGGATGACCAGGCGCTTCGCCATGATAGCACTCTGGCAAAGATCAAAAAACCGGGCAAAGCGGTCTGGAGTAACATAGGAGGTGGTAGCGCTTTGCTTCATCTGCTCGTTGCCGCACTGCACGGCGTCCGCTCCTGCCTGCGCTATATCATTGAACTCATGCATATCAAAGAGGTTAGCGCCGTTTGTCTGGCAGTAGGTAAGCATGACATGCATCCCCTGAGCATGGTAACTGCTAATGGTGTCCTTGAGCACCTGCCCACTCAAATCGCTGGCGACACACGTTGGATAGCTCAGGCGCACCCAGGGAATGCCTGGATATGAATTGAGGGTGGTGGCATCTCCCTGGATGCCAAGTACAGTTCCTGGGCGAAATGCGACGGAAGGCGTCGCTACTGGCTGCGTCTTGTTACCAATGCCAAATGGAAGCTGGCAGGCGGTGAGCAGTATACTGCCAACCAGTATAGCCATAAAATAAATCCAAAACGTCCTTTTCATGTTGTTTTTACTACTCCGGGGTGGAGCAGGATATCCAAATACGAGCAGGATATCCATAAACGAGCAGGATATTCATAAACGAGCAGGACACCCGCAAGGGGTGTCCCTACATGCCTTCCGATCATGCGAAGTTTGACAAAGATTCATCTTTCGTTTCTTGAATATTGCCGGACGAGTAACGTAATTTCAAAAGCAACTCCTATGGAGTAAATTGTAACATGAGCATGCCAGTCTTTGAAATGCGCGAGTTTCTCCGGGTTGACAATAATTCAAAAGACCTGAATATACTCGGATCGCCCTGCTATAGCAAGAACGTGCAATGAAGACAGTTGTTGTTAATCATGTAAATTGATTTCGCAATATAGTCATTACAAAACGCTTTGAGGATGCTGCCATCGATAGATACGAATCCCGCCGCTGCCTGTTCTGAGTTTGAGCGGCGCACGTGGTCCGTTCCCTACTTCATTGCCGCCAAATTCATTATACACACCCCCGGAGTGGTTTTTTTTAGCATCCAGGCTAAATGCCGCATCACCGGGTAATCTGAGAGTAATGCCGCCGCTTCCAGTTTTGAACGTGTAGCTGCCGAGCGCATCCAGCGAACCATCAAAGGTAATCGTGCTGCTGCCAGTTTTCAACGACGATTCACCGCTTAACGCAGCCTGGCTGACTTCGATACGCCCACTGCCGGTCTTTGCCGTGAGTTGACCACGCACGCTTCCAAGGACGATACGCGAAACGCCTGTGCGCAGGTTGATCTGGCCCTGCAGATCCTGAGCCTCAATGCCCGAACTGCCCGTGCGCAAATCGATCAAGCCTTGCAGATTGCGGGCTGCGATGCGCCCACTGCCGGTTTTCATGGCGATGCGCCCCTGGAGATCGTACGCTTCCACTCTGCCCCTCCCGGTGCGCACACGAATATCGCCACTGGTGCCCTGAACCGCGACTCGTCCCGCACCATTCTGCAGGTACACATCGCAACTGGATGGCACCATGATCTCGATATCGACTGTACGCAATCCAAACTGGAGAAGGCTCCAGGCCATGTGGCTTGAAATGTCCAGCGTGTCGCCGTACTGCTTGTAGTTTACCTGCATACGCTCGGCATCGATGCCAAAGCCACTTGCGCGTTTGGTCGCGATCACGCTCACCAGACCCTCTTCTCCCCGCCGAATGGACACAGTTCCGGCCCCATTGTTGATCACGATCCGGGCGCGTTCCATGGTCTGGAAGGTGCGCGTGGGCATGGGGATAGTCACGACACGCCAGTTTGTAGCCAGCGCAGCCAGCGCTTCTATGATCAGCACAAGCACCACCAGCCAGGTGAGCCAGCTCATAATCGCGCCGAAGAAGCTCCCGAGAATAAAGACCGCGCACAGCAGAACGATCAAAGTCAGCAGTCCACCCATGCTTTTTTCGTTTTTCGGCTCTGGCTGTAGCTTCTCGCCCTCGAACGGCCAGTAATCACCTTCGCTCTGGTCAGTATATCCTTCTTCATAGGAGCGGTATGGTGACTCTTGTGAAAGTGGCTGTTCGCGAGGGTCTGTATTGATCTGACGCTCTTTAAGAGGCGCTGGCGTCTCTTCTGGTTTATTGGATGCACGCTCAAATTCTTGTTGGTGCTGCATGTTCACTTCCTCCGGGCGTGATACTAATGCCGGTAATTGTTAATCGCCACAATATATACGGAGCAAGTTTAGCAGAAGTTGCTTCAATCTTCTCAGGTACTCAGTAACGCTTTCACCATAACGGCACCAGCAATAACATGATTTCCCGTGTAGGAGTAGAGCGCTATGATGCCTTCCTGCGTCACACTCGAGAAGCTCGACGAAAAGGAGACACTTGTCGAGATGTTTGGCTTTCCGGTACCACTTGATTGATTGACAGCTGTCTGTCCAATTTTGGTACGATCCTGATCGAAGACTATGATGGAGGTTGGCTTTCCGGTAAAGACCGTATCGACCCATGTCACCTGCACTGGACTGGTTAGCTGCTGCGCGTTCTGGGGAGAGGCGATGATCATGCCATCTGTTGCCACGCCTGTCACCTCCCAGATGCCGCCATTGGTATTGAGTTCCAGGCGACTGAGCGAGAGCTTGATCGTGGCACCACCCGCGGACAGGTTCTTGACCAGGACGAGCGCCTTCGCATCGTGCGTACCACCCCCGCTCAGCACGGTTGTTGGAACATCGGAACCCCACCCGAGGACGTTTTCGGCGAAATTTTGAGCGGTCGTGACAGCACTCAGCCGCCATTGCTGGAATCCCTGGCCTGTGTTCACCTGGTTCTGCTCGAATTCAGCCTGGTAGCGCGTTAGATCAGGGTAGAGGCCGGGAAAAGCTATTTGCACGAGCGTTCCGGCATCATCTGACCACTTGAATTCGCGGTAGAGGTTTTGCTGCACCTGTGTGGAAGGTGCTCCTGGCGTTTGACCGGGCTTTAATTCCATCTCACCCACCATGAGTGTATTGTAGTTGCTGATACCCACATTACCTTGCGGCAGCCCTTGTAGGCTGAAGATGCGTGATGGGTGTGCACTCATGATATGTGTGTAGACATTGATGTCCAGCAGGCCAGCGGTGCCTCCATAGCGAATCTTGACCACTGCTTGTAGTGAAGGAACACCCATCAGGTAGCCACACAGCACCCCCTCCACCTGCTGTGAAGCACTTAGCCCCATGACCGATTCCCAGTAAGTGGCGGAATGAACATTAGATGGGCAGGGTTGGGGACCAAGAAGAATGACTGCCGGGGTGACAACCTGGAGCGGCTGATCTACTTTAAAGGAAGTATTGCTGGATGTGGGGTTACTACCGGTATCATGGACAATAACTGCTGTGATGATAATCACCAGGAGCAGTGCTACACAGCTGACGACAAAGAAGAACTTACCTCTGCTGCGTTTTGGCGGTTGTTGAGGCTGTATCATGTATGGCTGCCAGAACTCTTGCTTTGGCTGTGGTGGATACCCCTGCATGACGAGACCATCTCTACATTCATTGTAGAGTGTGGATATTTCAAGTACACTGCTAAAGAGCCAGGCTCAGGTTGAGCTTGTAGCTATCGCCTTATCACTTACAACGAAACACCGGATTAAAACTAACATGGGCTGCGCTTCCACCGATTTTTGGGTGCTATGTGAAGAAGGAGAGTATCGGGGCGTAGAGTATAAAGACATTCCCCCAACTGGGAAGCAGATTGCGTGGATCGAGACATCGATTGATCGTATCGCTGATGGCTAGATCATGGAGAGCTTGTTCAACGAGGATGCTGTGGGAAGGCTGCAACACAGCCATCAACCTCTTTTGATTTGAATGCGATGTGGTGAAGACGAACGAGCATTTCTTAACGGATGCATCCCTTTATACGAAGTAAGTTACGCTTGAGTTGCAGAGCCATGTTCATTTCTTCGCCCGGTGCGAGTGTAACTGCATGCGAGGGGAAGTGATATAGGATCAAATCCATACACTAAAATTCATTTCCCTCGCGTCTACCGAAGTGAGATTGCTCCAGCAAAGTTTTGCGTTACAAAACAATACATGTTTCCGAAATTCGTAACGTTTTTCGTAACGATTCAGGGACGATCGCCAACTAAAATAGGAGTAGACAAAGTTAAAACATAGCAAAATGCGGTACAATCGCAAGTCATACATATGAAAAGCTACAACAATAAAAAAAGCAAAAACATTATGACGAGGAAATAAGGAGAAACCATCTATGAAAAGTAATCAATCAGAACAGAGCAATCAGCATGCCGTAGTGATTGGGGCAAGTATGGCCGGGTTATTAGCGGCACGCGTGCTCTCAGAGCATTTCGAACAGGTGACGATCATTGAACGTGACCGGCTTTCGGAGCAGGTGGAACCGCGTAAAGGGGTGCCCCAGGGAAAGCATGCACATATTCTCTTGATGAAAGGGGAAACAATTCTAAGGGAACTCTTTCCAGACCTTTATGAGACATTCGCCCAAGACGGTGCTGTCCCGGTGAATTCAGCAGAAGTGCAGTGGTACGACTTTGGCGCATGGAGAGCGCCTGCGCCGGACCCTATCAAAGCCTATTGTGGAAGTCGCCCTTTCCTCGAGCAGCATGTGCGACGTTTCGTGACCGCCAGAGCCAATGTGCGCTTCCTCGATCGATGTGAAGTCAGCAAGTTGTGTACCAATGAGGATCGGACTCGTGTTCTGGGTGTGTCGGTCGTGCATCTCAGTCCAGAGCAGTACGAGGAAGACCTGGCTACCAACCTGGTTGTTGATGCCAGCGGACGCGGTTCGCGAGCACCGCAATGGCTCACGTCTCTTGGCTATGAGAGAGTAGAAGAAACGAGCGTCAAAGTAGATGTTGGATACGCCACCCGTCTCTATCATCGCCCCGGTGATCTCCCTCTCGACTGGAAACTGTTAATCATCTATGGCACGCCTCCCCATCAGAAACGAGGGGGATTGGTGTTTCCCATTGAGGGTGATCGCTGGATGGTATCGCTGGCGGGTCGGCTGGGCGAATACCCACCAGCAGATGAGGCAGGTTTTCTGGAATATGCACGTAATCTGCCAGAACCGAGCCTGTATGAGGCGATCAAAGAGGCTGAGCCGCTGACACCCGTTGCTACGTACAAATATGCGATGAACCGCTGGCGGCACTATGAACGCATGCGGCGCCTGCCTGCAGGCTTCGTGGTTCTGGGTGACGCGGTGTGCAGCTTCAACCCGGTATATGGTCAGGGGATGTCAGTGGCGGCACTCGAAGCCAGGATACTGGATCGGTTTTTGCGAGAGCAGCAACAGCGGGGGTCAGACATGGATCTGGTAGCTTTTCCAAAGCAATTCCAGCAGGCAATTGCAAAGGTGGCAAAGGTTCCCTGGATGCTGGCAATTGGTGAGGATTTCCGCTATCCTGAGACTGTGGGGAAGCGACCGATGGGCATGAACCTGCTCCACTGGTATACGCGCCGGGTGAATGAACTGACAGCGTCAAATCCCATGATAGCCGGGCAATTTTATCAAGTCCTGCACCTGCTCAAGCCACCAATGGTGCTGTTCAGTCCGCGTGTCGTATGGGCTGTTCTGACCAAAGAATTGGTATCCCATCGTCAAAAGCCTGTAGTGTTGCTACCGGAGGACAAGGCGAGTTCTCTACCGCCACCGCCAACAATGGATGTAGTAGCAAGGTAGAGAAGTATAAAAAACAGAAGAAGATTGTGGTGACAGCTTCATTTGTAATGCGAACTTGCCTCTCCCTTTCCCGCGGGCGACCATAAAGGCCATTGATTCCAACATATTACATGACATATCATCCACCTTTGTCATCCTGAGTGATCTGGTGTGTGATTATGCGTGCCCTTGATGTGTCATTCTGAGTGCAACGAAGAATGACAGAACAAACGACTCCGCTTTCTTTCAACCAAGGTTTACCTGACAGAAGGATTCTTCACCAATCTGTTGGAATCAATACCATAAAGGCCTATCGCCCCTACTACCTCATGCCTGGCTCTGCTTGAAATTCATCGTGCCGTTAGCGCCAGAATTGATGGAAAGTGTACTGTTTTGCAGAGTGTAAGAAGTTGCTAACTGTAAAGCTTGAACAAATTCATTAGAGAGAGATTCTGATCCACAGTAAGCAAGGGTCATTGGGCCAGCTTTGATTGTCAGTTGCTTTCCACTGGTGGTGTAGGTAAGGCTTGCCATATTGCAATCTGCTTTGACATTCGCAGTGCCGTCCGTTTGAAATGTGATCGTATAGTTAGTTGGTTCACTGATAACGTTAGAGGTGCTTTGCCCGTCAAATTTTACTTCGGTTAGTTGCCATGTTACACCAGTCAGGCTCCCGCCCGATGACGAATTACTTGTACACGCGACTAATGTTCCTGGTATGAGGCAAAGAACGAAAAGAAAGTGGAATCTGGCTTTGATTGCTGGGAACATGAACTTTTTCTCCTTCTGGGAGCGATTTTATATGTTGAAGTATAACGTATGTAGCTCATCTATAGCAATAGTTTGTAGATATGCGACGTTCATCACATATTTCGTAAAGAGGCCAAATTAAACGTATTGACATGATGCTCTTATTTGAATACGCTTTACTACAGAGCAATAATAGGGAGAGTCTCTCTCACTATTTCTCCACTCCAAAGCTATAAGCATCGAGAAAGGAAGTGGTTTTCATGGAAACATTTGATGCGATTCGTACAGTCCTGGCAGTGCGCCGTTTTAAAGATACTCCGATCCCTGACTCTATCGTCCGTCAAATTGTCGAAGCGGGTCGTCTGACCGCCAGTGGTGGGAATGGTCAACCCTGGCACTTCATAGTCGTTCGAGACAAGGAGACATTGCGTCAACTCGGTCAGCTCGCACCTACGGGACCTTATATCGCGCAGGCACAGTTGGCGATTGTTGTGGCTATGCATCGAAGCAACATAGCTGATTCCGATGGCAGTCGGGCCATTCAGAACATGATTCTAACGGCATGGTCTCAAGGAATCGGCTCAAACTGGGTTGGTTTCAATAGCCTACCACAAGTCAACCCTCTGTTGGGTATTCCCGAAGAGGTCTCAGTACTCGCGATCCTTCCGTTCGGCTACCCGGCAGAGGTCGTTGGGAAAGGTCAGAAGAAACGCAAACCTCTGGGCGAGGTTGCCTATCATGAACGGTGGGGTGAACCGTTCAAATAAAGGGTAACTGCATCGTGGGATCAATCTCGGCACCGGTCATTTGTCCGGTCACTATCGGACGTACACACGAACGTGATGCACTCACCCGGCTCGTTGATAAGACCATGGGTGGGTAAGGACAGGTTGCGCTGGTAACAGGAGAAGCGGGTATTGGCAAGTCACGGCTTGTAGCGGAAGTAAAGACCAGAGCTGCTGCTGAAGACTTTCTCCTCCTTCGAGGCAACTGCTTCCAGATGGATAGCTCGTACCCCAATGCGCCATTGCTCGATATGCTGCGCACCTCTGCTACGATGATCCCCATTGCGGGAATACCAGATCAAATCTTCAAGGAATTTGCGCGACTTTTGCCAGAATTAGAGTCGTCCTCAATCCATGAACACTCTATATCGTTGTCAGATCCGGAGCAGGAGAAACGGCGTCTCTTTGCAGCTTTGACACGCTTTTTCAAAGAACGGGCCAACCAGCAGCCTGTGTTGCTCGTCATCGAAGACCTGCACTGGTGCGACGATATTAGCCTGGAATATTTGCTCTCCCTGGCGCGTTCCAGCGTTGCTTTACCCCTATTACTCTTGATGACCTATCGTAATGAGGAGATTCAGCCAGGCTTGCAACGCTTTCTTGCACAATTGGATAGGGCGCGATTATCCCAGGAGTTACAATTGATATCGCTCACACACAAGGATGTTGATGCCATGTTGCGAGCGATGTTAGGGCTTCCTGAAGGCGAGCAAAATAACCTGTTGGATCTCATCTATCCGCTTACAGAAGGTAACCCGTTCTTCGTTGAGGAGGTGCTTACCTCGCTTGTTTCGCGTGGAGAACTCGTGTCTTATGAAAGCGGTTGGCATTATAAGCCATATCGAGATCGTCGTGGCGAGCGCCTGCCTGTACCTCGCAGTGCTCAGGAAGCTGTGCAACAACGAACTGCTTATTTGAGCAAGGATGCAAAGCGCCTTTTGAACCTCGCTGCTGTTGCCGGTAGGCGCTTCGATCTTACAGTACTGCAGCAGGTAATGCATTGTGATGAAGAGCAATTGCTCGTACTGATGAAGGAATTAGTGTCGATACAATTTGTGCAAGAAGTATCGGCTGAGCAGTTTGTAATTCGCCATGCACTCACACAACAGTCTGTATATACTGAGTTACTGGCGCGAGAGCGACGCTTATTACATCGCATGCTTGCGGAATCGCTGGAGGGGCTTTATACCTCTTCTTCCACATTGCAAGAAATGTACCTGGAAGATCTGGCCTATCACTGCTACGAAGCGGGCATGTGGGAGCAAGCGCTGGTTTACACGCAAGAGGTAGGTGAAAAAGCGCTGGCACTTTATGCGCAACAAGCAGCAATCGAACATTTCACCCGAGCCGTTGATGCGGAACATCATCTCTCTATCCCATCGTCACCTCGACTCTATCTTTCGCGTGGACGGGCTTACAATACACTTGGGAAGTTCGAAAGCGCATTGAGCGATTATAAGCATGCCTTAGAGATGGCCAGGATAACTCAAGATCGTTTGATGGAATGGCAAAGTTTGATAGTGATAGGCTTTCTCTGGACGGGACGTGATTACGAACAGGCAGGGGATTGGTTTCGCCAGGCCAGTGGGCTTGCTGAGGGGTTTGATGAACCAGCGTTGCACCCACGCAGCTTGAATCGACTGGGGAACTGGTTGGTGAACACAGGGAGAATTCAAGAGGGACTTGAAGCACATCAGGAGGCCTTACAATTGTTTGAGGAGCAGCACAATACGAGAGGAATGGCTGAAACGCTTGATTTGCTTGGGGTAGCATATGGTTTCATTGGAGACACGACCCATGAAATGGAGTCATTAGGACAGGCTTTTGTAGAGTATGTTGCCACGCAAGTTTTATCCTCTTTCGGTGAATTCGGCCAGGCCTTTGCTCATGCACAGGAGGCGCTGCGCATCGGAATGGCCATCGAGCATCAGCAGTGGCTCTCTGCAACGTATGGCGCATTGGGACAGGTGTATCTCTTGCTGCTTGAACCTGTCCAGGCGATTTCTACGTTGGATGCTGGATTAGTGGTAGCACAATCACTAGGCTCTTCATTCTGGGGCGGATATCTTACCGCCTTTCTGGGACAGACATATATCCTTAGAAAAGAATATTCAAACGCGAAAGCAGTTCTTGAGCCTATCTTGCAGCAAGACCAGCAGCCTTGCAGCGTGATAGAACGTCAGATTGCCTTTGTCTGGGGCGAACTGGCGCTGGCGCAAGGTGAGCCAACTCATGCGTTACATAGAGCCACTGTTGATGCTCGATGGCATTTCCTCGTGCAGCGCGGCTACTCGCTATGCTATTGAGCATGACCTGGCTTGAGTTCGCATAAAGTGCTTTGCTTCTCCATAATACTGCGTGAGATGCTTCGCTGGCGCTCAGAATGACAATGCTTCTCCCTGTCATGCTGAGTGAAACGAAGCATCTCGTATCCTGACACGCGAGATGCTTCGCTGGCGCTCAGCATGACTGTTGGGAGGATGCTGCTAATGATAGTGGGGAAGGCGCTCAGGAATGAGGAACTCGACGGTGCTACGCCGAGTTCCGGGTCTCCCAACTTTAGAGAGCTTTATTACTGATTAGCCAACCTGTGCCGGTGCAGGAACAACACCCAACTGTTGCAGCATACCCAGTTGATCAGATGCGAGCCAATGCTCAACAATCTTGCCACCCTCGAAGCGGTATATTTCGATTCCCGTCGCTGAGAACTGTTTGCCAGTTGGGGGAATGCCCATCAGTTCGCCCTTGTGCGTCCCGGTAGATGTCCATCGTACCACTACCTGGTCTCCTTCAGCGATATAATCCTCAAAGGCGAAGTGCAGGTCTGGGAAGGCTGCCAGGTACATGCCCGCGGATCGTTTGGTTCTCTCAATGCCCGATGCTTCGGGACCGAGACCGTGATTGACGACATTGGTGACGCAGAGTGCATCGACGATAGCCAGATTCCTCTTGTTGAAGAGTTCCTCTAAGAACTGGTGAGTAACGGCTTTGTTGCTTTCTGTTGACATGTGAATATTCTCCTATTTGAAGAGCTAATCGTGTCTTGCCACAGCCGCCTGCTCCCGTGAGCGTCAGAAGTTGGGTGCTGTTAAGTAGTTCTTTGACCTCAATCATCTCCTGTTCCGACCTATGAACCTGTTCAATGGGAGTGGTAGGTTGGTGGAGGATGCATCCTGGGGTTGCGTCATACGTGCTTCTCTAACCAGCTTTTTGGCGGCGGATAGATATAGCGGGCAATCGTCTCCGTCACCCAGCAAATACACCAGCCGTACATGACTAAGAGGGGGTACTGCTTATTGCGCATCTAGACAAGGAAGATTGGCTCCTTGCACTCTGAAGAGCAGACGACATCCATCTGGCAAAAGCGGCTGTGCTTTAGCGAGCGCTCGCACAGAGCACGTCTAAGTCTCGATTGAGAGCTCGGTCATTCAACTGCTTGAGTTCAACCTCGACCTGTGAGTAATACCTGGGCCTGTGTAGCGTTGTCTCATCCCAGGTTCGCCGCAGCCATACGACTTGAAATCGTTCAAGACGCAGCTCTGGCTGGGGGGCCAGGCACGAGCCCAAGTTGTTCCAGTATACTCAAGCGGTCAAAGTAGCCTTCGATCCGCTGCACCTGGGCCTCCCGGACTTCAATGAATTCACATCCGGACAGGATCAGACTGCGGCCTGTCGAGGGGGAATCATGATTTGAGCCGGTGTTGGTGCCACGTAGAACCCAGCGCCAGACCACCAGGTCTTCGGTGATCGCATGCACTCCCACCGTCTCAGTGGTCGCATCTGGAAAGCCAGCAAACCATGCGCCAAAGTAGTCTTTGAGAGCTTGCCCCCAGAGTGGTTGAGCCGTTACGGGATCGCTGTACGATCCATCAGGAGCAAAGGTAGCGAGGCACGCATCGAGATCCTGATGACAAAATGCGTCTATATATGTGCTGACAATCTGGGGGAGCTCTATGGGGTGTTCTCCTTCCTCTTGCTGTGTTGCTTCCTTTTTCAGATGTGTGTGCCTACGAAACTGAGAGACAACGGGAGGT
>Ga0187777_10001252_pt1 | contig 16569 bp, 15 predicted proteins | sample 1015_Q2_SP5_10_M_FD_132416 | JGI IMG/M metagenome (GOLD analysis project Ga0187777, IMG submission 132416) | Tropical peat soil microbial communities from peatlands in Department of Meta, Colombia - 1015_Q2_SP5_10_MG | ecosystem: Environmental > Terrestrial > Soil > Wetlands > Peat | place... | reverse complement strand
TTCATCGACGCGAGGTACGCCTTCTCCTTCGTGTTGGCGAACTTCGGAATCGCAATCGCGGCCAAGATGCCGATGATCACGACCACGATCAGAAGCTCGATCAGGGTAAAGCCCTTCTTGGCGGTGCTGCGCATTGCTGGATCCTCCAGGGGATCGGTTGTGCTCGCCTGCCCTAAGCGCACGGGGTTGTGGTAGACGCTAGCGAGTTCGCATGGAGTTCTATTCATGCGGAATGCCAATACTTATTTGTCGAGTAAGCCACTGAGAATAAACGACTTACACATATCGCACGTGCACAAAGAGATCCTAATGTTCCTGCGAAGTGCCACCAAACCGGCGAATTGCGAAGTATTAATCACCTCAGAATGTCACACCCAGCACTGCTCCTCCCGGCGCGTCCGGGACACCTAACGGCCAGGCCGCCACCACCCCGCCTACTATGGTGAGGCCGATAATGCCTCCCCTTGGGTGACGCCGACACGCCCCGGTGCGGGGCCCGTCGGCGAGGCCTCCAGCACCAGAGATCCTGGACCGAGGCCGACCAAGACCGGGGCTGCATCCCCCGCACCCCCCTGCCGATAGATTGGGTCCATGACGATTACTTCCCACGCGGATCTCGCCGGGCTCCAGCGAATCGGGCGACTCGTCGGCCAGGCAATCCTGGAGATGCGGATCGCGGCGCGCGCCGGAATGACGACGGCCGCACTCGATGCCGTCGGCGAGAGATTCCTGCGACGTCATGGCGCGCGCTCCGCCCCGCAGCTCACGTACGGCTTCCCGGGGTTCACCTGCATCAGCGTGAACGAGCAGGTAGTGCACGGAGTCCCCGGGCCGCGCGTCCTTCAACCGGGGGACGTCGTCAAGATCGATGCATCGGCGGAATTGGATGGACTCATCGCCGACGCCGCCGTGACCGTCGTGATTCCGCCCGCGAGCGTCGCGGCTCGTCGCCTCGAAGAGTGCGCCAGCTCGGCCTTCGAGCGCGCCCTCCGTGTGGCACGTGTCGGAACCGCGGTGGCCGAGGTGGGCCGCGCGGTGGAGCGCGAGGTGAAGCGGCGTGGCTTCAGCGTGCTCGAGCAGCTCTGCGGGCACGGAGTCGGTCGGCACCTCCACGAGGATCCGAGCGTGCCGAATTACTACAGCCCGCTCACCCCGGGGACTCTCTCCGATGGACTGGTGATCGCTGTCGAGCCACTCATCTCGGCCTCGCGAACGACCGTGGTCGACGAATCGGACGGCTGGACCGTCCGCACGCGGAATCGCTCGATCGCAGCCCACTTCGAGCACACGGTCGTCATTACGCGCGACACTCCGCTCATCCTCACGGCGGCCTGAGGAGGGCGAGAGAGGACGCAAAGCCGGTCGTGCGTGTCGTGATTCTGTGTCCGGCGAACGCGATGCGGCGCCCGGCTGGTCGCTGGCCCTCCGCGCTAGGCGCGTGGAGAGATCGGCTGCGCGTCCGTTGACGGCGCGCGCCAGAGCAACAGCGCCAGGAGCAGAGCGCCGAGCGTGACTCCGACGTCGGCCACATTGAAGGTCCAGAAGCGGGTGGCGCCGAGGCCGAGATCGATGAAGTCCACAACGCCGCGCGGCGACCGCAGACGGTCGAGCAGATTCCCCACAGCTCCCCCCGTCACGAGGGCCAGCGCGATCCCCAGGGGGACATCAGTCGGCGCTGCCCGCCGGTAGAGCGATGCCAGCACCGAGAGCGCGATGAGCGTGGCGACGATCAGCAGCGGGCGCTGCCAATCGCCGAAGGTGACGCCAAACGCTGTTCCGGGGTTGAAGGTCAGCGTGAGCTGAACGGCGTCGCCGAAGATCTCGTGCGGCACCTGGGCCGGGCTGAGACGCTCGACAGCGAGCTCCTTGGTTGCGCAGTCGCCGAGGACGACAGTCAGAACGAGCGGCCAGAACCAGCGAGCCTTTGGCGCCATACGTGATGGACTATGTGTGCGCGTAAACGAACTCATTGTGCGGCCGACAGCCACAGCACGGCGCACGTGTGGATTGTTACTCGCCGTCTCACCGGGGAGCAAGCACCCTCGAACGCCTGACACGATTCGTACGGAGCGATGCGCGCATGGCCCGGCGCCTCAGCGGCGAGGGCGCGGACGCCGGCTGACCGTCGCGACGTAGACGAAGACGAAAGCGCCCCAGAGAGCGATCGGGAGAGCGGCCAGGAGGCGGATGCCGACCGCCGTCGCGAAGTCTTTGGACACGAGTGTGTGGAGCGACAGACCGCCACCCTGACTCGCCGCTCCGACGACCGCGATCGTCCACGCCCACCAGAGCCCCCACCCACGTGCTCCGAACCCGGCCAGCCGAACGAGCTGGCGCGAGACCTCGAGACGCCGGATGACGAACCAGCTGACGATGGCAAATGCGAACCACGCCGCGGCGAAGAGCTCCGCCTTCATTCTCCTCCCGATCCAGATCTCACGTCGCGACAGATCGGCTTGTCGCCAGAGGCAGGGCTGACGCCACCCAAGACCGACGCCGCCAGGTGGGCCAAGGTTTCCACTCGACACCGACTCCCGCTCACCCGCCGCGACCGGTCCGGGGCGCACGCCGGGAACGCCACCCGAAGGTGTCGAGGGCGATGCGTCCGCGAGCGTCGAAGCGGACCCCCTCACGCTCCAATCGGAGTCGTTGGTCGACCTCTGATCCGTAGGTGCCGCGGCGGCTGATCTCGCCGCGCGCGTTGATGACGCGGTGCCACGGTACCACGCTGTCGGTCGGCAGGGCGTGGAGTGCGTAGCCGACCTGGCGCGCCATTCCACGGAGACCGGCGACGGCAGCGATCTGCCCATACGTCGCGACGCGGCCGCGCGGGATTCGGCGGACCACGGCGTAGACTCTCGCATTTCGCCCCTCCGCACCGATCTTCTTCTTCTGGGCCATCACACAGGGTGCTCAAGGCACGCGCCCCGTCCGGCGACCGATCGCCGAACGGGGCGCGTGACATCGTGACTCGGCTCTCGCTACCAGCGGTAGTGGGCGAACGCCTTGTTCGCGTCGGCCATGCGGTGCGTGTCCTCCTTCTTCTTCACCGCATTCCCTTCGCCCTTCGATGCCGCAACGACCTCGGCGGCCAGCTTCTCCGGGAAGCTCTTCTCGTTCCGCTCGCGAGAGAACTGCATCAGCCAGCGCATCGCCAGCGCCGTGCGGCGCTCCGGACGGACTTCGACCGGCACCTGGTAGGTGGCACCGCCGACACGGCGGCTCTTCACTTCGACCACCGGCTTGATGTTCTGGAGCGCCTGCTTGAAGACGTTCACGCCAGGCTGCCCGGTGCGTGCCTCCACCAGGTCCATCGCCCCGTAGAAGAGGCGCTCGGCGGTGGACTTCTTCCCCCGGAGCATGACGGTGTTGATGAACTTGGAGACCGTCTGGCTGTCGTAGCGGGAGTCGGCGAGGACGGGTCGCTTGATCGCTTTCTGACGGCGGCTCACTTCTTCCCTCCGGTCCGCGGCTTCTTTGCGCCGTACTTGGAGCGGCTCTGATTGCGGCTGCTGACGCCCGCGGCGTCGAGGGTGCCGCGGATGATGTGGTATCGCACGCCGGGCAGGTCCTTCACACGCCCGCCGCGGATGAGAACGATCGAGTGCTCCTGAAGGTTGTGACCCTCGCCCGGAATGTAGGCGGTCACCTCGAACCCATTCGTCAGGCGCACGCGCGCCACCTTGCGCAGGGCGGAATTCGGCTTCTTCGGCGTGGTGGTGTACACGCGCGTGCAGACGCCGCGCTTCTGCGGATTCCCCTTGAGCGCCGGGGCCTTCTCCTTCTTCTCAACGTCCTGGCGGCTGCGCCGGACGAGCTGATTGATCGTTGGCATGAAATCCAGAAAAAGTTCGACAGACTGCGCAAGTTACTGCGGCCCCATCAGGGGGTCAAATGGCCCCCCCCTGACGCAGCCCTCAGGCCTCACAACTCGTCGTCACCAAACCCGCCGCCCGCCGGTGTGAGGAGCGGCTCGAAGGGGATCGCCGGCAGCACGTCAGGCGGCGGCTCCGTCGGCTGCGGCGGCATGTCCATCCCTTCGATGTCCACCTCGTGGTACCGGTACATCCCCGTGCCAGCCGGGATCAGGTGGCCGATGATGATGTTCTCCTTGAGCCCCAGCAGATCGTCGCGCGCTCCGCGGATCGCCGCGTCGGTCAACACTCTCGTCGTCTCCTGGAACGAGGCGGCCGAGATGAACGATTGCGTCGTCAGGCTCGCCTTCGTGATGCCGAGGAGCAACGGCTCGGCGGTCGCCTGCCGCTGGCTGTGCTTCTTTCCCTTCTCGTTGACTTCGCGGAACGCGCCCTTGTCCACGTGCTCTCCCTCGAGCAGTTCCGTGTCGCCCGGGTCGATGATCCGCACCTTCTGCAGCATCTGGCGCACGATCACGCCGATGTGCTTGTCGTTGATCTTCACGCCCTGCAGGCGGTAGACCTCTTGCACCTCGTTGAGCAGGTACTCCTGCACGGCCCGCGGCCCCTTGATGCGCAGGATGTCGTGCGGGTTTACCGGGCCCTCGCTCAACCGGTCGCCGGCTCGCACCCGATCGCCTTCGTGGACACGCAAGTGCTTGCCCGCCGGAACCTCGTAGAGCTGCGCCGGCTGTGAATCGTCCACCGACGCCACGCCCTTGTCCGAGTAGGTGAGCGGCTGCACGAAGACCTCGCGCTTGCCGCGCTTGATCTCGCCGAACCGCACCACGCCATCGATCTCCGAGATCGTCGCCGGATCCTTCGGCCGGCGCGCCTCGAAGAGCTCCGCCACCCGCGGCAGACCGCCGGTGATGTCGCGCGTCTTGTACGCCTCACGACTGATCTTCGCCAGAATCGTTCCGGCGGAGATCTTCTGCCCGTCATCCACCGTCAGCTGGGCATCGACCGGGATGACGAAGTCGCGAACCCGCTTCTCCTTCCCGCCCTTCTCCTGCACGATCTCGATGTGCGGGTGGAGTCGCTTCTCGCGATCCTCGATGACGACGCGCTGGCGGAGGCCGGTGAGCTCATCGAGCTCCTCGGACACCGACTCATCCTCCACCAGATCGACGAACCGCACCGTGCCCTCGACATCCGAGATGATCGGCGTGGTGTACGGATCCCATGTGAACACGACCGCGTCGCGCCGGATCTCCGCCCCGTCCTCGACCATCAGGAACGCACCGAGCGGAACCTGGAACCGCGAGACGACGGGTGCATTCTTGTCGGCCGAGGAGCGAATGATGATCTCCCCTTCGTACGACGTGACGATGCGCTGTCCCTCGGGGTTGACCACGTGCAGCAGCCGCTCCCCGTACTCGACCACACCCGCCACCTTCGACTTGCGCGCCGTCTGTTCGGCGATGCGGGCGGCGGTCCCACCGATGTGGAATGTGCGGAGCGTGAGCTGCGTGCCAGGCTCGCCGATCGACTGCGCCGCCAGGATTCCGACGGCCTCGCCGAGGTCCACCATCTCCATCGTCGCCAGGTTGCGTCCGTAGCACATGCGGCAGAGCCCGCGCTTCGACTCGCAGGTGAGCACCGAGCGGATCTTGACCGTCTCGATCCCCGAGTCCTCGATCGCCCTCGCCGTCTCCTCATCGATCAACTGCCCCGCCTCGACGAGCAACGTGCGCCGACCCGCCTCATCGATCTCGTGCGGGTCCTCGACGTCCTCGGCCGCCACGTTGCCGACGATGCGCTCCGCCAGCGGCTCGATGACATCCTCGCCTTCCTTCAGAGCGCCGACATCAAGACCGAGGATCGTGCCGCAATCCTCCTGCGTGATCGTGACGTCCTGCGCCACGTCCACGAGACGCCGCGTCAGGTAGCCGGCGTCCGCCGTCTTGAGCGCGGTGTCGGCCAACCCCTTCCGGGCGCCGTGCGTCGAGATGAAGTACTCGAGCACCGACAGCCCTTCGCGGAAGTTCGACTTGATGGGACTCTCGATGATCTCGCCGATGCCTCCGGTGAGCTTCTTCTGCGGCTTCGCCATGAGGCCGCGCATGCCGGCGAGCTGCCGGATCTGGTCGCGGCTCCCGCGTGAGCCCGAGTCGAACATCATGAAGACGGGGTTGAACCCGTTCTCGGACTCCCGCATCGCCTTCACCATCGCGTCGGCCACATCGTTGTTGGCGTGCGTCCAGGTGTCGATCACCTTGTTGTAGCGCTCGCCGTTCGTGATGTTGCCGGTGTTGTAGGCGCGCTGGAAGCGCTCCACACGCTCCTCGGCCTCGCTCAGCAGCGTCTCCTTCTCCTCCGGAATGCGGAGGTCCTCGATTCCGATCGATACGCCGCCCATGGTGGCGTACCGGAAGCCAAACTCCTTCAGCCGATCGAGGAATTGCACGGTGGGCGCGAGGCCCTCACGACGATACGCCTCGAAGACGAGCTCCGAGAGCGCCTTCTTCTTCATCTCACGGTTTTGGAATCCGAGCGATGGCGGGACGATGCTGTTGAAGAGCACACGCCCGACCGTCGTCTCCTCCCACCGGCGTCCGTCGACGTCATCGACCAGGAACCGAACCGGCGTGTGGTACGTCACCCGAGCCAGGGCGAGGGCGACCTCGACCTCGGCCGTGCTGGAATAGCGCGGCGCATCCTTGAGCCGGGCGTCGAAGTCGAGCGACTCCTTGGTGAGGAAGTAGCACCCGAGCACGATGTCCTGGCTCGGCTCGGCCACCGGCCGGCCGTCGGACGGCTTGAGGATGTTGTTCGACGAGAGCATGAGGAGCCGGCTCTCGAGCTGAGCCTCGAACGACAGCGGCACGTGCACCGCCATCTGGTCGCCGTCGAAGTCGGCGTTGAACGCGGCGCAGACGAGCGGGTGGATGCGAATGGCCTTCCCCTCCACCAGTACCGGCTCGAACGCCTGGATGCCCAGACGGTGGAGCGTCGGCGCGCGGTTGAGAAGGACCGGATGATCCTTGATGATCTCTTCGAGGATCTCGTAGACCTCGGGCGACTCGCGCTCCACGATCTTCTTGGCGCGCTTCACCGTCTCGGCGATCCCCTTATCGACCAGCTTGTGGATGATGAACGGCTTGAAGAGCTCGAGCGCCATCGCCTTCGGCAGGCCGCACTGATGCAGCTTGAGCTCGGGACCGACAACGATCACCGACCGTCCCGAGTAGTCGACGCGCTTGCCGAGGAGGTTCTGGCGGAACCGCCCCTGCTTTCCCTTGAGCATGTCGGAGAGCGACTTGAGCGGACGCTTCCCGCGCCCCCGAATCGCCTTCGAGCGGCGGCCGTTGTCGAAGAGCGCGTCCACCGCCTCCTGCAGCATGCGCTTCTCGTTCCGGAGGATGACCTCCGGCGCCCGGTGCATGATGAGCTTCTGCAGCCGGTTGTTCCGGTTGATCACGCGGCGATAGAGGTCGTTCAGGTCGCTCGTCGCGAAGCGTCCGCCGTCGAGCGGCACGAGCGGCCGCAAATCGGGCGGAATCACCGGGACCACGTCCAGGATCATCCATTCGGCGCTGTTGCGCACCCCGCCCGCATCACCCGAGCCACGGAACGCGTCGATGATCTTGAGCCGCTTGAGCATCTGCTTCTTGCGGTGCTGCGACGACTCGGTGGAGACAGCCGCGCGGAGCTCCTCCGAGACAGCATCGATGTCCAGCCGGGCGAGGAGCTCGCGCACGGCGGGGGCGCCGATGTCGGCCTTGAACTTGTCGTCCCCCTCCTGCTTCGCCTTCTCGCGCAGCGCCAGGAACTCGTCCTCGTCGATCAACTGGTTCGGCAGGACCTCCTGCGCGCCCGGATCGATGACGACGTAGTTCGAGTAGTAGATGATCTTCTCGAGATCACGGAGGGTGATGTCGAGGAGATTCCCCATCGGGCTGGGGAGCGTCTTGAAGAACCAGATGTGCGCCACCGGCACGGCGAGCTCGATGTGCCCCATGCGCTCGCGCCGCACGCGGGAGAGCGTCACCTCCACGCCGCAGCGATCGCAGATCACGCCGCGGTAGCGGATGCGCTTGTACTTGCCGCAATGACACTCCCAGTCCTTCACCGGGCCGAAGATCCGCTCGCAGAAGAGCCCATCCTTCTCGGGCTTGAAGGAGCGGTAGTTGATCGTCTCCGGCTTCGTCACCTCGCCCCATGACCACCAGTCGCGCTGGCCCTGCATCTCACGCCGCTCGCGCTCCTTGGGATCCTTGGGACCGCGGATCTCCTCCGGACTCGCAATGCGAATCTGGATGAAGTCGAAGCTGGAGCTGCGCGTCTCGCGCACGCTGCGGAAGTCAATCATCTGCTACTCCTCCCCGTTGCCGTCGCCGTTCATTCCGTTCTCATTCGTCGCACCGAGCTTGACCCAGATACCGAGCGCTTGGAGCTCCTTCACGAGCACGTTGAACGATTCCGGAATGCCTGGTTCCGGCAGGTTCTGGCCCTTCACGATCGCCTCATAGACCCGACTGCGTCCGTTCACGTCGTCCGACTTCACCGTCAGTATCTCCTGCAGCGTGTGCGCGGCTCCGTACGCCTCGAGCGCCCACACTTCCATTTCTCCGAAGCGCTGTCCGCCGAATTGCGCCTTGCCCGCGAGCGGCTGCTGGGTAACCAGCGAGTACGGCCCGATGCTGCGGGCGTGGATCTTGTCGTCCACGAGGTGGGACAGCTTGAGCATGTAGATCTCTCCCACGGTCACCGGGCTGGCGAACATCTCGCCCGTCCGACCGTCGCGCAGCCACACCTTGCCGGTGGTCGTCAGGCCGGCCAGGCGCATGAGCTCGGACACCGCGCTATCCACATCGGCCTCGCTCTTCGGGCCGAGCATCCCGGCGAGGGCCCGGAGCTCCTGCGACTCGAGCACGCTCGGGGCCTCGCGCGCCTGCAGCTTCTCGAGCTGCTTGAGCGCGGTGCGCACCTCGGCGCGCCGCTCCTTCGTCTGCGTCTCATCCTCGGCCAGGCGCTCGTGCAGCCCCGCCTGGGCGGCCAGCTCCGCGCTCTCGCGCGACGCCAGCTCGCGCGCCGACAGCACCAGGAAGTCGCGGACTCCATGGAAGAGGTCCCGCGTCTCCTGGGAGACGCCGCGGGCACCGAGGTCGCTCAGTGACGCCGCATCGAGGTTCACGTGAACTTCGCCCTCGGCACGGGCGGGCTTGATGTCGTTCAGAATCGCGCGGATCTCGCGATCGCTGATCTTCGGCGGCTTCGCCTCGAGGGCGAGCGCGTTCGCCGCCCACTGGAGACCGGTGAGCTTCATCAACAGCCCGATCTCCCGCTCGTTGGCACCCTGGAAGACGGGCGTCTTGGCGTAGAAGTCGAGGTGGCGGGCGCACCAACCGAGGTGCGTCTCCAGGATCTGGCCGACGTTCATGCGGCTCGGCACGCCGAGCGGGTTCAGGACGATGTCCACCGGCCGCCCATCCGGCAGGAAGGGCATGTCCTCCTCGGGAACGATGCGGGCGACGATGCCCTTGTTCCCGTGGCGTCCGGCCATCTTGTCGCCGACCGAGATCTTGCGCTTCTCGGCGAGGTAGACCTTCACTAGCTGGATCACGCCGGGGGGCAGCTCGTCAGGCTGGAGGATCTTGTCGATGCGCTCCTCGGCCTTCTCCTCGATCCGCGCCTTCTCCGCGTTCGCGGCCTCGATCACCTCGCGCACGCGGTCATTCACCTTCTTGTTCTCGACGCGGAACGTCTTCAGGTCGAGCGACGAAAGGCGGATGTCGCGGAGCACGTCCGCACCAAGCTTGGTTCCGGCGGGGATCGCCTCCTCCACCGTCCCCGACTTGAGCGCGAGCGCCACCGTCTGCCCCTCGAGCATCTCGACGAGCTCGGAGTCACGAACCTCGTTCACTCGCAGCTTCTCGGCCGCCTCGACGCGGCGCACCTCTCCGATGCGCTCGCCGCGGTCCTTCTCGATCACCTGGTCATCGATGCGGCTGAAGATCTTCACATCGATCACCACGCCTTCCATGCCCGGCGGGACCTTGAGGGACGAATCCTTCACGTCCTTCGCCTTCTCGCCGAAGATCGCCGTGAGGAGCTTCTCCTCCGGAGAAAGCTCGGTCTCGCCCTTCGGCGTGATCTTGCCCACCAGGATGTCGCCCGGCTTGACGTGCGCACCGATGCGAATGATCCCCCGCTCGTCGAGGTCGATCAGCGACTCCTCGGCGACGTTCGGGATTTCGCGGGTGATCTCCTCCTGCCCGCGCTTGGTGTCGCGCACGTGGAGCTCCAGCTCCTGGATGTGGATCGACGAGTAGACGTCGTCCTTGACCAGGCGCTCGGAGAGCACGATGGCGTCCTCGAAGTTGTGTCCGTACCACGGCATGAAGGCGACGGTCACGTTCGAGCCGAGGGCCAGCTGCCCCTGCTCCGTGCCCGCACCGTCGGCCAGCACGTCGCCGGCCTTGACCCGCTGGCCGAGCCTGACGAGAGGCCGCTGGTTGATGGCCGTATCCTGGTTCGTCCGCCAGTACTTCTTGAGCCGGTAGCGATCGTGCTGCGTGAGACGCGCCAGCGGACGGTCCCCCGCCCGGCGGTCGTCTGTCCGGCCGCGATCCGCCGGCCCCGCGTCGACCACGATCTCGTCGGCCGTCACCCGCGTCGCGACGCCCGAGCGCTTGGCGATCACCACCGCGCCCGAGTCGCGCGCCACCTTCTCCTCGAGCCCGGTGCCGACGAGCGGCGTGCACGGATTGAGGAGCGGCACCGACTGCCGCTGCATGTTCGATCCCATGAGCGCGCGATTGGCGTCGTCGTGCTCGAGGAACGGAATCAGGGCCGCGGCAATCGACACCAGCTGCTCCGGCGCCACGTCCATGTAGTCGATGCGGTCGGGGGGAACGAGCGGCACGTCACCCTGGTGCCGGCTGAGCACGAGCTCGTCGACAAACGTCCCATCCTCGTTGAGGCGCGCGTTCGCCTGGGCGATCGTCGCATCCTCCTCGCGGTTCGCGTCGAGCCAGGCGATCTCGCCCGTCACCCGGCCATTCTTCACTACCCGATACGGCGTCTCCACGAAACCCAGATCGTTCACCCGCGCGTAGCAGGCGAGGGACGTGATGAGTCCGATGTTCGGACCTTCCGGCGTCTCGATCAGGCACATGCGGCCGTACTGCGAGTAGTGCACGTCACGCACCTCGAATCCGGCGCGCTCGCGCGTCAGGCCACCCGGCCCGAGCGCCGAGAGGCGGCGCTTATGCGTCAGCTCGGCCAGGGGGTTGGTCTGGTCCATGAACTGCGAGAGCTGTGACGAGCCGAAGAAGGCTTGGATGACCGCGCTCACCGTCCGCGCGTTCACGAGATCATCGAGCGTGATCTTCTCCGGATCGGTATTGATCGACATGCGCTCCTTTACCAAGCGCGCCATGCGCGACAACCCGACCGAGAACTGGTTGGCGATCAGCTCACCCACCGAGCGGATGCGACGGTTGCCGAGGTGATCGATGTCATCCGTGTGCCCGCGCCCCTCGTGGAGCTCCACGAGGTACCGCACGATGGCCACGAAGTCCTCGCGCGTCAGCACGGTGTGCGACGCCGGCGTCTTGAGGTTGAGCCGTTGATTGATCTTGTAACGACCCACCCGGCCGAGATCGTAGCGCTTGGGCGAGAAGAAGAGCCGCTCGAGGGCGACCCGCGCCGTCTCGAGATTGGGCGCATCGCCCGGGCGGAGCAGCGAGTAGATCTGCTGCAGCGCTTCCTTCTCGCTGTGCGTGGGATCCTTGAGCAGGGTGTTCTTGATGAGCGTCGACTCGGCACGACCCGAGGCGACGAACACCTGCACCCGGTTGACGTCGTGCTTGCGCAGCCGCCTGATGAGCGTGTCGTTGACCGCGTGGCCCGCCTCGGCAATGACTTCGCCGGTTTCGGCGTCGACCACGTCCACCGCCAGTGCTCGCCGCACCGGCCGTTCACCGCGCTCGATCGCATCGACCTCGTCGCGGAGGTCGATGGTCATGTAGGAGGCGAAGACCTTCACCGAATCGATGTTGAGCCGGCGCAGGCGGTTGTAGACCTCAGGGGTCAGCTCGTCGCCCTCCTTCACGAGCATCTCCGCCTCGGCGCGCTCGCGTTCGGCGCGCGCCTTCTTCGTCTTCGCCTTTGGGGCGTCGGCCTGCGGGGCCTCGCCGGCGAGCGTGATGTCCTCGGCGATGATGGCGCCGATCACCTCGCGCTGGTCACCCCGGCTCTCCAGGCGCTTGGTGAGGTCGAGCTCACGAACCGCGAAGAAGAGGCGGAGGATGTCCGAGTTCGTCCCGTAGCCAAGCGCCCTCAGCAGGGCCGTGGCGGGGAACTTCTTCTTCTTGTCGATGTGGACGTAGATGACGTCGTGGATGTCGACCGTGAACTCCACCCACGATCCCCGGAAGGGGATGATGCGCGCCGAAATCAGGCGCTGGCCGTTGGGGTGCGTGCTCTCCTCGAAGACGACGCCAGGGGAGCGGTGGAGCTGGCTGACGATCACCCGCTCGGCGCCGTTGATGACGAACGTCCCGAGGGGCGTGAGTAGCGGCAGCTCGCCGAGGTAGACTTCCTTCTCGATGATGTTGCGCGGACGCTTGACGCCATTCACGTCCTCGTTGACCACGAGTTGCAGCGTGGCCTTGAGGGGCGCGGAATAGGTCATGTCGCGCTCGATGCACTCCTCCACCGAGTACTTCGGCTCGCCGAGGGAGTAGCGAACGAACTCGAGCGAGTAGTTCTCATGGACGTCGGTGATCGGGAAGAGGTCCTTGAAGACCCGCTCCAGGCCGACGTCCTCGCGCTCGGCCTTGGCGGCGTCGAGCTGAAGGAGTGCCTCGAAGGCACGAGTCTGGATGTCGAGCAGGTGGGGCATGTCCATCCCCTGCTCGAGCTTGCTAAACGAGACTTGCCTTAGCGTCTCTGGCATTTATCACCCGCGAGGCAGACGAAAACAGCCCTGCCCCCCGCAGCCTGCCGAAATTGCGCGGCCCGGGGGGAGAAGCGTTCGCGTCTTCGATTGTCTGTGCGTTACCCGTCGATCCATTCGCGCCGAACTCGGGAGCTGAGCGGCGAAGCGCAGCCGATATTATACCGACTGCTCCCGCCGAAGTTCCCACGCCGGGTCATCCCGGCGCGGGCCCTCTGAGCCGTCATTTCACTTCGACGACGGCTCCCTGCTCTTCGAGCTTGGCCTTGATCTGCGCCGCCTCATCCTTCGAGACGCCCGCCTTCACTGCACTCGGTGCTCCGTCCACGAGGTCCTTTGCCTCCTTCAGGCCCAGGCCGGTGATCTCGCGCACCACCTTGATGACCTGAATCTTCTTCGCTCCCGAATCCTTGAGCGTGACGGTGAACTCCGTCTGCTCTTCGGCGGCCGGGGCCGCCGCCGCACCGCCGCCCGCCGCTGCCGGCGCCGCGCCGGCGGCCGGCGCCGCGGCGATGGTGACGTTGAAGCGGGCCTTGAAAGCTTCGATCAGCTCGGCGAGCTCGAACACCGACATGTTGCCGATGGCGTCGAGGAACTCGTCCTTGCTCAGCGTCGCGTTTGCCATTGTCGTGTCTCCGTGATTGACAGTCGATCAGTGAGTCAGCAAATCGTCCGTCAGTGCGTCAGCCTCTCGCGGGCGGTGATGCTGCCTCGCGGATGCCACTGACGCACCGATCGACTAGGAGCTCTCGCGCTGCTGACGCAGCGCCTCGAGCGACCCCACAAACGAATACAACAGTCCGCTCAGCGCCCCGACGAACGAGGCGAGCGGTGACTGCAAGCCGGCGCCGATCTGAGCCATCATCTGCTCCCGCGAGGGGAGAGAGGCGAGCTTCTTGACCTGCGCCACCTGAAGCGGCCGTCCGTCGAGCATCCCGCCCTTCACTTCGGGCTTCTGCTCGTTCTCCCTAGCGAAATCGGCCAGGACCTTGGCAGCCGCTACCGGATCCTTCCCGATCACGACCCCGGTCGGTCCCTTGAGCTTCTGAGTGTCGAGTCCCGACTCGGTGACCGCACGCAGCGCGAGGCTGTTCTTGATCACCACGTACTCGACACCCGCCTTGCGGAAGCGGCGACGGAGCTCCGTCATGCGCTTCACGTTCAGGCCCGTGAAGTCCGTGTAGTAGAAGGCCTTCGCGCCCTGAATCTTCTCTTTGAGCTCGGCGACGAGCTGCTCTTTCTCGGTGCGCTTCATCGTCGGTTATCGGTATGGGGTGGTGTCGATCGTGACGCCGGGACCCATCGTGCTCGAGATCGCAACGTTCTGGACGTACACACCCTTCGACGCCGACGGCTTCGACCGCACGATCTGATCCATGAAGGCGGTGAAGTTCTCGTTGAGCGCGTCGATGGTGAAGGACACCTTGCCGATCGCCGCGTGTACATTGCCCCCCTTGTCGACGCGGAACTCGATCTTTCCCGCCTTCACCTCGCGCACAGCGCGGGTGACGTCGAAGGTGATGGTCCCGGCTTTCGGGTTCGGCATGAGGCCCCGCGGACCGAGCACGCGCCCGAGCTGTCCCACCTGACCCATCTGGTCCGGGGTCGCGATCATGACGTCGAACTCCATCCATCCTTCCTTGATCTTCGGAATGAGCTCGACGCCGACGAAGTCGGCGCCGGCGGCCTCCGCCTCGCGCGCCTTCTCGCCGACGGCGATCACCGCCACCCGCACCGACTTTCCGCTCCCCGCCGGAAGGACCACCGTGCCGCGCACCACCTGATCGGCGTGCCGCGGGTCGACTCCCAGCCGAACCGCGACCTCCACCGTCTCATCGAACTTGGCGTAGGCCGATCCCTTCACCAGCTCGATCGCCTGGCGAGCGGGATAGTGCGTGGTGACGGTGCGCTTCGCCGCCGCGGCGCGATACTTCTTGCCGTGCGCGTGCATCAGTCGACCACCTCGATGCCCATCGACCGCGCCGCCCCGGCCACCATCGCCATCGCCGATTCGATGGAGTCGGTGTTCAGGTCGGGGAGCTTGATCTCGGCGATCTTCCGGATCTGCGCCTTGGTGACCTTGCCGACCTTGTTCCTGTTCGGCACGCCTGACCCCTTCTCGACCGCAGCCTCCTTCTTCAGAAGGATCGCCGCCGGTGGCGTCTTGGTGATGAACGTGAACGACTTGTCGGAATAGATCGTGACCTCGACGGGAAGAATCGTCCCGTCCTGGGATTGCGTTCTGGCGTTGAACTCCTTGCAGAACGCCATGATGTTGATCCCGTGCGGCCCGAGCGCGGTTCCCACCGGCGGCGCCGGATTGGCGCGGCCTGCGGGGACCTGGAGCTTGACGAATCCCGTGACTTTCTTGGCCATATCCCTTCCTCGATGTTCGGCGCGGCGCCCCATGCGCCAGGCCGTGCTCTCCCACCGAATCTTTCACGTCGCTGTGGTCGGCGACGGCGCCATATCCGGATCACGGTCGCGCGGTCGCGCGACGCGTCATGAGTCTCGTCCGGCTCTCCCGGGCGGCGAGCGGCGCGCCTCGCGTGCCGCTCAGTATCCCTTCAGCTGCAGGTAGTCCAACTCGACGCTCGTCGGGCGACCGAAGAGGCTCACCGAGACACGCACCTTCCCCTTATCGGGGTAGACTTCCTCGACCGTTCCGTTGAAGTCGGTGAACGGGCCTTCGGTGATCGAGACCGCCTGGCCGACCATGAACGGAATCTCTTCCTTCGGCTCTTCCTCCTCCGCCTCGTCGACGACGCCGAGCAGCCGATTCACTTCTTCCGGCCGGAGCGGCTGCGGCAGCCGCTCGAGGCCGACGAACTTGATCACGCCCTGGATGCTGTTGATGGTGTGCAGCGTCTCCTGGTTCATGATCATCTCGACGAGCACGTAGCCGGGCCAGGTTTTCCGCTCGACCGTCACTTTCTTGCCGTTCTTGATCTCCACCACTTCCTGCGTCGGCACGAGCGCCTGACGAATGAGGCGCTCCTCGGGCGGATGCGGATCCTGCTCGATGCGGCGCGCGATCAGCGAGCGCACCTTGTTCTCGTGCCCCGCCGTCGTCTGAATGGCGTACCAGCGGTGCGTCTCCATGGCGACGCTCACCGAAAGAGCCGCGGAATGCCCTGCACCAGAACCGCTTGCAGGATCGTATCGAGCAGCCAGATCAGAACGGCGATGATGAACACGAAGATGATGACGACGCGCGTGAGCTCGAGCAGCTGCTGCCGGTCGGGCCACGTGACCTTCCTCATCTCCGCGCGCACCTCGGACAGGAACGGACCGACCCCCGTGACGAAGGAGCGCAGACCGTGCATGAACGTCGTGAGGCGGCCCGCGGGGCGGGCGACGTCGGTGGCCATGAGCTACTTCGTTTCCTTGTGCACGGTGTGCTGGTTGCAACGCGGGCAGTACTTCTTCCACTCCACCCGCTCGGGATGCAGGCGGCGGTTCTTGGAGGTGAAGTAATTCCTGTTCTTACACTCGTTGCAGGCCAGAATGATCTTTTCGCGCGGCATGGGAACGTGAAGAAAGAGGGTGATTCAATAATGCAGGGACGCCGTGGTGCGACGGAGCTGAGCGACCGGTCTTGTTAGGCCGGTCCGGCCGGGCGTTTACTTGATGATCTTGGTGACGACGCCGGCGCCGACGGTGCGGCCCCCTTCGCGAATCGCGAAGCGCAGCCCCTCGTCCATCGCGATCGGCGTGATCAACTCGATCTCCATCTGGATGTTGTCC
>Ga0187777_10001251_pt1 | contig 16571 bp, 12 predicted proteins | sample 1015_Q2_SP5_10_M_FD_132416 | JGI IMG/M metagenome (GOLD analysis project Ga0187777, IMG submission 132416) | Tropical peat soil microbial communities from peatlands in Department of Meta, Colombia - 1015_Q2_SP5_10_MG | ecosystem: Environmental > Terrestrial > Soil > Wetlands > Peat | place... | reverse complement strand
GGGGATCGAGATCCTCCTCCCCAAAGACGGGAAGTTCGACTTCGCCTCTATCGCTTCCGACGATGTGGTGCTGCTCCCCGCCTTCGGCGTCACCACGCACGACTTCGATGCCCTCCGCGCGATCGGGTGCGTGCTCGTCGACACGACCTGCGGGTCGGTGCTCAACGTCTGGAAGCGCGTGGAGAGCTACGCGCGCGACGGATTTACCTCGCTCATCCATGGCAAGTACTACCACGAGGAGACGCGAGCGACGGCGTCGCAAGTGACGCGCTATCCGGGCGCGCACTATCTGGTGGTCCGCGACATGACCGAGGCGCGACTGGTGTGCGACTACCTCGAGGGGCGCGGCGATCGCGCCACCTTCCTCGCTCGCTTCGCCAACGCCACGTCCGTGGGATTCGACCCGGACGTCCACCTCGAGAAGATCGGCGTCGCCAACCAGACGACGATGCTGGCGCGAGAATCGCTTGCCATCGCCGCCGAGGTGGCCGGTGCGATCGAGCGTGGCCGTGGCATGGCGGCGCGGGAGTCGAGCTTCCGCTCCTTCGATACGATCTGCAGCGCCACGCAGGACCGGCAGGACGCGGTGCGCGAGCTGCTCGAGGAGCGGCTCGACGTGATGGTCGTGGTGGGCGGATACAACTCGAGCAATTCGATCTCCCTCGCTGCGATCTGCGCCGAGAAGGTGACCACGTATCACGTCGCCGATTCCGGCGCGATCGACGCCGAGCGCGGCACCATCCGGCATCGACCCGTGGGGGAGAGCGGGGAGCGGGAGACGCCGGGCTGGCTCGCGGCGTCCGGCCCGGTGCGCGTCGGTCTCACCGCCGGTGCCAGCACGCCTAACAGCAAGATCGGGGAAACGGTGGCCCGCGTCTTCGCGACTCGCGGTGTCGCTGCGGGCGAGGGAGACGAGGCGTGACCGCGCCCCCGCTTCAGGCGCCCGGCTCGGCCGAGCTTCGCGCCGGCGAGACGAAGGTGACCATCGTCCCGGCGCGCGGCGGGAAGATCACCTCGCTCGTCCTCGCCGGTCGCGAATGGCTCTGGACCGGGGAGCCGTCGTTCGGACGCGAGGCGGGGTTCCAGGTCTCCGACTGGCTCGAGGCGGGGTTCGACGAGTGCTTCCCCACGATCGCCGCCTGCACGCTGCCAGCGGTCGCCGGCCGCTACGCCGCCATCGCGCTGCCGAGCCCCTACAGCGGACTCACCCTCCCCGAGCGTGGGGAACTGTGGAGCCAGCGGGCCTCCTTCCTCCTCGAGACGCGCGAGGACGGTGTTTACGCCGCGTGTGGCTGGGTCGGGAAGCGCCTCCCCTATCGCTTCGCGCGTGCCCTCCAGGTGCACCACGATGAGCGAATCGAGATACGCTACGCGGTCACCAACGATGGGCCCGACCGGCTCCCCTTCATCTGGTCCGCGCAGCCTGTGCTCTCGGTGACGAAGCTGAGCCGGATCGAGCTCCCCGAGGGGGCGCGAGTACGCGTCTGGTCGGAGCACGGCATCAACCTCGGCGGACCGGGCGCGGAGCACCGGTGGCCTCGCGCCTTCTCCGCGGGGAAGGCGTTCGACCTCTCGCGGCCGGAGACGCTGGGTCGCGCGTACGCCTGCAAGCTCTTCGTCGACATGCCCGCGGGAATGGCGGCGGTCGAGGAGCCGGGAGCGCGCCTTGAGGTTTCCTTCGATACGCTCCAGGTCCCGTACTTCGGCCTGACACTCCATCGCGCCGGCGGATCGTCGCTCGTCAGGCGCAAGAGCGAGCTCCAGATCGGGTTCGGGCCGAGCCTTGGCGCTCCCGACTCGCTCACCGAAGCGATCGGCGGGTGGAAGAGCGCTGCGTGGCTCGAGCCGGGCGAGACGCGCGACTGGACGGTCACCTGGCGGGGAATCCGCCTCGCGTGACCTGGTCGGCGGTCCAGCGCCGAGCGCTGGACGCTCTCTGTCGTAGCATCGTCCCCGCTGCGCCCTCCTCGGGGGCGCTCGCCGCGGCGGTGATCGCCCGGCTCGACGATGGGGAGGCGCGCGTACGCTCGCAGGTGAGCGCCCTCCTCGTCCTCTTCGATCACCCCGTGACGGCGCTCCTCTGCCACGGCAGCCTGCGTCGATTCAGCGCGGCCGCGCCATCGGTGCAGACGGAGCGACTCGCCGCATGGGAGTGCAGTCGGATCCCGCTGCGGCGGACGATCTTTCAGGCTCTTCGCCGTCTGATCGTCTCCACGCACTACGCCGATTCCGACGCTCAGCGCGCCGTCGGCTACCGCGGCCCGCTCTTCCGCCGGCAACCGGCGGTGCCCTGGGAGGGGCCGCTCGAGGGCGCCGACCCGGATGGCGCGGTCGCCGCCACCGATGCGTTACTCAAGAGGGCGGGGGAGGCGCAGTCGTGGAGAGAAGCGAACGCGCGGCCGGCAGGTGTGGCGATCGGCGACGACGTCCGCCGCGATGCCACGATCACCGCCGGCGTCTGCGTCGTCGGGACGGGAGCCGGAGGCGCGGTGGTGGCGGCTCGGCTGGCCGCGGCCGGGCACGATGTCGTGATCCTCGAGGAGGGGAGCTACCTCACGGCGGCCGACTTCACCGAGGACGAGGCGTCGATGATGCCGCGCCTGTACGCCGACCAAGGGACGCGGGCCACCGAAGACCTCTCGGTCACCCTGCTCCAGGGGCGCGCCGTCGGTGGGAGCACGACGGTGAACTGGATGATCATGCTGCGCACCCCCGATTGGGTGCTCGACGAGTGGACGCGGCGGCACGGCGCGGTCGGGATGAGCGCCAGCGAGTTGGCGGAAGTGTTCGACCTCGTCGAGCGAGAGACCCACACGCGCGTGGTGCCTGACGAGGCACATTCTCCGAACAATCGGATCGTCCTGGACGGGGCGAAGGCGCTGCGGTGGAACGCGCGCTCCGCCTCGATCAACGCCAAGGAGTGCGTGCGGTCCGGATTCTGCGGCGTCGGCTGCCGATACGGCGCTAAGCAGAGCACCCTGGTCACCTACATCCCCCGCGCCCTCGCCGCCGGTGCGCGCCTCTATGCCGATGCGCACGTCGAGCGGGTGGAGATCGCCGAGCGAGGCGGGCGCGCGCCGCTCAAGCGAGTGCGCTGTACGATCTCCGGAGCGGACGGCGCGCAGCGGAGTCTGACCGTCGAAGCGCCGGTGGTCGTGCTGGCGGCGGGGGCAGTCGGAACTCCGTCGATCCTCGAGCGATCGGGCCTCGGCGGGGACGGCGTCGGTCGCTACCTGCGTCTACATCCGACGAGCGCCACAATCGGCGCTTACGACCGCACGATCTACGGCGCCGCCGGGATCCCGCTCTCTACCATGTGCGATGAGTTCCTCCGGGACGGCGACGGATACGGATTCTGGATGGAGTGCCCACCGCTCCTCCCGGCGTTGGCGTCGGTCGCGGTGCCGGGCTTCGGCGCCGGTCACCGCGCGCTGATGGAGAACTTCCCGCACCTCGGCGCGCTCATCTCCCTGGTGCGGGACGGCGCCGACCGCGAGGCGTCGCAGGGGAGCGTCCACGTGGATCGACGCGGCCGCCCTCGGGTTCACTACCGGCTGGGAGCTCGAGATCGTGCGACGATGATCCGCGCGATCGGAGCCAGTGCGCGGCTACACTTCGCCGCCGGCGCGCGAGAGGTCACCACGCTCCACGCCCCTCCGCTCACCCTGAGGTCGTCGGACGACGTAGCCCGCATCGGAACAGCGCAGAGCGGGCCCAATCAGCTGGGTCTCTTCTCGGCGCATGTGAATGGCACCTGCCGACTCGGGAGCAACCGGGCGACGAGCGGCTGCACGCCCGACGGTGAGCGTCACGGTGTGCCGGGGCTGTACGTCGCGGACGGATCGCTGCTCCCCACGGCGCCCGGCGTCAACCCTCAGGAGACGATCATGACGCTGGCGACGGTGATCGCGCGGCGGATCGCCGATCGCCATCGGCCGGGATGACGAGAGCTTAGGGCAGGCTCAGCGAGCGAGGTTCAGGTTCACGAACTCCGGCTCGCCGGTCACCTCACGCACGACGTGCGGTGCCAGCCATTCGGGGGGAGAGGGCGCCTGACTCTGGTCACGAAGCTCGACTTCGGCCAGTACGAGTCCGCGATCGAGAAAGCGATCGATCTCCCAGACGACGTCACCGTCGCGCACCCGATATCGCTGCTTGTGTACGCGGCGCCCTTCCGTCACTGGCCAGAGTGCCTCGAAGAGCTCTTGGCTCATCTCCTCCTCGATCTCGATGCGCGTGATCCCGGCGCCGAGCTTGACCGTCCGATACCAGTGCTCGCCGCGGGTATCGCGTACGCGGCGAAGCCGCTCTGCCACGCGCTCGCCGGGAATCCATCCTTGCTCGATCTCCGCGCATTCGCCTCGCGTTGCTGCGCCGGGGACGGCGCTCAGGAGGTACTTCCGCTCGATCTCCAGGGGCGGGGCGCCGACGGCGGCGATTCCTGCAGTCACTCCGCGGAGCTCCGCGAAGAACTGCTGCGAGCGATCTCCCAGCCACTCCTTCTCGAGCGCGGCGAAGGTAACCCCAGCGCGATCGCGCAAGGTGCGCCCGATCGCGATCAGTCCGGGGCGTGGGTCTCGCCACCTCGAGTGCGACGCAGCCGGGGAGCGCTCGAGGACCGCCTCGGTCGTTCGGCGCGCGTGCTCTCCGGCGGCTTCGGCGAGCACGGCGAGCACTTCCCTCGAGAAGACGTGAGCATCGTGCAGGTCGCCCAGAACATCCTGAAGCGCCTTGAGCCGGTCGACGATCGCCAGTGTTGCCGGAGTCTCCGCGGCGAGTGGCTCGAGTAGATAGCGCAGGCGCTTGGCGGCGATGCGCGCGGCGTGCGCCTCCGTTTCATCGGCCACCGAATGGACGGTGCTCAGGTGCTCCTGGAGTGCCTCGGCGTGGACGCTGATCAGTTCGGCCGTGGTTCCGGCGAAGGTCGGTGGCGCGCTCCCGTTGTCGAGGTGAACGACCACCGTGTAGTTGCGGAGGCTTCGCCGGAGCTGATGCGCTGCTCTGGTGAACGACCGTTCTACCGCTCGCGCGAGAATCTGGTCGGCCCGGTGCCGTCGTTCTACCAGCTGCTCGTGCAAGAGGTCGATGCCCGCCTGCTCGCGGCGGAGCGCTCCGGGGCGCTGCTGGTCGAGCCAGGCGAGGTGGACCTCGAGGTCACGACTCGCGCCTGTGGCCCGAGCGAGCCGTCGCAGACGGCGCCTGAGTCGATTCCCGATGCTCCCCTCCAGCGTCTCGTCGTACGCTCGGAGCCAGCTCCGAAGCCGGCGAAGGGCCACCCGGAAGTCGTGGAGTGCCTCGGCCTCATCCTCATGGCCGAGGTGCACTCGCATCTCGACGAGTGCGTCCACGAGGTCGAGCGCGACGAGACGCGTAGCCCGCTCGGCGGGGAGACCGAGCAAACCGGACGGCACGGGCATCAGTTCAGGATCCGAGTCGGCGAAGGTGGGCTGGGGCGAGTGACCAGCGGAGGATGCCACCTCCACCGCGAGGCTCGGCATCGAAGGACACCAGGCACGCAGCGCCTTTCTTGAGCTCCAACACCGGGCTGGCGCGACCAGTGAGCAACCAACTGACGACGCTGCTCAGGTGGGGCTCGTGTCCGACCACGGCCGCCGTCTCGGGGTTTCCTTCTCCGCGCAGGAACTCGATCAGGGCGGCTGGGCGGCTGGTGGGAACGAGTGCCTCTGTCCGCTGGATCTCCACGCTGCCGTAGGCTTGAGCCACGATCTCCGCCGTTTGAAACGCTCGCACATACGGGCTCGAGGCGAGCAGGTCGATGGTCGGAATAATCTCGCGCAAACCACGGGCCGCGGTCCTCATCTTTTCGCGCCCCTCGTTGGTGAGCGGTCGCTGGTCATCGGTCTTGCCTGTTCGCGCAAACTCGGCTTGGTCAGCGGCAATCGCGTGGCGGATGACGAGGAGGAGCATAGGGAGGGAACATACGCCTCCGCACCCGGCTAGCCACCACCTTTGGTCGGCTACCGGGCGGGATCCGGGCGAGGATCGGGCTGCGGGGCCTCAAAATACTTGCTTGACGCTTGCGGTTGAACCCGCCATTCTCGACTCCCCGCAGATGGGAGGGAGGGATGATGCGCATATCGGTGAGGGTCAACGGCGCGGTAGGGGAGCACGAAGTCGAGCCGAGACTGCTACTCGTACATTATCTGCGGGACGTCCTGGGACTGACGGGAACCCACGTCGGCTGCGACACGAGTCAGTGCGGCGCCTGCCTGGTCGTGATGGATGGAGTCAGCGTGAAGTCCTGCACGGTCTTAGCGGTGCAGGCCGATGGGAGCGAGATCGTGACCATCGAGGGACTCGCGCGGGGGAATCAGCTTCACCCGCTTCAGAAGGGGTTCTGGGAAGAGCATGGGCTGCAATGTGGGTTCTGCACGCCGGGGATGATCATCGCAGCGTACGATCTTCTCCGTGAGAACCCCGACCCCGACGAAGCGACGATTCGTGCGCGCCTCGAGGGGAATCTCTGCCGGTGCACCGGCTACCATAACATTGTGAAGGCCGTACAGAGTGCCGCCCGCATGCTTGCCGCGAGTGGCAAGGCGCCCGCTCCATCAAGCGCCGATCGCCCGCGCTCCACAGCCGGCGTTTGAGGAACGACCATGACCTCCACTCAAGTACCGACCGATCGGATCTTCGGGGCCCGAGTCAAGCGAGTGGAGGATCCTCGCTTCATCACCGGGCGCGGGTTGTTTACCGACGACATCAAGCTGCCGGGGACGCTCTATGCGTCCTTCGTCCGCAGCCCCCACGCCCACGCCCGCATCACCGACGTCGACACGACGCAGGCGCGCGCGACGGCAGGCGTGCGGGCGGTGTACACCGGCAAGGACCTCTCCGCCCTCGGCCCCATCCCGCCGGGCTGGCTCCTACCGGAGATAAACATCCCGGAGCATCGGGCTCTCGCGATCGACCACGTCTGTCACGTCGGCGAGGCGGTGGCGGTGGTGATCGCCGATTCGCCGTATCGGGCCAGGGACGCCGCCGACCAGGTGGTGGTGAGCTACGACGAGCTTCCCGCAGTCGCCGATGCGATGAAGGCGCGGGCCGCCGGCGCTCCGCAGATCCACTCGAATGCGGCCGGCAATATCTGCTTCCGCTGGTCGATCGGCGACAGAGAGAAGACGGATGCGGCCATTCGCTCGGCTCCGAGGGTCGTGAGGCAGCGGCTGGTCAATCAGCGCCTCATCCCGAACGCGATCGAGCCGCGTGCGTCGCTTGCCAGCTATAACCCGGCCACCGACGAATTGACGCTCTACGTGACCTCGCAGAACCCGCACGTGCACCGGCTGATCATGGGCGCCTTCGTGCTCGCGATGCCGGAGCACAAGTTCCGCGTCATCTCCCCCGATGTCGGTGGGGGGTTCGGATCGAAGATCTTCATCTACCCCGAGGAGGTCGTCGTCTCCTGGGCATCGAAGACACTCGGGCTCTCGATCAAGTGGACCGCCGAGCGGCGTGAGAGCTTCGTCACGGACTCCCACGGGCGCGACCATGTGAGCGATGTCGAGATGGCGTTCGATGACGGCGGTCACGTGTTGGGATTGCGGGTCAGGACCGTGGCGAACGTGGGCGCCTATCTCACGCTCTTCGGGCCCTGCATTCCCACCTACCTGTACGGCACCGTCCTCAACGGCGCCTACAAGTTCCCGACCATCCATTGTGAGGTGGAGGCGGTCATCACGAACACGACCCCGGTCGATGCCTATCGCGGGGCCGGGCGGCCGGAGTCCACGTACCTTCTCGAGCGCACGATGGATATCGCTGCGCACGAGATGGGCATCGACCCGGCGGAGCTGCGCCGCCGGAATTTCATCGAGCGCGGGCAGTTCCCCTACCAGACGCCGGTGGCGTTGGTGTACGACAGCGGGAATTACGCCCCGGCGCTGAACCGTGCTCTGGACATGGCGGGGTACGAGGCCTTCCGCGCCGAGCAGGCGGCAGCCCGGAAGCAGGGGCGGTACCTCGGGATCGGGATCTCCAGCTACATCGAGGCCTGCGGGATCGCCCCCTCACAGGTGGTCGGCTCGTTAGGCGCGCAGGCGGGGCTCTGGGAGAGTGCTACGGTGCGTTTGCACCCGACCGGCAAGGTGAGCGTCTTCACGGGCTCGCAGACGCAGGGGCAGGGGCACGAGACGACCTTCACCCAGCTCGCCGCGGACGCCCTCGGGGTCCCGATGTCGGATGTGGAGGTCGTGCACGGCGACACTGGGCGCATTCCCTTCGGCATGGGGACGTACGGGAGCCGGAGCCTTGCCGTCGGCGGCTCTGCCATTCACACAGCGATCGAGAAGATCAAGGACAAGGCGAAGACGCTCGCGGCACACCTTCTCGAGGCGTCGCCTGACGATATGGAGTACGCGAACGGCCGCGCGTATGTGCGCGGCTCTCCGGACAAGGGGAAGTCGCTGCCGGAGATCTGCCTCGCCGCTTACCTCGCGCATCGCATGCCGGCAGGGATGGAGCCTGGCCTCGAGGCGACGAGCTTCTACGATCCGTCGAACTTCACTTTCCCCTTCGGCACGCACATCGCGATCGTCGAGGTGGACATCGCCACCGGGCAAACGACCATCCGCCGCTACATCGCGGTGGATGATGTGGGGCGAGTGATCAATCCGATGATCGTGGAGGGGCAGTTGCACGGCGGGATCGCGCAAGGAACGGCACAGGCGCTCTGGGAGGCGGCGGTCTACGACGACAACGGTCAGCTGCTCACCGGGTCGCTGATGGACTACGGGCCTCCGAAGGCCGATCAGCTCCCGATGTTCGAGACGGATCGCACCGAGACACCGACGCCGATGAACCCACTCGGCGCCAAAGGCGTGGGCGAGGCGGGGACGATCGCCAGCACGCCGGCGGTGGCCAACGCCGTGCTCGACGCGCTCTCCCCCTTCGGTATACGGCACCTCGATATCCCGCTCACACCGGCAAGAGTCTGGCAGGCGGTTCAGGATGCCAGAGCGCGCGGAGGGCGCTGACCATGTATCCGGCATCGTTCGAGTATCATCGGGCCGAGTCGATCGAAGACGCGGCCGCGCTGCTCGCCAAGTACGGGGATGAGGCGAAGCTCCTCGCCGGCGGTCACTCGCTGCTGCCGCTCCTCAAGCTCCGCTTCACGACGCCCGGTCACCTGATCGATGTCCGCCGTATCCCGGCGCTCACCGGCATCCGGCAGGATGCCGGAACGATCGCGATCGGCGCCGCGGCCACGCACAACATGGTGGCGCAGTCGACGGTGGTGCGAGGGGCCCTTCCGTTGCTGAGCGAGGCGGCGTCGGAGATCGGCGATCCGCAGGTGCGGAACATGGGAACGATCGGTGGGAGCCTCGCCCACTGCGACCCAGCGGCGGATCTCCCCGCCGTCGTGCTGGCGCTCGGCGCCGAGCTGGTGGCGGTGGGGCCGCGGGGGCGACGGGTGATAGCCGCCGACGATTTCTTCGTCGGGATCTGCACCACCGCCCTCGGCGCGCGGGAGATCCTCACCGAGGTCCGCATCCCGGTGCCTGCCAAGGGCACGGGCGGCGCATACGCCAAGCATCCGCATCCGGCGTCCCGCTACGCGCTGGCCGGTGTGGCGGCGGTGGTCGCCATCGCCGGCGGCAAGTGCTCGCGCGCGAGCGTAGCGAGCACGGGGCTCAGTAGCCACGCGCGGCGGGAGCGCGCGGTCGAAGAGGCGCTCGTGGGGAAGGCGCCGGACGATGCGGCGCTCGCCGCGGCGGCGGCCGCCGTGGCGTCGGGTCTCACGCTCCGCTCGGACCTGCAGGGCCCGGCCGAATACAAGCGCGCCCTCGCCGTCGCCTGTGCGCGTCGCGCGCTGGCGACCGCGGTCGCGCGCGCTCGCGGCTAAGCTCCCCAAGGCCCTCTCCCCCGCACCCGACGCGGCGGAGCCCGGCTCCGCCGCGCTCGGGCCTCGCACAACCCCTCGTTAGAGGTTGGTGAAAAATCCGTGCTCTCGACCCGGCATACCTTGACCACTGAGGTGTGGGGGTGGCATTCTCGCCCTCGGTAGGGAGGGGGTGGGCCACTTCGACCAGCGAGGCATGCATGGCGGGGAGCGATCTCTACACGGGCACGCTCGATGTCCTGATCCTCAAAGCCTTGAGCGGCGGCGCGATGCATGGCTATGGCATCGGCCTCTGGATTCGGCGCAGCACCCAGGAGGTGCTCCAGGTGCAGGAGGGGGCGCTCTATCCGGCGCTGCACCGGCTGGCCCGGCGGGGGTGGCTCGACGAGGAGTGGGGGGTGAGCGAGACGGGGCGCGACGCCAAGTACTACCGCCTGACGACGGTGGGGCGGCGACAGCTCCGAGAGGAGATGATGCGGTGGACCCGGTACTCTCTGGCTGTGACCGCGGCGCTCAACGCGTCGCCGGCGTGAGGAGGGTGGCACGATGAAGCGGCGATTCCGACTGGTCACCCCGTTCCGCGTCCGCCCCGATGTGGCGGGGGAGATCGATTTCCACATGGAGATGCGGGCGCGCGAGCTGATTGCGGCCGGAATGCCGCCGGAAGAGGCGCGGCGCGAGGCGGCCGCGCGGTTCGGCGACGTCGGCGCCGTCACGGCAGCCTGCGAAGCGACGCGTCAGGGACAGCTACGCGAGCGGGAGCGCGCCGATCTCTTGCGCGATCTCTGGCAGGATATCGGCTTTGCCGCCCGCACCCTCCGCAAGACGCCGGTCTTCACGGTGGCGGCGGTGCTCACGCTCGCCTTCGGGATCGGCGCCAACACGGCGATCTTCAGCGTCATCAGCGGCGTCCTTCTCCGCCCGCTCCCCTACGAGCATGGCGACCGGCTGCTCACCGTGACGCAGCCCGACGGGGCCACCGGCGCGCCCGACATGGCCTTTTCCGCTCTCGAGGTGGCCGACTATCGCGACCGGAGCCACTCACTCGACGCACTGGCCGAGTACCACTCGATGGCCTTCACGCTCCTCGGCCATGGCGACCCGATGCGCGTCCAGACAGGTGTGGTGTCGGCGAGCTACTTCGACGTCATGGGGATTCGCCCGCTCCTCGGCCGCACGTTTAGGGAGGGCGAGGATGCGAAAGGGGCCGCTCCCGTACTCGTGCTCTCCTACGAGTTCTGGCAGCACGCCTTCGGCGGTGATCCGACGATCGTCGGCCGCACCTTCGAGATGAACGATCGCGTACACACGGTGGTCGGAGTTCTCCCGCCAATTCCGCAGGAGCCCGATCAGAACGACGTCTTCATGCCCATCTCGTCCTGTCCCTTCCGCTCTTCGCCTCAGATGGCCGACAAGAGGGAGATGCGGATGGTGAATATCTTCGCGCGCCTGCGGCCGGGCGCGAGTGTGGTCGATGCCCGTCGCGATCTCACGGCCACGTCGTCGGAGCTGCATCGCGCCCACCCGGAGTCCTTCCCCAACGGCTCGCGCTTCTCGGTGACCGCGTCGCTCCTCCGTGATGAAATGACTCGCCGTGCGCGCCCCACCTTTCTGGTCCTCCTCGCGACGGCGGGGTTCGTGCTCCTCATCGCCTGCGCCAACGTCGCCAACCTCACTCTCGCCCGGCGGCTCCAGCGTCAGCGCGAGCTGGCGGTGCGGGCTGCGCTCGGTGCGGGGCGCGGGCGGATCTTCCGCCAACTCATGACCGAGAGCACGCTGCTCGCCCTCGCGGGCGGCGTCGCCGGACTGCTCGTCGCGATCCAGCTCACGCCGATGTTGATCGGCTTCGCGGCGCGATTCACCCCGCGGGCGCAGGAGATCAGCATCGATTGGCGCGTGCTCGCCTTCACCTTCGTCGTGTCCCTCGCCTGCGGAGTCGCACTCGGTTCACTCCCCGGCCTCGCCGATCGCCAGAACCTGGTGTCGGGCCTCAAGGACGGGAGTGCGGCGTCCACCAGCGGCCGGTCGGGGCGACGGATTCGCGGAGCGCTCATCGTCTCGCAGGTGGCGATCGCGTTCGTTCTGCTGATCGGCGCGGGGCTCATGCTCCGGAGCTTCGTCAACCTCGTGCGGGTGAACCCCGGGTTCGATCCTGAGCGCGTGCTCACTGCACGAGTCGATCTCAACTGGACGAGATACGACAGTACCGCGAAGGTGCGGGCGTTCACCAACGCCCTCCTCGCGCGACTGGGCGAGACGCCCGGCGTCGTTGCTGTCGCGTCGGCGAGCAGTTTCCCGCTCAATCACGTCCAGCCGTTCGCCAACACCTTCCTCATCGAAGGGCGTTTCGTCCCGAAGGGCGAGCCCCAACCTTCGGCGGATGCCCAGGCGGTGAGCCCGGAGTACTTCACCGCGCTCGGAATCCCCCTCCTTCGCGGTCGAGTCTTTACGGAGACGGATCGCGATGGCGCCGAGGAGGTGGCGGTGGTGACGGCGGGCCTCGCTCGCCGCTACTGGCGGGATCGGGAGCCGATCGGCGAGCGAATCACTTTCGACGAGGGGAAGCACTGGGTGCGCATCGTCGGGGTCGTCGGTGACGTCAAGCAATACGGCCTCGAGCAGGAGCCGACGGCGGGGATCTACGTGCCCTTCGACATCTCCCCGGTCAACGACCTTCGGGTGGTGATCGAGAGTCGCGGAGACCCGGCGGCCCTCGAGCAAAGGCTGAGGGCAGCCACGCGCGACCTCGATGGGATGCAGCCGGTGACCGAGGTCGAGACGCTGGTGAGGCTCCGCGACGACTCGCTCGCGTCGCCGCGCCTGACGACGCTTCTCCTCGGCTCCTTCGCGGCGCTGGCGCTCCTGATCACGACGGCGGGCCTGGCCGGCGTCATCACCTTCTCGGTGAGCCAGCGCACGCGCGAGATCGGAATCCGCATGGCGTTAGGCGCCGAGCGCATGAGCGTCCTCGCCCTCGTGCTCCGTCAGGGGTTGGGCTTGGTAGCCATCGGCCTCGTTCTCGGCGTGGGTGGCGCCCTGTTGATGACCCGGCTCATCTCCGGGCTGCTCTTTCAGGTGCGGGCGTCCGATCCGCTCACCTTTGCGGCCGTCGCTCTGGTGCTCCTCATGGTCGGGATCCTGGCGTGCCTGGCCCCGGCCCGGCGCGCCGCCACCGTGGATCCGACGATCGCGCTCAAAGGCGCGTAGTCAGTCGGCGGCGCCGAAGAGGCGGCGGATCCTGGCCCAGATCGCCCGCAGGATGAGAGGGATGAGGGCGACCGGCCTCCCGGCCGTCGCCCCGTCGGAGCCGGTCGAGGCGCCGGCGCCCGCCGGCGTGCCGGACGCGGGAGGGGGAGCGGCTCCCGCGGGCAGCGCCAGGCGCTCCTGCACGCAGGCGACGAATTCCCGGAAGAGCTGCTGGTTTACCGTCTCGATCATCCCCCGTCCGAACTGAACGATCTTTCCGGCCACGTCGAGATCGGCCTGCACCCGGACCTCGGAGCGGGAGGGAGTCAGCGCGCCGACCATCGACGTCATCGTCATCTTCGCCGATCCGGCTCCGCTGCTCTCCTTCCCTTCGGCGGCCATTCGCACGCGGTGCTCCCCCTCGTTCACCTCGATCAGCTGCGCGCGTCCCAGATAGCTCGCCACTATCGGCCCGACCTTCACCTTCACCGTCCCCTCGAAGGTGCGAGCATCGATCGCTTGAGTCAGCGCGGCTCCCGGGAGGCACTCCACCACTTGTCGCGGGTCGATGAGGTACCGCCACACTACATCGACAGGCGCTTCGACCTGAAAGGTCTCGGTGATCTGGAAGGGCATGGGGAGCCAATGTAGCCAACCTTGCCTGATGGTGGAACGTCGGGGGGAGGGCTGGTCGCGTCGACCCGGTCGAACTGTTCCTTGCTCCACGCTCCGTGTAGTACCTTTGCCGCGTGCGCGAAGAGATTCGTCGGATCCAAGAGCTCATGGAGGGGGAGCAGTACGTCACCGACCGTGGCATCGCCACGGCGGTCTACCTCGCCATCACGCTCCGCAAGCCGCTGCTCGTCGAAGGGCACCCCGGCGTGGGGAAGACCGACATCGCCAAGGTGCTCTCCCGTGCCATGGGGGCCGATCTCATTCGCCTCCAGTGCTACGAAGGCTTGGACGCGACGACCGCGCTCTACGAGTGGAACTATCCGAAGCAGCTCCTCCATATCAAGCTGGAGGAGGGCTCCGCTCGCCCGCTGCAGGAGAAGGAGGCGACGATCTTCTCCGAAGCCTTCCTGCTGAAGCGCCCCCTCCTCCAGGCGATCACTCACCAGGGCGCGGCGCCGGTTCTTCTCATCGACGAGGTCGACCGGAGCGACGAGGAGTTCGAGGCCTTCCTCCTCGAGGTGCTCTCCGACTTCCAGGTGACGATCCCCGAGATCGGGACGATCCGCGCGACCCGGACGCCGGCCGTCGTGCTCACATCGAATCGTTCACGCGAGCTGTCGGAGGCGCTCCGCCGGCGCTGCCTCTATCTCTGGATCGACTATCCGTCGTTCGAGAAGGAGCTGCGGATCGTGGAGAGCAAGGTCCCGGGGGTGAGTGAGCGCCTGGCCCGCGAGGTGACGGCGTTCATGCAATCGGTGCGGCGGATGACGCTCGCCAAGACTCCCGGCGTGGCCGAGTCGCTCGATTGGGCGGCGGCGCTGGTGGCGCTGCATGCGGACCACCTCGATCTGGAAGTCGTGCGAGAGACGCTCGGTTGCATCGCGAAGGACGAATCGGACCTGCGCCTCCTCGGCGGCGAGCTCGAGCCGGACCGGTTGGCGGCGATGCTCTCTCCCACCGGGTGACCTCCGGGACGGCAGTCCGGCCAGCCGGCGCCCCGACGAGCGCCGCGCGGGCGACGGATCATCGGGCCGCGGTTCTGGCGAGCTACCTCGGCTGGACCCTCGACGCCTTCGATTTCTTCCTCGTCGTCTTCTCGCTCACGGCGATCGCCGCGGAATTCCACCGCCCCGACAAAGACATCGCGCTCACGATCACCATCACGCTGGCCTTCCGTCCACTCGGCGCCCTGATCTTCGGGCTCCTGGCCGACCGCTACGGGCGTCGTCGGCCCCTGATGTGGAACCTGGTCTTCTACTCGATCATCGAGGTGCTCTCCGGTCTGGCGCCGACGTACGCAAGCTTCTTCGCGCTGCGCGCGCTCTTCGGCATCGGCATGGGTGGCGAGTGGGGCATTGGAGCGGCGCTGGCGATGGAGAAGGCTCCACCGCGCAATCGAGGGCTGCTCTCAGGTTTCCTGCAGGAGGGGTACGCGACCGGCTACCTTCTTGCCGCGATCTGTTTCTTCTTCGTTTTCCCGCGTTGGGGGTGGCGTCCGATGTTCTTCATCGGCGGATTGCCTGCCCTGCTCGCCCTCTTCGTGCGATATCGCGTGCGGGAGTCGGAGGTGTGGGAGCGCACGCGCCATGACAGCTGGCGGCACCTCTTTCGCGGCATCGGGCGCCACGCGCCGCTCTTCGTCTACCTCACGATCTTCATCGCTCTCATGAACTTCGTGTCGCACGGCACGCAGGACATGTATCCCACATTCTTGCAACGCGACTGGGGGTTCACGCCTCAGCGCCGAGCCGCGCTCACCGCCTTTTCGATGGTGGGAGCGATCATCGGCGGAATCGTCGTGGGGCATCTCTCCGACCGCTGGGGGCGGCGGCGCGCGCTGATCAGCGCCCTGATCGGGGGGATCCTGGTGATCCCTCTCTGGGCGTACGCCCCGACGCTCCCGCTCCTCATGGCCGGCGCTTTTCTGATGCAGTTCACGGTGCAGGGTGCGTGGGGGGTGATCCCCGCGCACCTGAGCGAGCTGTCAGACGACTCCGTTCGCGGCTTCCTCCCCGGCTTCGCCTACCAGTGCGGCGTGCTCATCGCCGGTTCGGTTGCGTACATCGAGGCGCTGCTCGCCGAGCGAACGACCTACGCCAACGCGATGGCGGCGACGGCGCTCCTGGCCGGGGTCGCGGCGGCGATCGCGGCGGCCGTCGGCCGCGAGCGCCGCGGGATCACCTTCGGCGAAGGCGCCGGCTCCGCCTGACGAGCGATCAGCCCTGCTGCGAGAGCAGGGCGGCCATCCGCTTTCGCACGGCCTGCACCTGCACCTGGAGCTCGGGGTCGGCCCCACTCCACAGGGCGACGAACTTTCCGTAGTACGTGAGCGCCCGCTCCCGGTCGCCCTTGGCGTCGTACAGCTCGCCGAGTCGTTTGAGGTAGGCGGCGCGATAGATCCCGTCCTCATCGATTCGCTTGAAGTCCCGAGTTGCCTCGGCGCGCTCGGCGATGGCGATGGCCGAGTCGGCGTTGCCCGCCAAGTCGTACGCTCGCGACAGTAGCGCCAACCCACATACCGGGCACCCGAGTTGGTTTTCCGCGCGGAACGAGGCGATGGCATCGTCGTACCTGCGCTCTGCTATGGCCAGCTGCCCGAGGAGCGCGCGCCGAGCCGGATCGGCATCGCGCGCCGATGGCGTTCTCGCTTTGTCCCAGCTGTCTACCATCGTGCGCGCTCGATCGAGGCGTCCGCCGAGGATGTAGCTCAGCGCAGCCTCAGGGTATGGCCGCTCCAACGCCGGCAAGCTGTCGAAGGCTCGGCTCCCCACCACGGAGTCCGCCGTGCGAAGGGCCACCGCGCGCTCACCGAGAAACCAGGCCACAACGGCGCTCTCGCCCAAGCGAG
>Ga0187777_10001250_pt1 | contig 16581 bp, 13 predicted proteins | sample 1015_Q2_SP5_10_M_FD_132416 | JGI IMG/M metagenome (GOLD analysis project Ga0187777, IMG submission 132416) | Tropical peat soil microbial communities from peatlands in Department of Meta, Colombia - 1015_Q2_SP5_10_MG | ecosystem: Environmental > Terrestrial > Soil > Wetlands > Peat | place... | reverse complement strand
TCATCAACGAGGCCGTGTGCGAGGGGTGCGGTGATTGCACCACGAAGAGCAATTGCCTCTCGGTGCTGCCCACCGACACCGAGTTCGGCGAGAAGCGCCGCATCGACGACCTCACCTGCAACCGCGACTACACGTGCCTCGAGGGCGACTGCCCCTCGTTCGTGACCCTCACACCCGCCGCCCGCAGCCGGCGCCCGGCGCGCCGTCGCGTGCGCACAGGGCCGCGGCCGTCGCTTCCGCATCACGAAGAGCTGCCGCTGCCCCCGGTGCGCGCCATCCGAGGACGGTACGGGGTCTACTTCACGGGCATCGGCGGCACCGGCGTGGTCACCGCCAACCGCATCCTCGCGGCCGCGGCGCGAGCGGCGGGGCTCCGCGTCTCCGGGCTGGACCAGACCGGCCTGTCACAGAAGGCGGGCGCGGTCGTGTCCCACCTGCACCTCGCGACCGATCCCCGCGCGCTCGGTGCCGCCGCCGTCGGTGTGGGCGGCGCCGACCTGTACCTGTCGGGCGACATCCTCCAGGCCGCGGGCGCGCCGCACCTGGCCAAGGTCGAACCCGGTCGGACGCTCGCCGTCGTCGACCGCGACGTCACGCCGACGGCGACGATGCTGCAGAGCGACCTGGCCCCACCCGACGTCGCCGCGCTCGAACGGACGATCGAGGAGCGCGTCGGCGCCGGGCGCGTGGCATTCGTCGACGCCAAGCGCATCGCCGACGGGCTGCTCGGCAACCACTTGCTCGCCAACGTGGTCGTGCTCGGGGCGGCCTTCCAACTCGGTGGGCTGCCCCTGTCGCTCACCGAACTCGAGCAGGGCATCGGCCGCCAGGGCGCGACCGCGACCGAGAACCGCGAGGCGTTCGAGTGGGGCCGCTGGGCCGCGCACGATCCGACATCTGTGGCGGCGCGCCTTGCCGCCAACGAGCGCGACCGCGCCGCATACGGCAGGAATCTCTTCGACCCCTCGCCGCGCGCCACGCGCGTCGCGACGCATCTGGTCACCGCGCGCGCGACGCCGACCGCGCTGCACGACCTCCTCGTCCGGCGGTCCGCGCAGGCGGTCGACTACCAGAACGCCAAGCGAGCCGCGTGGTTCCTCGACCTCGTCGAGCGAGCCGCCGCGGCCGACGACGAGACCCACGGCTGGGCGCTCACCCGCGCGGTGGCCGAATCGTGGTTCAAGCTGCTCACCTACAAGGACGAGTACGAGGTGGCCCGCCTGCACCTGGCGGTCGACTACGACCAGGTGGCGCGCGACCTCGGCATCGAGGGGCCGTACGCGGTGACGTACCACCTGCACCCGCCGGTCTTCCGGCGCATGGGGTTGCAGCGGAAGCTGCCGCTCGGCACGCCGTACGAGCTCGCCTTCCGCGCGCTGCGGGGCATGAAGCGCCTGCGGGGAACACCGTTCGACGTCTTCGGGTGGGATCCCGACCGGCGCACCGAGCGAGCGGTCGTCGACGAGTACGAGCAGCTCGTGATCGCGAGCCTCGAGTCGCGCCCCGCGCTCCCGTACGACGCGCTGGTGCGCATCGCCGAGTCGCCGGGGTCGATCAAGGGGTACGGGCCGATCAAGGAGGGCGCGGTCGCCGCGTGGCGTGAAGCCGTGGCGGGGCTCCGGACCGAGGCACTGGTCGCGGCCGCTGCCCCGGCGTGATCAAGCGGATCTTCTTCGCCCCGGGGGACGCCGGCGCCCCGGCCGGGGCCGGCGTCGACGCCTGGCGCGCGGCCGTCGACGGCCTCGCCGACGCGCCGCCGGACGCCCGTCCGGCCCGGGTCGCGGTGTGCACGTCGTTGCCGGACCTCACCGACGGCGAACCGGAGCACCACGCGATCGGCCTGGAGTGGTTCACGGACGTCGCGCAGCTCGACCGGTACGACGCCTGGACCGGACCGGGCGGTGCCGCCGCGCGCGGCGCGCGCCGGGTGCTCGTCGCCGACGAGGTCGTCCTCCGCGGCGCCGACTGGCTGGAGCGGCGGTGGCGGCAGGGCGGCGCGAAGGTCAAGCACATGGCGTTCGCGTCGCGCGCCGTGGGCCTGACCGCCGCCGAGTTCTCCGAGCGCTGGAAGCGGCACGCCGGCTCGGTCGGGCGCGCCGGCGCGTCTGCACTCGTCGTCCCGGACCACGCGCGGGGCCAGGCCTACGTGCAGAACCATCCGCTTCCCCGGTCGAGCGGCGACTGGGCGTACGACGCGGTGAACGAGGTCTACTTCGACGACGTCGACGGACTGCGCGCGCGCATCGACTGGTTCCGTGAGAACGTCGACCCGACCGCCGACGACCTCTTCCGCGCGTCGTGGTTCCTCGCCGTGCGCGAGGACGTGCTGTTCGCAGGTCCCTGAGCCGAGAGCGGTTGCCGGACCTCGGCGAGGTGCAGGTTCAGGAACCTGCAGCGTCTCCCAGCCGCGCACGGTGTCTCGATGTTCGCCTCGATCAACTCCAGGATGGCGCCGCGCCCCGAGGGGTACGTCTCGCGGTCGACGAGTTCCCGCTCCACGTCGTCGAACCGGCTGACCGCGGAGAAGTCGTGCACGTCGTTGTAGTGGAGAGGCGCTTCCTCCCGGAGTCGGCGGAACACGGGATACGGATCGGCGTCGATCGCGACGTCGTTGGGGTCGTCGTGGACGGCATCAGCCTCGAGCCGCGCCACCTCGTGTCGCCTCCTCCTCGGTTGTCGGCGTGGTGCACGTCGCTCCGGAGCGCAGCAGCCCCACGATCTGCGACGGGCCGAGGGGCAGCCGCGTCACCGTCACGCCGAAGGGCGACAGCGCGTCGGCGACGGCGTTGACGACGGCCGGCGGCGCGCCGATCGCGCCGCCCTCGCCCACGCCCTTGTAGCCGCCCGGCCCCCCGCTCGGGGTCTCGATGTGGCCGTACTCGATCATCGGCACCTCGGTCGCGGTGGGCAACAGGTAGTCCATGAGCGTCGTCGTGATCGGATTGCCGGACTCGTCGTAGGCGAGGTGCTCGAGGAGCGCCCCGCCGATGCCCTGCACGGTGCCGCCCGCGATCTGGCCCTCGACGACGTTGGGGTTGATCATCGGGCCGCAGTCCTCGCTCACGATGTAGCGCAGGAGCGTCACCTGTCCCGTGTGCACGTCGACCTCGCACGTGCACAGGTGCGTCGCGTTGACCCAGACGAAGCGCGTGTCGGCCGCGTAGCGCGCGCTCGCTTCGAGGCCGGCGGGTATGCCGGGCGGCAGCGCGGCGGGATCGAAGTAGGCGAGCCGGGCGAGGTCGCGCAGCGGGATGCCGATCGACGGGGTGCCGCGCACGCTCGCACGGCTGTTGGCCAGCTCGATGTCGTCGACGGCCGCCTCGAGCTTGTGCGCGGCGATGGCGAGGATGCGGTCGCGCAGGATCGACGCGGTCTCGCGCACCGCGCCGGCGGTCATCGAGCCGCTGCGGCTGCCGGCGGTCCCCGCGCCGAAACCGGTGAGCGCGGTGTCGCCCTGGATCGTCGCGACGTCCTCGATGTTCACGCCGAGCGCGTCGGCGGTGAGCTGGACCACCGTGGTCTCGATGCTGTTCCCCGCGGAGCCACCGGCGATGTACACGTTGACGGTGCCCGACGGTTCGATGCGGATCGTGGCCGCTTCGGTGCCGTAGTAGCCCACACCCGGCGCCGACGGTTCCACGTACGTCGAGAGCCCGACCCCGAGGTACCGGCCGGTCTCGCGGGCGGCGGCCTGCTCGGCGCGGAATGCCTCGTAGTCGAGCATGGCCAGCGCCTGCTCGAACGTCTCGAGCGGCGAGATCCGGTCGTAGGGCATTCCGTTCGCGCTCGTGTAGGGCAATTCGTCGCGCCGGAGCAGGTTCCGGCGGCGGAGCTCGGCCGGATCGACGCAGATCTGCTGCGCCGCGATGTCGAGCAGGACCTCGCGCGCGAGGGACTCGAACTGCCAGGGCCCGCGGTACGCGGAGCGGCCGACGGTGTTGCTGTACATCGCCTTCGCCGTGAAGCCCGCACGCGGTACCCGGTACGGGCCCGGGAACAGAGCGCCGACCACGGCGGCGGTGCCGACCGGCCACGGCGTGGGGTAGGCGCCGCAGTCGGAAACGAAGTCGATCCGTACCCCCTGGATGCCGCCGTCGGCGTCGAGCGCCATCGCGACTTCGGCGTGCTCGTGTCGCGACTGGCCGGCCGACACCAAGTTCTCGTGACGGTCCTCGACCCACTTCAGCGGTGCACCGACCTTCCGCGCTGCGAGCATGATGCACATCTCGTCGCGCTGCACCAGGATCTTCTGGCCGAACCCGCCGCCGGTGTCGCGCATCACGACGCGGATGTGGTGCTCGGGGATCCCGAGCAGGCGTGAGCAGAACATGCGGACCTCGTGCGGCGACTGGGTGGCCGCGTAGATCATGAGGTCGCCGGTCGCGCCCGAGTAGTCGGCGACCAGCCCGCGCCCCTCCATCGGCACCGCGGTGTACGCCTGTTGTGAGATCGTCGCGCTGACCACGTGCGCGGCCGCGCCGAACACGTTGTCGAGCGCCGGCGGTGTAGCGCCCATCTCGCCGATGACGTTCGAGCCGTGACGCTCGTGGACGAGAGCGTCGGCTTCGGCGGCGCGCGCGTAGTCGACGACGCCCGGCAGCGGTTCGTAGTCGACTTCCACGAGCTCCGCGGCGTCCTCGGCGAGGTAGCGGCTCTCGGCGACGACCAGCGCCACGGGATCGCCGACGAAGCGGACCTCCCGCTCGGCGAGCGGCGGACGCGGCGTCTCCGGGCTCTCCGGACCGATCGACGTGTGCCACTGCTCGACCGCGTGCGGGTTGAGGTCGGCGGCGGTGAACACGTGGCGGACCCCCGCCGCCGCGCGTGCCGCCGACGGGTCGATGCCGCGGAGCGCGGCCCGGGCGAAGGGGCTGCGTACGAAGTACGCGTGCAGCATCCCGGGCAGGGAGATGTCGTCGACGTAGGTGCCGTGACCGGTGAGCAGCCGGGCGTCCTCGACGCGGTTGATGCGGGCGCCCGCGTACCGGGTGGCGCCACCGGGCGCGATCGGGGCTGCCATCGTCGCTGCTCCCGCCGTCAGGCGAGCTTCGCAGACCAGCCGCCGTCGACGGGGATGATTGCCCCGCTGACGAAGGACGCGCGGTCCGACACGAGGAAGGCGGCGACCTCGGCCACCTCGTACGGCTCGCCCGCCCGCCCGAGCGCCGCCTTCTCGAACATCTCCGGGAAGTGCTCGCGGCCCGCCGCGCCCATGATCTCGCTCAGGATGAACCCCGGGCAGATGGCGTTGGCGCGGATGCCGCGGTCTCCGTACTCGACCGCGGCCGCTTTCGTGACGGAGATGACACCGGCCTTGCTCGCCGAGTACGTCGCGGTGCCGAACGTCGACGCGTTGAGCCCGCCGATCGACGACCAGTTGACGATGGCGCCGCCGCCGGAGTCGAGCATCGCCCGGATGCCGTACTTCATGCCGAGGAGGACGCCGCGGAGGTTCACGTCCATGATGCGGTCGTAGTCCTCCATGGAGAGCTCGTGGAGTTGCTCCGGCGCGCCGATGCCCGCCACGTTCAGGACGGCGTCGACCCGGCCGAACTCGTCGAGCGCGGTCTGGATCATCGCCTCGACCTCGGCCTCCTGCGTCACGTCGCAGTGCACGGGCAGCACGTCGGTACCGACCTCGGCCGCGGTGTCCTTCTCGGCGCCGCTGATATCCGCGGCCACGACCTTCGCACCTTCCCGCACGAAGACCTTCGTCGACGCCTTCGCCATACCCGAGCCGGCGCCCGTGATCACTGCGATCTTGCCGTCCAACAATCCCATCACGACTCCCCGGTTTGCTCGGAGGTCGAGGAACCGAACAGTTCCTCGGCTTGCTCCACCGCCGCCGCTTTGATGTCGGCCGCGTCGTCGGCGAGGAAGTACCCCGCGGCGACGCCGTCGTCGACGGACTCGTCGTAGGCGCGGAGGTACGCGTCGCGGCTCGCGTAGAGCGCGCGGAGCCGCTCGGGCCCGAACGGCTCGGTGGATCCGAAGAGCGATCCCTGTCCTGCCACGCCCTCGAGGGTGCCCCGGTACGTCGCGACCGGGACCGCGAGCGCGGGCAGCCGGATGCCGCCTACCGCGTTGCCGTCCTTGTCGCGCCGGATGCGTGGTGGATCGCCCGTGAACTCGATGAGGGGCAAGGAGGGTGGCAGGGTCCCATCGCTCACCCAGGCCACGAGGTGCCGGCGCGCCGCGTACGACACTTCCACCCAGCGCAACGAGTTCGGCTGCGCACCCGACGCGCCGGGCGATGCGTCCTCGTTCCACTGCGGGAGCTGGAGCCCGTCGCGCACGAACACCTCGATGACGTCGCTCGGGATCCCGCCGGTCGCACTCGCGTGCGCGGCACCCGCGATCTCCCACGTCCGGAACGTGTCGGTGTCGGGTTGGCGCACGGGGTGGAGCGACTCGGCCTCGGTCTCGGTGGTCAAGTGGAGCACCGGGATGCCGACGTCGTCGCGGATCCGGGTGTGGCGCAGGAACGTCGACTCGATGTCGCCATTCTCGGCCGGCGGCATCTCGAAGCGCGCCGACCGTCCGAAGCTCACGATCAGGAGCACGCCGTCGAGCAGCTGCTCGACCGGCTGCACGGCGTCGAGGTACGAGGTGAGGCGGATGGCCGACTGCGACGCGCCGGTCGCGAAGACGTGCGCGACGTCGAGCCCGTCGAGGGGATCGACGTCGAGGCTGCCGCGATCGGGCCCGACGGCGCGGACCACCTGGGTGAAGATGTCGTAGGAGAAGTCGTCCCCCGGGTGGTGCAGCGAGCCGTACCGCTCGGGATCCCAACCCCGGAGGGCGTTGGCCTCGACGCCCGGGAAGCCGTCGAGCCCGACCGCCTGCGCCGACACGTACACGAGCGCGTCGCCGTCGCGGAAGTTGCCGGGCGGGGCATCGACGATCTCGAAGCCCGACGACACGTTCAGCCACGAGAGCCACACGTTGCCGCTGAAGCCCTCCGCGTCGGCGGGGCGGAGCACGAGGATCCGGGTCGCGAACGGTGCCGACCGCGACGGCCGCAACCGCCACCGGCCGTCGATTTCGAGCTCGGATCCGGGCTCCGGCCCGTATGCCGTCGCGTCACCCTCGACGAAGAACTCGGCTTCTCGATAGCCGTACTTCCCGAGATCGACGGGAGGTGCGCCGAACGCGTGGTCCCTGAGTCCGCCCGTGATCGGCCCGGAGACCTTCATGTCACACTCCCGAGTGCGTCGAGCCGCGACCGTAGGTGCCGTCCGTGGCGGCTCGGCGGCGAAGGCTACACCGTAGTGAAGGCTCACTTGCCCGGCCACGAGCTCGGGGGTTAGCGTCCGAGTCAGGATTTTTTATATGAATTTCGGTGGGCCGTGGCCGTCAGGGGGTGACGTCCGGACGCCAGGGTCGTGCCCGTAGCCTCGGTGGCCGGGTGCAGGAACCCGGCCACGCTCGCGTCGTCGCCGGGTCGGACCGGTCGAAATGGGGGGATCGCCAATGCTCGCTCGTCGGGGCGTCTCCGGACGCTGGGTGTCCGCGCTGCTCGCCGTGCTCGTCGTGGGCGCGGCGCTCGTCGTCCCGACCGTGCAACCGGGCCCGGCGGGTGCGGCGACGCTGCCGCGCCCCGAGGGCGCCGGGCCACCGGTCCCGGCGTCGGGGATGGGAACGCAGGCCGCGCTCGACAACCCGCGCTGCCGGCACGACGACCCGAAGTACGGGCCCTACGGTCGCTTCGACAGCACGGAGATCGGCGGTGGTCCCGTCTGCGTGAAGGCCTGGAACGCGACCGACGACAACGGAGGCGCGACCGCGCAGGGCGTCACCAAGGACCGCATCACCGTCGTGGCCCTGGTCCCCAACGAGGACCAACTGAAGGCCGACCCGGTGGCACCGAAGCACCGGGAAGACAACTCGCCGAGCACGATCCAGAACGCGCTGCACGACTACATGCTTCCGGAGATGCGGTTCTACGAGACGTGGGGCCGCGACATCGAGGTGAGGTTCGTCACGTCGTCGGGCGATGACGAGGCTTCCCAGCGGGCGGACCTCGTCACGATCAAGGCGATGAACCCGTTCGCGGTGCTCATCCTGGCCCAGCCCGTGCACGGGACGTTCAAGGTGCTCGAGTCCGGGATCGCCGCGGACAAGATCCTCGTGATGGGCTACGCGGCGTCGCAGAAGGACACGGCTGCGCAGGCGCCGTACCGCTGGAACTCCAACGACCCGCAGGCAGCCGCGGTCAACAGCGCAGAGGTGCTCGGCAAGCAACTCGTGGGCAAGAAGGCGCAGTACGGCGGGGCTGACGTGAAGAGCCAGACCCGCAAATTCGGCGTCGTCTACGTCGAGGACGGCATCGACTACGCCGGCTTCAGCAACATCTTGGCGAAGTACGGCGGCAAGGTGACGAGCAGCGCGTCGTTCGGCGCTGCCGACGTGAGCGACCCGACCCTGGTAGCGACCCAGGCCGCCACGATGGTCGCGCGGATGAAGGCGGCGGGCGTGACCACGGTCGTGATGTTCGTCGGCTACCCGCTCTTCACCCCGCTCATGCAGCAAGCCACGAAACTCGACTACTACCCGGAGTGGTTCTTCACCGGCTCGGGTTACAGCGATCTCGGTCTGGTGGCGCGCTCGTACCCGCCCGAGCAGTCGGAGCACACGTTCGGCCTGTCGTTCATCCCGCCGTGGGTCGAGCCCAACACTCCGGCACCGGGACAGCTGTCGTACGCCGACGAGATCGACCCCCTGAACTGGTACTGGGGTGTCGACCACGGTTCCCAGAACGCGCGCCTCACCACGCCGGTCATCTGGTGGCTCCTCGCCGGCATCCAGGCCGCCGGTCCCGACCTCACGCCGAAGAACTTCCAGCAGGGTCTGTTCGCCATCCCGCCCCGGGGTGGCGCGCTGGAGGACCGCGCCGACAACAACCTGGTGGCGTACGGCAAGGGGCCGAAGCTCCCGTACCCGGAGTACGCGCTGAGCGGTTACGACTTCGCCCCGTACTGGTGGGACCCCACGACCACGGGACCGTCGAACGGCCTCGGCACGGTGGGCAAGGGCGTCGGTTGGTTCACCGACGGGGGGAAACGGTACGTGGCGACGACGTGGCCGAAGAAGCAGTTCTCGTGGTTCGACAAGCAGGCGTCGATCGACGAGTTCGCGACGGCGCCGGTGCCGCCGCTCGGGTACGTCGGCGACTGCAAGAATTGCCCGTCGACCGGTGCTCCCGGCCAGCCCGGCGCGCCGAGCCAGTCGGCGGTGCTCTTCAAGGCGAACGGATCGGGCGCGTCCGCCGGCTGAGTCGGCGGCCGCGCCGGGTTCACGCGTCCGGCGCGCGGAACATGAACTGCTCCATCGTCGCCCGCAGTTCCGTGTTCACGAATTCGACGCGCACGCCCAGCGGGTCGCGGTGGTAGGTGAAGGTGGTCGGCGGCGCGTCGCCGTGACCGTCGAGCAGCTCGAGCGGGCACGCGGCCGCGCTGAGGTGCGCCGAATCGGCTGCGAGCGCGCCGGAGAAGAAGCCGATGTGGTGCAGGTTCGAGTGCTCGTTGCACACCCACGGCGTCCCCGGCACCTCCTGGATGAGCTCCAGGTACGGTGCCTGCGTCGAGTAGCAGATGCGGTTCGGCACCACGAGGTCCTTGCCGCCGCCGTCGCGGATCTCGATGTCGCCCTCGACGACCGGGGCCCACGTGACGCCGAGGAGCTCGGCGAACCGCGCGCGTGCGGCGTCGAGATCCGGCACGACGATGCCGACGTGGTACATCTCGCTGAGGCTCATTCTCCGGACTCCAGCATCGTGAGGGCTCCGTTCGCGAGGTCCACGAGCACGTCGGGTGCCGCGGCGTCGACCGCTCGAGCGACATCGAGCATGATGCCGACGTCCTTGCGCAGGAGCCGGGCCGCGCCGCGCAACCCCGTGGTGTCGAACCCGGAGGCAGCGAGGATGGCCGCGGCGCGGCTGCCGCCACTTCCGTGCGCCAACACCTCGGCCAACGCGGCGCGGTCGACGCCGAGCCGGTCGGCGAACGCGAAGGTGTCGACGGCCACGCCGACCTGCGCGGTGAACACGAGGTTGTTCATCAGCTTCGCCATCTGGCCGCTGCCGAGCGGTCCGAGATGGATCACCGGGTCGCCGAAGGTCTCGAACACCGCGCGACACCGCTCGACGTCGTCGTCGGCACCGCCGACCATCACGAGGAGCTGGCGCCCGGCCGCCGCGCCACCTCCACCGCTCACCGGCGCGTCGACGACGGCGACGCCACGCGCCGCCGCGACGTCGGCGACGCGGCGGCACGTGTCGGGATGAACCGTCGAATGGATGGCAATCACACCTCCCGGCGCCATTCCTGCGATCACGCCGTCGCCGCCGAGGAGCACGGCCTCGACGTCGGCGTCGGCCACCACACAGACGCCGACGAGGTCGCTCGCGGAGCCGACGTCGGCCGGCGTCGACGCCACCGTCGCACTCGTGTCGGCGAAGGGCTCCACCGACGCGGGGCGCCGGGCCCAGATCGTGAGCGGGAAACCCTCGTCCACGACGCGCCGGGCCATCGGTGCGCCCTGGCTCCCCAACCCGATGAACCCGACCCGCGTCATGGACCGACCACGATCTCGGCTGTGCCCCCGCCGACGCGCGGTACCGGCGTGCTCGTCAGAAGACGCCGATCCCTGCGGCCTCGTTGCGCTTGCGCCACTCGTCGCGCGGCATCCGCGTCACGTCGACGTCCTTCGCCAACGCGCGCAGCGCCCCGACCGTCGCCTGCTCCTTGGGCGTGTGCGCGAACGGGTCCCAGTCGAAGAACCGGCACGCGTTCTGCCACGTGATCTTGTCGATCTCCTCGTCGGTGACACCCGCGTCGACGAACTCCTTCATCGCGAACTCGGGCGAGTCGGGCCACGTGGTGTCGGTGTGGGGGTAGTCGCACTCCCACGCGATGATGTCGACGCCGATCCGGTCACGCAGGCGCAGGCCCGACGGGTCGGTGATGTAGCAGGCGAGGATGTGCTCCTGGAACACCTCCGACGGGAGTTTGCCGCCGAAGTCCTCGTCGTGGTGGAGCCACGCCTGGTTCTCGTAGTGACGGTCGACCCGGTCGAAGTAGAAGGGGATCCAACCGATCCCACCCTCGGAGAGCGCGACCTTCAGGTCCGGGAAGCGGCGGAGCGTCGGCCCGAACAGCAGGTCCTGGGCGGTGATCGCGCTGATCTGGCACGCGAGCACGATCAGGTGGTCGACCGGCGCCTCGGGCGCCTTCCTGATGACGTCGAACCCGGCGCCGATGTGGAGCGACAGGACGATGTTCTCGTCGCAGAGCGCCTGGATCATCGGGTCCCAGTGTCCGGACAGGAAGCTCGGGAAGCCCTGGACGTGCGGCGTCTCGAGGAAGCTGACCGACCGGCAACCCTTCTGGCCGATGCGGTGCACCTCCTGCACCGCGAGGTCGAGGTCCCACATCGGGACGATGCCCTGCGGGATGAACCGGCCCGGGTAGGCCGCGCACCACTCGTCGATGACCCAGTCGTTGTACGCCTGGAGCATCACGTGCGCGATCTCCTTGTCGCGCGACTCGGTGAAGGTGCGGGCGTTGAAGCCGGCCATGGTCGGGAAGTTCATCGACGCGAGCACGCCGTTGGCGTTCATGTCGCGGACCCGTTCGTGGACGTCGAAGCAGCCCGGCCGCAGTTCCGAGAACGCGCCCGGGTTGAACCCCCACTCCTCGCGCGGCCAGCCGACGGTCGCCGCCATCCCGAACGGTGTCGAAGTCCGTTGGCCCTGGAACACCCACTCGTCGACGCCCTGCTCGCTGCGGACGACCTTGGGGACCTCGTCGAGCCACTTCGACGGGACGTGGTTCCGGTACATGTCCGGCGGCTCGATGAAATGGTCGTCGATGCTGACGAGGATCATGTCGTCGGTGCGCATGTCGAAACTCCTGCTCAATTGCTCGCTGCTGCTCCAGTCACCTTACTAATTGCAGCCGACCACGGTTCCGACCCCGGCCGTCTCCAGCGGGTCCCGGGCCCGAGACGGGTTCGTGGTGTCGACGCTCGGCTACGGGACGGGTGCCGCTTCCGCCTGGGCTCGGAGCTCGGCCACGTCGCGCGGCAGGTAGTACCCACGCGCCACGCCGCTCGCGATCGCGGCGTCGACCCGGGCGAGGTAGCGGTCGCGATCCGGGTACAGCGCGCGCACCTCCTCCCGGGAGAAGGGAGTGCTCGATCCGGCGAGGTCGGGCACGCCTTCGGGGCTGGCGCCGACGTGCGTGCCCGTCGGCGCGTCGAGCTCGACGAGCCGGATGCCCCCGCGTGCGTTGCCGTGCGCGTCCCGCACGATCTCGGGGGGCTCACCGGCGAACTCGATGCGGTCCTGGACCGGTGGCGGGGTGCCGGACTGCACCCACGCCTGGAGGTGGTGGAGGGCAGCGTCGGTGACCGGCCGGAACGAGAGCGTGTTCGGGTTGGGCTTCACCGGGAGGCCCGCCACCTCGCCCGGGAGGATCCCGATGTCGCGGAGGAGTTGCGCGTTGGTGTCGTCGTCCCGGCTCCCGACGCCGGAGTGCGCGGCGCCCGCGACCTCCCACAACCGGTACGTGTCGGAGTCGGGTTGGCGTACCGGGTGGTACCAGCCGGCCTCCGTCTCGGAGTTGAGCACGAAGGCTCGCGCGTCGATGTCGTCCCGCAGCAGGTGCGAGCCGAACGGGAGCAGGTTCACGATCGCGCGCGCCTCTTCGGGAATTTGCGGGAGTGACGGTCCGGGGCCGAGCGCGTCGACGCGCGTTCCTCCGCCCGAGTAGACGACGATCATGAAGCCGTCGAACGCGGTGCTCACGGGTTGGATCGCGTTGTAGTAGGTCGCGATGCGGTTCGCCGATTGCGATGCGCCGAATGCGAGCACGTGCTCGACCTCGAACGTGCCCATCGGATCGACGTCGCCGTGCATGCGGTCCGGGCCCACTGCGCGCGCGATCTGCGTGAAGATGTCGAACGAGGCGTCGTCGTCGGGGATCGACAGCGTGCCGTAGCGCTCTTCGTCCCACGTGGCGAGTCCACGCGATTCCATGAACGGGTGACCATGCACACCGACGCGCTGCACGGACGCACCGACCCACGCGCACCCCGACGCCACGACCTCCGCCCCGAGTCCGCCCAGGAACTCGAAACCGGCGGACACGTTGTTCCAGCTCGCGATCACCACGCCGTTGAATCGCTCGCGGTCGACCGGGCGTCGCACGAGGATGCGCGTGCGGAACGGTGCGGACCCGCGCTCGGCCACCGACCAGTAGCCGTCGAAGCCGTAGCCGGTGCCGTCGGCGAGCGAGAACAGGCTCGCGTCGCCATCGAGGAAGAACTCCTCCTCGACGTAGCCGTCGAGGGCGGCGTCGCGCACGGACGCGCCGAACGGCCACCCGTGCGCGCCACCCGTGACCGGGCCGACGATCGTCATCGCCGCACTCTCCTTCACCTCGTCGTGCTGGTATTCAAGCGCGTTGCTCGTGTCACGTGAACTCCGTAGAGTCCCGCACAAACGCCCGCGCCCGAGAAGGTGAGCGATGGAAGAAGGTGCGTTCGACGGACTCCGCGTGGTCGAGCTGGCGCAGTGGGTCTTCGTGCCCGTGGCCGGTGCGGTGCTCGCCGACTGGGGAGCCGACGTCATCCGCATCGAGCGACCGGAGGGTGATCCGTACCGAGGGCTGGCGACCCAGGGGATCGGCACCGACAGCGGTGGCGTCAACCTGTCCATCGCCCTCGCCAACCGCGGCAAACGCTCGGTGGCGCTCGACCTCCGGCACGAGGAGGGACGCGTGGTCCTCGAGCGGCTCCTCGACACCGCCGACGTGTTCCTCACGAACTTCCGGCCCGGCGCGCTCGGGCGACTCGGTCTCGACGCCGACACGCTCACGGAGCGCTATCCGGCTCTGGTGTACGCGCGCGGCCACGGGTACGGGGTCCGCGGCCCCGACGCCGACCGCCCCGGGTACGACGCGTCCGCGTTCTGGGCGCGGGGAGGGCTCGCGCACGTGCTGACGCCGCCGAGCATGGACCAGCCCATCGGCCAGCGAGGGGCGATGGGCGACCGGAACGGCGCGATGGGGCTGGCGTTCGGGATCGCGGCCGCGCTCCTCAAGCGGACCCGCACCGGTCGCGGGTCCGTGGTCGACGTGTCCCTCCTCGCGACGGCGATGTGGACGCTCTCGTCCGACGTGCTGTCCGCGCTCGGAGGTGGACACCCGCGCGCGATGTCGGCCGGTGGCACGTACGTGAACCCGCTCGTCGGCTCGTACCGCACGCAGGACGCCCGTCACATCCAGCTCGTCTTCCTCGAGGCCGATCGCTACTGGGCCGACCTGTGCCGCGTGCTGGAGCGTGAGGCGCTGATCGACGATCCGCGTTTCGTCGATCTCGCGGCGCGCCGGGAGCACGCGCAGGAGTGCATCGCAGAGCTCAGCGCCGAGTTCGCGCGACGACCGTTCTCCGAGTGGAAGGCGCGCTTGTCGCGCATCGACGCCCCGTGGGCGCCGGTACAGGCAGTCGAGGAGCTGCTCGACGACCCGCAGGTGATCGCGAACGACTATGTCGGCGACGTCGATGCCGGCGGGGGAGTGCAGTACCGGCTGCCCGCGGTGCCGGTGCAATTCGACGGGCGCCCGCCGCCGTTGCGTCGCGCGCCGGAGCACGGCGAGCACACCGAGACGGTGCTGCTCGAGCTCGGGTACACGTGGGAAGAGATCGGCGCGCTCGCCGAGGCCGGCGTGATCCCGTGACCGTCGCAGAGCGGCCGATCCCCGTGCCCGACGAGGAGTCGGCTCCCTACTGGGAGGCTGCCGCCGCGCACGTGCTGGCGTTGCCCCGATGCTCCAACTGCCGCGCGTACTCGATGCCGCCCGACACCGTCTGTCCGCACTGCCACAGCACCGACCCGCGCTTCGCGTTCGAGCCGGTCAGCGGTCGAGGGTCCGTCCGTTCGTGGACCACGGTCCGGCAGTCGTTCCTGCCCGGCTTCGACGCCGACGTGCCCTTCGTGCTCGTCGACGTCGAGGTGGACGAGCAACCCGATCTCCGGCTGATCGGGCGGCTGCTCGACGGCCCCGACGTTCCTTTGCGCATCGGCGCGCCCGTCGCCGTCGGGTTCGAGGAGCGCGCACCGGGAATCGCGGTCCTCGCGTTCGAGCTCCGGGAGTCGCGGTGAGCGGGCGGTTCGCGGCGAGCAACCAGGTCGCGATCGTCGGCTACGCGCAGAGCCCGGTGCAGCGGCACGCGAAGCAGCCGCTGGGCGTCGTGGCCCTGGACACCGCGCGGAGCGCCATCGCCGACGCGGGGCTGACCGTGTCTCAGGTCGACGGTTTCACGACTGGCTCGCTGTTCCCGACCGCGGGCGCGCACACCGTGCAGGACGGGGTGAGCATCGTCTCGTCGAACTGGCTGGCCGAGCACCTCGGGGTCAATCCGCGCTACGCGGCAGGCTTCCAGGGGTACGGCCAGATACCCGGCGCCGTCGCGCTCGCCGTCAACGCCGTCGCCGCGGGCGCCGCCGACTACGTGCTCCTCCACCGTGCGCTCCACAACCCGACGGGTCGCTACCACGGGAACCCGATGCGGGAGGCCGCCGGGTTCGCGCAATGGAACGTTCCGCAGGGCTACTTCGGCCCGCTCGCGATGATCGCGCTCCCCTACAACGAGTACTTGCAGCGCTACGGCGCGTCGCGCGAGACGATGGCCACAGTGGTGGTCGAGGCGCGCAAGAACGGCGCGCGCATCCCGTGGTCGTACTGGTACGAACAGCCGATCGACGTCGACGACTATCTGGCCGCGCCGATGATCTGCGACCCGATCTGCCGCTACGACTGCGACATTCCCGTCGACGGCGTGGCTGCGTTCGTCTTCACGTCCGCCGAACGCGCGCGCGACCTCCCGCACCGTCCGGTGTACGTGAGCGGCTACGCGACCGGGCACCCGACGGCCCGGCGGTTGCCCACACACTGGCCGCTCGACGACATCATGACGACGGGCAGAGAGACGGGACGCCGTCTCTGGGAACATGCGGGACTCGGTCCGGCCGACGTCGACCTGCCCCAGGTGTACGACGGGTTCTCGCCGTTCGTGTACTTCTGGCTCGAGGTGCTCGGCTTCTGCCCGGAGGGTGGGGCACACGAGTTCGTCCAGGGCGGTGGGATCGACAGCGACGCGCCCGGTGGTCTGCCCGTCCTCTCGGGCGGGGGCGCGCTCGGGAACGGCCGGATGCACGGGGTCCCGCAGATGCTCGAGTGCTACCTCCAACTCTCCGGTCGCGCCGGTGCGCGCCAGCGCTCGGCGGCGACCGTCGGCGTCGCCTGCCACTCGTCCCCTCACTTCGGGGGCGCCGTCGTGTACCGCGCCCAGGGGTCGTGAGCTGCGTTCCGCCCTTGCGTGATAGCTCGTTCCGTGTTAGGTAGAAGGACGTTCTGCGCTTCGGGCGGCCGGCGGCCGCGTGCGCCCACAACGCGTGGAGCGCGTGGAGCGCGTGGAACGCGTGGAAGGAGGACGTCAATGACCGAGTACCGCCTCATCTCCTCGGACTCCCACGTCAGCATGCCCGACGAGGCCTGGCAGGAGTACCTCGACCCG
>Ga0187777_10001248_pt1 | contig 16591 bp, 14 predicted proteins | sample 1015_Q2_SP5_10_M_FD_132416 | JGI IMG/M metagenome (GOLD analysis project Ga0187777, IMG submission 132416) | Tropical peat soil microbial communities from peatlands in Department of Meta, Colombia - 1015_Q2_SP5_10_MG | ecosystem: Environmental > Terrestrial > Soil > Wetlands > Peat | place... | reverse complement strand
CGCGCCCGCGCCGTCGCCCGCTCGACGTGGGCCGCCTGGAAGCGCGTCGCGACCCCCACCGCGCGCTCGCTCACCACCGGCACGATCCGCGTCGCGCCCAGCTCGGTCGCCTTCTCCACCGCGCTCAGGAAGCGGTCGCGGTCGCCGGCCCCGAGCAGCAGCTCCGTCACCGGCGGCGCCCCGATGGAGGTGGTCGCGATCACCCGCGCCACCAGCACCTGGTTCTCCTGCGCGACCCGCGCGGTGGCGACGCCGCCGCGCCCGTCCACCAGGCGGATCAGCGCGCCGTCGGCCACCCGGCGCACCGCGAGATGGTGCGCCTCGGCCTCGTCCAGGATCACGACGCCGCCGGCCAGGAACGGCCCGCGCGCGACCACCGTCGCAGCGGGCGGTGCCAGCCCGCGCAGGCTCACGCGCCCAGCGCGTCCTTCATGCGGTCCCAGAAGGACCGGCCGACGCGCCCCGCCGGCGGCTCACCCTCGTGCTGCGACAGCTCCCGGAACAGCCGCTCCATCTCCGGCGTCAGGCGGTCCGGCGTCCAGATCCCGATCCGGACGTGCAGGTCGCCCTTCCCGCCGGCCCCGAGGTGCGGCAGCCCGCGGCCCTTGAGCCGGAGCACGGTGCCCGGCTGCGTCCCCGCCGACACGGCCACCGCCTCGTCGCCGTACGGCGTCGGCACCGTGACCTCGGTGCCCAGCGCGGCCTGGCTGAACGACAGCGGGAGATCGTACACCAGGTCGTCGCCGTGGCGCTGGAAGCGCTCGTCCTCCTCCACCTCCAGCATCACCACCAGGTCGCCCGCCGTCCCGCCGCGCGGCCCCGCGTGCCCCTGCCCGCGCATCGTGATGTAGTTGGACGACGACACGCCGGGCGGCACCTCCACCGTCACCGTCCGGTCGGTGCGGGTCCGGCCGTCGCCGCGGCAGATCGGGCACGCGTCGGTGATGACCCGCCCCTCGCCGCCGCAGGTCGGGCACGGCGACACCGACACGAACTGCCCGAAGAACGAGCGCTGCGCGCGGCGCACCTCGCCGGAGCCCCCGCAGGCCTGGCACACCTTCGGCGTGGTGCCGGCCTTCGCGCCGGAGCCGCCGCAGGTCTCGCACGGCACCAGCACCTTGTACTTCAGCGTCTTCTTGGTGCCGGTCGCCACCTCGACCAGGCTCACCGTCACCGCCGCCTTGAGATCGTTGCCGCGCCGCTCCGCGTGCCGCTCGCGGCCGCGCCCGCCGAACATCTCCTCGAAGCCGCCGAACCCGCCGAAGTCGCGCATGAAGATGTTCAGCGCCTCCGACAGGTCGAACGGGTGGAACCCGTACGCCTGCCCCGCCCCGCCCTTGAGCCCCGCTTCCCCGTAGCGGTCGTACAGCGCCCGCTTCTCAGGGTCGCGGAGCACCTCGTACGCCTCGGTCAGCTCCTTGAACTTGGCCTCGGCCTGTCGGTCGCCGTTGTTGCGGTCGGGGTGGTACTGCATCGCCAGCTTGCGGTAGGCGCGCTTCAGCGCCGCCTCGTCGGCGGTGCGCGGCACGCCCAGGATCTCGTAGAAGTCGCTCACCGCGCCGTGAGGGGCTTCGCCCCCCCCTCAGCGTTCTTTCGCGCCGCCCGCACGATCTCCCCCGGCCGTCGTGTCGTCACCGCAGCAGGTCGCCCACCATCTTGGAGGTGTGCTCGACGAGCGTCACGACCTTCTCGTAGGGCATGCGCGTCGGGCCCAGGACGCCGATCACCCCGGACAGCGGCCCGGAGCGGTACGGCGCGGTGATCAGCGTGAGCCGCGACAGGCTCTCGCTCTCGTTCTCGCCACCGATGGTGACGGTGAGCCCGACGGCGTGGGCCCGCGACTCGAGCGCCTTGCGCAGCACGTCGCGCTGCTCCGTCAGCTCGATCAGCTCCCGCATCCGCGGACCGGTCGCGAACTCGGGCTGGTCGGCCAGCAGCGAGGTGCGGCCGAGCACGACCTCCTCGGCCGCGGGAAGGTCGAACAGCTGGTCGCCGGTGGCGACGAAGATGTCCAGCAGCTCGCTCTCGGCCGGCGAGCGGCCGGAGTCGCGCACCCGCTCGGGCAGCGTCTGGCGGATCTCGCGCAGCGTGAGCCCCGCCAGCCGGTCGTTGAGCGTGGCCGCGATGTTGGACACGGCCTGGGCCGGCAGCGTGCCCGGCACCTGGACGAAGACCGTGCGCGCCACGCCGCTCCGGAGCGTCAGCACCAGCAGCAGCCGGTCGCTCGCGACCGCGAGCAGCTCGAGCCGCTCCAGCACCACCGACTCGAGCGCCGGCGCCACGGCCACGCCCAGCTCCTGCGTCAACACGCTCAGCACCTGCGCCGCCCGGTGGATGACAGCCGAGATGGCCGAGCCGTCGGCGATCAGGTCGGTGCGCAGCCGCTCCTCCTGCTCGCTCGAGAGCGCCGGGAAGCGCATCAGGGAGTCCACGTACAGCCGGTAGGCGCGGTCCGTGGGGACGCGCCCCGCCGACGTGTGCGGGTGGAAGAGGTAGCCCTTCTCCTCGAGGTCGCTCATCGCGTTGCGGACGGTCGCCGGCGACACGCCGAGGCCGAACCGGCGGGCAACCGTGCGGCTGCCCACCGGCTCGGCGGTCTCGACGTAGCTCTGGACGATCGCCTCCAGAACCCGGCGCTCCCGCTCGCTCAGGGACTCGGTCATTGGAGTCAACGTTATGTCCCGCCGCAACTTAAATGGTTGCCACCAACTCGTCTAGCCGCAACCACCCCTGCGGGGTGAGCCGGAGGCGGGGGACGGGGGCCGGACCTGCGCCGTCAAAGAGGGGCCGGGCGGTCTCGGACACGCGAAGCCGGGAGGCTCCGGGCGGGAGCGGCCGTCCGCCCTCCACCACGGCCCAGCCGGCGGCGATCCAGCGGTCCACCGAGGCGCGGAGCGGCGCCGCCACGGGCTCCGCCAGGGCAATGCCGTCCGTGGTCCTGAGGCCCAGGTAGGTCTCCTCCAGCCGCCGCTGGTGGTCGCCGAGGATCTCGCGCCCCACGACCGGGGCCCGGCCCTCCCCGAGCAGCCGGAGCCAGCGCGCGTACGCGGGCTCGTTCCACCACCGGGACACGCCGTCGAAGCTGTGCGCCGAGGGCCCGACACCGAGGTACGGCGCCAGCCTCCAGTAGGCCCGGTTGTGCACCGCCTCCCGCCCCGCGCGCGCGGCGTTCGACACCTCGTAGAACCCGTACCCGGCCTCCCCCAGCCGCCGGTGCGCGAGGAGATACTCGTCGGCGTAGCGCTGCTCGGAGCACGACGTCAGCTCGCCGCGCTCCGTCCGCCGGAACAGCGGCGTCCCCGGCTCGAGCGTGAGCCCGTAGAGCGACACGTGGTCCGGCTCGAGCCGGACCGCCTCGTCGAGGTCCCGCCGCCAGTCGCGCCCGATCTCCTCGGGCAGCGCGAAGATGAGGTCGAGGGAGACGTGACCGATACCGCCCCGCCGCCCGGTCCGCACGGCCTCCGCGATGCGATCGGCGCGGTGGGTGCGGTGCATCCACTCGAGCACGCGGTCGTCGAACGACTGCGCTCCGATCGACAGGCGGTTCACGCCCGCGTGCACCCACGCCCGCACCGCCGCTGGCGTGACGTCCTCCGGGTTGGCCTCGAGGGTGAACTCCGCGGGCGGGCGCGTCAGGCCCAGCAGCGCCGCCAGGCGCTCGACGCCCTCGGCGCCGAGCGACGACGGCGTGCCGCCGCCGAGGTAGACCGTCGCCGGGGCCGACGGCGCGTCCGCGCGTCCGAGCTCGAGCGCGAGCGCGTCGAGGTACGCGGCGACCGGCGTCCGGCGCCGGACGGCGATGGCGAAGTCGCAGTAGGTGCAGCGCCGCGCGCAGAACGGGACGTGGACGTACAGGTGATTCACGACGCCAGCGCGAAGTGCTTCCCCGCGAGCTGGGTCGCGAGCCCCTTGATCTCGAGCGAGGACAGCGCGGCGAGGAGCGTGGCCGGCTCCAGCGCCGTGCGGGCCGCGATGGCGTCCACGTGGACCGGCTGCGCGGTGAGCACGTCGAACACCGCGGCCTCGGCGCCGAGCAGCTCGGCCGAGGTGCCGAGCAGCGCGTCGAGCTGGGCGGCCTCGGCGCGCCGCTCGGCCTCCTGCACGCCGTCCCACGGGATGCCGAACTGGTCGAGCAGGCTGTGCGGGCCGAGGTAGGGCGTGGCGCCCTCGCTGATCAGCTGGTTCGGGTTCTGCGCCACCTCGTCCTCGATGCGGCCCGGCACCGCGAGCACCGGCTTGCCGCACTTCAGCATCCACTCGGCGGTGTTGCTGGTGCCGCCCTTGATCCGGCCCTCGACCACCAGCAGGCACTCGGCGAGGCCGGCGATGATGCGGTTGCGCTGCGGGAACGAGCCCTGGTGCGGCGTGGTGCCGGGCTCCTGCTCGCTCACGACGAGGCCGGCGGCGCGCACGCCGGCGTACAGGTCGCGGTTGCTGCGTGGGTACGGCTCGTCGACGCCGCTCCCCAGCACGGCGATCGTCTTGCCGCCCGCGTCGAGCGCGCCGCGGTGGGCCCGCGTGTCGAGGCCGCGCGCCATGCCGCTCACGACCACCAGTCCGGCCCGGGCCGCGGCCTGCGCCGCCTGGTAGGCCACGCGCGAGCCGTAGGTGGTCGGCGTGCGGCTGCCCACGATCGCCACCATCCGGCGTCCGAGCAGCGACACGTCGCCCAGCGCGTACAGCGCCTCGGGCGGCTCCCGCAGCACCAGCAGCGACCTGGGAAAGAGCGGATCGTCGCGGGTGAGCCGGACGATGGCGGGCGCCGCCGCAGCGGTCACGTCGCCGCTGCCTCCTGCCGCTCGCGGGCGAGCCGCCGCCACAGCGCCTCGAGAAAGTCGTCGAGGCCGCGGTGCGACACGGAGGAGACGACGAACTGCGCGAACGCCGCCGGGGTGGGAGGCGCGCGGAACGACGCCGGGTCCGCCACCAGGTCGGCCTTCGTCCAGGCCACGCAGTGCGGCTTGGCCGCGAGCGCGGGCGAGAAGCGCTCCAGCTCCGCGCGGAGCATGGCGTAGGCGGCGGCCGGATCGGCGGTGTCCACCGGGATCATGCAGACCAGGACGCGGGTGCGCTCGACGTGCCGCAGGAACTTGAGGCCGAGTCCCTTCCCCTGGTGCGCGCCCTCGATGATCCCCGGCAGGTCCGCGACGACGAGGCTGCGCTGGTCCGTGAGCTGCACGACGCCGAGGTTGGGCTCGAGGGTGGTGAACGGGTAGTCGGCGATCTTCGGCCGGGCGGCCGTCACCGCCGCGAGCAGCGTGCTCTTGCCGGCGTTCGGCTCGCCGAGCAGCCCCACGTCGGCGATGAGCTTGAGGGTGAGGCGGACCGTCCGCCGCTCGCCGTCCTCGCCGGGCTGGTAGTGGTGCGGCGCCTGCCGCGTCGGGGTCGCGAAGTGCGCGTTGCCCAGACCGCCGCGGCCGCCCCGCGCGACGACGAAGGTGTCGCCGGGCCGCACGATCTCGCCCACCAGCTCGCCCGTCGCCGCGTCCCGCACCTCGGTGCCGAGCGGCACCGGCAGCACCAGGTCTTCGGCCGAGCGCCCGCTCTGCTGCGACGGCCCGCCGGGCCGGCCCGATTCCGCCACCCAGCGGGGGTGGTACGTGTAGTCGAGCAGGGTCCACAGCTGCGGGTCCGCGACGACGTGCACGCTCCCGCCGCGGCCGCCGTCGCCGCCCGACGGGCCGCCCTTGGGGACGAACTTCTCGCGCCGGAACGCGGCCATGCCCGAGCCGCCGTCGCCGGCCACGACCTCGATGACCGCCTCGTCGATGAACATGGGTCAGTCGTGCTGCAGCGTGTCCCGCAGCTCCCGCCACAGGTCGCGGGCCAGGGCCAGCACGTCGGGGAACACGCCGGCCTCGCCCGCCAGCTCGAGGACCTCGTCCACCTCCGCCGGAGGCGCGCCGGCGTGCAGCGCGCCGCGCAGGTGCGAGAGCAGCTGGCGCGGCACCTGCTGCCCGATCAGCAGCGCGACCGAGCACAGCTCGCGGCGCCGCAGGTCCAGGCCGGGCCGGCCCAGCGTCTTGCCGTAGCCGTCCACGATCATCCACTGCTCGAGCGCCGGGTGGAGCGCCCGCACGTTGAGGCGCAGCTGGTCGTAGTGCTTGCCGTACACCGCGCGGCAGGTGGCTTCCCCGCGCGCGCGCCACTCCGGCCAGCGCCCGTAGTCCGCCGCCTCGGCGCCGGCCGCGGCCTCGGGCGCCAGCCGGCGCCACACGCCGAGGGCCACGAGGGCACGCGGGTAGCCGACGTACAGCAGGCTCGAGATCAGCATCTCGTCGATCCACAGCGCCGGCGTCCCCGCCCGTCCGGCCTCCTCGAGCCACTCGGCGAGCCGCGCCTCGGAGGCGCCGGGCACTCCGAGGGCGACCCGCACCAGGGCGCGCGTCGCGGGATCGAGCACGGCGGTCACGCTACGCGCCCCGCGACCCGTTCCGCGACCGTTCCGTTGCGGCGCGGCGCGAACGCCGGCCGGCGCGGCGACACCATCAGTGCACCGCCCGCTCGAGCGAGATCCTCGCCACCACGTGCACGACCTCCTCCCCCAAGGTGTTCTTGTGCGCGGGCGAGCGGAAGGCGTCCGGCACGCGCACCACGCCGGGCACGAGCGCGTCGAGGAGGGCCACGAGCGCCACGCGCGCGCTCTCGTCGTCGCCGTCCTCGACCTTGAGGGCGAGGCCGAGCCGCGCCTCGGGGATCAGCGCGCAGTAGACGCCGCCGGCGCCGATCTTCGCCAACACGCGCCCGCCGGAGCCGGCGGCGACCTCGGTGCACAGCCGGCCCGTGCCGGCCACGAGGAAGGGGTCGGAGAAGATGGCGCGGATGACGCGGTCAGCGGCTGAAGAGCGGGTGTAGGGTGTGGGGTGTGGGGTGTAGGGGTTCGCCGACCCTACACCCTTTACACCCTTCACACCCAGCTGAGCTGCACCCGCTGGATCGACTCTGGCCCCCAGACGCGCATACGCCAGCGCCATGTTGCGCAACGGCAGCGCGAACGACACCACGCCGCAGCCGTCGGTCCCGGTGTGCAGGCCGCTCTCGGGCACGCCGGTCCAGAGCAGGACCTCCTCGTGCACCCGGCGCTGCACGGCGTGGCCGGCGTGCCGGTAGTCCGCGGTGGGCCAGCCGTGGTGGCGCGCCATCGCGAGCATCCCGGCGTGCTTGCCGGAGCAGTTGCTGTGGATCCGGCGCGGCTTCTCGCCGCGCTCGGCCATCGCGCGCGCCACGGCGGGCGAGAGCGAGGGGTGCGGCCCGCACGCCAGGTCGCTCTCGGTGCAGCCCGCCTTGCGCAGCAGTCCCTCGACGACCGCGACGTGGCGCGGTTCGCCGTTGTGCGACGCGCACGCGACGGCGATCTCCGCGTCGTCGATGCCGAGGGCGTCGGCCGCGCCGTCGGTGAGGAGCGGGAGCACCTGGATCGGCTTCGCGCACGAGCGCCAGTACGTCACCAGGTCCGGGTTCCCCGTCCCGGCCACGAGCGTCCCGTCCGCGTCCACGACGGCCGCGGACACGGCGTGGCGGGACTCGACGGTCCGGCCCCGAATGGACTCGACGGTGGAGGTCATCGGCGCCGAAACCTAACGGGGCGGCGCGCGCTCCGCCCCGGCCGCGCCGCCGCCGCGGGCGAGTGCCAGGGCGATGCCGCCCAGGGCGAGTACGCCGCCCACCACCGCGCTCGCGCCGGGCGGCTCCGCGATGGCGGGCAGCAGCCAGGCGATCAGCGTCGCGCCCACCGGCTCGCCGAGCGCCGCGACGTTGACGGTGTACGCCGGCAGGTAGCGCAGCGCGTAGTTGAGGCCGCCGTGCCCGACCAGCATCGGCCCCACCGCGAGCGCCGCGAAGATCGCCCAGTCGCCCGCCGGATACGCGACGAACGCCTGGGCGCGGGCGCCCGCCCACGCGAGCAGGACCAGGGCCGCGACGCCATAGACCGGCGTGATGTAGGCGACCAGGCCGAGGTCGGCCCTCAGCTTCCGGCCGATGACGAAGTACGCCCCGCCGCACACCGCGCCGGCGAGCGCGAGCAGATCGCCGAGCAGCGCTGCGCGCCCGGTCGCGCGCCAGTCGCCGAGCGCGATCACCGCCGCCCCGGCCACGGCGAGCACGATGCCGGCGGCCTGCCGCCGGCCGGGCCGCTCGCCGAGCAAGGCGCGCGAGAAGAGCCAGGCGAAGACGGGCGACAGCGAGACCAGGACCGCGGACGCGGCGACGCTCGTCAGGCGCAGCGACGTGATCCACGAGGCGAAGTGCAGCGCGAGGAGCACGCCGGCGAGCGCGGCGATGCCGCGGCTCCGGCCCGCCAGGCGCGCCCACTCCCCCCGCGCGCCGGACAGGACGAATGCCGGACCCAGGAGCAGCGAGGCGAAGGTGAGGCGCCACGCCGCGATCGCGAGCGGCGGCGCCCCCGACAGCCGGATGAGCGGCGCGGCCCAGGACATGGCGAGGACCGAGAAGAGCATGACGAGGAGCGGCGAAGGGCGCCTGCGCACGCGAGGATAGATATCCCCGTGCGAGGGGTTTGGGGATTAGCCCCAAACCCCAGTCCCTAGCCCCTGAGCCCGGCCCCCTCACATATTCGCCGCCATGCGTCGCTATCTGCTCGCCTCTCTGCTCGCGCTCGGCGCGGCCGCGCCGCTGGCCGCACAGAACGACACGCTCCGTCCCGCTCCGCCGTCGGACACCGCGGCCGCCCGCGCGCGGCACCTGATTCCCAAGACGCCGCCCCGCATGCCGGCCGACACGCCGCCGCCGCCGCACCTCGTGCCCAAGGCGCCGCCCGGGGCGCCAGCGTCGGACACCGTCCCCCCGGCGGTGCCGGCGCACGACCTCGTCCCCAAGGCGCCGCCGACCGCGGCGGAGCCGCCGGCGGGCGTCGAGAGCAACCTGTACCTGCCGGTCGCGTCGTGGGTGGAGCCGTACGTCGAGCATCTGATCCGGGCCGGCGTCCTGCGGGGCCTCGACCCGCTCACGCGGCCGCTGCGGCGCGCCGACGTCGCGCGCGCGGTGGCGCGGGTGGACACCGCCGACCTGCCGGGGCCGGTCAAGAGCCAGCTGCGCCTGCTGGCCGGCGAGCTCGAGGAGCGGCAGGACACGGTGCGGTGGAAGCTGGACGGCGGCGTCGGCGCGCTCGCCGCCTCCGACGCGAGCCGCTGGCCGTGGCGGCCGGCCGCCGACACGGCCCGGGTGTATCCCGAGGCCGATCTCGCCTTCTCGCTCGAGGCCCCGCACCTCGCCTTCGTCACGCACCCGTACATCGACAACCGGCTCAAGTACGACCCGGAGTACATCGGGAAGCGGGACCGGGTCATCGCCGGCCGGAACGACGAGGCTTACGTCATCGGCTCGTGGAAGTACCTCGACGTGTTCTTCGGGACCGCGAGCCGCAACTGGGGGCCGCCGGAGGTCGAGGGCCTGCTGCTCTCGACGGCGCCCTACGCGTACGACCACCTGTTCCTGCGGCTCGGCCCGCGGCGGCTCAGGCTGGAGATGGTGGCCACGCAGCTCAACGACCTGCCGCCGTGGGGCAGCACGACGCCCGCCAAGCGGTTCCTGTCGGTGCACCGGCTGGTCGTGATCCCGTCGGACCGGTTCGCGTTCTCGATCTCCGAGGCGATGCTGTACGCCGACGTGAACGGCACCACGCGCGACTGGGAGCCGTGGTACCTGAACCCGCTGCAGCTGTGGCTGCTCGCGCAGTACCAGTCGAAGCCGAGCGGCAACACGCTGCTGGCTGCCGATTTCTCGTGGCTGGTGCGCCCGGACCTGCGCCTCGCCGCGCAGCTCTACGCCGACGACATCCAGGTCGACCGCGGCGGCAGCCTGTACAACCGCAAGCCCGAGGAGCTGGGCTACACGCTCTCGCTCACCGGCGGCGCGCTGCGCGGGCTGGTGAGCTGGTCGGCGTTCTACACGCGGGTGGACGCGCTCGACTACCGCACCAGCTCCAACCAGGAGCAGTACTCGATCGACAGCGTCGGGCTGGCGCGGAACCACTCGGACTACGACCAGCTGACCTTCCGCGCCACCACCGCCCCGGCGCCGCGCGCCCTGGTCGCGGGCGAGCTGACCTTCATCCGGCAGGGCCAGGGCGACTTCCGGCTCCAGTATCCGGACTCCACCGCGTTCGCCGATTCGCTCGTCTTCCTCACCGGCGTGGTGCAGCGCACCCTTCGCGTCGCGGCCCAGGCCAGCTGGTCGCCGACGCCGGGCATCGACCTCAGCGCCGATGTCGGCCGCCACTTCGTGTGGAACGCGAACCACGTGCGGGGCGCGCGCGGCGACCGCTGGGTGTGGCGGCTCAAGGCCGAGATCCGCCGCCGGGCCACCGGCGCCGTGCGCTGGCCGGACTGAGGCGGACCGCCGGCGCGTGGACGCGGACGCCGTCGTCGTCGGCGCGGGCGTCGTCGGCCTCGCCTGCGCACGCGAGCTGGCGGCGCGCGGCCGCGACGTCGTCCTGATCGAGCGGCACGAGCGCTTCGGCGTCGAGACCAGCAGCCGCAACTCCGAAGTCATCCACGCCGGCATCTACTATCCGGCCGGGAGCCTCAAGGCGCGGCTGTGCGTCGAGGGCCGGCGCCGCCTCTACGCCTGGTGCGCGGGGCGCGGCGTGCCGCACGCGCGGATCGGCAAGCTCATCGTCGCCACGTCGGCCGAGGAGGAGCCCCGGCTCGACGAGATCGTCCGCCAGGCGCAGGCCAACGGCGTCGGCTCCCTGGTGCCGCTCACGGCCGACGGCGTGCGCGCCCTCGAGCCCCACGTCCGGGCGACGCGCGGCCTGTGGTCGCCCGAGACCGGCATCGTGGACTCGCACCGGCTGATGGCGAGCCTCCTGGCCGACGCCGAGGCGCGGGGGTGCGCGGCGGCGTGGCGCCACGAGGTGGTGGGCGCCGAGCCGGCGGCCGCGGGCTACCGGGTGGCGGCGCGGAGCGGCGGCGAGACGACGGCCATCGAGGCACGGACGGTGGTGAACGCCGCGGGGCTCGACGCCGACCGGGTGGCGGCGCTGCCCGGGCTCGACGCTTCGGCCGCGGGCTACGCGCTGCACTGGGCGCGCGGCCACTACTTCCGGGTGCACCGGCGCAAGGCGCACCTGGCGCGGCACCTGGTCTACCCGACGCCGCGCCGGACCCATCTCGGCATCCACGTCACCCTCGACCTCGCGGGCGGCGTGCGGCTCGGACCGGACGCCGAGTACCTGGCGGAGCGGGTGCAGGACTACGACGTCGCGCCGGGGCTCCGGGACGCGTTCTTCGCGGCCGCGTCGCGCTACCTCGAGGGGCTCGAGCCCGACGACCTGGCGCCCGACCTGGCCGGCATCCGCCCCAAGCTCCAGGGGCCGGGCGAGCCGTTCCGCGACTTCGTGATCGCCGAGGAATCGGCGCGCGGGCTGCCGGGCTGGATCAACCTTGTGGGCATCGAGTCGCCGGGGCTAACCTGTTGCCTCGCGATCGCCACGGCCGTGGCCGACCTGGTGGAGGGGAAAGCGTGATCACGCGCGACCGGCTGAACGCGCTGCTCGAGGCGATGCCCAGGAAGCGCATCGTCGTCGTGGGCGACGCGATGCTCGACATCTACCTGATCGGCGACGTCGAGCGGATCTCGCCCGAGGCGCCGGTCCCGGTGGTGCGGGTGGCGGAGCGGCGCTACGCGCTGGGCGGCGCGGCCAACGTCGCGGCCAACGTCGCGGCGATCGGCGCCGAGGTCACGCTGGTGGCCACGGTGGGCGACGACCGGCGGGGCGAGCAGCTCCGCACCGAGATGGTCGCGGCCGGCATCCGCGACGACGGCATCGTCACCACGCCGGACCGTCCCACCACCTCCAAGACGCGGGTCGTCGCGCGCGGGCAGCAGATGCTGCGCTTCGACGAGGAGGAGGACGCGCTGCTCGAGGGCGAGGCCCTCGAGACGCTGCGCCGGCGCCTGGTCAAGATCATGAAGGACGTGGACGCCGTCCTGCTCGAGGACTACAACAAGGGCGCGCTCGCGCCGGTCGTCATCGAGACCGCGCTCGCGGCGGCGAAGGAGCGCGGCATCCCCTCGGTGGTGGACCCCAAGTTCAAGCAGTTCTTCGCCTACCGGGGCGCCACCGTCTTCAAGCCCAACCGCCGCGAGCTCGAGGCCGCGCTCGGCGCCACGCTCGACATCGAGCACGCGGCCACGCTGCCGTCGGTGATGGAGCGGCTGGAGGTGGAGAACCTGCTCCTCACGCTCGGCGCGCACGGCATGGCGCTCCTCACGCGCAGCGGCGGCATCGACCGGCTGTCCTCGCACGCCCGCGAGGTGTACGACGTCTCCGGGGCGGGCGACACGGTGACCGCCTGGGTCGGGACGGCGCTGGCGGCGGGCGGGACGGTGCACGAGGCGGCCGAGCTGGCGAACTACGCGGCCGGCATCGAGGTGGGCAAGGCGGGCGTGGCGGTGGTGGCGCGCGACGAGGTGCGCGCGCTGTTCGAGCGCCAGTTCGACTCGGTGGGGATGTTCCGGCGCGGCGGCGTGCTGTAGCCGGTCAGGCCGCCGCCAGCGCCTCCTCGTAGGCGCGGATGGTCTGCTCGGCCGCGCGCCGCCAGGTGTAGAACGGCGCGCGCTCCCGCGCCTTGGCGGCCAGCGACTCCCGCACCGCCCGGTCCGAGGCCACGCGCCGCATCGCCGCGGCCAGCGCGCCCGGGTCGTCCGGCGCGAAGGTGATGCCGGCCTCGCCCGCGATCTCGGGGAGCGAGCCCCCGGTCGAGATCACCGACGGCGTCCCCACGTGCATCGCCTCCACCACCGGGAGGCCGAACCCCTCGAGCCACGACGGCAGCACCAGCGCCAGCGCCCCGGCGTAGAGCGCGGCGAGCCGTCCGTCGTCCATGCCGCCCAGGATCCGCAGCCACGGCGACACGCCGGAGCGGATGGCGCGCTTGCGGAGCGCGTCGGCGCCGCCGCCGCCCTCGCCCACCAGCGCTACGGTGGCGCGCCGGTCCTGCGGCTGCATCCCCAGCGCCTCGACGATGGCGCCGAGGTTCTTCCGCTCGTCGAACCCGCCCACGTAGATGAAGTAGGGGTCCTTCAGGTCGAACTCGGCGCGCACCGCCGACACGCGCTCCGGCTCCGGCGCGTGGTCGAAGGCCGGCGCCGCGCCCTCGACCGTGACGGCGATCCGCTCGCGCTCGACGCCAAGGTGGCGCGCGATGCTGCCCGCCGTCCACTCCGACACCGCGATGATGCGGCGCGTCTTCCGCAGCACCAGCCACTGCTCCATCTCGTGGCGCGCCGCGGCCCGGAGCCCGCCGTGCACCGCCAGCTCGGGCCGCTCGCGGTCGGCGAGGTCGTGGATCGTGGCGACGACGGGACACGGCGCGTGCCACGGTACGCCCCAGTGCGCCGGCGCGTGGAACAGCTCGATGCGCTCGCGACGCAGCGCGCCCGGCAGCCAGCGGTGCTGCCACAGCGCCTGCGGGCGCACGAACCGCAGCACCCGCGGGATCTGCTCGAGACCGTGGACGGGATGGATCGGCGCGTCGGAGAACAGCACCGGCTCGACGCGGCCCGAGGCCGCCAGCGCGCGCACCAGCTCGGCCGTGTAGCGGTTGAAGCCGCGCCGGTCGGGGCCGGCGAGGAGCCGGGCGTTGACGCCCACGCGGAGAGGGGTGCCGTCGCGGCGCGCGGTCATGCGCCGCTCAAGCTACCGCGCTCTGGCGCGATCCGCCAAAAGCTCCTACGATGACTGCCCGTGGGCTATTCCCCGCTGGAGCTCGACCCGGTCGTCCTGCCCCTGGTGGAGGGCACGACCGTACTCGATCTGGGCTGCGGCTTCGGACACTGGGGCCACCTGCTTCGCACCCACTATCACTCCGACGCTCCCGCGCTCGCGGCGCGCGTCACCGGCGTCGACATCCACGACGGCAACGTCGCGTTCTGCCGCTCGACCGGCGTGTACCACGCACTGGAGTGCGCCGATGCCCTCACGTTCCTCGCGCGCCAGCCCGCCGCGGCCTTCGACACCGTCATCGCGACCGAGCTGATCGAGCACCTCCCCAAGGCGGACGGCGAGCGGCTGCTGGCCGAGCTCGCGCGGGTGGCGGCGCGCGTGTCCGTCCTGTCCACGCCCAACTGGGACTATCTCCGGCCCGGCGCGGCCACCATGACCGGCTGGAATGCGCACGAGGCCCACCTGTCCTCGTGGACCGCGGGCGAGCTCCGCCGCCGCGGCTTCACGGTCCGCGGCGTCGGCCACAAGGCCGGCATGGCGCGCGTGCGCGGCGTGCAGCGCCTGCTGCGGACGTTCCCCACGGTGGACCTGATGCTCGGGGCCTGGGCCGTCCGGCATCCCTCGCTCGCCCTCCATCTCGTCGCCTTCCGGCGTGGCTGACCCGGGCATCGAGCGCCGGGCCGCGCGCATGACCGCGGTGGCGAGCGTGCGCCAGGTGCTCGCCCTGCCGCTCGGGCTCGTGTCGGCCATCACCATCGCGCGGCTCTACGCGCCGGCCGACCTCGGCCGCTTCGGCATCCTCGCCTTCGTGGTCTCGATCCCCGCGCTGGTGGGCGACTTCGGCCTGTCGCAGGCGTTCGTGCGCCAGAAGGACGACCCGGCCACGGCCGAGCTGGCCTTGGCCAGCTCGCTGCAGGCGTGGATCGTCGTGCTGGCGTTTCCCGTCATCGCGCTCGCCGCCGGCGCGGAGGTGCGCGGCGCCACGGACTGGCTGGCGCTCGCGGCCCTGCTCTACCTGCCGACGCTGCTCGGCCCCGCGGCGCTGCGGGCCAACGTGCTGGTGCAGCGCCGGCTCGACTTCGCCCGTCTCGCGGTGCTCGACCTCGCGCAGCAGATCGGCTACATCGCGATCCTGGCCACGCTCGGCTTCCTCAAGGCCGGGGTCGCCGGGCTCGTCGCGGCCACCGCGCTGACCCAGGCCGCACGCCAGGTGGTGCTGGCCTGGTGGTATCCGGTGCGCCCGCGCGCCGTGCCGCGGCTCGGCCGCCTGCGCGAGGTGATCCGGAGCGGGCTCCCGCTCCATCTCACGGGCATCGTCTCCGGCTTCCACGCCGGGATGGTCAACTGGCTGGGGACCCCGCTGTTCGGGCCGGTGGGCGTGGGCTACCTGCGCTGGAGCCTCGACATGACGAGCCGCGTGGGCATCGGCCTCGCGCACGCCATCGGCCAGGTCGTGTTCCCCACGGTGGCGCTGATCCAGGACGACGCCGTGCGGCTCGGTCGCGTGCTGTCGCGCGCCGTGCGCTACAACGCGCTGCTGATCGGCTTCCCGCTCGCGCTGCTCGCCGGGCTCGCGACGCCGGTCATCACGGCGATCTTCGGCGGCCGCTGGCTGCCCGCGACGCTCGCGCTCCAGATCTTCGCGCTCCACATGACGGCCGGCGCGGTGCTGATCCCGCTCGACGCGGCGGTGCGCGTGGTGCGGCCCGCGCTGTGGTCGCTGGCGATCATCGTGGTGTACCTCGCCGTCGAGGTCGCACTCGCGCTGGCGCTCGCCGGCCCGCTCGGCCTCGTTGCCATCCCGGTGGCGCACCTCGCGGCCACGGTCCCGCTCATCGCGGTGCTGCGCGGCCTGCTGCCGGCGCCCGCGCGGCCCGCCTGGCTGGCGAACGTGCTCCTGCCGGTGCTCGCGCTCGCCGCGACGTTCGCGGTCAGCCGCTGGGTGGCGGGCGTCCTGCCGCCGTGGCCCGCACTGTTCGCCGGTTGCGCCGCCGGTGCGGTCGCCGCCGCCGCGGCGGTCTTCCTGCTCGGGCGCCGCAGCATCTGGCCCGAGCTGGTGCGGGATCTGCGGCACCTCGCGCCCGCCGGCTCGGGCGCCTGATGCGGATCCTGGTCCTCTCCGACCTCTATCCGCCGGAGAGCCTCGGCGGCTACGAGGTCGCGGCCCGCGAGGTCGCGGAGGCGCTCGCCGCGCGCGGCCACGAGGTGGCGGTGCTGACCGTGGAGAGCGCGACGGGCGCGCGCGCAGAGCCCGCCGCGGGCGCCGCGCCGCGCGTCCACCGCGCGCTGCGCTCGCGGGTGGGCACTCGGCCCGGGCTAGCGGGTCTCGGGGGCGAGGCCCGCCGCCAGGCCGACGACCGCGCGACCGTGGAGCGCCTGCTCGCGGCGCGGCCCGAGGTGGTGTTCCTGTGGAACACCGGCGGCGTGTCGCACCAGGTGCTGGCGCGGCTGATGAACGGCGCCGTGCCGACGGTGATCTACGTGTTCGGCGACTGGCCGCTCCGCAAGCTCGCGCGCCCGGACGACCTCGATCCGTGGGCCGGGATCTTCGCGCCCCGGCCCGAGCCCGGCTGGCGCCGCGCGGCGCGCGCGGCGTTCGCCGCCCTCGCGAGGCTCCGGGGCGTGGCCACGGCGGCGGTGCCGCTGCGCTTCGACCACGTCGAGTACGGGTCGCGCTTCATGATGGACCTCCTGCGCCGCGGCGGCTTCGCGGCGCGGGGCTCAGAGCGGCTGCTCTACTACGGCCTGTTCGGCGAGTACGCGCGTGCCGCGGCCGAGCCGGCCGCTCCGCGCGGCACCGGACGGGAGATCCTGTTCGTCGGCCGGCTGTGGGACGCCAAGGGCGCGCACACCGTCGTGGAGGCGCTCGGGAGGCTCGACCAGCGGGGCGAGCGCTCCTGG
>Ga0187777_10001247_pt1 | contig 16592 bp, 15 predicted proteins | sample 1015_Q2_SP5_10_M_FD_132416 | JGI IMG/M metagenome (GOLD analysis project Ga0187777, IMG submission 132416) | Tropical peat soil microbial communities from peatlands in Department of Meta, Colombia - 1015_Q2_SP5_10_MG | ecosystem: Environmental > Terrestrial > Soil > Wetlands > Peat | place... | reverse complement strand
TAAGCGTCAATTCGCCAGTCCAAGGTTCGCGTATGTCAATTGGCTTGCGGCCGGCTCAACCGTTCCGGTTCTGTCTTGGTCTAAGTCTTTGAAAAGCTTGGTGGGCGCACCAGGGCTCGAACCTGGGACCCGCTGATTAAGAGTCAGCTGCTCTACCAACTGAGCTATGCGCCCGGATTGCCCTGCTCATGTAAGCGGGCCGCGGTCCCTTAGCAAAGGCCTCCCCACCTGTCCAGCAGAACGCCCGCCAAGTCTCGGACCGCAAACGAAAAAGCCGCCGGGTTTCCCCGGCGGCTTGTCGGTGGCGGCGCTGGCCCAAATAAGCGCCGGCCCGCCGCCTGCTACCGAATTACTGCGGCGCCTTCTCCTCGCCGCCCTGCGAACCCATCGGGCCGCTGCGACCGCGGAAGCCTTCGTGGCCGCCGTGCCAGCCGTGATGGCCGCGCCAATGGTCGCCCTCACCCCGCTCGAACCGAGCCAGAACCGTCAGCCGATGCTTCTGGCCATCATCGAGGCTCTTGTAGAGCGGGCCAGCCGCCGTCGCGAGCTTCTCAAGCGCCGCGCCACGCTCCTGCATGGTCTTGGCACGCAGGCTCAGGCGCTCGATCGGATCAGTCGGACGGTTGGCGCTCGCGCGCGCAGCGAACCGCTCGGAACGTTGCTTGGCGAGATCGCGCAGCGCAGCTTCGACCGGCGGCCAGTTCTTCTCCTGCTCGGGCGTGAGCTTGAGGCCGGCATGGATCGCGGCGATGCGCGCGTCACCGAACGCGGAGATGTCGGCGGCGTTCGGCCGCCAACGCTGCACGTTGTTCAAACCGCCGGCGCCCTGCTGCGCGTAGGCGAGCGAAGCACCGGCAATCGCAAGCACGGTCGTGCCGGCGAGAATTGTCTTCAACATGATGGCTTCCTCCATAGGGGGATTTCTGATGCCTCGATCTTGGAGCGCGGCCCTGCCTTATCAAGTTAAAGTTTGGACAGAGATTAATGAGCGGCAACGTATATTTACGGCCGTTCAGAATAAAAATGCGCAGGAAATAGTAACGGCTTGCGTTGCGCGTCACATCATGCCGAGCAGACGCGGCAAAAATAGCGTCAATTCCGGCCAATACGTCACCACGATCAAGAACAGCAGCATGGTGACAAGCCACGGCCAGACTGCGACCGCGAGGTCAGTAATGCGCATCCCCGCTATCATCGAAGCGACATAGAGGTTAAGGCCAACGGGCGGATGGCACAGCCCGACCTCCATGTTGACGTCGATGACGATACCGAAATGCACGAGGTCAATGCCGAGGCGCTTGGCCGCCGGCGCCAGGATCGGCGCCATGATCAGAATGATCGAGTTCGGCTCCATGAAGTTGCCGGCGATCAGCAGCAACACGTTGACCAGCAGCAGGAAGCCGAACCAGCCGAGATTCTGCGCCGTGATCCAGTCGGCGAGCGCCGACGGGATGTTCTCGTTTGTGAGCACGAATGAGAACAGCACCGCGTTCGTGATGATGTAGAGCAGCATCGCGCTGGTGTTGGCGGCGCGCAGTAAGACGCGCGGAACCTCGCGGATGCGGATCGCCTTGTAGACGAACACCGAGATGAAAAACGAATAGACCGCGGCCATTGCCGCCGCCTCGGTCGCGGTGAACAGTCCGCTGTAGATGCCGCCGATGATGATCACGACCAGCATCAGTCCCCAGAGGCTTTCACGGAAGGTGTGCCAGGTCTCGCCCCAGCTCGCGCGCTGCATCTTCGGATAGTTGCGTCGCTTGGCAAGGAACCAGGTGACGAGACAGAGCATCACGGTGAGCAGTGTGCCGGGCAAAAGGCCGGCGACGAATAGCGCGCCGATCGAGACGTTGGTCGAGACCGCGTAGACGATCTTCGGGATCGACGGCAGCATCAGGATGCCGAGCGAACCGGCAACGGTGATGATGCCGGCGCCGAATCGCATCGGATAGCCGTGGCGGACCATCTCCGGCAGTACGATTGCACCGATCGCGGCGACCGTCGCGACGCTCGATCCGCACACCAGCGCAAACATCGCGCAGGCGACGATGCCGGCGAGCCCGAGGCCGCCATGGTAGTGGCCGATCAACGAGACCGCGAAGTTGATCATGCGGCGAGCCACGCCGCCATGCGACAGGAAATTGCCCGCCAATATGAAGAACGGAATCGCCATGATCTCGAAGCTTTCGAGACCGGTGAACAGCTTCATCGACACCGACTCGATCGGCACGTTGGTGAGGATGAAGGTGAAGGTCAGCACCGTGAGGCCGAGCGCGATCGACACCGGCATGCCGGTGACCATGAACGCGATCAGCAGCACGAAGAGCGTCAGCGCGCGCAGCGACTGCGGCAGTACGATGACGCCGGTTTTGTGTGCGACGCAGATCGCCAGAATGAATACCGGCGCAAGGATGAGCCCGAACGCCAGAGGGTTCGACCACCGGCTCGGCACTTCGCCGTGCGGAGCCGTCGAGGGATGCAGCGCGTCGGTGGCGGCGACCCCCGCAACCTGCGCCTCATTGTGATGGGGCAGTTGGCCTGTCCAGAAGTACCACCAGGCGACTTGGAGGAACCGGTAGCACATCAATCCGGAGCCGAGCGGGATCGCTGAATAGATCGCCCACATCGGCCATTCGAGATCGTAGGATTGCTGACCTGTCTTAAACATTTCGGTGACGAAGGTCGCCCCGAATGTGGCGATGGTCGCGGTAAACAGGGCGCCACACCCGATCGCAAACAGGATCACCTGCTTCCGCGAATTCGGCGGCAGCAGGTTGACCAGCACGTCGACGCCGACATGGATGCCGGTACGGACGCCGTAGGCGGCGCCGAATTTGGCCATCCAGATGAACATGAAGATGCAGAGTTCCTGCGCCCACGACACATCCATGCCAGTGAGCCAGGAATAGAGCCCGCGCAGCAGGAATGGCAGCAACGGGATGCCATGGGCGTCCGCCCATTTGGCGAGATTGATCGAGACGCCCGAGCCGTAGCGATGCACTACCGCGAAAAAGATCAGCATCGTCGCCGCCGCAATCAGCGTGGCGATGATCCACTCTTCCAGATGGTCGAGCGCGCGATTAAGCCCCTTGAGCACACCGATCCCCACCCAGTGCGATGCGGCCGGGAGCATAGTCACTCCCGGCCGTTCTTATTTTATTGGGCAGTCAAGCTGCCTTTGTCACATTTGGACGTTGAGTTCTTTGGACACCAAGTCGAGCACTTCCTGACCGACACGGCCCTTCGCCCACTTGTAGGTCGGCTGCATGGCCTTCTGCCAGGCGGCCTTCTGTTCGGGCGTCAGGTAGTGCAACGTAGTCTTGCCCGAGGCCTTGATGGCTTCGAGGGCATCCTCGTTTTCTTTCTTGGCGATCGAGTTGGTGTAGTCGGTCGCTTCGTCCATCGCCTTGGTGAGCTCGCCGCGGATATCAGCCGGCAGGCCGTTCCAGAACTTCGAGTTCACGATCACGGCGTATTGCAGGTGCGCGTGATAAGAGACCGTGATGTGCTTCTGCACTTCGTGGAACTTCTGCGTCAGATAATTCGACGGCGTGTTCTCGCAGCCGTCCACGACGCCGGTCTGAAGCGCTTGGTAGACTTCTGAGAACGCCATGATCTGCGGGATCGAGCCGACCTCACGGAAATACTGGTCGGCGATCTTAGAGCCCGAGATGCGGATCTTTAGGCCTTGGAAGTCCGACGGATTGATCAGCGGCTTGTTGGCCGAGGTCATGTGGAAGCCGTTGTCCCAATAAGCGAGGCCGGTGATGCCCTTGGTTTCCAGCTTCTTGAACAGCCACTGACCAACCGGGCCTTTCATTGCATCGGAGTAGGCCTTGTCGTCCTTGAACAGCCACGGCAAGTCGAGCGCCTCAAATTCCTTCACCCCGAGCGGCGCAAACTTGGCGGTCGACGGCGCCAGCATCTGCACCGAGCCGAGCTGCAGCGCTTCTATCTCTTCCTTGTCCTTGTAGAGCGTCGAGTTCGGATAAACTTCGACCTTTACCTTGCCGTTGGTGTACTTCTCGGCGAGCTCCTTGAACTTCAGCGCGCCCTTACCTTTCGGCGTGTCGTTGGCGACGACGTGGCTGAATTTGATGACAATAGGCGACTGCGCGAGCGCGGCGCTCGGCGCAGCAATAACGGCGGCGGCAGCCGCCGCAAGAATCCATTGGCGCATGGACGAATTCCTCCGGTTCGAGCCAAGCAACCGGCCTTGTTATGGTTTTTCAGCCGGTTACGTTGAATCAGGATGGCATGTGGCCGGTTTCCCGGCAAGCGGGGAATCCGGCCAACGCCTCAGCACAAAGATTCCTGGAGGAAGGAAGACGAGCCGCGCTCAGTTGAGCGCGGCGAGCACGGGCCCGAGACCCATTTCCTGCGCGAGGGCCAAAGCCCCCTGCTTCTGATCATCGCGCAGCCGCTCTATCAAGGGACGCGCGACACGCGCCAGCCGTGCAACGGCGGCGCTGTCGAGCGCGATCGATATCACACGGTGGCTGATGCGATGCACCAGGCCGCCCGGCTCTGTGGCTTGGGTCTGGCGATGCGCGATGTCGCGCAGTGCGGCCTCGACCGGCGGCCAATATCTCTCCTGTTCTGATGTAAGTTGGAGAACCTGCTTGATGCGGCCGACGTCGATCGAGGCCTGCAGACCCGATTGTTCCGAACCGAATTCGTTGGCGGCAACAATGGACGTCGTCGGCAACAAACCGACCATCGCGAGCGCGATGGCGCCCGCGCAAAACAACTTCTTCATCCCTTTGGATCCCCAAGCTGGAAGTGGGTGAGGCGGCGAGTTAACTAGTTGGCGATTCCGGCCTTGAGACGGGAGAAATGCGAACAAATTGTGATTTCGGGGTTCCATCGGGAACCAAATGCAGAGATACAAAATGCCGCACCCTCGCGGGGCGCGGCATTCGTGCTTTTTCGCGCTCTCTGAGCGGTGCTAGCCGACGTCGGTCGAATGGATGCGATGCTCGACGACAGGTGTCTTGTTGCGCCGGCTCGTCATCTTGTTGAGCGCGCCCAGATACGCCTTGGCCGAAGCAACGAGCGTATCGGGATCGGCACCCTTCGCCGTGAACGAGCGGCCGCCCTCCGCAAGACGCACCGACACTTCGGCCTGCGCGTCGGTGCCGCCAGTAACCGCATGAACCTGATAGAGCTCAAGCGTCGCCTCGTGCGGCACCAGCGCGTGGATCGCCTTGAAGATCGCATCCACCGGACCGTTGCCGGTCGATTGTGTCGTGACATGTTCGCCCGCGATATCGAGCGTGAGCGTCGCGGTCTGCGGCCCCATCGTGCCGGCGATGACCGTCAGCGACAGCACCTTGATGCGATCGTGGGCGGTCGCGATCTCTTCATCGACCAGCGCTTCGATATCCTCGTCGTAGATCTGCTTCTTGCGATCGGCCAGCGCCTTGAAGCGTGTGAACGCGTCTTCGAGCTGATTTGAACCCAACTGATAGCCGAGCTCTTCGAGCTTGTGCACGAAGGCGTGGCGTCCGGAGTGCTTGCCCATGACCAGCGAGGTCTGTTTCACGCCGACCGATTCTGGCGTCATGATCTCGTAGGTCTGCGCATTCTTGAGCATGCCGTCCTGGTGGATACCGCTCTCATGCGCGAATGCGTTCCGGCCAACGATCGCCTTGTTGTACTGCACCGGAAACGACGTCGCCGCTGCCACGAGCTTGGAGGCGCGCGTCAGCATCGTCGCTTCGATACCGGTCCAATACGGCAATACATCGTTGCGCGTCTTCATCGCCATCACGACTTCTTCCAGCGCGGCGTTCCCGGCGCGCTCGCCGATGCCGTTGATGGTGCATTCGATCTGCCGCGCCCCGCCCTGCACGCCGGCGAGCGAGTTGGCCACCGCCATGCCGAGATCGTCGTGGCAATGCACGGAGAAGCGCGCCTTGTCGGAATTGGGCACCCGCTGGCGTACCGCTTCGAACAAGCGCCTGTATTCCTCCGGCGTGGCGTAGCCGACGGTGTCCGGGATGTTGATGGTGGTGGCGCCGGCATTGATGGCGGCCTCTACACAACGGCAAAGAAAGTCGAGCTCGGTACGTGTGCCGTCTTCCGCCGACCATTCCACGTCGTCGGTATGGCCGCGCGCGCGGGTGACTTGTGCGATCACCATTTCGTAGACCTCGTGCGGCTCCTTCTGGAGCTTGTATTTCATGTGCACCGGCGAGGTAGAAAGGAAGGTGTGTATGCGTTTGCGCTTGGCCGGTTTGATGGCCTCGGCGCAGCGGTCGATGTCCTTGAAGGCGGCACGCGACAGCCCGCAGATCACCGAATTCTTGGCACGCTTGGCGATCTCATTGACGGCGGCGAAGTCGCCGTCCGAGGCGATCGGAAAGCCGGCCTCGATGATATCGACGCCCATCTCGTCGAGGAGCTCGGCGACTTCGAGTTTCTCCTCGTGGGTCATGGTCGCGCCCGGGCATTGTTCGCCGTCGCGCAATGTCGTGTCGAAGATGACGACGCGATCCTTGTCGGATTGAGTCTTGGCAGTCATGGCATTCGGTCCTTCTCGATCAATGCGCCGTCGAGGGCGCTCTATTGGGGTTTCGTCGCCATCGTCCCCCGAGCGCCCAGGCGCATATCGCCCAGCCGGCCCTCAGGGGCGGATAAGGAGAAGGAGCGAGCCCAGAACGAGGGAAGCCGCGGCGCCGGCCGTGGTGGCCGTCCGCTCGATCGCGCAGATATCGCGGCGCGTCGTCATGGCTTTCAAATCACCCTCATAGTTCACGGTCAGGTTCGCGGAACAAGGTAAAGCCCGCGTTAATCGCCGCAATCGCGCCCCGCTTCTAGCGGAAAGGATTGGCGCAACGCAAGCCAGTGAATAGGTCAGTATTATTGCCCGTTCGGTTGGAGCAAAGCGCATGGACCAAGGGCTGAAATCGCAGATGTGGCGCACATGGCCGCGCCAGATCGGGTTCACGTTGATCGTGGCAGCGCTGCTGTTCGTGCCCGCCGGCACGCTTGCCTATTGGCAGGCTTGGGTGCTCCTGGTTGTCTTTCTCGGCTGCTCGATTGGCCTCGGCCTCTATTTTGCCAAGCATGATCCTGCGCTGCTCGAACGGCGCATGAAGGCAGGACCCGTAGCCGAGCAGAAGCCGGCACAGAAGATCATCATCGCACTTCTGCTCGCGGCGCTCATGCTCGTGCTTGTCGTGGCCGGACTCGACTATCGCTGGCATGGCGCCACCGGGCCAACGTGGCTGGTGGCGCTGTCTGATATCGGCATCGTCGTGAGCTTTGTCTTCTTCTTCATCGTCATGAAGCAAAACAGCTATGCCGCATCGACGATCCAGGTCGAACCCGGCCAGCCGGTGATCTCGACCGGCCTTTACGGTCTGGTGCGCCATCCGATGTATTCTGCCGCACTTTTGCTGGTGGCCTGCATGCCATTGGCGCTCGGATCCTACCGAGCGCTGCTAACGGTTGTGGTCGCCGTTCCGGTGCTCGTCTGGCGCCTGCTCGACGAGGAGCACTACCTCGTGCGCAATCTGCCGGGCTACAGGGAGTATTGCGCGCGCGTGGGCACCCGCCTCATCCCCTTCCTGTGGTGAGCCTATTCGGCCTTGAGCGCTTTTTCCGCCTTTTTCAGTTCCTTGAGCGCCTTGCCGGAGATTTTCGGATATTTGAGATCGAGTGTCTCGAGTTCCTTCACAAGAACGCCCGCGACGACGATACGCGTGAACCATTTGTGGTCGGCGGGCACGACAAACCACGGCGCCTCCGGCGTACTGGTCTCGCGGATCACCTCTTCATAGGCCGCTTGATATTTCGGCCAGAGATTGCGCTCCGCAACATCGTTCATCGAGAACTTCCAGCGCTTGCCCGGCTCGTCGACGCGTTCGAGGAAGCGCTTGCGTTGCTCATCCTTCGAGACATTGAGGAAGAACTTGAGCACCAGCGTGCCGTTGCGGGCGAGGTGGCGCTCGAAAGCACATATATCGTCGTATCGGTGCTTCCAGATATCCTTGCCAGTCAGCCTTTCCGGCATGTTCTGCGCCTCCAACAGGTGCTTGTGGATGCGGACGGTGAGCACTTCCTCGTAATGCGAGCGGTTGAAGATGCCGATGCGGCCGGCGGTCGGCAGGCGCTGCGCCACGCGCCAGAGGAAATCATGCCGGAGTTCATCGGCACTCGGCTGCTTGAAGGAATGCACCTCGACGCCCTGCGGATTGAGGCCGCTCATCACGTGCTTGATAATGCTGTCCTTGCCGGCGGCATCCATCGCCTGCAGCACGATCAGCACCGACCATCGATTCTCCGCGTAGAGCCGCTGCTGCAATTCGGTCAGCCTCTCGATGCCCTCGGCAAGCATGATCTGGGCTTCGCGCTTGTCGACGGTGAGCCCGTAGCATTCGGCTGGATCGTGTTTGTTCAGACGGAACTTCGCGGGTTCGTCGATACGAAAACGCTTGGCGACGTGGTAAAGCTTCATTGTACCTCCGCGCGCTGCCATCACCTCATAGCACGGCGAAGTGGCGGGCAAGAAACGTGGTGACGAAGGTCGGCATCGCAGGCGTGAACTCGCGCGGGCTGCGAACGATGCGAATGTCCGATAGTTCGGGGTTCTTCTCGCGCGAAAGATAGTCGCGCATGCGCAATGCCAAGACCTCCGCGGGCAGAGATGCGCGCAACACCTTGATCTGCGCGATCAGTGCGCCCTCCACGACCGTGGTCCAGCCCGGCTCGATCGTGAACTCCGAAGCGTCAATGCCGGTTTCCTCTTTCACTTCGCGCCGTACGCTGAAATCGAGATCGACGTAACCATCGGCGATATCGTCGGGATCAGGCGTGCCGCACGGGAAATAGATCTCGCCGGCACTGAAAGTCTGCGGCCCCATGACGCCAAGCAAACAGGCGCCGTCGGCCGCAATGATCGCAGCCGCGCCGAAGCAATCGTGCACGCCGGCATGAGGCCGGCCCCAGGCGCGCCAGGCGGAGAAGCTCGCGTAATCCGTCTCGAGATAGTCGCCGGAAAAGACCCCGTCACGCGCCACTTGGTGATACATCAGCAGCACACGGCCGTTCCAGATTGCCGGTTTCTCACGCCGGAGATCGGCGAAGTAGGCCTCGATCTCCACACGGCGCTCCGCAGCAAAGGCCCAGGGCTTCGGCTTGAAGGCAAGCTCGAGCCGGTCGACGCGAAACATCGTGATCTTGTCGATCATGAAATAGCTTCGGCGTCGAAGACGCGGCTTGGATGAACGATCTCGTCTTGAGCCGCGACAAGCTGGAGTTCCGGCGAGCTTGCCTCCACGGTCTTCGCTATCACGCCGAACGCAGCGGAAGCAGCCTTCGATAACGCTTTGCCCAAATCGCCACCGCGCAGATAGTGAGCAAAGAATAACGCAGCGATGAGATCGCCGGCGCCATTCATCTTCTGCGCCAAAAGCGGCGTGCGTACGCGGTAACAATTCTTCATATCTGAAGCCAGCAGATCGAGCGTATTGCCCGGCGTTTCGTCGACCCGGACCGACGTTACCATGATGACGTGTGGCCCCATCTCGTGCGCCGCCTGCACCGCCACACGCAGGTCCTTCAGCGTCCTGCATTTGCGGCCAGTCAGTTGCTCGAGCTCGAACTGATTGGGCGTGACGATATCGGCAGCCGGCACGCCCGGACGTTTCATGAACTCCGCAACGGCGGCGTTCACGAACAATCCGCGCGCCGCGTTGCCCATCACCGGATCGCAGCAATATTTCGCCGCTGGATTCGCGCGCCGCACGGCTGCCACTGCGTCGAGGATGGCCGCGCCGATGTCGGGCGAGCCGATATAGCCTGAGAGCACGCCATCGCATTCACTCAGAACGCCGCGCCGCTCGATGCCTTGGACAACGTCGCGGATGAGCGAGGTATCGAACACCTGCCCGCCCCATTGGCCATAGCCGGTATGGTTGGAGAACTGCACGGTGTGGACCGGCCACACCTCGACGCCCAGGCGCTGCAGCGCAAAGACCGCCGCCGAATTGCCGACATGACCATAAGCGACGTGCGACTGGATAGAGAGAAGATTCATAGCGACGCCAGCCTAAAGACGCCGATGGCCGGGACAAGCCCGGCCATCACGCACTTCGGCAACGAAGCCCCGGCGCAGGACTCACATGCCCTTGCCAGCCGCCTCGACGTATTTGTTGGTGTAGGTCTTGGACAGGTCGATGTTGGCCTTCGCCACGTCCGGCGAGGACTTCGAGAACACCGCGAGCACCGCCGCGGCGCCCTTCGGGTCCATGCGGCCTGTCTCCGAATACATCGGGATCGTGTTCTTGAGCGCCTCGACATAGCCCGCGCGATCCTTGCCGACATATTCCGGCGGCATCTTGTCGGCGATCTCTTCCGGCGTATGCGAGTGGATCCACTTGAGTGTCGCCAGGATCGCGTTGGTCATGCCCTGCACTTCCTTCTCGTGCGAGGCGATCCAGTCCGCCTTGGTGTAGAGCGCCCCGCCCGGATATTCGCCGCCGAATACGGCGAGCGTGTCCTTCTGCGTGCGCGTGTCGCTGAGAATCGTGAGACCCTTATTGCGGCCCTTAAGCACCGTGACCGACGGATCAAGCATCACAGCGGCATCGATCTGGCCTTGCTCCATCGCCGCGACGGCGGTCGCGCCGAGGCCGACGCCGACCACGCCGACCGAATTGGGATCGACGCCGTTCTGGCCGAGCAAATATTTCAGGAAGAAGTCGGTCGAAGAGCCCGGAGCGCTGACGCCGACTTTCTTGTTGGCAAGGTCCTTCACCGATTTGATCTCGCCTGTGTGCTTCGGCGAAACCACCAGCGCCAGGCCGGGGTAGCGGTCGTAGACGACGAAGGACTGCAGATGCTGGCCCTTGGCGGCGAGATTGACGCAGTGGTCGAAATAGCCGGACACCACGTCGGCGGAACCGCCAATCACCGCCTTGAGCGACTCCGAGCCGCCCTTGAAGTCGACGACCTCGACATTGATGCCAGCCTTCTCGTATTCGCCGAGCTGCTTGGCGAGCATCGTCGGCAGATAGCAGAGGCAGGCGCCGCCACCGACGGCGAGCGTCACCTTGGATTGGGCGAAGACGATGCCGCTCGACAAAACAAGCGCGGCAATCGCGGCGGCAAGCCGCCGGAAAATCACGGACATGACGTCCTCCCTGGTGTTTCGCGGCCGTTCGAGCGGACCGTCTCGTCGCGGACGATAGGCCAGCGCAAAGACGGTGACCAGAGGACCGTTAGGGCCGCGCCTCGCCCACTGTCGGTCGCCACACGAGCAGGCGCTTCTCGACCAGGCTGACGAACATGTCGATGGCGATGACGAAAGCAGCAAGCACGAACATGCCCGCAAATACGCCGGCGACGTCGAACACGCCTTCGGCCTGTTGGATCAGGTAGCCAAGCCCGGCCGCGGAACCGAGATACTCGCCCACCACAGCGCCCACCACCGCGAAGCCGACCGAGGTGTGCAGCGACGAGAACATCCAGGTGAGCGCCGACGGCCAGTAGACGTGGCGCATCAACTGCCGCTCGTTCATGCCGAGCATGCGCGCATTGGCTAGCACGGTCGGGCTCACCTCACGGACACCCTGATAGACGTTGAAGAACACGATGAAGAAAACGAGCGTCACGCCGAGCGCCACCTTCGACCAGATGCCGAGACCGAGCCACAGCGTGAAGATCGGTGCCAGCACGACCCGCGGCAGCGCGTTGACCATCTTCACGTAAGGATCGAACACCGCCGCCGTGCGCGGCTGGCGCGCGAACCAAAAGCCGACGAGGACGCCGCCAAGGGAGCCGATGACGAAGGCGAGGATCGATTCGATCAGCGTCACCCACAAATGTTTCCAGATCACGCCGGTCGCGAACCAGGTCACGATCTGGGCGGAAACATCGATTGGGTTGGAAAAGAAGAACGGCGGCAGAAGGATGTGGTCGAACACCGGATAGGTCGACAGCAGATACCAGAGCGCAACGCCGACGACGGCGACCGCAGCCTGCAACAGGAGGAGCGTGACGCGCGACATAGAGATCAGGCTCCTCCCATTTGCATCAGGTCAGAAGATCAATACGGATTCTTGAACAGCCCGACCATGCCGGCCGCGCCCTTGGTGTGTCCGTTGAGCTTCTCGAGCAATTCCAGCCGTGTCAGCCCGGCCGGCAGCGCCTTGGCGTCGAGATCGGTGGCGACGATCAGAAATGTGTAGTGATGTGGCGCGCCCGGCGGGGTGCACGGGCCCATGTAGTAGTCCTTGCCGGCGGTGCCTTTGCCGCCCATGTATTTGTCGGACGGCTTGCTAGTCTCGCCTTCGGCGAACGACGTTACCGAGGCGGGAATGCCGTAAGCATGCCAGTGATCGACGCCGAGGCCGTTGCGGCCTTCCGGATCGGTCATGATGAGCGCGTAGCTCACGGTGCCGGCCGGCGGATTTTTCCAGGTCAGCTGTGGCGACACGTTCTCGCCGACGCAGTTGGGATTGGCTTTGTTGTCGCCGGCCATCTTCTTCGGCAGCAGTGTGCCGTCCTTGAACGACGACGACGACAGCGTGAACGGATCGGCGGCATAAGCGTGCCCGGCGGCCAGCAGCGCGGCGGTGGCAATGGCGAGTGTCGGTTTTTTTCTCATGGTGTTCACTCCCTACGTTTGTTTTTGAACATTCTCGCTAACAATGTTAGCGCATTGAAATTCCCTCGGCATCAAGCTCCTTCGCTGTGGGCGTAGCCTTTTATCACCTCCGCTTTCAACTTGTGCCAGATTTCCCGGTGCAACTCGTGGAAAGCCGGATCGAGCTTGACCTCGGAAATGTCGCGCGGCCGCGGCAGCGGCACGCACCAGTCGCCGATGATGCGTGAGGCGGGCCCTGCCGACATGATCACGACGCGATCCGACAGCGCGATGGCCTCCTCGAGATCGTGGGTGACGAACAACACTGCCTTACGATCGGCGCTCCACAGATCGAGCAGCAGATTGCCCATGATCTGCCGCGTCTGCGCGTCGAGCGGACCGAAGGGCTCGTCCATCAGCAGGATCTTTGGATCGCGGATCAGCACCTGCGCGAGACCGACACGTTTGCGCTGCCCGCCCGAGAGCATGTGCGGATAGCGGTCGCCGAACGCGGCAAGCCCCACGCGCTTGAGCCACTGTTCCGCGCGCGGCCGCGCTTCGGCCGGCTGCACACCGGCCGTCTCCGGCCCGATGGCGACGTTTTCCAGCGCCGTCTTCCACGGAAACAGCGCGTCGGCCTGGAAGAGATAACCGGCCTGGCGGTTGAGCGTTGCGAGCAGCGCGCCGAAGATCGTCACTGTGCCCGATGACGGCGCCACCAGACCGGCGGCAATGTTCAAGAGCGTGGACTTGCCGCAACCGGTCGGCCCGACGATGGCGACGAATTCGCCGTCGGCAACATTGAGCGTCGCCTGCTCGACCGCGGTGTAGCTGCCGCCGCCGGCAATACGGAAGGCTACGCCAACGCCGTCAAGCGCGACGGCCACTTGTGTTCCGCTCCCAGACATTCGCTCCCCTCTTCGCGCGGCAAACCTAGCGGCTTGCCCCCGCATTGCAAACCCGGCCATCATCGCGGGTGATGACCATCGACTCCCGTCTCGCCGACGCGTGGGCGCGGCTGCCGGATTATCTTGGCAGCCATGTGCTGATCAGCATCACCGCGCTGGCAATCGGGCTCGGCATCAGCCTGCCGCTGGCGATTCTCTCCGTCCGGCGTCCGGTGTTGCGCGGCATTCTGCTCACGGCCGCCAGCATCGTGCAGACGATCCCCGGCCTGGCGCTGCTCGCACTGTTCTATCCGCTACTGCTCGCGCTCGCGGCGCTGTCGGCAAACCTGTTCGGCGCGAACTTCTCCGCGCTCGGCTTCTTGCCCTCGGTGCTGGCGCTCGCGCTCTATTCGATGCTGCCGGTGCTGCGCAACACCGTGACCGGCCTCAACGGGATCGATCCGCGCCTGCGCGAAGCGGCGCGCCTGTTCGGTGCAAGTCCGTTCGCGCGGATGCGCGACATCGAATTGCCGCTCGCCATGCCGGTGATCATGGCCGGCATCCGCACCTCGGCGGTGTGGGTCATCGGCACCGCAACGCTATCGACGCCGATCGGCCAGGAAAGCCTCGGCAACTACATCTTCGCCGGCCTGCAGACGCAGAACTGGGTGTTCGTCGCCTTCGGCTGCGTCGCCGCGGCCGCGCTGGCGCTGGTGGTCGACCAGCTGCTGGCATTGATGGAGCACGGCGTCGTGATGCACAGCCGCCTGCGGATCGCAGGCGGCGGCGCAGGGCTCGCGCTCGTGGTGCTGGCCGCGCTGGCGCCCGGCTATGCGGGCGCGCGCAGCAGCTACGTTGTCGGCACCGAGCCGTTCACCGAGCAATATCTACTGGGTGCCTTGATGCAGCAGCGCATGCAAGGGGCCGGGCTCAGCGTCAGCCGCCGCGACGGGCTCGGCTCGGCGCTGATTTTCAGCGCGCTCACCGCCGGCGACATCGACGTCTACGTCTCCTATTCGGGCACGATCTGGGCGACGCAGATGCACCATACCGATGTGAAATCGCGGCAGGAGGTGCTCGATGCCGTTTCGGACTGGCTGACAAAAACCCATGGCGTGCGCATGCTGGGCAGCCTCGGCTTCGAGGACGCCTATGCGCTAGCGATGCCGCGGAAGAAGGTCAACGCGCTCGGCATCAATTCAATCGCCGATCTCGCCGCGCATGCGCGCCAGCTCACCATTGCCGGCGACTACGAATTTTTCGAGCGCCCGGAATGGCGCGCGCTGCGCGATGCCTACGGCCTCGATTTTGCGCGCCGGCGCACGATGCAGCCGGATTTCATGTACCAGGCCGCCGCAAGCGGCGACGTCGACGTGGTCTCGGCCTATACCAGCGACGGCCGCGTCGCGAAATACGATCTCAAGGTGTTGGACGATCCCAAGCACGCGATCCCGCCCTACGACGCGATCCTACTGATCACGCCGAAGCGCGCCCATGACGACAAGCTCGCCGCGGCGCTACAACCGCTCGTCGGCACGATCGGCGTCGAGACGATGCGCGAAGCCAACCTACGCGCCTCCGCAGGCGACGTCACCACCGACGCCGTCGCGCAGTGGCTGTGGCGGGAGATCGGGAAGCGCTAGTTCCGGCTGCGGTCGACCAGCGCGCGCTGCTTGATCCACGGCATCATCTCGCGCAGCTTGGCGCCGACCTTCTCGGCCGGGTGCTCGGCCAGCTTGGCGCGCGTCGCTTTGAACGAGGTCTGGTTGACCTTATTCTCCAGCATCCAGTCGCGGGTGAAGCGGCCGGACTGGATGTCGCCGAGGATGCGCTTCATCTCGGCGCGCGTCTCGGGCGTGATGACGCGCGGGCCGGAGACGTATTCGCCGTACTCGGCGGTGTTCGACACCGAGTAGTTCATGTTGGCGATGCCGCCCTCGTAGATGAGGTCGACGATCAGTTTCATTTCGTGAATGCACTCGAAATACGCCATCTCCGGCGCGTAGCCGGCATCGCACAGCGTATCGAAGCCCGCCTTCATTAGTTCGACCACGCCGCCGCACAGCACGGCCTGCTCGCCGAACAAATCGGTCTCGCACTCTTCCTTGAACGTCGTCTCGATGATGCCGGCGCGGCCGCCGCCGATCGCCGAGGCATAGGACAGGCCAAGATCGTGGGCGTTGCCGGAAGCATCCTGGTGGATGGCGAGCAGGCACGGCACGCCGGCGCCGCGCTGATACTCGGAGCGCACCGTATGGCCCGGACCCTTCGGCGCCACCATCAACACGTCGATGCCTTTGCCCGGCTCGATCAGGTTGAAGTGCACGTTGAGGCCGTGCGCGAACATGATCGCGGCGCCCTCCTTGATGTTCTTGGCGATGTGATCGCGATAGATGTCCGCCTGCAATTCGTCGGGCGTGAGCATCATCATGACGTCGGCCCACTTGGCGGCCTCCGCCACTTCCATCACCTTGAGCTTCTCACCTTCGGCCTTCTTCACACCGCCAGAGGTCTTGCGCAGCGCAACCACGACGTCCTTGACGCCCGAGTCACGCAAATTGAGCGCGTGGGCATGGCCCTGGCTGCCATAGCCGATGATGGCGACCTTCTTGCCCTTGATAAGATTGAGATCGGCGTCCCGGTCGTAATAAACACGCATGATACTGAACCCCTGACTGCGGCCTGTTCGGCCCGCTTATTTTCCCGCGCAGCTTCTAGATTCAATAGCGCCGCAGGACAAGCCCGCCTAGCGATGCGCCATGCCCCCCGGCCCGCGCGCGATGGCGACGATGCCGGTGCGCGACACTTCGACCAGCCCGAGCGGCAGCATCAACTCGACGAACTGGTCGATCTTGTCGCTCTTGCCGGTGATCTCGAACACGAAGCTCTCGGTGGTGGCATCGATCACGCGCGCCCTGAAGGCATCCGCCAGCCGCAGCGCCTCGACCCGGTTCTCGCCCTTGCCCTTGACTTTGACCATGGCGAGCTCGCGCTCGATCGACTTGCCCTGCGCCGTCATGTCGACGACGCGGTGCACGGGAACGAGGCGGTCGAGCTGGTTCTTGATCTGCTCGATGACCATCGGCGTGCCGGTGGTGACGACCGTGATC
>Ga0187777_10001246_pt1 | contig 16608 bp, 14 predicted proteins | sample 1015_Q2_SP5_10_M_FD_132416 | JGI IMG/M metagenome (GOLD analysis project Ga0187777, IMG submission 132416) | Tropical peat soil microbial communities from peatlands in Department of Meta, Colombia - 1015_Q2_SP5_10_MG | ecosystem: Environmental > Terrestrial > Soil > Wetlands > Peat | place... | reverse complement strand
GCGACTGTGGGACGGTACGCTTCACGGAACAGAGCTGTGCTATTTGAGCCGTCGCGCGAGCGCTCTCTCGTTGTGACTCTGGCGCGCGTCGGCGCCCGCCTCAGCATGGCCAGTCTATTCCTGCTCGGCACCAACAGCGCATTGCAAAACGCAATCGCCGAAGGCGACACACGCACGCTGTCGTTCCATCACACTCACACCGGTGAAGACATCACCATCACGTTCAAGCGTAACGGTCGCTACGACGACGGCGCGCTCAAGAAGCTCGACTGGTTCATGCGCGACTGGCGGCGCGAACAGCAAACTCATATGGATCCGCATTTGTTCGATCTGCTGTGGGAGGCCTACCGCGACGTCGGCGGCACCGAGCCGATCCAGGTTGTCTGCGGTTACCGCTCACCGCAAACCAATTCCATGTTGCGCAAACGCTCAGGCGGCGTCGCGCAGTTCAGTCAACATATCAACGGCCAGGCGATGGACTTCTTCATCCCCGGCGTTCCACTGGAGAAGATCCGCGAGGTTGGCCTGCGCTTGCAGCACGGAGGTGTCGGCTTCTATCCGACGTCAGGTTCGCCTTTCGTGCATATGGACACCGGCACGATCCGGCACTGGCCGCGCATGACGCACGACCAACTGGCGAGAGTATTTCCTGACGGCCGCACCGTACACATTCCTTCCGACGGACAACCGCTGCGCAATTATACGCTGGCGCTGGCCGACGTCGAGGGGCGTGGTGGCAAGCCATCAGAAATGTCGCTGGAAGCTGCGCGTCAGGCTGGCGTGATTACCGAAACCGGCGAGCATGTCGCGGAGCGGCCGAAGCGTAACCTGTTTGCGCGATTGTTCGGCCTTGGTAAGGACGCGGACGAAGTAGAAGCAAACGAGGAGCCGGCGCCCAAGCATGAGCGCACGCGCATGGCGGTCGCGAGCCTCACTCCGCCGAAAACTCATCCGGTGACTGTCGAACGTATTGTGCCAATGCCGGTGGCGCGGCCAAATCCTGCCGCCGTTGCCGTGGCGGCGCCTACGCCAGCTGCGCGCCCGATTGTGACAGCATCTGCCGGCAACAACCTGTTCGCCAATCGGGGCTACTGGCGCGGCACGGTTGAGACTGGCCCGGATCTGCCCGAGGCGGCAGCCCCCACCGGACCGTTTGGGGCTGCCAGCGTCGAACCGCGCGTCACCGGCACCACCGCCCTCGCCTACACCGCAGAGTCCGACGCGGTCACCATGGACCGTCCACGCCCGATGGGCTCGCGCTTGCCGCTCTTGCCGCGAGAAGCCAGCGTCATGCCGGCACAGGCCAACACCACTGTGGTGGAAAAGCCTCCGGTGGCGGTGGCGGGCATCGAACAGCGTATCGACAGCCCCTGGCTGCGCGCGTCCATGCTTACTCCGAGCTTCAGCGCTTACATGACCGCAACCCGTCTCGGCGCAGTGGATCTGCGGCCGCTGCAGGAGCTTCTGTACAAGCCATTAATGTCAATCGCGATGACGTTCTCTGCCGATCCTCATCTCGGCATGGCAGCCAACCGCTTCGATGGGCCGGCGGTGGTCTTCCTGGCGACCACCACGTTCAAACTGCAGTCGACCGCGTCGCTGCAATAACTCTAGTTTGCCATCCCTAGCGCGTGCAGGTAGGTGTCGAGCACTTCCTGTTGCTCGCGACGCTCGTCGGTGTCCAGCTTGCGCAGACGCACGATGGTACGCAGCGCCTTTGTGTCGAAGCCGGTGCCTTTGGCCTCGGCATAAACGTCGCGGATATCGTCTGACGTCGCCTTTTTCTCTTCTTCGAGCCGCTCGATGCGCTCGATAAAAGCTTTCAGCTGATCCTTCGCAAAACGGGTGGGCCGGTCTTTTTCAGCCGCGGCGGTGGCAGGCATCGACGTCTCCTTGACTGCGTACGGCGGGCGACCGCCATCTGCCAAGAAGCTTTCTGAATTGAACGCCCTCAGGTCAAGACGAGGACGCCGTCATCCACGCTGTTCACAAGCAAAAGTGACAACTAGTGCCGATGGCCTGACTTTTCGAATGCCGCTTTCTGTTCGGGCGAGGCTTCTTTTTGATATTTCGCGCGCCATTGGTCATAGGGCATCCCATACACACCCTCGCGGCTTTCGTCCTTGGTCATTGCGACGCCCTTTGCATCGGCGGCCTCCTTCATCCAATTCGACAGGCAGTTGCGGCAAAAACCGGCAAGGTTCATCAGATCGATGTTCTGCACGTCGGTACGTGACCGCAGGTGCTCGACGAGCCGCCGGTAGACCGCGGATTCCAACTCGATGCGGGTCTTGTCGTCCATTGTGGTGTCCTCCACTGTAGCAAACATAGACATGCCCTGGCCGCCTTTGAAGGGCCCAAACAGGGTGTCCGAATTTGAGGAGTTTGTCGCGTGAAGGTCGCCCATTTTTCTCATGTCTGGGGCAAACCGGGCATGTCCCCGCATCAACGCTATGAGGAGTTATGGCGCGAACTGCAGTTATGCGACGAGCTTGGGTTCGACTACAGTTTCTGCGTCGAGCATCATTTCCGGCCTGATGAGAGCTGGATCTCTTCGCCCAGCCTCTATGTCGTCGGAGCTGCCGCCCGCACACGCCGCATGCGGATTGGGCCAATGGGCTATGTCGTGCCGCTCTACCATCCGTTGCGGCTCGCCGAAGAAATTGCCGTCGTTGATCAGATGGTGGGTGGGCGCATGGAACTCGGGCTGGTCCCTGGAATCAATCCGGACTATTTCAAGCCATTCGGCCTGGACTACAACCTACGCAAGTCGCCGACGCTCGAATTTGTGGAATACCTGCGCGCTGCGTATGGCGAGAAACAGCCGTTCTCGTTTCATGGCGACGCTCATCATACCGACAGTGCGCTGCTTGCGGTGCAGCCACTACAGAAGCCGCATCCACCGCTGTGGATGATGAGTCGCGATCCGCAGACGCTTGAATTCTGCGCAAAGTATGCAATTAACCCGGGATATTTCCTGATCTATCCGCGCGCCGACGCCGCGCCACGCTATCGCAAATTTCTTGCCGATTGGGCGACGTACGGTCACAGTCGGCCACCGAAGATTGCCTATTGCACAACGGTATACGTCGATGAATCTGACGATAAAGCCCTCGACATTGCGCTCGCGCGTGCTGCCCGCGCGTACGAAGGCTTGTTGCCTCTGCCAAAGCCCGGTGAATCGTACGAAGAGCGTGTCCGTGAGCACTCAAAAAAATACATCGGCCGCGGCGAACCGGGCGCCTCCGAGATTATGGTCAATCTGTTCGACGCAGACTATCTGATGAAGCACGAGCTCATATTCATCGGGTCGCCGGACACCGTCGCCGGAAAAATTCAGGCGACGGCGCGTGCCGGAATGTTCAACGTGTTCATGGGCGAGTTCAATTTCTCGGATCTCCCCGAGGCAGACCTCATGCGATCGATCCGCCTGTTCGGCGAGAAGGTCATGCCCGCGCTGCGCCGATATGAACCGTTCTAGATCGTCCAGTGTTCCCGCTTAAGCGGGCGCCTGTGCGGCCCGTAACTCGGGATGCGCTCGCAACCGCGCCTCGTTGAGCTTCCAGATGGCAAAGCAGACCACCGCGCCGACGGCGAACGGCAAAGCCGACCAGGTATAGAGTTGCTCGACCGGCAGTCCGACAAACAGGGCGCCAACCAGAGGACCGATGATCGAGCCGATGCGGCCTATGCCCAACTCCCAGCCTGAGCCATTGGCGCGCAGCGAGGTTGGATAAATCAGTGCGCCAGCGACATTAATGCCGGTCTGGATGCCAAGCACGCAAAAGCCGGCGAGGAACGTCGCGATGGCCAGCGCCATGGTTGAGCTTTTTCCGGCGTATCCGATTGAAGCAACAATCGGCACCGCGACCACGAAAACGATTGCGATCGCAAGGAAACGATGGCGTTCAAACCAGCGCGCGAGCACCAGCGCGCCGACGGTGCCGCCAACCTGAATCATGGCGCCGGCGAGCGCACCCACCGAGGGCGGTAGCTTTAGTATCGCCATCAAAGTCGGCGTCCATGACAGCAGAAAGAAGTAGCCCATCAGATTGAGCGCGAAGAGCAGCCACAACAGGGGCGTGATCAGCCAAAGGCCCTGCCGGAAGAGATAAATCGGATTAAAGCCTGGGAATTGCTGTTCGTCTTCAATGACGAATTTCGCGTTGGCCGGCACCTTGAACCCCGGATCGATCGCCGCGATGGCCTTCTCCATCTTGGAACGTTGGCTTTCATGCAACGCCATGAATTTGATCGATTCCGGCAGCGTGAACATACCGGTCAACGCGAGGATGATCGGCACGACACCGCCGATCGTGAACAGGATTTGCCAGCCGTGCGTCGGCACCAAGGTCGTAGCGACCAGGCCGGGAATAGCCCCGCCAAGCGGTACGAAGCCGACGGCAATCAATGCCAGCGTTACGCGGAGTTTGCGCGGCGAGGACTCCGTGTTGATGGCGACGACGTTCGGAATGACACCGCCAATGCCCAGACCGGCGAGCAGGCGGAGCCAGAACAGCTGGTCGAGGTTGGTTGACCATGCTGCGGCAAGCGTGAACGCGCCGAATAGCAGGTTCGAGGCGATCAATGCGGTCTTCCGGCCATAGCGGTCGCCGACCCAACCGAACAAGGCTGAACCGATCAGAATGCCGATCAGGCTCGCGCTGAATACGGGGCCGAGCGCCCCGGGTTTGAGCGTCCATTCGCGCACCAGGTGTGGCGCGGCAAAAGCAATCGCGGCGATGTCGTAGCCGTCAATCAACGACAGCAGCACGCACCAGAAGATCAAATTGTAGTGGAACGCGCTCAACCCACGTTGATCGAGCAGTCGCGACACCTGGACGACGTCCGCCATGATCTCCTCCCCTATAGCAATTTTTATTCGATTGGACCGTTGCGGCCATTGAGCGAATGCTACGCCAGCAGCAGTTTAATGAAAAGCGGGGTTCAGCAGATCAGGCGGACACCGGCGACACCGGCAACACCAGCTCAGACGGATGCGCGGCGTTGTGATAGATCGTGTCGTTGCCAATTTTATCTGGCCGATAATAATGGGACCAAAGGATTTCGCTGGCCGGTGAATCACCGTTGACAATTTCAAGCCGCAGCCGGTGACTTTGCTTGAAGAGATAGGCCATTGGCTCAAGGCTGATTTCGAACTTGTAGATCTCATTGGGGGTTAGCGGCTGGGGATCTGAATGGCTGTGGTACGGCACCGTGTCGGTGCTGCGCGCCGGATCGAGCGCACGGTGCGATGCGCGCAGCCATCCGCGCGTAACGACTTCCGCGAACGGATTTAGCCCTTTCGCACGATCGTCCAGAGACTGGGAGAATTGATCGGACAGTTTGATAAAGAAATCGGTATCACGCGCCGTCGACGATGCGTAGAGGACGAGTCTGATGGACCCGCAAATTTCAAGATCGCTATCGAGTGGCGCGGACGTGAACGTCAGCACTCGGCGTGCTGCGTCGAAGCCGCCCGGTGGCCCGCCGGGGCCAAAGCCAACGACACCGGAAACCCAGCCCGGATTGGGATATTGGTAGGCCGTAGACGCCGCCCCATTAGCTGGCTGCGGCGACAGCCCGCCGTCATTTAAGGAGCTGACACTCGCGGATGGCGAAGCGTTGAGGTACCAGCGCGCATACCGAGTGCCGGGTGGCGGCCAGGTGTCCGCTCTGCGCACGAGGTTCGACCCGCGTACAGCATATTCAACGTTCGGCCTGGCCGAGTAGTCGCTTTGCTTGCCTTTAAGATAGTGGTCGTAAAACGGCAGCAGCACGCGGCTGTGAAATTCGACGCTGGAAAATTCAGCCGCCGCCGCCCAGGCATTTGGCACGCCTGACATCCGCAGCTTTTTCGGACCGGCCGCGCGGCTGTAGCCGTCGATATTGCCGCGCGTATGAAGCTGCATCTTTGCCCAGACGCCACTCGAATAGAGCGGCACCTTGATGCGATCGAGAACCTCCCAGGCGCTGCGCTCGCGCCAGAAGTCATCATAAGTTGGATGTGCGGCGACTAACTGCGTCAGGTCCGTGACCTGATCGCAGGCGGGACCGCTGGCCGGAAAGCGATTGATGAAACGATTTTGATACCACCAGTATCCGGGAAAGAAATCGCAGGGAATGCCCCCATGATAGGTACCGCCGCGGTAAAGATCCGCCAGCCCGTCGTGCGCGGCCAGGCACGCGAGTGAGGGCGGCGCAAGCGCCCCCATGAACCATTGCAGCATGCAAAAATATGACTGACCGATGCCGCCGACTTTCCCATTGCACCAGGATTGCCGGCCGATCCATTCGATGACGTCGTAGAGATCCTGCTGTTCGCGCCTGCCGAGAAACTCAAATTGGCCACCGGAACGGCCACTGCCGCGCACGTCCATATGCACGTAGGCATAGCCCTGCTCGACGTACCAAGCGATCGGCCCGGTCTCGCGCCAGAGAAATTGCGCGCTTGCCGGAAGGCGATTGTTGTCGAAGCGGTAGGGTGCCGCCCCGAGCAAGGCCGGAAAAGGCCCCGCGCCATCGGGACGATAAATGCGTGCCGCTATCGGCGTGCCGTCGCGGGCATCGACTTTGACGATCTCATCGATCATCAGGGTGCCACTCGGCTAGCGGCGGCAAACATCGTCGTGAATTCTTCACGGCCAAAGCTTATTGGACTCGTCGCGCGATCTTCAAGGACGATTTCAAAATAAAGCCCGCCGCATCCTGATGGAATGCGGCGGGCCGATCATTTTGCTGCTTAAGCGAATGCCTTCTTGACCCGCTCAGCCGTCATGGGCAAGTGCCGCAACCGCTTGCCGGTAAGCTGGAATACCGCGTTGGCGATCGCGGGAGCCACTGTCACGACGCCAATTTCGCCCATACCGCTGGGCGGATTTTCTGTGCCGACAACCTTTGTGTGGATTTCCGGCACCTCGCTCATTCGCATCACAGGGTAGCTGTCGAAGTTTGTGGCCTGGACAGTGCCATCCTTGATAGCAAGCTGCTCGATCAGCGCAGCGCTCAAGCCATAGATCACCGCACTTTCGAGCTGGGCATGAACATGATCCGGTTGCACGACCAGGCCGGGATCGACTGCTATCCAGTAATTATGGACTTTGATCTTACCCGTTTTTTGATCGAGCGAGATTTCGGCCACGCCCGCTGACAGCGTATCGTGGTAGTCGGAGAACGCGATGCCCATGCCGTGGCCGGGTCTTTTCTTTTGGAAATCGGACATTTCGGCCACTGCCTTGATTACCGCGTTGGCACGCGGCTTATTCTTCGTCAGTTCGAGTCGTAGCGCGAGCGGATCCTGGCCGGCCGCTTCTGCCACCTCATCGAGGAAGGCTTCAGCCGCAAACTTGTTGTAGCCGGAGCCGATGCCGCGCCAGGCATGCACGCGCATTCCGCGTTCCTCCCGCACGTAGTCCGCAAGCACGTTCGGAATGGCGTAGAACGCCTGATCAAGGCCGCGCGCGCCGATATAGTCCTTGCCACCCGTCGCCTTGAAGCGCGGCGGAGCCGCGACTGCATCGACATTTTCGGAGACGAGACGGTGATGCCAGCCGACAATATTGCCCTTGGCGTCAAGACCTGCCTTGAGCAGATGATGCGTCATCGGACGGGGCCGCGCGGCAGCAAGATCTTCCTCACGCGTGAGGATCAGCTTCACCGGCTTCTTGGTGATATTGGACAGTATGGTCGCCTGGATTGCGGCATCGGGCCAGATTCGCCGGCCATAACCGCCACCCAGAAACTGGTTGTGAACGCGGATCTGATCCGGCGTTGTTTTGAGAATGCCAGAAATGATCAGTGCCGCCAGCGCGCCGAACTGCGTGCCGGTCCAGATGTCGGCTGACTTGCCGTCTTCCGAGACCTGCGAAACTGCATTCATCGGCTCCATTTGGGCGTGGTAGGCGTATTCCGACCAATAGCCGGCCTCTACCGTCTTGACCGCGCCGCTTAGACCCGCCTTCGCGTCGCCAACCTGATATTCGACTTTGGTTTCGGCAGTCGGATCCTTGGCCTTGGTGGCGTAGTCGTCCTTCGCTTTTTCCGAGTCAAAGCCGGCGGCGGTAGCCCCGCTGGTGTCCCAGCTGACTTTGAGTGCACGCAAACCGGCGCGCGTCGCCTCCACCGAGTCGCCGATCACGGCAACCCCAAATGGAAGCGGGATGACTTTGGTCACGCCGATTACTTTCATGACATCAGGCACATTGACGTCTTTCGGTTTGGCACCTTCCATCGGCGATTGCAGCACTGAGGCATAGATCATGCCCGGTATCTGCACATCGATGCCGTATATCGCCGAGCCATTCACCTTCAGGGGCACGTCGCTGCGGCCGATATCCTTGCGGCCGATCAGCTTGAACTCCGACGGCTTCTTGAGCTCCTGCTCCGTCACTTTCGGCAGCTCGGCAGGAACTGCGGCAAAGGCAGCCACTTCGCCGTAGCTGATTTTCCGGCCGGACTTCTTGTGGATGATCGTGCTCTTGTCGGTGGTGAGTTCTCCGATCGGCACTTTCCATTTCTGTGCGGCTGCGTCGAGCAGAACTTTGCGCGCCTGTGCGCCAGCCATGCGTAACGGCATGAAATAGCCGGCAACGGCGACGCTTGCCGCAGTGATCTGCGCGCCTTCGAATAAGCGATGCGTATTGCCGTAGACCTTCGGATTGGCCGGTGCAAACTCGGTCTTCACTTTCGACCAGTCCGCATCAAGCTCTTCGGCGAGGATCAGCGGCAGCGACGTGTACACACCCTGCCCCATTTCAGCCGCCGGGCAGACAATACTGATGGTGTTGTCGGCAGCGATGCTCACCCAAGCATTGAACTTGGTCGGCTGTGCGGCGCCGAGCGCCTCGGCGCCACGGCCGATACCGCCCAGCGTGAAAGCAAAAGTCAAACCGGCCGCGCCAGATATGAAACCACGGCGACTGATATCGGTGTCGAGGGACCCGTTATTGATGTGAATGGTCATGGCTCAGGCCTCCCGAGCTGCGCGTTGAATGGCGCGCACGATGCGTGGATAAGTACCGCAACGGCAGATGTTGCCGTCCATATGGGTGGCAATCTGCTCGCGGGTCGGCTTCTTATTGGTCGCGAGCAGCGCCGCGGCCTGCATGATCTGTCCGGACTGGCAATAGCCGCATTGTGGGACCTGTTCGGCGATCCAGGCCTTTTGCAGCGGATGCTGACCGTTCGGTGACAGGCCTTCGATGGTGGTGACCTTCTTGCCCTCCACTTTCGAGACGGCGATCTGGCATGAACGTACGGCCTTGCCATCGATATGGACCGTACAGGCGCCACACTTACCGGAGCCGCAACCGAATTTGGTTCCGGTCAGTTTCAGGTGCTCGCGCACCACCCAAAGCAGCGGAGTCTCAGGCACAGCCTCGACGCTCGCTGCTTTGCCGTTGACTGTGAATGCTGTTGCAGCCATGCGTTTTCTCTCCCTCGAGAGTCATATTTTTGTCTTTGGATTGCGCTTAATCCGCGCGTTTATTGGCCATCACCCGCACTCCTGCGGCGACGGCAAGCCAACTCAGCTGAAATTCCGCCGGACAATCGAGCCAAGTCAAGTTTGATCAAAACAATTATAAGCAGATTTTCCGGCTCATGGGCAGCTATGGTTGGGAAATGAATGACCACCTGCGCGCTTTTCTCGCAGACCTCTTTCGCACTGCGGTAGCAGCGGCGCACCCGGCGTCCTGCCTGCCCCCGCTATTGCCGCCGCCGCCATCAGGCCGGATCATCTTGCTGGCGGCTGGCAAAGCAGCCGGCTCGATGACCGAGGTTGCAGAGGCGCACTATCTCGACCGTTCGCGGCTTGCGGCTGAGCGCCTGCGCGGCGTTGCTGTCGCGCGCCACGGCTATGGGCGTCATTTGCGGCAGGTGCGGATGATCGAGGCCGGCCACCCAATCCCGGATGCAGCCGGGCTGGAGGGAGGGAGCCGTGCTCTCGCGCTGGCCGATGAAGCGGGCCCAATTGATTTGGTGCTGGTCCTGATGTCGGGCGGTGCTTCGGCCAACTGGATCGCACCCGCAGACGGCATATCATTTGAGGACAAACAAGCAACGACGCGCGCGCTGCTCCGTTCGGGGGCCACGATCGGAGAGATCAATACGGTGCGCAAACATCTCTCGCGCATCAAAGGCGGACGACTTGCGCGGCATGCGAATCCGGCAAAACTGGTTACCGTCGCGATTTCAGATGTTCCGGGCGACGATCCTTCTGCAATCGGCTCCGGCCCGACGGTGCCTGATCCAACCACGCTACGCGACGCGCGCGCGATTGTCATGAAATACAATCTCGACATCCCCGAAACCGTCAGCCGCGCACTCAACGAATCCAAAAATGAAACGCCCAAACCTGGCGATCCGATCTTTTCCGGCAGCCAGTTCATGTTTGCAGCACGGCCGGCGGACGCAATCCGTGCTGCAGAAGCTGCAGTGCGCGCAGCCGGATATGACTGCGTTTGCCTTGGCGATAACATCGAGGGCGAAGCGCGCGACGTCGCCGCGGTTCATGCCCGTCTTGCGAGCGAACTGCGCGAACAGGGGAAGCGTGCTGTGATTCTTTCGGGCGGAGAGCTGACTGTGACGATCCGCGGTCAAGGTCGCGGCGGGCCAAATCAGGAATATGCCCTCGCGCTTGCGATCGCGCTCTCGGGAATGCCGGCGACTGCTGCGCTCGCGGGCGATACTGACGGCACCGACGGCGGTAGTGGAGCAGCAACCGACCCCGCCGGCGCGCTTGTTGATGGCGAAACGGTGGCGCGCGCAAAGGCCCGCGGCCTCGATCCCGCTGTTTTTCTCGACGATAACAACTCAGGCGGTTTTTTTGCGGCGCTTGGAGACCTATTGATACCAGGGCCGACTTTCACCAACGTGAACGACTTCCGCGCTATCGTCGTTGACAGGCCGTGACAGATCACGCCAAAACCTCGCATCGTTCGGAATCAGCGACAACCGTGATCGCATTGCCATTCTTCGCTGCCAGGCGCCGCCTTTCCCATATTGTCGTGCGCGGTTCGGTCTCCGCCGTGCTGCTGCTAGCGGCGTCAGCGCATGCGGCCAAGGCCGATTTCAGGCTATGCAACAACACCGGGAGCCGGGTCGGCGTCGCGATCGGCTACAAGGACAACGAAGGCTGGACGACTGAAGGCTGGTGGAACGTCTCAACGCGCTCTTGTGAAACGCTGCTGCGGGGCGCGCTCGTGGCGCGTTACTATTATATCTACGCGGTCGATTACGATCGCGGCGGTGAATGGTCCGGCAAGGCCTATATGTGCTCACGCGAAAAAGAGTTCACCATCCGAGGAACCGAGAACTGCCTGGCACGCGGCTACGACCGCACTGGTTTTTTTGAGGTCGACACCGGAGAGCAGCGCTCGTGGACGGTGCAATTGACAGACGCCGCCGAGCAACCGCCCGAGCGTCCTCTGGCTCCGCGAGCGCCGCCAGGACCGTCGCGCGCGCCAACGACGCTGGCGCCGCCACCGGCTGGAGGCGGTAAGCCATGAGACGCCTGCGGCGCGCCAAAATCGTTGCCACGCTCGGACCTGCTTCTTCCAGCGCCGATATTATCGCGCAGCTGTTCCAGGCCGGCGCCGACGTATTTCGCATCAACATGAGCCACACCAGCCAGGACCGCATGCGCGAACTCGTGGGCATGATACGCGCTGTCGAGCGTAATACTGGCCGGCCGATCGGCGTGCTGATTGACCTGCAGGGACAGAAATTACGTCTCGGCACGTTTAGCGGTGGCTCGGCAACGGTGAACGCTGGCGACAGTTTCGTGCTCGATGCTGATGCGGCCACGGGCGACGCCAGGCGCGTTTACCTGCCGCATCCGGAAATTTTTGCGGCGATCAAGCCCGGCCATGCGTTGCTGATAGACGATGGCAAGGTCAGACTCTCCGTCACAGAGGCAGAGCCGAAACGTATCACCACGCGTGTTGTCGTTGGCGGGAAGTTATCGGACCGCAAGGGCGTAAGCCTGCCTGATACCACCATCCCCTCCTCCGCGCTTGCGGACAAGGACCGTTCTGATCTGGAAGCTGCCCTCGAGACAGGCATCGACTGGGTGGCGCTGTCATTCATCCAGCGGCCGGAGGACATTGCGGAGGCAAAGAAAATTACGCGTGGCCGCGCCGCAGTGATGGCGAAGATCGAGAAGCCGCAAGCGGTAAATCGGCTTGGCGAAATTATGGACCTCGCCGATGCGCTTATGGTGGCGCGCGGCGATCTCGGCGTAGAGATGCCGCTGGAGAAAGTACCCGGCGTACAAAAACAAATGACCCGCGCCGGCCGCGTTGCCGGCAAGCCGGTGGTTGTCGCAACGCAAATGTTGGAATCGATGATCAACGCTCCGGTACCAACACGCGCCGAGGTCTCTGACGTCGCTACGGCAATCTTCGAAGGCGCGGACGCAGTGATGCTGTCAGCGGAGTCGGCAGCCGGTCAGTATCCGATAGAGGCAGTAGCAACAATGAACCGCATTGCCGAAGAGGTCGAGGGCGGCCCGCTCTACCGCAGCATCATTGCAGCTCAGCGGGCCGAGCCGGAGGCGACTGGTGCCGACGCCATCGCCGACGCCGCGCGTCACATCGCCGATACGCTCGACTTGGCAGCCGTAATCTGTTGGACCTCGTCTGGCTCAACCGGCCTGCGCGTGGCGCGTGAACGGCCACGGGCGCCGATTGTCGCGCTATCGCCAAATGTCTCCACTGGACGTCGGCTGGCGGTTGCATGGGGCGTGCATTGCGTCGTTACAGAGGATGCGCATGACCAGGACGATATGGTCGATCGCGCCTGCCGTATCGCCTTCAAGGAGGGTTTCGCCAAGCCCGGCCAACGCGTCATCGTGGTGGCCGGTGTACCCCTCGGAACGCCGGGTGCGACCAACATGTTACGGATTGCCTATGTGGGCGGAGAAGCCGCGGGAGATTGATTAGATATCCCGACCTTCGACCCTTTCTTGCAACGTCTTCACCAGGTCAGGAATACGCTCCATGCGCGGATAGAGCGTGAGCGCGCGGCGATAGACTTCCAGAGCCTGCTTGTCGTCACCAAGATCTTGCAGGATCAGCCCCAGGCCGGCCAGTGCACCGAAATGCCGTGGCTCGCGCTTAAGCACTTCCCGGATATCGGCGAGTGAGCGGCCATAGTCCTTTTTCATGTAATAAACGGTGGCGCGCCGATTCCAGGCTTCAACGTAGTCCGGCTTCACTTTGACGATCGAATCGAGCAGCTTGATCGCGAGGTCGATATCTTTTGCCTCGATTGCAGTCTTGACGCGCGTCATTAACAGATTGGCGGTGTCGCTGCGCGAGAGGGTCCAGACTGCCCAGATCCGTTCCTCGATTGCTTTCGCGGTCGCGTCATCGGGCGCGATTTTCAGCGCGCCAAACAGGAAATCGAGATTGCGGGTACGGTCCCCGCGCGCAACGGGCGGGAGCTTGGCCGGTGGCTCAACCCAGTTGTTGCCGGATTGCGGGGCGGCCGACGCGATGGGAATCGCCGCCACGAACACAGCGAAAAATGCGGCAAGGAATCGAATGCGCATAAGCGGAGTTTAGTGTGTCCGCGCTTCGTGGCCAAGATGCCGCGATGGAACGTGCGCCGGGATCAGCCCTGACGGGCTTTGAAGCGACGATTGGTCTTGTTGATGATGTAGACCCGGCCCTTGCGGCGCACCAAACGATTGTTGCGATGCCGGCCGCGCAAGGATTTCAGCGAATTGCGGACTTTCATGACGATCTCTGGATGCTGTTTGCCGGGGTACATACGCAGCCAACCCAACACTGTCAACGAAGACCGCACGACCGGTGGTTACCGGCATTTGGCTGCTCTAAAGTCTGGCCCGGGAGTTCCGCCGATGCAGCGCAGCCACGACCGTTTCCTGACGACCCACACGGGCAGCCTGCCCCGACCGGATGATCTTATCCGGATGATGTACGCCAGAGAGGAAGGCGTACCTGTCGATGCAGGTGCATTAGCGGCGCGCGTGCGCGCCGCAGTGGCCGAAGTGGTCAGGAAACAGGCGGATGCCGGCATTGACCTGATCAATGATGGTGAAATGTCTAAGCCGAGCTACGCGACTTATATCAAGGATCGACTCAATGGCTTCGGCGGCACTGGCAATACTTTCGTCTACCAGGACCTCTCCGAGTACCCACGCCTGGAAAAACGCGTGTTTGGCGATCCCGGCCGCTCGCGCCGCAAGACGCCGGCCTGCAATGCGCCGATCAGCGTTCGCGACAACGAGGCGCCGCAGATCGATGCTGCCAATCTCAATGCCGCCCTGAAAGAGGTCAAAGCCGCCGGCGGCTTCATGAGTGCCGCATCACCCGGGGTGGTGTCCCTCTTTTTTCGCAACGATCACTACAAGGATTTTGAGAGTTACATTTACGCGATCGCCGACGCCATGCGGCATGAATACGAAACGGTTGCCAAGAACGGCTTGGTGTTGCAGATCGATTGCCCGGATCTGGCCATGGGGCGGCACATCCAATACGCCGATTTGAGCCTGTCGGATTTCCGCAAGCGCGCCCACCTCCACATTGAAGCACTCAATCATGCGCTCGCCAATATATCGGCGGAACAACTGCGAATACATCTGTGCTGGGGCAACTACGAGGGTCCGCATCATCGCGACGTGCCGCTCACCGACATCATCGACGTGGTATTTCTGGCAAAACCCGCTGCGATTTCTCTCGAAGCGGCCAATCCGCGGCACGCCCATGAATGGACTTTGTTCGAGAAGGTGAAGCTTCCCGACGGCAAGGTTCTGATCCCCGGCGTAATCGAATCCAAATCGAATTTCATCGAACATCCCGAGCTTGTTGCGCAGCGCATCGGACGTTATGCCAAGCTTGTCGGGCGCGAAAACGTGATCGCGGGCAGCGATTGCGGTTATGGCACCTGGGTGGGACAAGCGGCGGTCGATCCCGACGTGGTATTCGCCAAGTTCAAGGCCATGTCGGAGGGGGCCGCGCTCGCTTCGCGGCAATTCTGGAAATAGGAAATGCGCATGGCATTCGAATTGCCGCGGGCGGACAAACCCGAAGACCTCGGTTTGTCGTCCACGCGTCTGAAACGCCTGCCTGACGCGCTCCGATCTGACATCGGCAAAGGCCTTTTGCCTGGCGCGGTCGTCCTGGTTGCGAGGCATGGAAAGATCGCCTGCCTCGAAGCGCTTGGTTATCGTGACCGCGAGGCCGGCACGGCAATGACGCCCGACACGATCTTCCGCATTGCCTCGATGACCAAGCCATTCACTTCCGTGGCGGCAATGATGCTGGCCGAGGAAGGCAGGTTGTTGATTGCCGATCCGGTTGCCCGTTACGTGCCAGAGTTCGCAGACCTCAAGGTCGTAAAAGACTCCGATAGCACTTCGGCAAAAAAGCTCGCCAAGGAAACGCTGCGCCGCCCGATGACCGTACACGATCTGCTGCGGCACACCTCGGGCTTGAGCTATGGGCATTTGACCGGGCCGCTGCTCAGGCAGGCCTATGAGGCCGTCAATGTCGGCGATGAAAAGCAGACCAATGCCGAAATGGTCGCCAAACTTGGCAAGCTTCCGCTCGCCTATCAGCCAGGAAGCACCTGGCAATATGGCATGTCCAGCGATGTGCTCGGTCGCGTGGTCGAGATTGCATCCGGCATTGATCTTGACCGGTTCATAATTGAACGGATTTGCAAGCCATTAGGTTTGGCCGAAACCAGTTTCGGCCCGGCCGCGGCTGAACGCACAGCCCAGCCCCAGGTCGACCCTGCTTCAGGCAAGCGGCCATCAATGCGTGATACTGGCATTCGTCCGAACTGGATCTCAGGCGGCAGCGCGCTGTTGTCGACTGCCGGCGACTATGCGCGGTTCGCACAGATGCTGCTGAATGGCGGCGAGCTTGGCGGCACACGGCTGTTGTCGCCGGCAACGATCGCGTTGATGACATCCGATCATCTGACGCCGGATATGCGCCGCAGTCCGTCGACCCCACTTTTGTTCGGTGCCTTGGCACCCATGCCGGAGCTTGGACTCGGTTTTGGTCTCGGTTTCGCCGTGCGCACGCATGCTGGCCGCAATCCATTGCCCGGCTCGCTCGGCGATTTCTCCTGGAGCGGCGTCACCGGCACTTACTTCTGGGTCGATCCGCAACAGCAGCTCATCGCGATCCTGATGACGCAGGCGCCAATTCCGCGTCTGCACTATCGCTATCTCACGCGCACGCTGGTGTATCAGGCGATCGTAGAGTGAGACGAAAAATGGTGGGTGCGACAGGGATCGAACCTGTGACCCCTACCATGTCAAGGTAGTGCTCTTCCGCTGAGCTACGCACCCTCTATCCGGGATTGATCTATCGGCTCCAAACCGGCGAGGCAAGGCCGCCTCTTTGAACCGCCGCGCTGGCCTTAGGCCGCTAGCATCTTTTGCACTTCGTTCACCAATTCGCGCAGATGGATTGGTTTCGACAATACTTTCGCCTGCTTGGGCGCGTTGGAATCCGCATTGAGAGCGACGGCCGCGAAGCCGGTGATGAACATGATCTTGATGTCGGGATCGAGTTCCGCCGCGCGGCGGGCAAGCTCGATGCCATCCATCTCCGGCATGACGATATCGGT
>Ga0187777_10001245_pt1 | contig 16634 bp, 12 predicted proteins | sample 1015_Q2_SP5_10_M_FD_132416 | JGI IMG/M metagenome (GOLD analysis project Ga0187777, IMG submission 132416) | Tropical peat soil microbial communities from peatlands in Department of Meta, Colombia - 1015_Q2_SP5_10_MG | ecosystem: Environmental > Terrestrial > Soil > Wetlands > Peat | place... | reverse complement strand
GGTCGAGATCGAGGTCGAGAAGATCGGTGTGCTGCGCAACCCCGTGGTCGCGGAATAGGCCAGCTGCCAATGAACGCAGACCCCATGAAGACGGACGGGGCCATCTATCTCGGCGTCGACATCGGCGGCACCTTCACCGACCTGGTCTGGGTCGACGAGGCCACCGGCGCCGTCCGGGTCGGCAAGCTCCTGACCACCCCGAAGGATCCCTCCCAGGCCGTCGAGGAGGGCGTGGTGACGCTACTCTACGAGGCGGGCGCCCGGGCCGCGGCGGTGCGCGCCCTGATCCACGGCACCACGCTGGCGACCAACGCGCTGATCGAGCGCAAGGGCGCGCGCGTCGGGCTGCTCACCACCCATGGCTTCCGCGACGCGGTCGAGATCGGACGCGAGGGCCGCTACGACATGTACGACCTCTTCATCGACCCGCCGGTGCCCCTCGTCCCCCGGCAGCTGCGCGTGGAGGTCTCCGAGCGGATCCAGGCCGACGGCGCGGTCCTGCGCCCGCTCGACCCCGTCCAGGCCCGCTCGGCCATCGCCCTGCTCGGCACGCTGGGCGTCGAGGCCATCGCGATCTGTCTGCTGCACGCCTACCGGAACCCGGTGCACGAGCAGGCGCTCGCGCGGCTCTGCGCCGAGATCCTCCCGGGCGTCCCCGTGTCCTGCTCGTCCGAGGTGGTGCCGGAGATCCGGGAATACGAGCGCACGTCCACGACCGCGGCAAACGTCTACGTCATGCCCTTGATGGCGCGCTACCTCGACGACCTCGAGCGAAAGCTCCACGGGCTCGGGATCCCCGGCCGCCTCTACGTCATGATGTCCGCGGGCGGAATCGCCACGCCCGAGACCGCCAAGCGCGTCCCGGTCCGCCTGGTCGAGTCGGGCCCGGCCGCCGGTGCCCTCGCGGCGGCCCGGACCGCCCGGCAGGTCGGCGAAGACCGCCTGCTCTCCTTCGACATGGGCGGCACCACCGCCAAGGCCTGCGTGATCGACCGCGGGGAGCCGCTGCTCGCCCGGGAGTTCGAGGTTGCGCGCGCCGACCGCTTCAAGAAGGGCTCGGGGCTGCCGATCCGGGTGCCGGTCGTCGAGCTGATCGAGATCGGCGCGGGCGGCGGCTCGATCGCCCGCGTGGACCGGATGAGCCTGCTCAAGGTCGGGCCCGACAGCGCGGGCGCCGACCCGGGCCCGGCCTGCTATGGAGCGGGCGGGCACGAACCGACCGTCACCGACGCCGACCTGCTGCTGGGCTACCTGGACGCCGACTTCTTCCTGGGCGGCCGCATGCGCCTCGACGTGGAGGCGGCCCGGCGCGCCATCGAGGAGCGCGTGGCCCGGCCGATGGGGCTGTCTCTCACCGAGGCCGCGTGGGGTATCCACCGGGTGGTCAACGAGAACATGGCCGCCGCCGCGCGGGTACACGGCATCGAGCGCGGCAAGGACCTGCGGGGCTATCCCCTGTTCGCCTTCGGCGGGGCCGGACCGGTGCACGCCTGGCACGTGGGCCGCATCCTCCGCGTGCCACGCGTGCTGGTGCCGTACGGCGCGGGCGCGCTGTCCGCCTTCGGCCTGCTGGCCGCCCCGCTCGCGTTCGACTTCGTCCGGACGGCCCCGCAGCAGTTCGCCAGCGCCGACTGGGCGCTGATCAACCGGCTCTTCGAGGACATGGAAACGGAGGGACGGCGGATCCTCCGGGGCGCCGGCGTGCCCGACGGCGCCGTGACGGTGCGACGCACCGCCGAGATGCGCTACCTGGGACAGGGGCACGAGGTCGATGTCCCGATCCCGTCCGGCCGTCTCGACGCGGGCAGCCTCGACGCCATCACCGCCTCCTTCGAGGCCGCGTACCGCCTCCTCTACAGTCGCACGCCCCAGGGCGTGCCCCTCGAGGCGCTGAACTGGCGCGCCGTCGTGTCGGGCCCGGCGCCCGATCGCCTCGGAGGCGCTCCGGCGGCCAGGGATGGGCGCGAGATCCGAGCCGGATCGGCTTCCGCGGAGATCAAGAGCCGGCGGCGCGCGTACTTCCCCGAGGCCGGCGGCTACACCGACACGCCGGTCTACGACCGCTACGCGCTCGGGCCGGGCAGCCAGTTGACTGGCCCCGCGATCGTCGAGGAGCGCGAGTCCACCACCGTCGTGGGGCCGGGCGCGGTGGTCACGGTGGACGCGCACCGGACGCTCGTCGCGACTGAGGCGACCGCGGAGGAACGCTGATGGATCCGATCACGCTCGACATCTGCTGGAGCCGGCTCATCGGGGTCGTGAACGAACAGGCCGCGGCCCTGATGCGCACGTCGTTCACGTCGATCGTGCGCGAGGCGGGCGATCTCTCGGCCGGAGTCTTCGACCGTCGCGGCTACATGATCGCCCAGGCCGTCACCGGCACGCCGGGGCACATCAACTCGATGGCGCTGGCCATGAAGCACATCCTGGCCGCGTACCCGCTCGAGCGGCTCGCGCCCGGCGACGTGCTGATCACCAACGATCCGTGGAAGACCTCGGGCCACCTCAACGACGTCACGGTGTGCAACCCGGTCTTCCGCGGCGGGGACTGCGTGGCCTTCTTCGCCTCCACGTGCCACAGCGCCGACATCGGCGGGCACGTGCTCTCGGCGGAGGCCCGCGAGGTGTACGAGGAGGGGCTCTTCATCCCGATCATGAAGCTCTACGAGGGCGGCCGGCTCAACGAGTCGCTCGCGGCCATCATCCGAGCCAACACGCGCGTGCCCGACCTGGTGATGGGCGACTTCCACGCCCAGGTCGCGGGCGGCGCGGTGGGAGGCGAGCGCCTGCTCGAGTTCATGGACGAGTTCGGCCTGGACCGGCTGGAGCCGCTGGCCGACGAGATCATCGGCCGGACCGAGCGGGCGATGCGCCAGGCGATCGCGGCGCTGCGTCCGGGAGAATATCGCTACGCGCTCACCTCCGACGGATTCGACGAGCCGATCACGATCGCGGTGCGCTGCGCGATCAGCGGCGACGACCTCTGGGTGGACTTCACGGGATCGTCACCCGCCAGCCGCCGGGGCATCAACGTCGTGATGAACTACACCGAGGCCTACACGACCTACGGGGTCAAGGTCATCGTGAGCCCGGACGTCCCGAACAACGAGGGCGCCTTCCGCGTCCTGCGTATCACCGCGCCCGAGGGCTCGATCCTGAACGTGCCGCCGCCCGCCCCGGTGGCGGCGCGGCACGTCATCGGCCACTTCCTGCCCCACGTGGTGGCGGGCGCGCTGAAGGAGGCGCGGCCCGATCACGTGATGGCCGAGGGCTCCGCCAACATCTGGGGGATCCAGCTCACCGGCAAGAACCGCGATCGCTCGCCGTGGGTCTACACGTTCTTCAGCTCGGGCGGAACCGGCGCGCGACCGGCCCAGGACGGGCTGTCGGCCACCGCGTTCCCCTCCGGAGTCCTCGGCACCCCGGTCGAGGTGGTCGAGTCGCTCGCCCCGCTGCTCATCGAGCGGAAGGCGCTTCGGGAGGGCTCCGGAGGCGACGGACGGTTCCGCGGCGGTCTCGGTCAGGTGATCGCCTTCCGGGTGCGCTCGGAGCAACCCGCGACCTGCTCGGTGCTCTGCGATCGCACGCGCATTCCCGCCCAGGGCTTCTTCGGTGGCCTCGCCGGTCAGCCGGGACAGGTCCTGATCAACGGGCGCGCGCCCGCCAATCCCAAGGCCGAGCAGACCCTCCAGCCGGGCGACCTGGTCGAGGTCCTGCTCCCCGGCGGCGGTGGCTATGGCCCGCCCGAGGAGCGGGATCCCGCGCGGCGCGCGCGCGACCTGCAGCAGGGCTACGTCACGACGGCCGGGCGAGGTGTGGCCGCCGGCTGACCGGGCATGACCCTCCGCGCCCGGCGGATCGGTCTCGTCACCGTCGTGGGCGCGTGGTGGCTCCTGCTCGCCGTGACCTTCCTCCGTCACCGCGGCGAGGACGTCGGCCTACTCCCGGGCCTGCTCCAGGCCTTCCTCGGCCCGCTCCTGCACGGCCCGCTCTGGAGTCCACGCGGGCTCGCGTCCTCGCTGGCGGGCGTGGTCCTGGCCGGGCTGATCGCGCTTGCCTGGCACGGCCTCGGAACCTCGATCCTGCGGCGGATCCCGTGGGCCGAGCGCGGCAACGCCGGCTCCGCGCTTCTCGTCGACGTCGCGGGCCCGGCCCTGGTGGGCGCCGCGGGCTGGTCACTCGTCTGGTTCTTCCTCGGCGCGGTGTATCTGTATCGCCCCTGGATCGCGTGGGCGGTTCTGGCCTTCGGCGTGGCCCTCGGGTTCCGGTCGATCGGGTGGCTGCGGCCGGATCCGCGCCTTATGCCCCGCGCGGTGGGACGGGCCCTGCTCTGGTGGATCGTCACCGGCCAGGCGCTGGCCCTCATCGCCGCCCTGGCGCCGCCGACCGCGAAGGACACGCTCCTCTATCACTTCGCGCTTCCCAAGGCCTACTTGGCCGTGGGTGGAGCGCCCGAGATCCCGTACAACATCGCGGGCTACTATCCGCTCGGCGTGGAGATGCACGCTGTCTGGGCCATGCTGCTGGGCGCCCCGTTCGGCCCACGGGTGGGCGAGGCCGCCGCGGGCGCCACGCTGTTCCTGTTCGCTCCGCTGCTCGTGATGGTCGTGTATTCCTGGGCCCGGGAGCACGCGGATCCGGCGTGGGCAGCGGCGGCGGCCCTCATGGTGGCCTGGGTGCCGACGGTCTACGACGTGGCGGCCAGTGCGTACGTCGACCTGGCGCTGGCGGGCTATACCGCGCTGGCGGTTCGCGCCTTCGGCCGCTGGTGGTCCGCGCCCGGCCCCGGTCCCCTCGTCTGGGTCGCCGCGGGGGTGGGCGGGGCGCTCTCGATCAAGCTGAGCGCGGCGTTCATGCTCCTGCCGATGGCCGCGCTCGCGCTGTTTCGCGCGCTTCAGCGCGGAACCGATCCGGGCGCCCCGCGATCGGCACCGGGCACGCTCGCTCTGTCAGCGGCGAGCGCGCTGGGCCTCGGTGTCGCGCTCGCGTCGCCCTGGTACATGCGGAACTGGCTCCGGACCGGCAGCCCACTCTTTCCGTTCTATCTCGGGATGTGGCCCGCGCACGCTCCGGGCTGGGACCTCGACCGCTCGCGACTCTACGAGGCGCTCTTCTCCCTCTACGGGGATGCGCGTACACCGCTCGACTACGTGCTGACGCCGCTGCGCCTCGCGGTAGCCGCACAGCCGGACCAGCCCGCCTTCTACGACGGCGTGCTGGGCTTCGCGGTCGTGCTCGTGCTGCCGCTCCTGGCCTGGGCTCTCTGGACGAAGGCCCTCGCGACCGAGCAGCGGCTGGCGATCTTGATCTCGGCGTGCCTGTTCGGGTTCTGGCTCTTCTCGAGCCAGCAGCTCCGCTACCTCCTGCCCGCGCTGCCTGGCGTCGCGGTGGCCACCGCGGCCGCCGGCGCCCGCATCGCGGGCGGCACCGGCCGCGTCCTGCGCTGGCTCCTCCTGGCCGCGGGGGGCCTCGGCTTGCTCGTGATCCTCGCGTGGTTCCTGCTCCTCGATCCGCTCCGCGTGGTGCTGGGCGGCGAAGCCCGCGAGACGTACCTCCGCCGGAAGCTCGACTACTACCCTTACTACGAGGCGGTGAATGCTGAGCTGCCGGCCACCGCGAAGGTGTGGCTGATCGACATGCGGCGCGACACCTATTACCTGGAGCGGCCGTACTTCTCCGACTTCATCTTCGAGGACTACACCCTGACCCGCTACGTCCATGACGCGACGAGGCCGGAGGAGATCCGGGCGCAGGTCGAGATGCGAGGCATCACGCACCTGCTGGTCCGTCACGACGTGCTGTTCGACCCGCAGCGCTCCCCGATCGTGGACCCGCGAGAAACGGGGGAGCAGAACCGGGCCAAGCTCGAGCTGATGGCCGCCTTCTTCACCGGGGGCACCCGGCTGCTCAAGGGCGACCAAAAGTTCTGGCTCATCGCGTTACCCCTGAGACCGGGTGGATAGGCGGGCCCAACCCCGCCCGAGTTTGGGGGTCCGTCCCGGGTCGCGTGATATTATGAATGATAACGATGATCTCCGGGCAGGGTCACCCCTGGGCGAGGGAGGTCGGCGAGTGGGCCTAGCCACGTTCCTCGAGCGAACCTGGAGCGGTCTCACCGGGCTCGTCCGCCCCCGTTCCGCGGCCACGCTGTTCCGGCTGGCCGACCAATATCGTCACGAGGGCCGCTACGAGGAGGCCGCCGAGCTCATCACCGAGGGCCTGCGGGCTGCGCCCAACATCGCGGTCGGCCACCTGCTGGACGCCTACCTGCACGTCGTGTTCCGCGAGATGCCGGCGGCCAAGGCGTCGTTCCGTCGTGTGCTCGCGCTCGATCCGTATCACCCGCGTGCTCTGTTCGGCCTCGCGCGGATCGCTCTGGAAGAGGGCGACATCGAGGGATGCCGCCCGTTCCTCGACCGGGCCATCCAGTATTTCCCCGACTTCCCCGAGGCGAAGGCGCTGCAGGAGATGGTCGCCACGTGGTCGGCGCCGCCGGCCGCCGCGCCGAGCTCGGTTGGCGCCATCGCCACCGATCGGCTCCGGTTGCCCCCAGGAGCGCGCGATCTGGTACTCAGCCATACCGACGGCACGCTCGTTTTCGCGCAGGGCAGCGAGGAGCGGCAGCGTCAGCTCGGCCTGCACATGACCCAGGTCTTCCGGATCGCCTCGGCCACGCTCGCGCGAGCCGGGCTCGGAGCGATGCGACGCGGAGTCGTGGAAGGCGTAACCGAGATGACGTTCATCCGGAGCGACGCGGGCGTGATCCTGGGCGTCGCGCTTCCTCACGACATCGAGGTTGGCGCGGGGCTCGTGCAGGTCGGACGGCTCTGGACCGATCTCAACATAAAGGCCTGATCCGTGGCCGACTCGCTTCCCCCGTCCGATTCGATCCGAGACTCCGGGCTCGCGGAGCATCGGCCGTCGCGCGCCCAGGCCTTCCGCGAGACGCTGTTCGAGCTGGTTCGACTCGACGGGGTGCGGGGCGGGTTGATCGTGACCCCCGACGGCCTCGTGATCACGTCGGAGCTTCCGCCGCGGTTCCCGGTGGAAGCGCTGGCCGCGCTCGCGGCCACCCTCGGCCGAGAGCTGGAGCTGGGCGCCACGCGTCTCGAGCGGGGAGCCTTCCGCACCGCGCTCTTCTCGGCCGACGACGGGACCGTCTTCATCGGAGGCAGCCCGGTCGGTTACCTCACGCTGGTGACCGACCGGAACGTGAACGGGGAAGGCGTCCGCGTCGCGCTCGGCCGCGCGGTGGATCGGCTGCGCGGCACCTGGCGGAACGCCGGCGCGGCCTGACCTGGGCCCTCAGCCCAGGGTCACTCGCAGCACCTCTTCGATCGTCGTCACCCCGTCGATGACCTTCTGCAGCGCGTTCTGCCGAAGCGTCTTCATGCCCTGCGAGCAGGCCACGTCGCGGATCTCCGCGGTCGTCGCGTTGCGGAGCACCATGTCGCGGAGCTCGGCGCTGATCGGCATGACCTCGTAGATCGCCACCCGGCCTTTCATCCCCGTGAAGTTGCAGGTCTGGCATCCCTTGCCCTTGTAGAACGTGACCGCGCCGAGGCCCTGGGGCGCGTGCCCGTAGGGCACGAGGCTCTCCTCGGTCGCATCGTAGGGCTCCTTGCAATCCTTGCAGACGCGGCGGCCCAGGCGCTGGGCGAGGATCAGCTGCATCGACGACGACACCAGGAACGGGGGAATGCCCATGTCGAGGAGCCGCGCCGGGGTGGACGGGCAGTCGTTCGTGTGGAGCGTGGTGAGCACCAGGTGACCGGTGAGCGCGGCCCGGATACCGATCTGCGCGGTCTCCAGGTCGCGGGTCTCGCCGACGAGGATCACGTCCGGGTCCTGGCGGAGGAAGCTTCGCAGGCAGGCCGCGAAGGTACGCCCGATCTCGTCGTTGACCTGGACCTGGTTGACGCCCTTCAGGTTGTATTCGACCGGGTCCTCGGCGGTCATGATGTTGATGTCGGGCGAGTTGATCGTGTGGATCGCCGAGTAGAGCGTCGTGGTCTTGCCCGAGCCGGTGGGCCCGGTGATCAGGATCATGCCGTACGGGCTGTGAATCGCCTTGGTGAACTGCTCGAGGCTCCACGGGTCGAAGCCGAGCGCGCTCAAGTCGAGCTGCAGGGCTTCCTTGTCCAGGATGCGCATGACCGTCTTCTCGCCGAAGATGGTCGGGAGCGTCGAGACGCGGAAGTCGATCTCGCGCTGGTGGTAGCGGAGCTTGATGCGGCCGTCCTGGGGCAGGCGGCGCTCGGCGATGTCGAGCGTGGCCATGATCTTCACGCGCGAGGTGAGGGCGGCCTCGAGCCGCTTCGGCGGCGTCATGATCTCGTGGAGCACGCCGTCGATCCGGAACCGTACGCGGAAGACTTTCTCGTAGGGCTCCAGGTGGATGTCGGACGCCCCGCGGCGGATGGCGTCGGTCAAGATCATGTTGATCAGGCGGACGACCGGAGCCTCGTCGGCCGACTCCTTCAGGTCGAAGACGTCGGCCTTCGAGAAGGCTTCCTCGCCGCCCTCGACGACCTCGACGTCGGTGTCCGCCTCTTCCAGCTCGCTGATCATGTCGTTGACGCTGGCGCCGGTGTCGTAGAGGCGCTCGAACGCCTTGCGAATCGCCGCTTCCGACGCGACCACCGGCTGGATCTGCAGACCGGTCATGAATCCCACGTCGTCGAGCGCGAACACGTTGGTCGGGTCGGCCATCGCCAGGGTCAACGTGTTCCCGATGCGCTTGATCGGCAGCACGCTGTGCTTCTTGGCGATCTGCTCGGGGACGAGCTTGAGCACGTCCGGATCCGGATCGACCTGGGCCACCGTGATCGCGGGGATCGCGTACTGCTTGGACAGGAACGCGACGAGACTGTCCTCGGTGATGAAGCCGAGCCGGACCAGGATCGTGCCGAGCTTGTCCGCGCTCCCCTTCTGCTCGGCCAGGGCTCGTTGCAGCTGATCGGTGCTGATGAGCTTTTCCGCGACGAGGCGATCGCCGAGGCGCGACAGGCTGCCCTGTCGCCGCTGCTCGATGGTCGCGCTGGTCGAGGCCGCGCTGCTCGAGGCCGCGGTCGCCGGGGATGGGGCGACCGGCGGCGGCGCCGAGCGCTTGCCCCCCGTGCGGATCGAGCCGTTGTCGGCGGGCTGACCGTCGAGATCGACGTCCGGCATCAGGACGGCGGGCGCGGCCGGGCTCACCGGAGCCGGCTCCGACGGTGGCGTCACGCTCGCCGAGGGCCGCCCTCCGACCGTACCGGCCAGACGGGCGACCACCCGGCCCAGGTTCTCCCGGTCACCGAGCTTGGCGTAGATCTCCTTGAGGGTCTCGAGGGCCCCCGTGTCCGACGGGTTCGCCTCGACGATCATCTCGCAGAGACGGGCCGACTCGGAGAGGGATCGCTTCTCCTCCGGGGACAGCGACGTCTTGTTGTCGATCTGGGCCATGGTCGTGGATGTCCGTCAGATCAGACCGGACGCTCCCGGAGCGAGGACTGCACCTCGTCCTTGCGCAGCGGCGCCGAGAGCGTGCCGGTTCGCTGCGGTCGCGTGCGGGTCTCGGCGAGGATCGCGCCGATCGCGGTCCCCGCCTCCTTGGCGAAGAGGCGGACCATCCCGACCGTGGTACGGCTGTCGAAGATCGCGAGAAGGATCGCGTGGTCGTCGACCGCGGCGACGTGGATGCTCTCCTTCACGCCCTGGTGGAAGAGCATCGTGAACTCGGTCTCGCCCAGCAGACGGGCCATAGCCGCCGTCGAGCTGAACGCGCCCGCCGCCAGCGCGGAGAGCGACACCGTGTCCAGTGATCGTGACGCACCTCCACGGGCGAGGAGCTGCCCGCTTCGATCGATCAGGAGCGCTTCCATCGCTCCCGACTCGCCGAGGAAGTGCAGGAGGACGCCGTTAATCCGCTGGGCGTCTTCCTCGTGGATGGCCAGGCTGTCATGTTGACTCATTGAGCGCCCCCTGTTCTTGTCCGAACCCGGCGACGAGGACCATGCGGGATACGGTGTTGAGCGTGTCGAAGACGCCTTTGCCCTCGACAGCCACCGACTCGAAGTACGGGACCCGCCGGCTCCTCCGGTTGAGCAGATACTCCAGGTACTCCACCGGCGCCACGTTGGGCAGGTCGCGCTTGTTGTACTGGATCACGTACGGGATGTCGTCCAAATTGTACCCGTATTCCTTCAGATTCTCTTCCAGGTTCCGGAAGCTCTCGACGTTCTCGCGAAGCCGGTCCCATTGCGAATCGGCGACGAAGACGATGCCGTCGACCCCTCGGAGCACGAGCTTACGGGTCATGTTGTAGTACACCTGCCCGGGCACGGTGTAGAGCTGGAACTTCGCGACGAAGTTCCGTACGGTCACCGCCGAGACCGGCAAGAAGTCGAAGAACAGCGTGCGGTCGTCTCCGGTCGCGAGCGAGACCATGTTCCCGCGATTGACGTCGGGCAGGCTCCGGTAGATGTACTGGAGGTTCGCGGTCTTCCCGGCCACGCCGGTGCCGTAGTACACGACCTTGAAGCTGATCTCCTTCTGCGCGTAGTTGATGATCGACATCGGATCGCCTCAGGCCTTCGCGAGCGCCGCCACGGCGCGCTCGACCTGTCGATAGGCCAGACCGGGGCGGGTCACCTCCCCACCCGCGACGACGACGACGGACCGTCCATGAGCGACCTCCTCGGGCTGGAAGACGACGAGCGTGTCTCCGCTCCGCAGCACCGCGCTGCGGAACGTGGCGCCGGAGCCCGAGGCTTTTCGCATCAGGGCCTGGAGATCCTGCGCAAGGTGCCCGGCCGCCGCCGAGTCGGCGCCAGGAGGGAGGAAGAAGTAGACGGTGCATTCGCCCGCCGCGTCCCGTCGAACCGACGGCGAGACCGCCCCGAACGCGGTCAAGGAGGTCGCCAGAGAGGCCGCGTGTGCCGGGACGGGCGCTTCGGCGAGACCCCGACCATTCAGCGGGAGTGCCTCTGCGCGGTCCCCCGCCGGCGTCGCTCCGTTCGCCGCCCGTCGGGAGAGGATCTCCAGGAGAGCGAGCGCTCCCCCGCGCGGCGCCGCCGCGGCCAGGACCGGACCTTTCTCCCTGGAGCCGCCGAGCGGCGTCAGGACCAGCGTGGTGTCGGGACCGCGCAGGGTGAGCTGATCGATGGCCCACGGCGGGCGGCGATCGGTGAGTAGCGGCAGCGCGAGACCCGCCGCGACCATGGTCGTCTCGTGAGACACCGTCGGTGAAGCCAGTGCGTATACCGTCACACCCTCCATGACCTGAACGCTGGCGTCGAAAGAGCTGATCGGCGAGAGCAGCGCGGTGAGACGCCGCACCTCGGCTGCTTCCGCGCTTCCGGCCGCAGACGGCGGGGACGTCGGCTCCGGAATCGGGGGCTGCCACGAGACCAGCGGCTCGACCGCCCGTGGGCTGTCGATTGCTCGCTCCACGGCGACGATGGCTGGCTCGGGCTCGACCACATGAGGAGCGGCGACTGGCTTTGCAGACGGAGTGAGCTCGACCGGAGCCGGCTTCTCCATCAGCTCGGGCAGAGCCGGCACCTCGGGCAGAGCCGGCGCGGGATCCCGCGCGACAGCTGGCGCCGGCACCACCACGCTCGGCGGCTCGGGATCCAACGCGAGGAGCGGCCGGTCGTCCACCGCCACGTCCGGGGCCGCCGGACCGACGACCACCGGCGTCTCCAGCAAGATCTCGGGCTCCAGCGCGGGGACGTCCCGCAGCTCCTCGACGATGTCCGTCGCCGTGACCGCCTCGGCCTCGGCGACCGGAGGCCCCACCACCACGGCCTCGATCGGCCCGGGGGCCGGTACCACCGCCTCGGGGGCGGGTGTCGCGACGGGTGCCCTCACGGGCTCGGGCTCGGCGACGGCGGGCGCCGGATCGGAGACGAACGGCTGGAAGGGAGCCGGGAAGTTCTCGAGCCCCCTGATGTCGACCGCGGCGCCGCCGGTGGCGAACAGCGCGCTCGGGAGCTGGCGGATGATCTCGTCGATGGGCAGCTGGATCCCGTCGGGAATCGTCGCCGCCATCTCCTCGTCGGAGATCGTCATCTGGTCGTGCGGGAACTGCGGCGCGACCACGCTCCAGCTCACCCGGATCAGACCCTCGGCGAGCTGCGGGACCACGAGCGCCTGCGGCACCAGCAAGTGGCCCGACTCGCTCAAGCGGTCGGCCAGGGTCTCGACCGGAACCTTGAAGGCGTCTGGCGGAAGCTCGGACGCGACTCGACCGAACGAGATACGCACCACCGGCTCGACCACGGCCTGCCCCGTAGGAACCGGCGACGTGGCGGCGGCGGCAGGTCGGGCGGTTTCGCGAGAGCCCACGGGCGCAGGGGCCGGCTCGATGCGAGGAGGCGCGGCCGGCGCGGGAGCGGCCGCCGGGATCGGCTCCGCGACGCGAGCTTCCACGGCGGCTGGGCGCGGAGTTACGACCGGCGGCGGCACGACCCGAGGACGCTCCTCCGGCTCCGTTGGCCGGGCCTCACGCGGGGCCTTGCTCAGGAGTCCCGGAGCCGGGCTCGACTCCTCGAGCGGATGGAACGGCACCGGGATCCGGTCGAGCCCGGGTATCTCGATCTCTGGCGTATCCGCGACGAAGAGCTCGTGCGGGAGCTGCCCGATGACCTCATCGATCGGCAGTCTGAGCCCATCGTGCAGATGCGCGCCGATCGCCTCGTGGGTGAGCCCCACGAGCTGCGCCGGGAACTGGTCGGCGATGTCCCTCCACGCGACGGTGGCGATGCCCTCGGCGAGCTGGGTCACGACCAGCTGACCGGGAATGAGCAGGTAGCCCGGGACCGGGAGGCTCGCCGCGACTTCCTCCTCCGGGGCCAGGAAGGTCCCCGGCGGGAGCTGTGTCATGATCCGATCCAGCGCGATGCGCAGCATCGCGTCCGATCGGGGCGTCGCCGCGTCACGCTCCGCCGCGCGCCGCCGCTCCGCTCGCGCAGCGGCCCGGCGGCGACGCGTCTCGGCCGGCGGCTCCGGTTCGGGAGCCGGCGACGGCGTCACCGGCTCGGGAGTGGGCTCGGGCCGGGCCGACAGCAACACGTCGCTCAGCGAACCTCCGCTCTCGGCCGCCACCACCTGCGGGGAACGGGGCGTGAGCCCCGCGCGACCGCGCGGGCTGGACGCCCGGCCTCCCGTCGCGGCCTTCTCCCGCGCCGACCGGGCCGGGGCGCGAAGCACGTCTCGCAGCGGCATCAACAAGAAGACGACGCCGATCAGCTCCGGCAGTGGCGGAGGCATGGTCCACGGCAACGGGCGCCCCGCGAGAGCCGGATCCAGCAGCCCGGTCAGCGGCTCGCGCGCGAACGCGAGCAGGAAGTGAAGACCGCTCAACACCACCGTTCCGGCGATGAAGCCCAGCACGGACGGACGGCGCACGACGAGGAGGACCAGGAGCCCGTACACCATCGGAGGCAAGGCCAGCATCCCCCAGTGCGGTAGATCCACCTCGATCTGCAGCGGCAGCAGCGTCAACCCGAAGATCACGCCGACGTAGCCGGCCAGCCCGAACAGCACCATGAGCCACGGCGACACGCGCCGCGCGCTGGATTTCGGGTTGTAGGAGGATCTCATGAGCGGGGCCTCACACCGCCCGGACCAGGTCCGGGAGCGCTTTCTTGACGTGGTAGCGAACCTTGCCGAGCACCGCCGGATCCCCGAGGACCACCGCCAGCATCGCGTCGGTCCCGACGGCGTTGAGGAGCACGACGCCCGAGTCGTATTCCAGGATCAGGCTCTGCAGCCGTCCCTGCGCCAGGGCCCCCCCGACACCCTCGGTGGATTCGATCAGGCAAGCGGCCAGCGCGCCGGCCAACGCGGCCTCGGGGAGGAGACCGCCGGCCGCCTCCATCAACGCGCCTTCGCGGTCGATGAGCGCGGTGAGCGAGACACCCGGCAGCTCGGCGACCGAGAGCAGCAAGGTCTTCAGGTCCGGGCCGGTCGGGCCGAGGGGAGGCGTCAGCACTGGAGGCGTCGCCACGACCACCGGCTCCGGCGTGTGCGCGGCGCGCTCGGCCACGACGGGCGCCGCGCGACGCTCGACGGGCGACGGAGCGACGGGAGCCGAGACCGTGGGGACCGCGGGCGGAGCAGCCGACGGGGACACCGCGAGCCGGATCTGGGTCGGCAGCAGGCTCTCGATCCGGTGCAGCAGCTCGTCCGCGGCGAATGGCTTCCGCATGACGTCGTCGGAATGGACCTTCGCCGCTCGCTCCAGGACCGTGCTGTTGACGATGCCCGAGATCAGGAGCACCGGGGTCCCGCCGAGCGTGGGGTGCTTCTTCACGAACTCGCAGATCTGGTAGCCGTCCATGTCCGGCATGATCACGTCGCAGACGACCAAGTCGGGCGCCTCGCGGCCGATCTGCTCGAGAGCCTCACCACCGGAGGCGGCGGAGAGCACCTCGATGCGCTTGGACTCGAGCGCGCGCTGCACCACCTTGCGCACGCTCAGGCTGTCGTCGACCACCAGAACCTTGGGCATGATCTCCTATCCGTCCCGCCTCGCCCGAGAGGCGGCGGCCTCCCGGCGGACGTCGGCCCCCTGGCTGTTCTCGTCCATCTCCTGTGCCACGCTGAGTAGCAGCTGCTCAACGCTGCGCGAGATCGTCCGTGGCCGATTCGCCAGCGCCTCGCGCTCGGCTCGATTGAAGCAAAAGCGCGCCTCACCCTCCCGCTGCGACGCGGCGACCATCGCGGCGAACGCGGCCTCGCCGGTCCGTCCGGAGAACTCGGCGTGCACGACGCGACCCGCGTCGAACACTATGGCTCCTTCGCCTCCCGAGAGCGACAGCTGCAGCTCGCCGGTCTTGACCCCGAGCGAGATCACCTGGGTCAGCTCGGTAAGGTCCATCACCCCGAGAGAGCCCTGGAAGCTGCTCCGCGCGGGCTCGGCGGCCGCCTTCGGGGCCGGCTGGGCCGGTGCCGGCGTGGCGGTCCTCGGGGGCATCTTCAAGGGCCCCTTGGACGCCGCGGGCGTCGCGGGCTCGACCCGTGGCCGCGCCGGAGCGACCGACGGCTCTTGCCAAGGAGCTCCTCGACACGCTCCATCACGGTCTCGAGGGTGAAATCCCCGGTCACCGTCAGGTCGACCCCGGCCTCGGTGGCCGCCAGCGCGATGGGACGGTCGCGCCCGGCCAGGAGCAGGAACGGCGTGTCCTTGGTCGCGGGATCGCGACGGACCATGGTGAACAGCTCGTAGCCGTCCATGTCCTGCACCTTCGCGTAGCTCACGATGAGGTCGGGCTGCTCCCACTCGAGCATCGTGAGCGCGAACGAGCCGCTGGTCGCCACCGCCGCCTCGTACCCCGCGTCGGTCAGGGCGTGGGCGAGGGCCGCGCGGGAGTCCTGGTTGGCGTCGACGATCAAGACCTTGGCCTTGGGCATCGGCTACTCCCCCACCCCGCCCTGAGACGCGCCGACCAGGGCGACGTCGCCACCGCTCGCCGACTGCGTAGCCGCCGACTCCACGAGACGAACGAAGCTCTGCTCGTCGACCGGCTTGGTCGCGTAGTGACGCACGCCGAGGCGCCGGGCCAAGCCGACGTGCTTCTCACCGGCGCGCGAGGTCAGCACGACGATCGGCACGTCGCGCGTGGCGGTCCGCCGCTTCAGGTCCTCGATCAGCGCGTATCCGTTCACGCGCGGCATCTCGAGGTCGGTCACCACCACGTCGACGGTGAGATCCAGGAGCTGCTGGAGGGCATCGTGGCCGTCCACCGCGGTGAAGACGCGCAGGCCGGCTTTCTCCAGCATCTGTCCCACGAACTTCCGGATGCTCACGGAGTCGTCGACGAGCATGACGCGCAGGCCCTCGACCGAGGGCTCGATCGCCCGGGGCGCGCTCCGGTGCTCTCCCTGCTCGACCGCCTCTCCGGTCCGCGCCGCGGCCTCGCGCAGGAGCGTCGGATCCAGGAGAAGGATGACCCGTCCTTCGCCCGAGATCGTCGCCCCCGAGAACGGCCCCACGTGTTCGAGAAACTCGCCCAGAGGCTTGATGACGATCTCCTCCTTACCGAGGAGCTCGTCGACGATCACGCCGAAGGGCTTCCCGCCGCCGCGCAGGACGACCACCGGAAGGCGCGCCGCCGGCGGGGCGGCGGTGACTCCGAGCACGCGATCGAGGCGGATCAGATCGAGCACCTGATCGTCGATCCGGATCGACTCCCGGCCGGCCGTCTCCACGATCTCGCGCGGCGATACGGGTCGCATCACGCTCACCGCGGTGAGGGGGAACGCGAGGGTCTCGGGGCCGCAGCGGACCATCAGCGCGTCGGCGATGGCCACCGTGAGCGGCAGCTTCAGCACGAAGCGTGTCATGCGGCCAGGCTCGGTCTCGACGTGGATCTCCCCGTTCAGGCGGCTGACGTTCGTGCGGACCACGTCGAGGCCGACCCCGCGCCCAGATGTCCGCGTGACCTCGGCGGCGGTGCTGAATCCCGGAAGGAAGATCAGGTTGAGGGCGTCCTGATCCGGCAGGGCCGCCGCGTCGGCGGTGGACAGCAGCCCCCGCTCGATGGCCTGCCGCCGCAGCAGGGCCGTGTCGATGCCCCGCCCGTCGTCCTCGACCTCCACCAGGATGAAGCTTCCCTGCTGCGAGGCCGAGAGTGTGACCTGCCCCT
>Ga0187777_10001243_pt1 | contig 16646 bp, 8 predicted proteins | sample 1015_Q2_SP5_10_M_FD_132416 | JGI IMG/M metagenome (GOLD analysis project Ga0187777, IMG submission 132416) | Tropical peat soil microbial communities from peatlands in Department of Meta, Colombia - 1015_Q2_SP5_10_MG | ecosystem: Environmental > Terrestrial > Soil > Wetlands > Peat | place... | reverse complement strand
CTCCGACGTCGCGTGGGCGTACGACCAGCCCGACGTGGTCCTCGCCAGCACGCGGCGCGCGCTCGGCTTCGGCCCGGGCGGCGCGGCGGGCGGCGCGGGCGGCGCGAACACGACCGCGCTGTTCAAGTCCACCGACGAGGGCGCGACCTGGACGGAGATCAAGGGCGGCGGCCTCCCGGCCCTGAGCGGCCGCCTCTCGGTCGCGGTCGCCATGCACACCGGCGGCCGGCGCATGTTCGTCGTCGGGCCGGCGGGCATCGGTTTGTGGCGCTCGGACGACGGCGGCGCGACCTGGCGCCGGATGGCCGCGGACGACGCGCGGATCGCCAACGGCCAGGGCAACTACACGTCCGGCGTGTGGGTGAACACGGGCAATCCGGACACCGTGTACACGATCGCCACCGCGATGTACCGCTCGACCGACGGCGGCGGGCACTTCACCGGCTGGAAGGGCTCGCCCGGCGGGGACGACCCGCAGGTGATGTGGTACGATCCCACCGACCCGAAGCGGATGCTGATGGGTCTCGACCAGGGCGCGCAGGTGTCGCTCGACGGCGGCGAGACGTGGAGCAGCTGGTACAACCAGTCCACCGAGCAGATCTACCACCTGTCGGTGGACACGTCGTACCCGTACTGGATCTACGCCACCCAGCAGGACGCATGCGCCATCGCCACCCGGAGCCGCGGCGACCTGGGCGAAGTGAGCATGTTCGACTGGCTGCCCAACCCCGGCTTCGAGCGCGGCTCGATCGTCGCCGATCCGCTCGACCCCCGGATCGTCTACGCGCTCAACATGACCGCCGGGATCATGCGGATCACCTATCCCAGCGGGCAGTGGATCAACGTCGCCCCGAGCATCGACGCGTCGCTCGGCCTGCGGGCGAACGGCGACCAGCCGCTGGCGTTCAACGCGACCAACAAGCACGAGCTGCTCGCCGGCTACCAGGCCCTCATGGCCACCACCGACGGGGGCGCGCACTGGCGGAAGCTGAGCCCCGATCTGGCGGCGCCGACGGGCGCGCCGCCGCCGGAGGGTGCGCGGCAGAGCGTCCAGGGGCCGAGCATCAGCGCGATCTCGTCCTCGCCGGTGCGGGCCGGCGTGATCTGGGTCGGCACCACGAGCGGCAAGGTGCAGGTGACCCGCGACCACGGGACGTCGTGGCGGGACGTCAGCATCCCGGGCACCGGCGGCCTGGTCTCGTCGGTCGACGCCTCGCCCCTCGACCCCGCCGCCGCGTACGTGGCCATCCGGGTGCGCAACGAATTCGGGCCGTCGTTCTACCGGACCCACGACTACGGGGCCACGTGGACGAAGATCGTGGCCGGGATGGCGACCGACGAGCCGGGCGGCAGCTTCGCGCGGGTGATCCGCGCCGACACGAAGAAGGCGGGCCTGCTGTTCGCCGGCACCGAGAGCACGATGTACGTCTCGTTCGACGACGGGGACCACTGGCAGTCGCTGATGCTCAACCTGCCCGTCACCTCGTACCGCGACGCGGTGGTCAAGGACAACGACCTTGTCGTCGCCACCTACGGGCGCGGGATCTGGATCCTGGACGACCTCTCGCCGCTCCGGCAGATGACGCCGGCGGTCGCGGCCGCGCCGGCGTACCTGTTCACGCCGGGCGACGCCGTCCGGGTGCGGCGCGACGTGAACGGCGACACGCCGCTCCAGGCGGAGGTGCCGCACGCGGACAACCCGCCGCTGGGTGCGGTCATCTACTACGCGCTGGGCGCGGCGCCGGCCGGCGAGCTCACGCTGGACATCCTCGACGCGTCGGGCGCGGTCGTGCGGCACTTCTCGAGCGCGCCGATCCCGCCGCTGTCCGATCCTCCCGCGCCGGTCGCGGACTGGTGGCTCGAGGTGCCGCAGCCGCTGCCCACCCGGGTCGGGCTCAACCGGGTGAGCTGGAACATCCGCTACGACAACCCGCCGGCGTTCAACCACAACTACGCCCAGGTCATGGGCGCGGTGCCCCACGCGACGCCGTACACGCCGGAGGGGCCGCTCGCGCTGCCGGGCACGTACACCGCGCGCCTGACCGCCGACGGCCGCACCTACACCGAGACGTTCACCGTGCGCAACGACCCGCGCTCGCCCGCGACCGCGGCGGATCTCCGCTCCCAGCACGCGCTCCAGATGAAGCTGTACGCGGGGGCGCGGGAGAGCTGGGACGGCTGGCACCAGGTGGCGACCGTGCGCGCGGCCGTAGGGCAGGCGGTGCGCAGCGGCGCGCCGGCCGAGGTCGCCGCGGCGGCCGCACGGTTCGACTCGGTCCTGGCGCGGCTGGCCGGCGATCCGGCGCCGCTGCCGTACTACGTGGTGCGGACGGGCCCGCCGACCTTCGCCGGCCTCAACGGCACCGAAGCCGGCGAGACCGTGCCGCTGCTCTCGATGAACGGCCAGCTCCGCACCACGGACTACGGCGACCTGGCGCCCACCGAGTCCATGCGACGCGCGTGGGCCGCTGGCTGCGCCGACCTGCGGACCGCGGTCGAGGCCTGGCGGACGATCAATGCCACGGACCTCGCGGCGTTCAACGCCGTGCTGACCCGCAACGGCCTGGCGCCGATCGCGGCGGCCGCGCCCGCGCTGGCGCCGCCGGCGTGCGCCCTCCCCGCCGCGGCCGGCTCGCACCGCTGAGGACCCGTTCGGGCCGTCGCCCGCGGGGTCCCTCCTGAGTAGTATTGAGGCCGCGCCCGGGTGCCGGTGCCCGCGCGCGCCCCCATTCGCTCAGCCGACGTTCACGCCCAGGGCGGGGCCAGTCCCGCGGAGGATCCGGTGCGCGCTCGCGTTGTTCCCGTCACGCTCGGTCTGGTGGCCGTCCTCGGCGTCGCCGCCGCGCCGGCCGCGGCGCAGGCGCCGTACGACTCCACCGCGTTCCACGCCCTCGCCTGGCGGGAGATCGGGATCTTCCGCGGCGGGCGCTCGGTGACCGCGGCCGGCTCGGGCGCGCGGCGGGACGAGTACTGGATGGGCACCACCGGCGGCGGCGTGTTCAAGACGACCGACGGCGGCAACACCTGGCTCCCGGCGACCGACAAGTACTTCGGCGGCACCATCGGGTCCATCGCCGTCAGCGCCTCGAACCCCGACGTGGTGTGGGTGGGCACGGGCGAGTACCCGGTGCGCGGCAACGTCTCGCACGGGGACGGCGTGTTCCGGACCACCGACGCGGGGCGGCACTGGACCTCGCTCGGCCTCGCCGCCACGCAGCAGATCGCGCGGGTCGTGGTGCATCCCACGAACCCGGACGTCGCCTGGGTGGCCGCCCTCGGCCACGCGTTCGGCCCCAACCCGGAGCGCGGCGTCTACCGGACCGCGGACGGCGGCAAGAGCTGGACCCAGGTGCTGTTCCGCAACGACTCGACCGGCGCCTCGGACCTGGCGATCGACCCGTCGAACCCGGACGTGCTGTACGCGGCGCTGTGGCAGGTGCAGCGGACACCCTGGGGCCTGAGCAGCGGCGGCAAGGGCGGCGGCCTCTTCAAGACCACGGACGGCGGCGCGCACTGGACGGAGCTCACCGCCAATCCCGGGCTGCCGCGGGGCCTGTGGGGCAACGTCGGGGTCGCGGTGTCGCCCGCGAAGCCTTCCCGGGTGTGGGCGATCGTCGAGGCGGACTCCGGCGGCGTGTACCGCAGCGACGACGGCGGCGCCACCTGGACGCGGGTGAACCGCGACCACCGGCTGCGGCAGCGGGCCTGGTACTACATGCGCCTGGCGGCCGACCCGAAGGACAGCAACACCGTGTGGGCCGTGAACACGGGGCTGTTCCGGTCGAAGGACGGCGGCGCGAGCTTCGAGCACGTGCCCGATCCGCACGGCGACAACCACGACCTGTGGATCGCGCCGAACGATCCGCAGCGGATGATCGAGTCGAACGACGGCGGCTCCAACGTGTCCACCAACGGCGGCACCACCTGGACCGACCAGGACTACGCCACCGCGCAGTTCTACCACGTCGTGACCACGAACCACTTCCCGTACCGCGTGTGCGGCGCGCAGCAGGACAACTCGGGCGTGTGCGGCCCGAGCCGGTGGCCGGGCGGCATCACCCGCGCGCAGTGGTACGACGTGTCGGGCGAGTCCGGCTACATCGTGGCCCGCCCCGACTCGGCCGACATCACCTACGGCGGCGACAACAGCGGCTTCCTGGCGCGCGTGGACCACCGCACCGGGTTCTGGCGCATGGTGAGCCCCTGGCCGGACGACCCGGACGGCCACCCCGCCTCCGAGGGCCGGTACCGCTTCCAGTGGACGGCGCCGCTGCTGATCTCGCCCCACGACCCGCACACGCTGTACGCGGGCGCGAACGTGCTGTTCCGGACCACCGACGGCGGGCAGAGCTGGACCGCGATCTCGCCCGACCTCACCCGGCACGACCCGCGCACCCTCGGCGTGTCGGGCGGCCCGATCACGCTCGACCAGACGACGGCCGAATACTACGGGACCATCTTCGCGCTGGCGGAGTCGCCGCTGGTGCGGGGGACGATCTGGGCCGGCTCCGACGACGGCCTGATCCACCTGACGCGGAACGGCGGGCGCACCTGGACGGACGTCACCCCGCGGGACCTGGCGCCGTTCACGCGGATCTCCATCATCGAGGCCTCGCACTTCGCGCCGGGCACGGCGTACGTGGCCGCGAACCGCTACCAGCTCGACGACCCGTCGCCGATCGTCCTGGTGACGCGGGACTACGGGCGCACCTGGAGCCGCATCGCCGACGGCATCCCGGCGGACGAGTTCGTGCGCACGGTCCGCGAGGACCCGGCGAAGCGCGGGCTGCTGTTCGCCGGCACCGAGCGCGGCGTCTGGGTCTCGTTCGACGACGGCGGCCACTGGCAGTCGCTGCGCCGCAACCTCCCGATCGTGCCCGTGCACGACCTGGCGCTGAAGGACGGCGACCTCATCGCGGCGACCCACGGGCGCTCGTTCTGGATCCTCGACGACATCACGCCGCTGGAGTCGCTGACGCCGGCCGTGGCGCAGGAGGACGCCCACCTGTACCCGGTCCGCGACGCCTGGCGCGTGGACTGGGGCGGCTCGGACGCGGGCAGCGACGCGCACCCGGTGGGGAAGAACCCGCCGAGCGGCGCCATCGTCTACTACGCGCTGAAGACGCCGGGCCAGGCCGTGACGCTGACCTTCCTCGACTCGGCCGGCCGCGTGATCCGGCGCTTCACCAGCCGCCAGGACTCGATCGTCGCGGCCGATTCGGCGCGCGCCGCCGCCGGCCTCCACGCGCGGCGCGACAGCCTGATGCACGCGCTCGGCGACAGCGTGAAGGTGGACTCCATCCTCGGCGACACGACCAAGGACGGCGACAAGCCGTGGCCGCAGCGGCCGCCGGCGCCGCCGCGCGTGAGCGACAAGGCGGGGCTCAACCGGTTCGCGTGGAACCTGCGCTACCCCGGGCCCGCCGTGTTCTGGGGCATGAACGACATCGAGCCCAACGGCCCGGTGGCCCCGCCCGGCCGCTACCGCGTCCGGCTGGAGGTGGGCGGCCGGACCTGGGAGCGGACCTTCCGCCTCAAGCCGGACCCGCGCTCCGTGGTGACGCCCGCGGCGCTGCGCGAGCAGTTCGCCTTCCTGGCGCGGATCCGGGACACGGTGAACGCGGTGACGACCACGGTGATCCGCCTGCGCAACGTCCGCGCGCAGCTCGAGGACCGCGCCGTCCTGCTCGCCGCCGGGACGCCCGCGCGGGTGCAGGCCGAGGCGCTCGCCGCGCGCCTGGGGGCCGACGAGGACTCGCTGTACCAGGTGCGGCTGCAGGCGGACGAGGACAACCTCGTCTTCCCGTCGCGGGCGGTCGAGCGCATCAGCTCCCTCGCCGACGTGGTCGGCGGCACCGACGCGCGGCCGACGGCGGCGTCGTACGACGTGTTCCGGCTGTTCGCCCCCGACGTGCAGCGGGCGCTGCTCGCCGCGCGCGCGTCGCTGACGGCCGGCCTCGCGGCGGTCAACGGCGCGCTCGCCGGCGCCGGCCAGCCGGCGGTCGCGGCCGCCGACGCGGAGCTCCGCCCGCCGCGCCCGGTGGACTGAGCCGATGCTGCTGCGGCCGCCGTTCGAGAACGCCTGGCTCCGGGCCGTGGGCCTGCGCCGGGTGTCGGGAACGCTGACGCTCCCGGCGGCGGTCGGCGAGGCGTTCCTCGGCGCGCCGTGGGACCCCTCGCCCGACTTCGCGCTTCCCCCCAAGTGGAAGCGGCGCGAGCACGACCACCCGCGCTACGCCAGGTTCTGCTACGCGCTCGCCCGCGGCACCGGCGCGCGGCGGATCCTCGAGGTCGGCTCGTCGGCGGGCGGCACCACGGCCGGCTGGGCGCGCGCCCTCGGCGAGGCGGCCCGCGGGGGCGCCACCGTGCACCTGGTGTGCGTGGACGACGACTCCTATGAGCCCGGGGTGTACCCGACCCTGACGGCGCTCAACGTCGAGCGCGTCGGCCTGCCGCCGGACCGCGTCACGTTCGAGCGGGGCGATTCCGCGTCGTGCCTGCGGGGCATCGGCGCGGCGCGCCCGGCGTACTTCGACATCTACCTCGTGGACGCCGGTCACACCTACGAGGCGGCGACGGCCGACCTCGAGAACGGGCTGCCGGCCGTGCGCCCCGGCGGACTGATCGCCGTGCACGACGTGGACCGCTCGCGCCACATGCCCGAAGCCACGGCCGCGCACCCCGCGCCGGTGTACGACGCGGTGCAGGACTTCGTCCGCCGGCACGGCTTCGCGACCTGCACGCTCGGCTTCATCCGCAAGCACCTGGCGCTCGTCCGGGTGGGCGGCTGAGCACCGGCCCCCCCGGCGCGCGGGGGCGGCGCTCGTTACCGGCACCCCCCTTCGGGGTATCTTCCTTCCACCCATGTCCCTCGACACCCTAGCGGCGCTGGCCGTCGCGTTCCTCGTGGCGCTGGCCACGCTCCCGATCATCATCTACCAGGTACGGAAAGACCGGCGCGCCCGGGCCCTCGTCCACGAGGCCCACACGCTCGGCAGCCACGAGACCGTCTCGCTGCACCCCCGAGTGGACGAGGGGCTGTGCATCGGCTGCGGCGAGTGCGTGAAGCACTGCCCGGAGCAGGACGTGCTCACCACCGTCCGCAACAAGGCGACGGTGGCGCACGCGGTGGAGTGCGTGGGCCACGGCATCTGCGAGCGGGTGTGTCCGGTCGGAGCCATCTCGCTGGTGATCGGCACCGAAAAGCGCGGCGCCGAGATCCCGCGTCTGACCGAGCACTTCGAGACCAACGTGCCGGGCCTCTACGTCGTCGGCGAGCTGGGCGGCATGGGCCTCATCCGCAACGCCGTGTGGCAGTCGTCGCAGGCGGTGCGGCACTTGGCCAAGGTGGTGCGCCGTGGCCCCGGCCTCGATCTCCTGATCGTCGGCGCCGGCCCGGCCGGCCTCGCCGCAGCGCTGGTCGCGCAGCAGAGTAAGCTCCGCTACCGCGTCATCGAGCAGGAGACGCTGGGCGGCTCGATCCTCCACTACCCGCGCAAGAAGCTGGTGATGACGCACCCGGTCGAGCTGCCGGGGGTCGGCACGATGCCGTTCCGGGAGGTCGAGAAGGAGCCGCTGCTGGAGTTCTGGCTCCAGACGCTGCGCAAGAAGGGCATCAAGGTGGAAGAGGGCGTCCGCCTCGACCGGGTCGAGCGGGGCCCCGCCTCGTTCGTCGCCCACACGTCGGCCGGCCCCATCGAGGCGGGGAGCGTCATCCTCGCGCTCGGGCGCCGGGGCACGCCCCGCAAGCTCGACGTGCCCGGCGAGGACCTGTCCAAGGTCGCCTACCGGCTCATCGAGCCCGAGGCGTACGACGGGCAGCAGGTCGTGGTCGTGGGAGGCGGGTCCTCGGCGCTGGAGGCCGCGATGGCCATCGCCGAGCGGCCGCGCACCTACGTGACCCTGTGCCACCGCCGCGCCGACTTCTCCGGCGCGCGCGCGCCGCTCGTCCAGCGCGCGCTCGTGCTCGAATCCGAGGGGATGCTGGAGATCCTGCGCGAGGCGCGGGTGACCCACATCGAGACGGGCAGCGTGCACTTCGACGTGAAGGGCCGGCCCGACGCCCGGGTCAACGACTACGTCTTCATCCTGGCCGGCGGGGTGCCGCCCTACGACCTGCTCAAGAAGTCCGGCGTGGACCTCGAGACCAAGTTCGGCACCCCGCTGCTGCGCTCCGCCTGACCGCCCGGCGGCCGCGCCGCCGGCCCCCCCGGACCACCGCTCACCCTCCGCTGCCCCGCGGGTGGCAGGAGTAGCACGCCGCGGCGGTGTAGGAGTAGCCGCTGCGCCCCGCGTGCGCCGCGTCGGTCGACGCCTGCGGGTGGCAGCTGCCCGCCATGCAGGTGAAGACGCTCGGCGTTCCGGCCGTCGGGTGACAGGTCGTGCACGCGATCCCCGAGTGCGTCCCGGTGCTGATCGGGAAGTACAGCGCGTCGTGCTGCGGGAAGCTCCCCTGCGCGCCCGTCGGGTGGCACGCGTAGCACTGCGACGCCGTGTACGAGTAACCCGTGATCCCGGTGTGGAGCGGATCGGTCGCCGCCTGCACGTGGCAGCCGCTCGACATGCAGGTGAAGACGGTGGGCGAGCCCGCCGTCGGATGGCACGCGGTGCAGGCCGACCACACGCCGACGTGGTTCCCGCTGTAGATCGGGAAGTACAGCGCGTCGTGCTGCGTGAAGCTGGCCTGCTGGCCCTGCGGGTGGCAGGACAGGCACTGCGACGCCGTGTACGAGTAGCCGGTGATGCCGGCGTGGATCGGGTCGGTCGCCGCCTGGGCGTGGCAGCCCGCCGACATGCAGGTGAACAGGTTGGGCGAGCCGGCCGTCGGGTGGCACGCCGTGCACGCCGACCACAGGCCGGCGTGGGTCCCGCTGTAGATCGGGAAGTACAGGGCGTCGTGCTGCGTGAAGCTGGCCTGCTGGCCCTGCGGGTGGCAGGACAGGCACTGCGACGCCGTGTACGAGTAGCCGGTGATCCCGGTGTGGATCGGGTCGGTCGCCGCCTGCGCGTGGCAGCCCGCCGACATGCAGGTGAACAGGTTGGGCGAGCCGGCGGTCGGGTGGCAGGCCGTGCACGCCGTCCAGACGCCGGCGTGGGTCCCGCTGTAGATCGGGAAGTACAGCGCGTCGTGCTGCGTGAAGCTCGCCGGCTGCCCGGTGGGGTGGCACGACAGGCACTGCGACGCGGTGTAGGCGTACCCCGTGATGCCCGCGTGGATCGGGTCGGTCGCCGCCTGCGCGTGGCAGCCCGCCGACATGCAGGTGAACAGGTTGGGCGAGCCGGCGGTCGGGTGGCAGGCGGTGCAGGCCGTCCACACGCCCTTGTGGCTGCCGCTGTTGATCGGGAACAGCGCGTCGTGCTGGGTGAAGTTCGCCGGGCCGCCGGTCGGATGGCACGACAGGCACTGCGCGGCGACGTACGCGTAGCCGCTGATGCCGCTGTGGACCGGGTCGGTCGCCGCCTGCGCGTGGCAGCCCGCCGACATGCAGGTGAAGGCCGTCGTCGCGGCGCCGCTCGGGTGGCAGGCGATGCAGGCGGTCCACGTGCCGGCGTGGGTCCCGCTGAAGATGGGGAAGATGGCGTCGTGCTGCCCGAAGCTGCCGCGGGTGCCGTTGGGGTGGCACATCAGGCACGCCGAGGACTGGTAGCTGTAGGCGCCCCCCAGGCTCGCGTGCTGGGCGTTGGTCCGTGTCTGGGCGTGGCACACCGTGCACGAGTACACCGTGTAGTCCGTGCCGCTGGTGTGGCAGCTGGCGCAGTCGCGCCACACGCCGGCGTGCGCGCCGCTGTAGATGCCGAAGGTCGCGTCGTGCTGGGTGTAGAGCGCGAAGTTCCAGGTGGTGAACTGGTGGCAGCTCTCGCACTGGGTGGAGAACCCCATCGTGGCGTGCGCGGGGCTGGTGGTCGCGGCGAAGGTGGCCTGGTGGCACGCGACGCACGGCGTCACCGCGCCGCTGAACTGCTGGAACGCCGCCTGGCGGTGGCAGTCCACGCACTTCAGGGACGCGTGGACGCCGAGCTCGGGCAGCCGGGTGCGGGCGTGCGCGTCGCGCGCGCTCACCTGCTGCCAGCTGGCCTCGTTGTGGCACTGCTCGCAGCGCACGCCGGCGTCGCCGCGGTGCGGATCCTGGTGGCAGGTCCGGCACTCCCGCGAGGCGGTGCGGAAGTCGCGCAGGCTGTGGCAGCCGGCGCACGGCGCCGAGGCGTGCTGGCCCCGGAGCGGCGTGCCGGTCCGGCGGTGGTCGAAGGACACGTCGCGCCAGTTCTGCGTGGTGTGGCAGACGGTGCAGGCCAGCCCGCGCAGGTTGACGTGCGGGTTGGCCGGGGCCTCCTGGTCCTGCGCGGCGGCGCCGCGCGGCGCCCCGGCCAGCGCGGCCAGCAGCGCCGCGGCCGGGACCAGCGTCCGAAGGAGGCGGCGGCTCACAGGTTCTGCCCTCCCTGCGCCGTGGTGTGGCAGTCCTCGCAGCGGTGCGGCAGCGGGCGGTAGCGGACCATGGGCGGGTCCCCCTGAGGCTTGTGGCACGCCACGCACCGCACGTTGCGGTGCGCCCCGTCGAGCGGGTAGTCCGTGTCGCGCTGGTGGTCGAACACCAGCGACCGCCACGCCGTCTCGGCGTGGCAGCTGGTGCAGGCGCTGCCGCGCGCGCGCTCCGCGAACTGGCCGGCGTGCGGGTCGCGGTGGCAGCCGGCGGCGTCGCAGGTGGTGCCCAGGCCTGCGAAACGCACCGGCTGGCCCGCCGCGGCGGCGGTGTGGCACCTGCCGCACGGCAGGGAGCGGTGCGCGCCCCGCAGCGGGTACCGCGTCGAGTCGTGGTCGAAGCTCGGCGGCGTCCAGGCGTCGGTCGTGTGGCAGGGCGTGCACGCGGCCCGGGCCGAGGCCTCGACGCCGGCCGCGGGGCCCGCGCCGGGGACGTGCCGGCCGGCGAACTGCTGGCCGTGCGGGTCCCGGTGGCACGTGACGCACGCCAGGGACGGCAGCTGGAAGCGGAGGTGGCCGGAGCCCCGGGCTGCGCCGGCCGCGAGCGGGTGGCACGCCCCGCACGGGGTCGCCTGGTGCGCGCCGGTCAGCGGGAACCGCGTGCTGTCGTGCGCGGCGATCGAGAACCGGGCGGGCGCGAAATGGGTCTCGTTGTGGCAGGCGGCGCAGTCCGGTGTCGCCCCGCCGCGCGCCAGCTGGCCCTGGTGCACGTCGCTGTGGCACGCGTCGCAGCGCTGGTACGCCATCCGCTGCCGGTTGAACGCCCGCAGGAAGTTCCCCCGCTCGAGCGCGAGGCCCTCGGGCAGCGACGACCGCGGCGAGGGAAGGTGGCAGGTCTCGCACCGCGACGCGGCGTGCGCGCCGCGCAGCGCGAAGCCGGTGGTGGAGTGGTCGAACCGCCGCGCCGAGTCGGCGAGCGCGAACCAGCCGGTCGTGAAGTGGCACTTCTCGCAGGCGCCGGCGAATCCCGGCCCGTGGTGCGGCGAGGGATGGCAGCCGGCGCAGCCCGCCTCCTCCGTGGTGCGGCTGGCGCGGAAGTCCATGAACGACGAGTCCGTGCGGCCGCCGGGCCCCGAGGCCAGCTCCTCGCGCACGGCGTGGCACTTGTCGCAGTGCACCTGCGCGTGCAGGCCCGTGAGCGGGAAGCGGGTGCGGGCGTGGTCGAACCGCGACGCCGGCTTCCACGCGTCGAGGGTGTGGCAGTCCAGGCACTGGCGGCTCACCCGGCCCCGGTGCTCGTCGAGGTGGCACGACGTGCAGCTGGTGCCGAGGCCGAGGAAGGTGCGCTGCACCGAGAGCGACGCGTCGCTCCGGACCGACGCCACGGCGACCAGCGCCGCTTTGTGGCACGCGTCGCACGTCGGCTTCGCGTGCCCGCCCTCGAGCGGCCACCCCGTCTGCCGGTGGTCGAAGCCCTCGCGGCCGCTGCTCCCCGGCCACTTCACCAGCCGGAACGGCCGCCCGTTGTGCTCGCTGTGGCAGGTGCGGCAGGCCAGCTCCGCCCCGTGGCGCGTCGCGGCCGCGTGGTAGCCCTGGTCGGCCCGGATCTCGGCGGCCAGCGAGGTGTGACACGCCAGGCACTTGGTGCCGGACAGCTGGCGCCCCGCGTCGTGGCAGTCGAGGCAGTGCGCCAGATCGTCGAGCTTCGCGTGCGGGGTGGCGAGCGGTCCGGGGGACGCGAGGCCCTGGGCCTGGACGCGGGTCGCGGCGGTCACGAGCAGGAGCAGCAGGACGGCCGCGCCGGTGGCGCCGCGCGGCACTACGCCCCCACCAGCGGGACGCCGAAGAACACCTCCGATGCCACGTGCAGCACGAGCAGGACCAGCATCGCCGCGAAGAACACCAGGTGCACCACGTGCCAGTAGCCGAACAGATTGCGGAAGGTGCCGAGGAAGGCGACCCGCCGGGCCGTGGCGACCTGGCGGCCCACCAGCGCGAAGACCGCCTTCGCCTCGCGGCGCGGCAGCCGGCGCCCCTGCCGCAGCCGGCGCCTGAGCCGCGCCATCCGGAACGGGCGCACCAGGTCCTCCGCCAGCAGCAGGGGGAGCGCGCGCAGCCCGCCGCCCGTGCCGCCCTGGATCCGCCGCACGGTGCGCTGCGCGACGTCGTCGATCGCCGCGAGCTGCGCCGGCGTCAGCTTGAACTCCGTGGCCAGCCGCTCCCGCCGCGCCGCCTGCTCCTCGCGGATCTGGTCCAGCGTCATCAGCTCGCCCCGGATGGTGCGCGGGAACTGCTGGTAGATCCACCGGCCGATGATGCCGCTCGCCGCCACGACCACCATCGACCAGAACGAATAGACCCCCAGCCCGTGCAGCTTCCCGGAGGTGTGCAGCGTCACGAGGAACGGGCCCACGAGGCACAGGTAGATGTGGAGGTTCAGCCAGGTGCGCATCGGCCCGCGCCCGCGCATCGGCGGCAGGCGCTTGCGACCGGAGTAGAGGATCACCCCCACCAGCACCAGCGCCGAGCCGACCCAGCCGAGCGGGTGGCCCAGGGTCCCGGACGAGCGCAGCGCCTCGTGCAGGGGCGAGTTGGGCCGGTCCCACAGGGGCAGCAGGTAGTAGGCCCCGCTCCGGGCGAGGAACAGCGCGCCGACGGCGGTCGAGACGATGCCGGCGAGGAGGATCAGCCGGTCGACGTAGACCGAGACGCCCGTCGTCGCGCCGCGGCGACGCTCACCAGAGCTGATAGGAGACCCCCGCGCGGAAGTAGGTGCTGGTCTGGCCGGCGTACTTCCCGAGATCGGCGTTGAGCGAGGCGTAGAAGCCCGCGCCCAGCCGCCACCCCAGCTCCGGCGAGACGGCGTAGCGCCACAGCGTCTGCAGGCCGCCCGGCGTGCGCATCACGTTGGAGGACAGCGTCAGCGCGGCCGTGACCGGCGACGCGCCGAACGTGATCGGCACGCGCGCGACCAGCGACCCGAAGTCGAACAGGTCCCCGTGCTGGCCCATCGCCGCGATCATGAGGTGCCGGCTGATGATCGTCACCGTGCCGCGATAGGTCGGGTTGGCGTCCGTGACCCGCTTGAGGTAGCCCGCCGACGCCTCCACCGACGCGCCCGCCAGGTCGTGGCCCAGGAACGCGGTCACCCCGGTGAGCCGCCCCGGCAGCGGGAACGTGTCGCCCGCGATCAGCATCGAGAACAGCAGCAGCGAGGCGTGCGACTCGTAGGTGACGCCGGTCCGGAAGCCCAGCGGCAGGTTGGTGCGGAAGCCCACCGACAGGTTCGTCAGCTTGAACCCGCGGAAGGTCTCCCAGCCCGAGCCGTGATCCACGTCGGTCATCAGCGAGAACGACGTGCCGGGCGCCGGCGCCCAGAACGTCTGCGCGGAGAACCAGGTGCGGCGGATCTCGCTCCACTGCCACTGCGTCGCGCCGCTCACGGCGCCGCTCAGCGTCTGGCCCGAGAAGCCCCAGTACGCGCCCGCCTGCGCCACCTGCGTCGAGGGCTCCATCGTGAACACGTCCGGCGCGTAGCCCGCGAGGAACCCGAGGCGCTGCCCGCCGCCCGGCTGCACCTCCAGGCTCGCCCCGTCCACGAACCCGAGCGAGGGAATGTCCACCGGCACGAAGCGGCCGATCTGGAAGTTCCACCAGCCGCCGGCCGGGGCGATCCGCGCCTTCAGCTCGTAGAGCAGCGTCGAGCTGCCGGTGAGGCCGAACCCCGCCAGGCCGCCGGAGCCGTTCCGGTACCGCGTCGTGGACCGCGCGCTGAAGGAGAGCCAGGACGCGAGCGGCCCGCTCGCCGACACCGTGCCGGTGGTCTGGTAGGTCGTCAGCGACTGCGCCCCGCCGGCCGAGCTCGCGCTCTGGTCGAGGTTGATGCTGGCCCGCCAGCGCGCCGGCCGCACGGGACGCACCGCCACCGGCGCGCTCGCGGCCGTGTCCGCGGGCGCCACGGTGACCGCCACGGCCGTATCCGGGGGCGGGGTGACCGCGACCGACGCGGGCGGCGCCGGGTGCGAGAGGAAGCGCACGGTCTGGCCGACCGCGACGAGGTTCGCGCCCGCGATCAGCGCCGCGCTAGCCGTGCGCTGGGCGACGCTGGTGACGACCGCGCGCGCCACGACCCCGCCGCCGCGGACCACGTCCAGCGTGTCGCCCACCGCGAGGCCTGCCGCACGGCCGGCCGTCACGAAGATCATGTCCTCGGTGCGGTACGAGACGCGCGCGCTGTCGGGCCGGCCCCGGGTGGAATCCTGCTGGGCCCGCGCCACGGCCGGCCAGGCCCAGGCCACCAGCGCCGCGGCCACGAGGCCGACCGCGAGCGGCATCCGCCCGGATGCGCTCACGCCCGCGGCCGCCGTCCCGCCCACTCGAGCCACTCGCTCAGCACGATCAGCGTCCACAGCGCCCGGGCATGGTCCACCTTTCTGGCACGATGCTCGTCGAGCAGCGCGAGCGCGGCATCCTGCCGGACACCCGCCGTCGCGAGGGCCGGGGCGGCGAGGCGCGCGCGCGCCCACTCCAGCAGCGGCCCGCGCAGCCAGCCCGACAGCGGCACCGACAGTCCGCGCTTGCGGCGGCGCACGATGCCGCGCGGCAGGTACGACAGCGCGTACCGCTTCAGGAACACCTTGGTCGTCAGACCGGACACCCGCGACGAAGGGGGGAGCGTCGCTGCATACTCTATCACGTCGCGGTCCAGGAACGGCGCCCGGAGCTCCAGCGCCGAATTCATGCTCGCCCGATCGGCTTTGGTTAGCAAGCCCTCGGCGAGCGACGTCTCCAAGTCGTTACGCTGCACCGCGTTGAGCAGTCCGCCGGCCTCCCAGGCTTCCTGCTCGACCACCGGCTCGCGGACCCCGAGGCGCGCCAGGAGCGCGGCGCCGATGTTCGACGTCCAGTCCGCGTGCCGCTGCATCCCGTCGAGGTCCGCAGAAGCGACGAACTTCTTGAGCAGGAACGAGATGCTGACCTTCTTGTCGCTCGGGGGCCAGGCGTCGATCAGGCGCCGGCATATCCCTTTGACTACGGAGGGAAGCCTCGCGTAACGCTCGGAGACCAGGGCGCCGATGTACGTCGGGTAGCCGCCGAAGAGCTCGTCGCCGCCCTCGCCCACGAGCGCGACCTTGACCTCCTCGGCGGCCCGCCGCGCCAGCAGGGCGGTGGGAACCCAGGCGGGGTCCGCCAGCGGCTCGCCCGCGTGGGCGACGAGGTCGGCGAGCACCGGGGGGAACGCCTCGGGCGTGACCCACACCGCGTCGCACGCGACGCCGAGCCGCGCCGCCATGCGCTGGGCGAACAGGCCCTCGTCGTAGGAGCGCTCGCTGAAGCGCAGCGTGAACGCCTTGAGCGGGTAGTCCGGCCGCTCGGCGCGCGCGACCGCCGCCACCAGCGAGGAGTCGATGCCTCCGCTCAGGAACGCGCCGTAGCGGACGTCCACCTCGCTCTGGCGCCGGACCGCCTCGCGGAACACGCCGTCGAAGCCGTCGACCCGGGGTGGCGTCTTGGGTGCGGAGGCGATGGTCCAGCGCCAATACCGTCGGCGGACCGCGCCGCCGGCGTCCACCGCCACCAGCTCGGCCGGACCGACCTTCCGCACCTCGCCGAACGGCGACGCGGGCGAGCGGAAGTAGCCGAAGCGCAGGAACGAGGCGAGCGCCGCGGGGTCGGCGGTGAGCGGCTGCGCCGGGACCGCGGCGAGGGCGGCGATCTCGGTGGCGAAGCGCACCTGCCGTCCGTCGGCGGCGAAGAACAGCGGGCGCTCGCCGGCGCGGTCGCGCGCGAGCAGGAGGCGGCCGCGGCGCGGGTCCCAGATCGCGATGGCGAACGCGCCCACCAGGCGCTCGATGCACGCCTCGCCCAGCTCCAGGTAGAGCCCGGGAATCACCGCGATGTCGGTCGCCTGCTCCGGCTCCCGGCCGCGCGAGCGCAGCCAGCCGCGCAGCTCCGCGTGGTTGTCGATCTCGCCGTTGCAGACGGCCACCACGCCGCTCGCCCGGTCCACCATCGGCTGCTGCCCGCTGGCGAGGCCGCGGATCGCGAGCCGCGTCGCGCCGAGCGTCGCCGCGCCCATCGAGCGCTGCCCCTGGTCGTCGGGCCCGCGGTGGGCGAGCGCGTCGAGCATGGCCGCGACCTCGCGCTCCCGCACGGCGGCGTCGTCACCGCCCTGCCAGCGGACGACCCCGCACACCCCGCACATCTCAGGGCCTCCTGGCCGGCTTCG